>Ga0207667_10011580_pt1 | contig 10241 bp, 7 predicted proteins | sample KBSCornC52_FD_184301 | JGI IMG/M metagenome (GOLD analysis project Ga0207667, IMG submission 184301) | Corn rhizosphere microbial communities from Kellogg Biological Station, Michigan, USA - KBS Corn C5-2 (SPAdes) (version 2) | ecosystem: Host-associated > Plants > Roots > Rhizosphere > Soil ...
TGGCGGCAATGCGGATCCTGGATGCGGCGCCTATACTGGTAAAATTTCCGCCTATATACACCGTTGAACCGCTTATGGCCATGGAATAGATGGTAGAATTAACAGTATTAGGGTTCCAGGTAGTGGCCAGGCCGGTAGTGGCATTAAGGGCTGCCAAACGACCCCTGCTTTGCCCTCCGATAGTGGTAAAACTTCCCCCTGCATAAACAGTAGAACCGTTTACGACAATGGCATTTATTAAACCATTTGAATTAGGGTTCCAGGTAGTGGCCAGGCCGGTAGTGGCATCAAGGGCTGCCAAACGATTCCTGGTTTGACCTCCGATGGTGGTAAAACTTCCTCCTGCATACACGGTAGAACCGTTTACGACAAGGGCAGTTACATAATTATTTAAATTGGGGTTCCAGGTGGTGGCCATGCCGGTAGTGGCATCAAGGGCTGCCAAACGATTCCTGGTTTGACCTCCGATGGTAGTAAAAGTTCCTCCTGCATACACGGTAGAACCGTTTACTGCAATAATATTTACTGTATTATCTGCATTGGGGTCCCAGGAAGTAAGCTTGCCGGTAGTAGCGTCAAGGGCCGCAATGTGGTTCCTGGTTACGCTGCCTGCAATAGTATAATATCCCCCCACATATATGCCGGTACCGCTTACGGCTGAAGCATACACCTGGCTGTTTAAGCCGGCATCCCATGCCGTGGCCAAACCGGTAGTGGCATCGAGTGCTGCAAAGCATTTTCTCGTTTGCCCCCCAATGGTGCTAAAAGTCCCACCTGCATAGACAGTAGAACCGTACACGCTTATAGAATATACACTGCTGTTGGCATTAGGGTTCCAGGCAGTAGCCAGGCCCGTAGTAGCATCAATGGCTGCGATCAGGTTTCTTGTTTGCCCGCCGATGCTGCTGAAATTACCGCCGACATATACGGTAGTGCCATTAACGGCTATAGCGGAGACTGAATTACCGGAATTGGGATCCCAGCCGGTGGCAAGGCCGGTAGCGGCATCGAGCGCAGCAATATAGTTCCGCGCTTGCCCACCTATAGAGGTAAAACCTCCGCCTGCATACACAGTAGACCCGCTTACTGCAACGGCATATACATCAGAACTGGCGCCAGGGTCCCAGGTAGTGGCCAGGCCCGTAGTAGCATCAAGGGCGGCTATTCGGCTCCTTGCCTGCCCGCCAACAGTTGTGAAGCCTCCTCCTACATAAACAGCGGAACCGTCCAGGGCTATGGCATTTACATTATTATCTGCATTAGGGTCCCAGGCAGTGGCTGAACCGGTAGCAGCATCCAGGGCTGCTATGTAGTTCCTTGTTTGTCCGCTGATAGTAGTGAAGCTTCCACCTACATAGACAGTGGACCCGTTTACCTTTATAACCTGTACCATGCCGTTGGCGCCAGGGTTCCAGGCATTCAGGGATCCATCGGCATTGATCTCCGCGATATTATTTCTTGTTTGTCCGCCTACACTTGTAAAAGTGCCGCCAATATACCAGCCTCCGCTTCCATCAGACTCCACAGCATATACATTTCCGTTCGGGGTTGCATATGAAAGGTTGGGCGCCGCGGTAGTGGCATCGAATAAACCGCCATAAGGGTAATTTTGACCTATAGCTGTAAAGGAGCCGCCCAGGTAAATGGTGTTTCCGCTTTGAACGATTGTGCTTACTGTGCTATTAGGGGCATAGAAACCGGAGATGGGCGTTTGGGCGCTTGCTCTGTAAGTGATAATTAAAATAAAGGCAATCAGAAATGGGTACAACTGTTTCATTGATAGGGATTGGGTTCAATTAATCAATTAATTATCCAAAAGTGTATTGGGTAAGTTAGCTTAATGTAAATCCCTTATTAGAAAACAGTAATAGTAAGAAAGGTCAAATATAATAAAATAAATATCCAGTTACTAAAGTAGGCTGATTTTCACCCTAATTACATGTAAAGTGGATTTTTCAGGTTATGGAGATTTCATGCCGGGGGAAATGACCAGGACAAGTGACGAGTTGCACGACCATTACTTGCAGTAGGAATATGGTTCACGAGGAAAATACCATAACGTTTGATGGATTCCCCTTTTTCAACAAGTCATACTGCATTGCAACCGTTTTTTGTAGTTCATCGATAGCTTTCTGCATCGCAACCCGGTATAACAACTAAATATAAATGCCTGTGCTACTTCCTCGTTTGCCCACGGTGTATTTAATAACGCCAGATACTCATCCACTTCAAGATGTTCTTTCAGGTCGACACCGGGATTTGATACCGCCGAAACATTCTCAGTAGGATTCTTGAGAAAGTATCCATCTGAAGTAGCCGCCTCGACAACCCATTTAAACCTGGCAAAGTAATTCGCGGGTGTTTCACCGGTTAACTTATCCAATAAAAACCGCCTGAACCGCTTACAGAAGTTTTCAGAAATTTCGAGGGGTGCAATAAATGGTTTGTGATTGATGAACTCTTTGAACTTGGCAAAACAGCAAGTAAGATGGCGGTTGCCCTCGCGCTTATTCAGCTTAATGTATTCTTCAAAATAATCTAGAAAGTTCTCTTTGAACTTATGCGATGGAATGTAGGCTGAACCTATTGCCTGTTGCTCGATAATAACAAATCCAGCCTTTTTTTGTGAGTGTTTGATGCTTAAAATGGCTGTTTACGCTTTGAAAAAGCCACATTTTTACGTGTGTCATGCGGTGTGTCAATTTTGTGTCAATAAAAGCGGCAGAAAGGGGAAAAAAGTGCGAAAAAATGACACACCAAAAGAAACAAAAAACCCTGTAAATCAACGACTTACAGGGTTTAATCAGTGCCCAGAACAGGAATCGAACCTGCACTTTCTTGCGAAAACCAGATTTTGAGTCTGACGCGTCTACCAATTCCGCCATCTGGGCTGCTGGTAGTATAGAAACCAAATCGACGCTAAGGTAACTTATTTAAGCTCTTTAACTTATACGACTTTTTGATCGCTGTCTTTAAAAATGGGAGGCAATATTACGGATTTGGTAAATCCTGTCCAAAATGTGCCGTAAGTATTTTTTATTTACCGGCTTTTTATCTGCAACAACTCTTTTTGGGGAGAAACACTTTCCTGATAATATTCCACAGTTTGCGCCACATCTGCATGCATTTAAGTTAATGCAAAGGTAATACGCTTTAGGGTATGATTTTTTTCAAAATAGAGGTTGGATTATTATCCTGCAAGTTGCATGAAAGCAAGCCTACGATATCTTATTCCTGTCTTTCTGTGTATATGGTGGTTCATTGCTATGTATTCCTGTATGCCTTGTTCCCATTGTCATGCCTTGCAATCCACGACATTTATACAGGGGGCATCCTGCAACAATGATGATCTGTGCGAATTCAGCCTATTCAGTAACAAACCTGTGGAAATTCCATTGGCGCGAAAAGATCTTCATGAAATTTCAGGCATCGCTGCAAGCCTTAAGTATACAGGTGTATTGTATTTGCATGAAGACAATGGCCATTGTAATCACCTTTACCTTACCAATGAAAAAGGAGAGGACCTCGGCAGACTTATCGTCGCCGGAAGTTATAACCGCGATTGGGAAGATATAGCTGTTGGGCCCGGTCCATCACCGGAACATTCCTATATCTACATTGCCGATATTGGAGATAACCATGCCTGGCGTCGCACATTACAGATCTATCGCTTGCCCGAACCGGTACTGAATATGCAGGCAACTGTTCGCAGAATAGTAAAAGGCACAGAAGTTATTACCCTTCAATATCCCGATAAGGCACACAATGCAGAAACGATTCTTCTCGATCCGTTTACGCGTGACCTGTACATCGCGACTAAAGAAGACGACAGTTGCCGCATTTATGTTGCCCGATATCCACAGTCTACTCACCGGAAAATAACGCTGGAGTACATAATAACATTGCCGTTCAGGTTAGTAACAAGCGGCAATATAGCCTCCAACGGCCGCGAAATATTATTGCGTAACGAAGATCTTTACTGGCATTGGGAACGGGCGCAGCATGAAACAGTGGAAACAGCACTGAAAAAAACTCCTCAGCAAATAGTGCCGGAAATAAAAGAGCCACAGGGAGAAGCTATCTGCTTTACACCTGATCAACACAGCTACCTGACCTGTTCAGAAGTGCCCAGAAAACAGGCGCCCGCTATTTATCTGTATAAAAAAGAATCTACAGCAACTGCACTTCTATTACATAAATAAAGGATCGTTGTTTACGTTTCATTTCCCGCCAAACAGGCATTTGAACTGACCTGAGTAGTTGGTAACTGATACACCTTGCCCCGCACTACACAGGTCTGTATTAAAAATTTCTTTAGTATCTTCCGACAATAGAACCATCATGATTAATTGTTCCTTTCTCCCCGTGTTTTATGAATATCATCAAAGTATAAAAACTGGTAAACCCTTGCCAGACTTTAAAGACTTTCTGGTTATTGAGAATATCTGGCTGGGGTTTTATGGTTTGGGAAAATTTGAAACCTATAAGTTTATTTATGCCCAATGCACCGGCATTACGCATTTGCAGGAATGGATGATAAATCTGAAAGGAGAAAAAAATATCAGCGAATCAGCTGCCGCTTTTGATCAGTGGATTAAGCAGAAAGGGGCCAATACAGATACAGAAAACACAAAACACTCCATACTGAACGAAGTCCAACTGCAGAGCTGGGAACAGCACGGGTATCTCAAAGTAAGTGGTCTTATAACTGAACAATTGTGCGATGCCGTTTGCACGCTTATCTGCACACGGTTAGGCATAGACCTAAACACTCCGGAAACCTGGTATAAAAGTCATCCCGACTGGCATGGATTAATGGTGCAATTGTATCAGGACGAAAGTATTAATGCTATCAAAATACTTCCTGACATCCGGCAGTTATTCACTGAATTATATGGCACTTCCAATATAATCGCGAACACAGAAAAGGTAAGCTTTAATCCACCGGAAACTGCTACATGGAAATTCCGGCACAATAAGCTTCACTGGGATATTGACTTTAGTAAAATTGATCTGCACTATATTCAGGGCCTCGTTTATCTCAATGACGTTCCGGAAAACAGAGGTCCCTTAACAGTCGTTCCCGGTTTTCATCATCAGTTTGCAAACTGGATAAAAACATATCCTGATCCTGATGAAGCACAACTGTTAATGCAGAATACATTTACCGGAACACCAGTGCCCGGAAAGAAAGGAGATATCGTTCTGTGGCGGCAGACTTTACCGCACGCTGCCAGCGCTAATCATTCTGATCAGCCCAGGTTTGTTCAATACGTCAGTTTTTCAAGATTGTGACATCTGCTCTTCATCCAAAAATTTCTTTGCTTTCATCTTAATACCTACTATGGGGTAAGTACTTGTAAAAAAGTAAGTACCCGCCTAGTTTTGTATCCATAAAACTAAAAAGATGAAAGTAACAGTAACAGGTTCTTTGGGAAATATCAGTCGTATTCTCATTGACAAATTAGTAAAAAATGGCCACGAAGTAAAAGTTGTAAGCTCCAATGCTGCAAGAGCTCAGGAAATTGAAAAGATGAAAGCAGTATCTTTGATCGGTTCTTTACAGGATGCCACGTTTATTGCTCAGGCATTCAAAGGCGCCGATGCCGTATATACAATGGTCCCGCCTGATTTTTCTGTTCCGGATTACTATGACTTTGCTGATCAAATACACCGCAATTATGCGCGCGCCATTGAACTGAACAACATTCAATATGCAGTAAACTTAAGCAGCATCGGTGTTCAGTTTGCAGGTAGGGAGCCATTAATAAGGTATTACGATCTGGAAAAAAGGCTGAACGAATTACCCGCATTAAACGTTGTGCATTTACGTCCCGCCATGTTCTATACGAATTTTTATGGCAGTTTGCCAATGGCAAAACACCAGGGTATAATCGGACACAATGTTGGTGAAGCTGTTGATCTGCTTATGACACATCCTGCCGATATTGCAGAAGCAGCATTCACTTTGTTAAACTCACTTTCGTTTAACGGTCATCTGATCAAATACATTATAAGCGATGTAAAAAACGGCGGCGAGATCGCTAATATATTAGGTACAGCAATCAGTAAGCCGTTGAATTGGGTTGAATTTCCTGATGAGGCTTTGCTGACAGGCCTGCTTCAAAACGGATTTTCTAAAGATGCTGCTGAAACCCTTGTAGTAGCAGCAGGAAAGGCCATCAGAGAAGGATTATTCAATGAGTTTAAGAAAGATGAATACAAAGTAACAGAAAGCAGAAAGTTTACTGATTTCGCCAAAGAGTTTGAAATGGCTTATAAAAATAGTAATTAGGTAATAAATATAAAGTGATAAGTTTTAAGTAATGCGATAGCTCATGTTATCTCTTACTACTTAAAACTTATCACTTATTACTTATCACTTAGGATTACGCAGGCACAGCTACTGCCTGTTTTACCAGTTGTATTTCGCTGCTGAGTTTTACTTCTTCGCCTAATGCAACGCCACCGGTTTCAAGTACACTGTTGAAGGAGATGCCCCATTCGCTGCGTTTGATCTTACCGGTAACAGTAAACCCCGCTTTTTCATTGCCCCAATGATCTTTTGACAAACCACCGTATTCAACCAGTAATGTAAGCGGTTTGGTAATGCCTTTCAATGTAAGATTGCCATGAAGCTTGAATGTATCATCATCTGTTTTTTCAACTTTATCAGATACAAATACGAGCTCAGGGTATTTTTCTACTTCAAAAAAGTCGGCATTGCGTAAATGCGCATCACGCTGTTCATTATTGGTATTAATCGAGCTCATGTCAGCCGTTACTTTAACTCGGGCAGTACTGAAATCAGTGCCTTCTGTTTCTGCTTCTATATGAAATTTATTAAAAAAGCCAGACACATTGGTGATCATCAAATGTTTGATCTTAAAGCCTAATTCGCTGTGCATAGGATCTAAAGCCCATTTTGTTATTGCCATGATTGTAAATTTTTATGTTAAGAATTTTAAGAAATCGTCTTATTTGTTTTGCATCACAAACCTACATACATTTGCTATACAAAGTATAGAACTATACTGCTGTATAGCACTATACTACAGTATAGGAGGATTACAAAATGAAGAAAGACCCAAAAGACCACGCACAATGCACCGGCATGTTAAGACCGGTACGCGATGCATTGGACATACTCAATGGCAAATGGAAACTGCCTATTATTATCGCACTTAGTTTTGGTGAAAAGCGTTTCAGTGAAATCGCTAAAGATATAGATGGCATTACCGACAGAATGTTATCGAAAGAATTACGCGACCTGGAGTTGAACGGACTGGTAAAACGTACGGTAGAGGAATCATATCCCGTTAAGGTTACCTACACCTTAACACCTTACAGTGAAACGCTTGAAGAAGTGATTCAATCACTTGCACGCTGGGGCACCATGCACAGGAACAAGATCCATAAAGAATGTCTTACTAATAAGAAGAAGGCCGAGGTTTAAGACCCGATAACCTGGCCCTTTAGGGAGGGTAATGGCCACTTAATGACGCCTTTGGAACAATTGTTGCTGATATATTAAAAAGGCGCCATATGAAAAACAGGTTTCTGATCGCTGCTGCCTTAGGAAGTTCTTTATTTTTAACCGATTGCAATAAAAATAAAGGCGATGCTGCAGCCAACGACTCTTCTGCTATTACTTATCAGCTAACTACCTCGGGAACTACCAGTAATCTCGACCGCATGGATGTAAGCACCACCGGCCGCACAGAAGGCAATGCTATTACCTGGACGGGCGGTTATATCACCTGCAATGAAATAAGATTTTCCGCCAAAGGCCATGGCCGCGGTGATAAAGACGATGATGATAATAACAAGCCGGAATTCAAGTCGAAAGTTATTTTACATATCAACCTTTTTAAAACGATTGCTACTCTTGGCTCCATCACAGTACCTGCTGATATTTACAATAAGATAGAATTTAAAATAGAGCTGTCTCCCTCCGGTGATCAGGCAGCCTTTGAGCTTACCGGTTTTTATATAAGAAACGGAGTTTCAGTTCCCATTACCCTTCGTTTTGATATTCCTATTGAACTGGCTTTTCAACTGGCAGCATCGGATAATCTTAATATCAATACTGCTTTAACCGCTTTGAATACCCTGGATCTCGATCAGTTACTGCAGGGCATTACCCAGCAAATGTTGAACAATGCCGTTTTGGTAAACAATACAATAATTATTTCTTCCAACTCCAATGTGGCTATGTTCAAAATTATTTCGAATTCATTGCACATTATGCTGAAGGTAAAGGTTAAAGAACATTGAGTTCAACAGTTACATGAGAATTTTATATGAAAGAGGAGGGTGTATCAAAGTATGATAGACCCTCTTTTTATTCGATACCAGATGGGGACATGTAGTAGTTTAAACAGTTCTCAGCACCCTGGTTTATTTTTGATACACCCTCTTCATTAATAAGAAGAGTTTTCCGCAATTGCCTCATATACCTTCGCTGCCTTATCATATGCTTCCTGTGCAGCGGCACGTTCCTGCTCACGAATATTAGCCTGTTTCATTTGCCAGCATTGATGAACAGCGCGTACACACCATTCAGCACTTTTGCGAACATGAATAGGTTTGTCATTTACAATTATAAAAACCGGGTTGCTGTGCGAACTCGGAAAAATTCTTAATGCGGCCCAGCACGATTGCTTTACCGGATAATTAAAATGTAGATCCTTCCATTGACCATCGGCAATCATCTCAGCGGTATCAACGGCTTCGCCGTTAATGATCAGCTCAACAGGAACCTTTCTGGTTTTTCCTATGCGCGCGCGTTCAATATGCCAGTAAGGCTGTCTGTCTAATGGTCTTTGTGCAATGGCCGAATCTTCATCATCCTGTTGTGGCGGAAGATAGGCCGCTGCTTTTGCAGAAATGTTTACATTTTCACCACTGTTTAATCGCAGCTCGCTGTTATGTGTACCTGCCTCCAGTTTATTAACTGAAAAGTCAATGATGTGTGAACCGCCATCCGAAACATACGAATGCCCGTCTTTTATTGCCCGAATATACCGGCTGTATGTTAAGGCACTATCGCATTTAAAATAGCTGCGGCCAACACCCACGCGTTCATCATACAGACAAGGGAAATCTGTTTCGCCACTTAACCGCGGACGGAAACCACAATTCAGCGTATGATACCACATATTCAGTTCCCACGGGGCAGGCGTATCCCCGGCGCTGTAAAAATCAACAACGCCCTGTGTAACGGTTACTATATATTCATTGGCGCCTATACCATCCATTTTTGGAGTGGTGTAATTGGGCAACTGAAAATTGCGCGGCTGAGGTGAATCATATAAAGACCCTTCGTTAATAGGTTCCAGACCAGTTCCTGAATGAGCATAACCGGTAATAGCGCCCTGTGATTTTGCCCATTGTAAAACCGGCAGCGTCCAGCTTGGCCATTCTTCAATTTTAGTAGTACCGGGATAATCATCTTCTTTCAGTTGCAGCAATACTACATGCCCGGCATGTGATGAAGGAAAGCCAGAAACTTCCACATCATACCGCATTACATGTTGAGCAGTTGAAAGCGAATCGGTTTGTCCGGTAAAAAACTGTTTTTGATGATACCAGCCGGGTCCCCAGCTAAGTATGGCAGCAACGCCCAGATCTTCACCAACAACCTGTCGCCACATATCGGCTGGTTTAACGCCTTCTTCCGGACTTTCATAATGACTGCAGCCTGCGGCATGTACATGATGATCTGCACTATGCCAGCCCAGGCGGCCAGGATCGATCCATCTTTTTAACTGAAAAGAAATGGTTGTTGAATCAACACCTTTCGGAATGACAATTTGCCTCGTTTGTGTAATGTATTCAGGCCCTCTGGTAAATGTAACGTTGTATTTTCCCGGCGGTAAAAACACATGCTCGCCATCTGCGCGATAAACCTGTGCCTGAAAGAAAAAATCAGGATATTCATCATAGGCCGCCACCCGACGTGAGGGCAGGGGGTATATACCAGTAAGTCTCGCAGGAACTTTATAATTTACAGAAGGCACCCAGGGCTCCTGATATTCCAGTTGGGCCGTGGTAAACCGGTAATTGATCTGCGATTTATTCAGCACTTTCACTGAATCGTCGATAATACGTTCAATGCCATCCGAAAAGATAAACGAAGCCATCGCCGGCGAACCATCTTCATCTTTTACATGCAATTTCACTTTTACCGCGGGAAGAATATTGAAAAGAATATTTATTGTATTGCGAAAACCGATATC
>Ga0207667_10011581_pt1 | contig 10241 bp, 11 predicted proteins | sample KBSCornC52_FD_184301 | JGI IMG/M metagenome (GOLD analysis project Ga0207667, IMG submission 184301) | Corn rhizosphere microbial communities from Kellogg Biological Station, Michigan, USA - KBS Corn C5-2 (SPAdes) (version 2) | ecosystem: Host-associated > Plants > Roots > Rhizosphere > Soil ...
AACCAGCCCACCGCGCCGCTGACCAGCAGCGCTCCGGGGCATGTGGCTGCTCGCCGGAGCGCTGCTGGTCAGCGGCGCGGTGGGCTGGTTCCAGCACACGAACACCGCCACCCTCTTCGCCAAGCAGTTTGCCGGCATTCTAGTCAGCGCGTTCTACTTCAGTTGCTACTACCGCCTGACCGGCGACGATCCCACTCAGCCGTTTCGGCTTTATGTCCGCGCCGCTTACTACGCCTCGATGCTCGGCATCGTGATCGTCTTCCTCCGGCTCCCTTTCGAAGGCGAGCTGCCGCGCCTCCAGAGCGTCCTCCCCGAGCCGGCGATATTCGCGTTAGTAACGCTTCCGGCCGCATATTACTGTCTCGACCGTTATCGGCAGGAACGGACGTGCGGCCGCGAGCTAGCCGCGATCGGCGCCGCTCTCGTCCTCAGCCGATCGTCGGTCGGCTACCTCGGGCTGCTATTTCTGTTGACCTTGTTCTTCGCGCGATCCTGGCGCCGCGCCCTGGGCGGCTTGGCTGTCGTGGCGGGAGTCGGCGCTTCGCTCTACGCCGCCTCGGCGGACTTCCGCGTCCGTCTGGACGATACGGTCCGCGCCGCCGGAGCCGGAACCGTCGAGGACGCGAACCTCAGCACGTTCGCGCTGGTCTCCAACGCCCTCGTCACGACGCGAGTCCTGTCGGTGCACCCATGGGCCGGAAACGGGCTCGGCTCGCACCTGCTATCGCACAGCGTTTACATCGGCGACGTCCCGGGGGTCGCGCAGTTTGAGGAGATGGTTCTGCACGACCGCTACACCATGGACCAGCTCAATGCCGCCGACGCGAACTCGCTCCTGCTCCGGTTGCTCTCCGAAACGGGGGTCCTGGGGGTCGTTTTGGTGGCCGGCTTCATATGGCGATACCGCGCCCCGGCCGGCGGCGAGGCGGGGGTAATCCATGCCGCGGTGCTCGTCTACTTTTTTGCCAAGCTCCTGCGCGCGGGGCACTACTTCAGCCCGGAGCAGTTCTTCTTCGTTTTTGCTTACTGCCTGACCGGCCTTTGCCGTCCGGCGCCCCGCGAGGCGGCTGCATGAACGATGCCCAGTTGCGCCGGAACGTGCTCTCAGGACCGGTAATGCGCTCCATCGGCATTGCGGTTGCGCTGATTTCGTATCCCGCTTATCTGCACGCGCTCGGCTTCGAGCGCTACGGCCTTTGGCTCGTCCTCTCAACCGTCCTGATGCTGTCGCAGCTCGGCAATCTCGGGATCGTGCAGGCGCTGGCGAAGGTGGTCGCCGAGGAGTATGCCGTTGGCGATACTCTGGCGGTCCGCCAATATTCGACTGCCGCCACCGTGGCGCTCGCCGTCAGCGGCCTGATCGCTTTCAGTGCCACGCTATTCCTGCGCGCGCCGCTCGTCCGGCTACTCGGACTCTCGGGCTCCAACGCCGGACTCGCCTGGCAGCTCCTGCCTTGGTGCGGCGCGCTGTCCGCGTACGTTTTCATTTCCGACGCGCAGACGAACGTCCTCGCCGGCTTAGGCCGCATGGACTTGGTGAATACCCTCCAGACGCTCTCGCAAGCTTTGTCGGTCGCTGCCGGAGTCTATCTTCTGCACCGCGGAGCCGGCGTCGCCGGCCTTCTCGCCGCGGCGATGGGGTCGCGTCTCCTGCAGCACGGCGCCGCGTTGTTGCTGATCGCGCGTCTGCTGCGCGCCCCCGTCTTCGCGCTTGCGCCGATCTCCCGCGCGCGTCTCCGACGCCTCGCGTCTTTGTGCGGGGGCCTCTTCGCCAGCACAGGGGTCAATCTTCTGCTGACCCCCTTCAACCGGCTGGTGATCGCCCGCTGTGCCGGCGTCGAGGCCGTCCCCGTTTACGAGATCGCCTACAACGGCGCCATGCAGATCCGCAGTCTCCTCTCTTCCGGTTCGAGCGCTCTGCTGCCTGAGATCAGCCGTCTCCGCGCAGCCTCTCCTGCCGTTGCCGCCCGACGCGCCATCTCGCGTCTCACGCGCAGGGCGATGCGCCTGCTGCTCGCTTTCGGGCTGCCGCTCTATGCGGCCGTCTTCGCAGCCAGCCGTCCCCTGCTTCGCCTGTGGCTCCATGGCGACTTGCACGCCGCCCAGGCGGACGCGTTTCAGATCATGCTCGCCGGTTCCTTCGCGAGCCTGCTGGGCACCGTCCCTTACTTTTCGCTCCTCGGACTCCACCGCAGCCGGTCAGTCCTGCATAGCCACCTCGTGCAGTCGTTGGTCAATGTCGTGGGAATCGGCGCCGTGTGGATGGGGACATCGTCCGTGCCGCTCTCGTCGGTCCTGCTCGCCACCAGCGCCGGGATGGCGGCTTCTACCGTGTACCTCGCCTGGGCGAATCGGCAGGCCGTCGCGGCGATTGCTCCCCGCCGCCGGGCTCCCGCTCCGCTGACGCGTCTCGCTTCTACCGAAAACTCATGAACGTCGTCTCCGTTACTCTCGATTACGCCGACTCCAGCGGCGGCTCCACTGAGTCGGTCCGGCAGTTCGCCGCCGCGCTCGGCGGTCCGACGATTTCCTTTACCTCCGCCACCCTCCTCGATCGTTGTGTGCGCGCTCCCGGTGTGTTCCACGTGCCTGTCACCGGAGCGGGGGCGTTTTACGGGATGCCGGACCGCGTCTCTCTCCGCGCCGCCGAAGAGCAGCTCCGCGGTGCGGCGTTCCTCTTTTGCCACCTCCTCTTCCGCTATCACTGCGATTGGGTCCGCGGCTTGGCCGCCCGTTATGGGATTCCGTATTGCGTTGTTCCTCACGGCGCGCTCGACCCGTGGGTCTTCACCTATCGATCGCTCCGCAAGCGCGCGTGGATGGCCTCGCTCGGCCGCCGCTTATTCGACCGGAGCGCGGGCGTCCTCTTTGCCACGTCTCGCGAGCGGGAAAAGGCCGCTCCCTGGGTCGATAGCCGCCGCTCCTGGGTTGTAAACTGGCCGGTCCCCTACTGTCAGGTTGACGATCCGCAAGGCGCCCGCCGCAGGGTCCGGGCGGAGCTTGGCATCGCGCCTACGGACCGCGTGCTTCTCTTCCTCGGCCGTCTCCATTCCATGAAGCGCCCGAAAGAGACGATCGCCGCGTTCACCCGTGCAGCCACTCCCTCGTCTCATTTGATCGTCGCCGGCCCGGACGGCGAGTACTCCGCCCCCGACCTCGCGGGCGTCCGCAATGTCCATGTGATCGGCCCGGTGTACGGGACCGCGAAGTGGGAGCTCTACCATGCCGCCGATGCGTTCGTGAACCTCTCCGCCCGCGAGAACTTCGGCTACACCGTCGCCGAGGCGCTCGCCGCCGGCCTCCCCGTGATTCTCTCGCCCGGCAACGACCTTCGCGGCGAGCTCGACCGGCTCCGCTGCGGCTGCCTGCTCGCGACCGATTCCCCCGAGGAAGCCGCCGCCGCGATGCAAACTGTCCTCTCGGCCCCTCCGGACATGTTGCGTGCGATGGGAGCGCGGGGCCGCGCCTGGGCGCTGGCCCATATCAGCCCCGAGCGCTTCCGCGGCCAGCTCATGAACGTCGTCGAAGAAGCCCTCGACCTCTCCGCAGTTCCCGTTTTCTGACCGCCGGACGGACTCAGCGATTCGTCTTCAGCAGCCCGATCGTGTTTCCATCCAGGTCCGAGAACCACGCAAAGGTGCCTGTCGGGATCTTGATCGGCGGCACGAGCATCTTGCCGCCCAACGCCACGGCCTTGTCGAGGTACTCCTTCACATCCTCGACTTCGACGTAAAACATCGTATAGTGCTGCGGCTCGTGGCCGAGCGCGTTGATGTGGCCGGGGATGCCGCCCTGGCCCGCCAGGTCGATCGTCGACGCCGGACCGTTCTGGTCGATCTTCCAGCCGAACAGGTCCGTGAAATACTGGCTCGACTTGGCGCGGTCGCGGCAGCCGATCTCGAAAAAGACTACGGGATGTGGCATTGCTCTTCCTCCTGTCGATTGACTCCACGCCGGAACGGCAGCGGCCAGCACTGTCAAAGCCGCACGCCGGGTATGCACAGCGTCATTTCGAATTTCGTCCATCCTGGCTCCTCCGTGCGAGTTCCGACGCTACCAAGTCCGGAGGAATCCAGTCAATCGAAGCTCCTCCTAAAGTACTGCGCCTGCGCCGCCGATTACCCCGTAGCAGTGAACGTCTTAATCCTCAACCAGTCGTTCTACCCCGACGTGGTCTCCGTCGCGCAGCACGCCGCGGATCTCGCCGCCGATTTGGCGGCGGCCGGGCATTCCGTCACGGTCGTCGCGTCGCGGTGCGCGTACGAGAACCCCGCGCTTCGCTTCCCCGCCCGCGAATCGTGGCGCGGCTGCTCCATCCGGCGCGTCCGCGGAACCGCGTTCGGGAAGGCGCACAAATGGGGCCGCGTCGCCGACGCTGTCACGCTCCTGCTCGCCTTTTTCTGGGAGCTCATCCGGTTGCCGCGCTTCGACCTCATCGTCGCCATGACCCACCCTCCTCTCGTCGGGTTCGTGGCCGCGCTGGCAGCCCGCGCCAAAGGTAGCCGCCTTTTCTCGTGGATCATGGATCTCAACCCGGACCAGGCCATCGCCGCCGGCTGGCTGCGGCGCGACTCCATGGCAGCGGGCGTTCTCTCCGCGGCGGCCCGGTTTTCGCTCCGCTCCAGCGAACGTATCGTTGTCCTCGACCGGTTCATGCGCAGCCGGATCGCCGCCAAAGGCGTCCGGCCGGAGAAGATCGCCATTATCCCGCCGTGGTCCCACGATACGCGGGTCGGCTATGACAACTTGGGCCGGGCCGGCTTCCGCGCCGCACACGGGCTCGCCGGCAAATTTGTCGTGATGTACGCGGGCAACCTCAGCATCGTTCATCCGGCCGCGACCCTGCTCGAAGCGGCGGCCCTGCTCCGCGAGGATGCCCGGATCGTCTTCTGCTTCATCGGGGGCGGCATCGGCCGCCGGGAGGTGGAAGGGTTCGCTCGCAGCCGCGGACTGTCGAACATCGTCCTGCTCCCCTACCAGCCTCTCGACGCGCTCGGGGCGGCCCTCTCGGCCGCCGACCTGCACGCGATCGTCATGGGCGACGCCATGCCTGGGATCGTGCATCCCTGCAAGATCTACAACGTTCTCGCTGTTGGCTCGCCCTTTCTCTATATCGGACCGCGCGCCGGCCACATCGGCGAGATCGTCGCCGGTCTACGCACGCCGGGCGCGGCATATCAGGTCCGGCACGGCGAGGTGTCCACGGCCGCCGCTGCCATCGTCGACGCCGCAATGCGCAAACAGCACAAGATTCCAGAGTTGCTCGAAACGGCCCGCCCGTTTTCGCACGAAATTCTCGCCTGCCGCTTTGTGCGGCTGATCTCCGGCGGAGCGCCGCTGCCGTATCGGAACCCGTTCCGGCATCCCGCGACTGCCGAGCGGCCCACGGGAGGGGACTGAGTGGCCCCCGTTGTATTTCCCGATCGGCCCTTGACGCTACTGTTCGCCGGAGGGTGCCACGTAGCGGGATACGCCGTCGGCGAAGACGCGGCGTTCCCGGTTCTGGTCGAGGGGGCGCTCGCCGCCGCCGGCGTGGAGGTCCGCGCGAGCCGCGTCGGGTATCTCAAGCTGGCTCACCGCCGGCGCGTCGTGGCCGCGTGCCGCGGGGCCGCGCCCGACGTGCTGATTCTCCAGTTCGGCCATCCGGAACTCAACAAGAGCCTGTCCGCATACTGGCGCTCCTGGCTCGGTTTGCCGCCGGCCGAATCGGATTCCTCGGATTTCGCTCCCCTCAGCGATCCCGGCAGTCTCGTCTCGTCCGGGTCGGAGCTGCGCCGCCGCTCCAAAGCGCTGATCGATCGTTTGCTCGGCCATCCGCTCGTAGATTTCGGCCGGATCGAGACGCTTTGGGATCGTCTCCTGGCGGAGATTGCCCGCTGCGACGTTCCGCGAACCGTCGTGCTGAGCCCGTTTCCGTGCCCGGATCCGCTCGTCATGTATTATCGGCGGCGCGGCGGCGCGGTCTTTGCCGAGGTCGCGCGGCGGCATGGCCACGAATACATCGATCTGCTGGACACGCTCCCTTCCGCGCGCCGTGACACTCTCGCTCCGGGCTGCTACGCCGACGTGTTCCACCTCGGCCCGCGCGGCCACCAGGCGATTGCCGAGGGCATCGCGAGCCGCCTCCTTCATGGAGGTGTCCAGGTTCCGGTGCAAAGCCGCCTCCGTACTTCTGAGAGAGGACACTAGCCATGCAGCCGATTCTTTTCCCCGCGATCGCCGCATTTCTGCTGAGTCTCCTGCTCACGCCCGCCGTCCGCGAGCTGTCGCTGGCGATCGGCTGGATCGACCCCACGGATCAGCGGCGAAAACTCCACAGCGGCGGCATTCCGCGCACCGGCGGCGTGGCCCTGCTGCTGTCGTATGTCGTCTCCTACACGGCGCTTTTGCTGTTGCCGTCCGGCGGCGGCATCGCCGGCAATCTCGCCACGGTGTCTCGTCTCCTGCCGGGTGTGGCGCTCGTTTTCGGCACGGGTCTGATCGACGATCGCTTCGACCTGCGGCCGTGGCAAAAAGTCGCCGGCGAGGCCGCCGGCGCGCTGTGGATGTGGAGTGCGGGAGTGCGGATCACGATCCCTGGCCACGCGCCGGGGTGGAGCCTCGTCCTCACAGCCGGCTGGCTGATTCTCTGCTCCAACGCGTTCAATCTGATCGATGGGGTCGACGGCGTCGCGACGGGACTCGGCCTTACGGCCACGCTGACGGCGTTGGCGGCCGCGCTGCTCCACCGCGACACGATGCTCGCCCTTGCGACCGCGCCGCTCGCCGGGTGTCTGCTCGGCTTCCTCCGCTACAATTTCAACCCGGCGTCGATCTTCCTCGGAGATTCCGGGAGCCTCTCGGTCGGCTTTCTTCTGGGCACGTACGCCGTGATCTGGAGCGAAAAATCCGCGACGCTGCTCGGGATCGCGGCGCCCGCGATGGCGCTCGCGCTGCCGCTCATCGAGGTCGGACTCTCCGTCGGACGGCGATTTCTACGGAACGAGCCGATCTTCGAGGGAGACCGCGGCCACATCCATCACCGGCTGCTCGACCGCGGCTTCACGCCCCGGCGCGTCGCCCTGATGCTCTACGCCGCCGGCGGGATCGCAGCGATCCTTTCTCTCGTCCGGAACCGCTTTCCCGGTATCGTCTTTCTTCTGTTTGTGGCCGCCGCCTATGCCGGTGTCCGCTACCTGAGCTACGCGGAATTTCGGGCCGCGGCGCGGTTTGTCCGGACCTGGCTGCGCCCGGGCCTGGGAGCGCAGGTCCACGTCGAAGTCCTGGAGCGGTCGCTGCTCGGGGCCGCCGATGTGGCGGAATGCTGGACCGCGATTGCGGCCGCCGGGCGCACGCTCGGTTACGGCCGTGTCGTGGCCCGGTTGAATGGCTGCCGCTTCTCCTGGGGCAGGCCGGGGGCCCGGGAAGCTTGGCAGATGCGGGTCAACTTGGCAGGTGGCGACTACGTCAATGTCTCGCAATTTCAGGGGGCTGCGGGCCAACCACGCCTTCTCGCTGCGTTCGTGGACGTCGTCGGGAGAGTGCTGCCGGACGTACTGGCGTCACTCCGGGAGGTAGAGGCTGGAGCTCTCGGTGGGGCGGGCGTGCAGGTAGCGTCCGGTGGTCGCCACCGACGTATGCCCGAGTGTCGCCTGAACCAGGTGGATCGGGGCGTGCCGGTCGAGGGCGTGGCTGGCGTGGGCGTGCCGCATCCAGTGGGGTGAGACCTTCTGCGGAAGGCCCGCCTTCGCCGCGGCTGCGTAAACGATGCGCCGCACCTGGGACGGGTCAAGCTGTCCCCTCCCCTTCCGGCTGGCGAAGATCGGCGCGTCGGGGTTCGCGCCGCTGCGGAGCGCCATCAGCTCCGCCCACGCCGATGCCGGCAGCAGGACCGTCCGCGTCCGTCCGCCTTTGCCGAATAGCGTCACCTGGCCGCCCTCCTGCCGCGCGACCGCATCCCGCCAGCGTAAGCCGCAGATCTCGCTCACGCGGCCACCGGAGAGGTAGAGCAGTTTCAAGAGGACCCGGTCCCTGCCCTCCGCCGTGGCGATCAGTTTCGCGACGGCTTCCTCGTCGAGAATCCGCTGCGCCAGGTCGTCACGCCGCGGCCGCAGTTTGACCGCCGCGGCGATGTTGAACGGCAGGTAGCCGGTCTCATGCCCAAAGGAGATCAACGACTTGACTGCGGTGACGGCGCGGTTGACGGTCGCGGGCTTCCCGTCCAGATTCGCGACCCAGCCTTGGACGTCTGCCAAGGTGGCGTGGGCGAGCGGCTTGCCGAGATCGCGCAGAAAGCGTGCTGTTTCAAAGGCGTAGGCCCGCCGGGTATGGGCGCTGGTCTTCAGTGAGAGCCAGAGTTCGACGAGCTCGGTTTCACTTGGCACGATATGTCTGATTATCGTGCATCATAACGGCATTTGCAACGATCGTTTCGCAACACACAGGAAGGCGGTAATCTGGGGTGTGCCTACCCGGCCCGCGTACTTTCATCGGCTTGCGGAAGCGGTCGCGACTTTTCGGCGGCTCCCCTCCGAGTGGATCGACCGCCGCACCGTCGAGGAGACTCTCGGGGTCTCGAAGACGGTCGCATGGCGAATCCTCCGCCGCTGCGGCGGGGAGGCGGGTCCGGGAAACACGCTGGTGTGCCGTCGCGAAACCTTGATCGCCGCCTTGGAGCGTCTGCAGGAGGACGCCGATTATCGACAGGAGGTCCACCGGCGCGAGCGGCTCGAATCGCGGCTGGGCCAACTGCTCGCCGCCGCCCGCTCGCAACATGTCCAACTGGCCCCCGCAAGCGCCGCGGCGGAAATGGTCAGTTCGCGATTCGCCAAATTGCCGGCCGGAATCGAACTGAAACCGCGCCAGTTGACGATCGAGTTCGACGATTCGGCGGATTTCCTGCGCAAAATCGGCGCGGTTGTGTTTGCTCTGCAAAATGACTACGAGGCCATCCAGGCTTTCATCGATACGCCCGCCGATGGATCTCTCCCCGAGAAGTAGGCTCATTCCGCGAAAAGTTGTATCATCGTCTGAGAACATTTCTGCCGGGACACGTTTTGATGCGAGAGATTGACGATCGCCGCCCGCGCCTCAGCACTTCGGAAGTTTCCGAGATGTTTGGCGTCACCCGGGCGACCCTGAACCGCTGGATCAAGGAGGGCAAGATCCCCGCGCCGGCGCGCGACCCCGACAACAACTGGCCGGTCTGGCAGCAGCCGGAGCTCGACGCCATCGCGCGCGCTGTCCAGAACAGCAAGAGGAGAAAGAGCTTATGAACCCGATCCGCATCACCGTGTCGAATCAGAAGGGCGGAGTCGGTAAGACCACCTCGGTCCTCACCCTGGCACGGTGTTTCGCCGACGAAGGCCGCCGCGTCCTCATGATCGACACCGACCCGCAGGGCAACCTGTGGGCGACGTTGAGCGGGCTCGACTGCTTTCAGAACGGTGGGCGGCCGCAATATTGGGTTCACCAGCTCTTCAGCGACGAGCCCGTCGCCGCCACCCAGATGGCAGTCCCGGTTCATGAGCGGATCTCCTGTATTTTCAGCGATCGCCGAATGTTCTTCGCGGAGTCGCGACTGGCCGGGACGACGGCCAAGGAGCTGATCCTCAATTCCCTGCTCCAAGTCGCCGAGCAGCAATACGACGTTATCCTCTTCGACGTAGCTCCGTCGATTTCCCACATCCAGACCTGCGCCGTCGCCTACACCCGCAATATCCTGATTCCCGTGGGCATGGACAACTTGTCCGTAGAGGGCGCGATGTCGTCGTTGCAAACAATAGAGTTACTGAATCGCATGCTGAAACTCGAATGCCGCTGCGTAGGCTTCCTGCCGACCATGATGGACCAGCGCCTCTCGGCCACCGAGGTCGTGATGCACGCTCTGCAGGAGCGCTCGCAGACTATGGGCATTCCGTTGTTGCCGGGGATTCGCACCGACCAGGCGGTGAACCGCGCGCTGCGCGCCGGCAAGTTCTTGCAGGATCACGACCCACGGTCGAAGGCATTGGAGGACTATCAGAAGACCTGTAAGCTCCTGATGGAGGTCTTCGACGCCTGATGGCGCGGCGGCGCGATCCCGATAAGCCGGTCGAACGGCTGCGGTCGAGCTGGGACTCGACAGCGGATCTGGAGGAGACGCTCGCCTCGATGTTCCACCAGGAGACCGTACCTGGGGACAAATTGCCGCCAGTGCCTGAGGAACCGGTTGACCTAAGGCCGCCTGTACAGAACGATTTAGAGCCTGGTCCACCAGACAG
>Ga0207667_10011585_pt1 | contig 10240 bp, 9 predicted proteins | sample KBSCornC52_FD_184301 | JGI IMG/M metagenome (GOLD analysis project Ga0207667, IMG submission 184301) | Corn rhizosphere microbial communities from Kellogg Biological Station, Michigan, USA - KBS Corn C5-2 (SPAdes) (version 2) | ecosystem: Host-associated > Plants > Roots > Rhizosphere > Soil ...
TGATGGTGGTGTAGGATTCCGTGTTAAAGTCCCCCGTCGTCATGGCCGGTTGCTTCAAGCGATAATAAAATGTCTTGTCGTCACGATCCCGCAATTTACCAGCGACGGCAAAAGAATCGGCCGGGGCAGCAACCGCAGAAGGGCCCGCTTGATAATTAACACTGCTATAGACAGTGATGGCTTGCAAACTTCTCGCCGCGCCCTGGCCGCCATTGGCACCACCGCTGATGCTTGCAACCCCCACCGCACCCGGAGCCGCACTTTTAGTAACCACTCCATAGCTAAGACTTCCATCCAGTTGCGGCGAGCCGCTGGGCGGCGGCGCCATCACCGGCGCCGGCGCTGGCATTGTAGCGACGGGATTCATTTCCAATGGAACCGCCGGCATATCACTGCCCGGCGCAACTCCGGTGCTAGCTGACTGGTCCGCCTCGGTTTTCGCATATTCCTTTTCCAAATCCTTCTGCCGCTGTTCCGCCATGGCAACCGAGCGCTTGGATTTATTTTTCGCCTTTGCCAACGCCGGCAACAACATCGCCGCCAACACCGCGACGATGGCCACCAACGCCAGCGCCTCCACCAACCGCAAACTCGGGAACCATTGCCGCGTCCAGAAGCTTGGCTTGTCCGCCGCGCGAATTTTCTGCTGCAATGCCCGCGTCTGTTCCGACGTCAGCGCCGGACATTCTTCGCCCTGCAATTCCGTTTCCAGTTCCCGCGCGGTTTGCCGCGCTTCCTCCACCCACTGCCGGGCAGCGGCGTTTTCGGCGATGATCTTTTCCACCGCGCCGCGCTCCGCCCCGTCGAGTTCGTTCAACGCATAGGCGGTCAGCTTGGCTTCATCAAATTCGGGTAAATTGTTTTTCATAACGTGCCTGGGGTTGAAAATTAAAGGGTGCCTTCCGTTTCCGTCATTTGCTGACGCAGGGTTTTGAGCGCGGTGTGGATCAGGAAGCCGACATTCGTCACGGATAATTTCGTGACGCCGGCGATTTCCTTGTAGCTCAATCCGTTTTGAAATTTCAGCCGCACGACCTCCTGTTGGTTCGGCGGCAGATGTTTCATGAAGCGCTGCACGCGGCCCGCGCTTTCGTTGTGTTCCGCCTGAGCCGCCGGCGACGTCTCGCGACTCGGCTGGGCGGCCAGTTCAATATCATCTAATGGTTTCATGCGCTGTTCCTTTCGTTGGATGTCGAGCGCGCGATTCCGGCAAACGGTGAACAGCCACTGGGCCAGATGACCATCGAGGCGGGCCGGTTCCTCGGCGCACAGCCGAAGAAACGTGTCCTGCACCACGTCCCGGGCGCGGTCCACATCGCCCGTGATCTGCGTGGCGTAGCGCATCAGCGGGCCTTCGTGCTCGCGCAACGCCGCCTTGATCCAGTCCGACTTGTTTTCGGTCATAGCCATATCCCTACGTTTGTTCGCACCGCGTCCATCCAGAGAGACAACGGGTGAAACCGGCTTTTATTAGACGGGAAATAAAGAAATTTTGCAGCCAGCTTAAAACAGAATGTTTTCCACAAAATCAGTGAGGTGTTTAGGTTGCTTGCGATGCTTCCGCATCAAGACAACCAATTCTCTCTTGAATTCGTCGGGCAAATGAACCCGGACGAGGTTTTTCTTTTGCCCGTAGAGTGCCAATGCCCGTTTCGGCACAAAGCTGATGCCTAGGCCAAGCGAAACCAAGGTGATGATGAGGTCAAAACTGTCGAGTTGCATCGCGGGCTCGATCTTCAGACCGGACCGCGACATCCATTGACGCAATTCCCGCCCCGTGTTCGTGGATTCTTCCGGCAACAGCCAGCTTTGTCTTTGCAGCCAAGCCAGCCGGGCAGTCTTTGATTTAGGCAGCGTTTGAAACCCCGCCGCCGCTTCTGAGGATGCGATAAACGTGAACGCATCGGTAAAGCGATGCGTGACGATCAGGGTTTTTGGCAAGCGTGGTGGTGGACACAGCACACCCAGATCAAGCTCGTTGGCTTCCAACGCCGAAAGAATATCTGCGCTAGGTTGATACGCGACGCGATAACTCGCCTTCAAGCCTTTGCGAAGATTGGCATGAAAGAATCCCGGCAAATAGGCCAACCCGATGGAACGAGATACCCCGATTCGGATTTCTTTCCTCGAATTGGCATAATCCTCCTTCAACCGCCGCAAAGAATTGTCCACATCGCCCAGCAGCTTTGCCGATTCGCTATAAAGAAATTCTCCCGCTTGCGTGACACGCACACTGCGTGTAGTTCGCTCCAGCAAATCAATACCCAAGCTGTCCTCCATCCCCTGCATCTGGCGGGTGATGGCGCTTTGCGTGAGCCCGGCAACCTCCGCCGCCTTTGTGAAGCTCCGATGTTTTACGACGAGGTGAAACAAAGACAACTCATAAAGATCAAACGGCAACGTGTTCAAGAAGTCATTCACATTACGCATCAGTCTATGATACTAATGAATTTCACACAACTTTGATTGTGCGGCAAGCTGGCGACATGAAAGGAAACAAATGGCCGACAAAAACCTAAAAAATCCAGGAAACGTGCCGGGCAAATACTACGCGGACAACACCTGCATTGATTGTGACTTATGCCGGCAAATTGCACCAAAGTCATTCACCCGGCAGGACGAGACTGGCTATTCATATGTGTTCAAACAGCCGCAAACAGCGGAAGAAATAGCGCAGGCGGAGGAAGCGCGCATCTCCTGCCCGACGGAAACAATCGGCAACGACGGTGAATAATCAAACTAACGCGCCAAGCTACCGAACCATTTACGGAGGACTTGAACGAACGCCTTATCCGCGCGCTCGCTAACTACTTCAACAAATGAACAGCCTCTTTTCACTGCGAGCCAAAGCGAGGTTGCTAACAGAAAGATAAAAACGATCTGGTTTTGCCAGCCGTCCAGCTTCCATTGACCTTTCCAAAACCAGATCGGATGCCGGAAGACCGGTTCGGAATAACAGATGGGCCACAAGTCACCGATCGTCGGCCCGCGCGAGCCGACGAGGTCACAAAGCAGGTGAAGATGAAACGTCAGCAGGCACAGGAGTAAAACCCGCCAGCGTTGCCGGCCAAAGTATGTCAGCAGGATCGAGACGACCACCGCCGCCGGCCAGCCATGAAGCAAGAGGTGGTGATACGTCTGGTAGTAATAAAACGTGCATTCCTTGCCCGTAATCCAAGAGCCAACGACATCGGCCACAGCGCCAAGCCCGTCCGCATCCGGCAAGACACCAGCCAGCGTTACCAGCTTGCGATCTCGCGGATTATTGGTGGTGACTGACGCCACCAGCCAACTGCCGACGAGATGCGCAAAAGGGGACATTCATTTTACGCCATCGCGCGGGCGATGCTGTTCCACCAGGTATCGTGCAACTCGGCGAGCGGAGCGGAGAATTCGCCAGCGGCGGTTTTCACCGTCAGCTTGTCGCCGCCAACTTTGCCGATCTGCACCGCGGGCACGCCCATGAGCTTGGCGCGTTCGACGACTTTCACGGCGTCGAGCGCTTTGCAACTGATGACCACGCGCGATTGCGTTTCGCCGAAGAGCAACGCGTCGAGACGCGGAGTTTCAAGTTTCAAGTTTGCAGTTTCAAGTTGAGCGGGCGCAGTGCCCTGAACACTTGAAACTTGAAACTTGAAACTACTCAAATCAATTAAAGCCCCAATCAAGCGAGGCGTTTCCCGAGCAATCAATTGCGAAATGCAGCTTTCGGCGAGCGCGACGGCCAGGCCGCCTTCGCTGCAATCGTGCGCGCTCTTCACGAGGCCGGATTGGATCAGGCCGAGGAGCGTGGTGTGCAGCGTCTTCGCGACTTCGAGGTCGCAGCGCGGCGGTGAACCGGCCTTCTTGCCGTGGACGACTTGCAAATATGCGCTGCCGCCGAGGCCTTGCAACGGCGTGGCTTCCACCGCGTCGCCGAGCAGGATGATGGCGTCGCCTTCGTCCTTGAACCATTGCGTGGTGACGTGCTCCGGCTTATCGATGAGGCCGACAACGGAAATTGTGGGCGTCGGATCAATCGGGCCAGCGGGACTTTGATTGTAGAGCGAGCAATTGCCGCCGGTGACGGGCGCATTGAACGCTTTGCAGCCTTCCGCCAAACCGCGCACGGATTCCTTGATCTGCCAGAACAACTCGGGCTTGGCCGGGCTGGGCATGTTGAGATTGTCCGTCGCGCCGAGTGGAATCGCACCGGAGCAAGCCAAGTTGCGGCAGGCTTCGGCCACCGCTGCTTTCGCGCCTTCGTAAGGATCGAGATAAACGTAACCGCCGTTGCAGTCCACGGTCATGGCGATGAGTTTTTCAGAAACGGTCGGATCGCCGACTTTGGCGGCGAGTTCCGCGCTCATCACGGGCAACGAATCCGTCTTGATGCGGATGACGGCGGCGTCACTGCCGGGCAACACGACCGAGCCGTCGCGCACTTGATGATCGTATTGGCGATAGACCCAGTTCTTGGACGCGATGCTCGGCCACGCGAGCAGCTTTTTCAAATCATCGGAAGGCGCGGTGGTGTCGGCAATGCCGTCGAGACGGAAAGCTTTCACTTCCGCGATGTAAGCGGGCTCAACGGCTTCGCGCTGATACACCGGCGATTCGTCGGCGATTTTCCGCGCCGGAATGTCCACGACGAGTTTGCCGCCGTGTCGCACCTTCATGTGGCCGGTGTCGGTGATGATGCCGATCTCGGACCACGGCAGATCCCACTTGTCGAAAATGCGTTTCACTTCCTCTTCGCGGCCTTTGTGGACAACGATGAGCATGCGCTCCTGCGATTCCGAAAGCATGATTTCGTAGCTACTCATGTTCGGCGCGCGTTGCGGGACTTTGTCGAGCTCGATCTCGATGCCCGTGCCGGCGCGTGCGGCCATTTCACAGGTGGAACAGGTCAAGCCCGCCGCGCCCATGTCTTGCATGCCCGCGACGCAACCGGTGGCGAGCAATTCCAAACACGCTTCGCACACGAGCTTTTCCATGAACGGATCGCCGACCTGCACCGCGCCGCGCTGTTGCTCAGAAGATTCCTCGGTCAGATCCTGCGAGGCAAACGCCGCACCCGCGAGACCATCGCGACCCGTCGCCGGGCCGACGTAAAACACCGGATTGCCCACGCCCTTGGCCGCGCCGCGCGTGATCTGTTCGTGGCGCAGCACGCCGAGGCAGAACGCGTTCACGAGCGGATTGCCTTGATACGTCTTGTCGAAATAGACCTCGCCCGCGACGGTCGGGATGCCGAAGCAATTGCCGTAATGCGCAATGCCGCTGACTACGCCGGAGAACAGGCGGCGGTTGTTTAAAATTTCCGAAGACTCATTCGCTTCACCGTTCGCCGTGATCGGCCCAAAGCGCAGTGAATTGACCGCGCAGACCGGGCGCGCGCCCATCGTGAAAATGTCGCGCACGATGCCGCCGACGCCAGTGGTTGCGCCCTGAAACGGCTCGACCGCGCTCGGATGATTGTGCGACTCGATCTTGAACGCGATGGCGATGCCGTCGCCGATGTCAATGATGCCGGCGTTTTCCTCGCCCGCGCCGACGAGGATCTTCGGCGACTTGGTGGGGAAGGTCTTGAGCAGCGGCTTGGTGTTCTTGTAGCTGCAATGCTCGCTCCACATCACGGAAAAGATGCCGAGCTCGGTGTAGCTCGGCGTGCGGCCGAGGATTTCCACGGCGTGGGCGTATTCTTCCGGCGTGAGGTTGTGCTTGGCAACCAACTCTGGGGTGATGGCGGGTTCGGTCATGGGAAATATCTAAATTTTAGGCCTTAAGTTTTCTTCTGGCTCTTTTACTGAACAATGAGGCAACTCTCTTTTTTTGATTGTGGAAAAAGTGAAGGTTCAAAAATGCGCGAAGTTCAACGATTAACTTCTCAGCGTCAGAAACGACATTTTTAAGCTGATCCTTCTCAGTATCTTTTTTTGGCTTCCATTTGTAATGGATATAATCATTCCTGAACTTATTTAGTCGCTGCAATTTTTTAATAGTCTTGTCTGAAGGCTTTTTTGAAGTCAGAACGAGCTGTAACCAAATAAATTTTTCAATGAGGCTTGTCCGGAATATTAAACTCTCAATCAATTCATCACTCAATTTGCGTCGACGGCCAAGTGATTCCACCATTTTATTGATTTGGTGTTCCGCCCAAATTGCATAAAAAACCACGGAGGATGTTAAATCATTTTCTTCAGCAGCCTGTCTCGCTCGTTCTAACCAGCTTTTTGTGTGGTCAGTGACTAGTGCCCACTCTGCTGTTTTATTGATTTCCCAAACTTCCTTGAAGATTTGTTCTTCAGTCTTGCCACGCGGATCGATGCTTCCTTGCTCAATAAGGGAGTCAACAATGCACCGCGTCACACGCCTTGCAAATTCCTTGGGAATCTTTGGCAGTTTGTCAGGCATTATAGGTTATGCCGCAGCCGCGACGGTTTTGTTCTTCAACGCGGCGAAGATGCTTTCGAAAATCCATTTGCCGTCGTCGCTGCCGAGCAGCGGTTCGCAGGCGCGTTCAGGATGCGGCATCAGGCCGGCCACATTGCGCTTTTCATTGCAGATGCCGGCAATGTTTTGCAGCGCGCCGTTCGGATTCGCGGTGTCGGTGAGGTTTCCGCTGGCGTCGCAGTATTGCCAAAGGATTTGGTTGTTGGCCTTGAGCTTCGCGAGCGTTTCTTCGTCGGCAAAGTAGCAGCCTTCGCCGTGGGCGATGGGCACGCGGAGAATTTTCCCCGACGGAATCTTGCTGGTAAACGCCGAATCGTTCGTGGCGGTCTTGAGAAAAATATTTTCGCAGTGGAATTGCAGGTCGCGATTGCGGATGAGCGCGCCGGGCAGCAGGCCAGCTTCGGTGAGGACTTGAAAACCGTTGCACACGCCGAGCACAAGGCCGCCGTTGTCGGCGAATTGTTTCACGGCCTGCATCACCGGGCTGAACCGCGCGATCGCGCCGCAGCGCAGGTAATCGCCGTAGCTGAATCCGCCGGGCACGATGACGCAGTCGGTGTCGCCGAGCGAGGCGTCCTTGTGCCAGACGAGCCGCGCGGAGTGGCCGAGGTGTTGCAGCGCGTGGACGGCGTCCTGGTCGCAGTTGCTGGCGGGAAATTGGAGAACGGCAAAGTTCATTTTAATATTTGCCACAGAGACATTGAGGCACAGAGAGCTAATCTGAACTCTGTGTCTCTGCGTCTCGGTGGCTATTCAGAAATTTCGAGTTTGTAATCTTCGATCACCGGGTTGCTTAAGAGCTTGTGCGTCGCGTCGTTGATGGCCTTGTGCGCGGCGGCCTTGTCCGTGCCGGGCGCGAGGTCGATCTCGATATATTTGCCGATGTGGACGCCGGTGACGCCGGTGTAGCCCATGTGTTCGAGGGCGGTTTGGACGGTTTTGCCCTGGGGATCCAGGACGGCTTTCTTCGGGGTGATGATGATTTTTGCTTTCATGCTCGCGCTGGAAAATTCTGTGGAAAAATATCCGCAGAAGCGAGCCAAAAAGTTCCCGCCACTGCCGCCGCGCTGCAAACGAAGTGTTTCCAGCGCTGTCGTCATTGAAATCGGCGGGCTTAGGAAGCAAATTCATTGACCTGCTGAAACAATTACCCCAGCATCACAGCGAAATGTTCGTAAAACCTGTCAAGCCAATGAACGCCGCCGCCGCGCTGAAGCGCGTTGCGTGGCATTTCATTATGCCCCGGCGGGATTTCCGAACGAGATAACTGATCATCCGTTTTTCTGAAACCCGCTGGAATCTCCGGCGGGTTTTTCTTTTTCCCGTCGTGAGGTCCGGGCTTCCAGAGAAGCACCAACGAAATGAATACATCCGCACAAGCTGCTTCCCACCGAACACTGCTCATCGTGGCGTTCGCAACGGTCTATGTCGTCTGGGGTTCCACCTATCTCGCCATCCGCGTGGCGGTGGAAACGATGCCGCCGTTCCTGATGGCCGGCGCACGCTTTCTGGCCGCCGGCGCGATGATGTTCATTTGGCTGCGGCTGAAAGGCGTGGCGATGCCGAACCGAAACCAATGGCTTCACGCAACCATCGCGGGCGTGCTGATGCTGCTCGGCGGCAACGGACTGGTCGTGTGGGCGGAGCAAACGGTGTCGTCCAGTCTCGCGGCGCTGTTGGTGGCGTTGACGCCGGTGTGGTTCGCGCTGCTGGATTGGGCCCGTCCGGCGGGCAAACGCCCGGCCACTTACACCTGGACCGGTATTGTCGTGGGTTTTGCCGGCGTGGCGCTGTTGGTGACGGGCCATAATTCATCGAGCGTAAACGCGTTTCACAATCCGTGGGGATTGGCGGCACTGGTGCTGGCAGGGCTTTCGTGGGCGGCCGGCTCGCTGTGGTCGCGTTACAACGCGAAGCCGGAATCGCCGTGGATGAACGCGGCGTTGCAGATGATGTGCGGCGGCGCGGCGTTGTTGTTGGTTTCACAATTTCACGGCGAACCGGCGCGGTTTCAGTTCGCGCAGGTTTCGATGAAAGCCTGGTTGTCGCTGCTGTATCTCGTCGTCTTCGGTTCATGGATCGCATTCAGTGCTTACGTCTGGCTGCTGAAAGTCAGCACGCCAGCGCGCGTGGCAACCTATGCTTACGTCAACCCAGTGATCGCAGTGTTGCTCGGTCATGTGATGCTGGACGAAGTGCTGGGACTGCGCGCTTTGTGGGCGTCGGCAATCATTCTGGCCGGCGTGATCATCACCACATTACCAAAGCGATAACGGCAGATGATTCCGCTAAAAGCGGGCCGTCAGTTCATTGGGAACAACCGGTTGTTTCGGTGGTGAATGGCCTTCATCATCAACCATCGGTTATTTCATCGTTTTTTCCGCCATCGGAACACAAGCGGGATTGAAATTTGCCGCCTTTTGCGCGAAGGTATGCGCCCATGCGAATCTTGAATTCACCGGATAAGGCCGCCAACGGCAACGGCGACCGCAAAAATCTCGATACCTGCTCCATCGTCATCTTCGGCGCGAGCGGCGATCTGACCGCCCGCAAACTCATTCCTGCGCTCTACCATTTGTTCAAGGAAAAGCAGATGCCCGCAACCTTCCGCGTCATCGGCTTTGCGCGGCGCGACAAAACTGACGCCGTGTGGAGGCAGGAATTGCGCTCGGCGCTCGACAATTTTTCCCGCACCAAACCGGTGGATGACAAGGTCTGGGCGGCGTTCGCGGAAAACATCCATTATTGCGTCGGCGACCTGACGGATGACGCCGCCTACAAAAAGCTCACCAATCAACTGGCTTCGTTTGGTGATCCGGCATTGCGGGACAACCTGCTGTTTTACCTCGCCATTTCTCCGAGCCAGTTCGGCGAAGTCGTCGAGCAGGTTCACCGTTCGCAGCTCCTGAAGCGCGACGGCCCCGGCTGGCAACGGCTCGTCGTCGAGAAACCCTTTGGCCACGACCTTGAATCCGCGCACAAGCTGAACCAGGAATTGACCCGTTACGCGCACGAATCGCAGGTCTTCCGCATTGATCATTATCTCGGCAAGGAAACGGTGCAGAACATTTTGATGTTCCGTTTTTCCAATTCCATTTTCGAAAAGCTCTGGAATCGCAATTCCGTGGATCACGTCCAGATCACCGTCAGCGAAAAGATTGGCGTGGGCGAACGCGGCGGCTATTACGAGGAGGCTGGCGCGCTGCGCGACATGGTGCAGAACCACATGCTGCAGGTGCTTTCGCTGATCGCGATGGAGCCGCCGGTTTCGCTCGAAGCCGAATCCGTGCGCGATGAAAAAGTAAAATTACTCAAGTCCATCCGCGCGCTCACGACCGACGATGTCGCCAAGCAGATCGTGCGCGGCCAATACTTCGCCGGCGCGGTCGGCGACCAGATGCGCCCCGGTTACCGGCAGGAAACCAAGGTGAAACCCGACTCAAACGTCGAGACGTTTGTGGCGTTGAAACTGTTCATCGATAACTGGCGCTGGAGCGGCGTGCCGTTCTATTTACGCACGGGAAAAAATTTACCGATGAGCGCGAGCGAAGTTCGAATCCAATTCCGCCCCACGCCCAACGTCCTCTTCGCTGCCAAGTGCGGCAACAGCCTCGGCGCGAATGCGCTCACGCTGCGCCTCCAGCCGAACGAAGGCATTTCCCTCCGTTTCAACGGCAAAGTGCCCGGCACCACGCTCGGTGCACGGCCGGTGCGGATGCACTTCAGCTACGATTCCGAGTTCGGCGCCTACACGCCCGAAGCCTACGAACGCCTGCTGCTAGAAGCCATCGCCGGCGACGCCACG
>Ga0207667_10011586_pt1 | contig 10239 bp, 6 predicted proteins | sample KBSCornC52_FD_184301 | JGI IMG/M metagenome (GOLD analysis project Ga0207667, IMG submission 184301) | Corn rhizosphere microbial communities from Kellogg Biological Station, Michigan, USA - KBS Corn C5-2 (SPAdes) (version 2) | ecosystem: Host-associated > Plants > Roots > Rhizosphere > Soil ...
CACCGCAGTCCGTCGGCGCCAGCCTGCTCTCCGCGAGCGAGACGTCGCTGGCCGCGGTGGATCGATTGCAATTCAACGACCAGCTCACCGTCGCTGCGGTCACCGCGCCGGCGAAGAGCGACCGCGCCTTGTGGTGGGCCATTGCCCTCGCCGCGTTCATCGCGCTGCTGGTCGAGTGGTGGTGGTTTCAGCGTCCCGCGCGCACGGTCTAAATTTCATTTCACACACATGGCGGTTTCGATTGTCACGGCGGGCAGCGAGAGGCGGCGGAATAGGCCGCCAGGGTGGAGCGTCTTCGCGAAATGCCTTTTCCTTTTGCTGGCTGCGTTCGGCTTTCTCTCCGCGACGCAGGCCGCCAATTCCCCGGTGAGCGCGGATGTGCAGCCGATCACGCTCCGTCCCCGCAGCCAGGCGCCCGCCTTCATCGAGATCAAGCTGCACTCTCAGGGCCGGGGCCTGCTGGAAGGCACCCTCAAGCTGGAGGCCTTCGGTGCGAGCCGGGAACTCTATCAGCAGGAAATCCCCGACCTCGTGCTCATGCCGGGAGATTCCACCCAGCGTCTGCTCCTGCCGCCGCCCGCCCATTATTTCGGCGCGGAAGAACTTCGTCTCCAGTTCTCGACGCGTTCCGGCTCGTATGATCTCGGCCGCTTCCCTCTCATCGCTCCCACGGCGTCCAGTGCGCGGCAGTACGTCATCGCCATCTGCCGCGGGAGTCTCGACGGAAATCCGAATCAGTCCCTGATTTGGCGGGCCCTGCGCCCTGAGCGACTCTTCACGGATACGCGCAACCATTTCCGCTTCGCCGCGCAGGCCTCGCCGCTCTGGATCGCGCCTGAGGACTTGCCGACCCCGCCCGGCCTGTGTGCTTTCGATACCGTGTTGCTGGAAGGCGGTGGCCTCGCCGCGCTCGGGGAAAAGCAACTCGCCGATCTCACTACCTGGGTGGAAGCCGGTGGCAGCCTCTGCGTCGTCGCGCCTTCCGCGGTCGATGCGCAGCACGTCGCTTTCCTCAATGACCTGGCTGCTTCACCGCACAATCCCACACCCCTCGCTGGCACTTCCACCGGGGCCGTCGTTCGTTCCGCCAACGATCAAGTCACTCCCGCTTCGAACCCGGCGTTCCTTTTCCGCCGGCCGAAACTCGGCCGCTTCGTCTTCGCTTTCCAAGCTCCTGCGGATGAAGCTGCCGGCGCCGGCGACTCGGGCTGGATGAAGGCGACAAACTTCCTCGCGCATTCCGAGGTCAATGATCTCATCGACCTGCACGCCTACGACGCGCGGCATTATGGGATGACGAATCGCAACGCCCTCGTGGAGCGGTGGCTCATGACGAGTCTGCCTCGGTCCACGCGGGTCATTCCGCGTTCGCTCGTTCTCTCGGTATTGACGATCTTCGTCGTCATGGCCGGACCGGGCGAATGGTTCCTGCTGGGCTGGTTGCGTCGCCGGCGCTGGACGTGGTTCACGTTTCCGCTGCTCGCCGTGGTGTGCACCTTTTTCATGGTCCGCGCGGCGGAACACTATCTCGGCAGAGACGACCAGCGCTGCTCACTCGTCATCACGGATTTTTCTCCGCAAGGAAAAGCGCTGCGGGAATGCCGCTTCGATTTGTGGCTGGCCGGCCGGAACAAGGATGCGGTGACCGATGTGCGGCAGTCGCTGGTCATGCCGGGCGGGAGTGGAAATGGCTATTCGTTGATGGCGTATAACACCGGCTACTCGCCTTATGCAGTGATGAGACCGGAGGCCCGGCCCATTTATCAGGGTCGCCTTCCCGGGCACTACACGTTGCGTCGCGCGCTGACGCAATGGACTCCGTATATCCAGCGTTCGTTCACCTTCGCGCCGAAGGAGGCCACGCCGCATTTGCATTGGGAAGCGCTGCAGGAAAATGCGCCCCCGACGGCGGATTTTTTCTCGGTGAAAAGCGATGCGCAAGCGGAGAAATATATCTCCGCCAGAATCGGCGCCCAAGGCTGGAAGGTGAGCGTATTTCGATCGCAGTCCGACCCCGGGAATTTCGACCGCTACGAGCAAGCGCTTTCCGTGGAACCGGGCCTCCAATGGATGAATGCCGTTTCACCCGGACCGCGGGCCGACTTGCTCGACCTGTTGCTCGATTACGGCGCCGGAGACTGGGTCGTCACCGCCCGGCGTGACGTGGGCCCGCAAATCCAGATCGAGCGCTGCGTTTACCATTTCCATTCCAATGAGTGAATCCGAACCGCCTCTCGTCGTCGTCAACGACTTGCACGTCCGCTATGGGAAAACCGACGCCGTGCGTAAACTCTCCTTCACGATTGGCCGCGGGGAAATCTTCGGCTTCATCGGCCCGAATGGCGCGGGCAAAACCTCGACCATCAAAGTGCTCGCCACGCTTTTGAAGCCCTCGCTCGGGACGGCCTCGGTGGGCGGCGTGGATGTCGCGCGGTATCCGGAAGTCGTCCGGCGCAAGATCGGCTATATGCCGGATTTCTTCGGCGTCTACGAAGACCTCACCGCCTCCGAATACCTGCACTTTTTCGCCGCCGCCTACCATATCCCGACCGGCCAGCGGCCTGGCCTCATCCGCGACGTCCTCGCGCTGACCGATCTCACCGAGAAACACGACGCCCCAGTCGATGGCCTCTCCCGCGGCATGAAGCAGCGGCTGAGCCTGGCGCGGGTGCTCCTGCACGATCCTGAATTGCTCCTGCTCGACGAACCGGCCAGCGGCCTCGATCCACGGGCCCGGATCGAAATGCGCGAGTTGCTCAAGGAACTCCAGTCGATGGGCAAGACGATCATCGTCTCGAGCCACATCCTCCACGAGCTCGCGCAATTCTGTTCGCACATTGGCATCATCGAAGCGGGACGCATGGTCGCCAATGGTTCTTTGCGCGACATCTACCGCGCGCTCAGCTTGCGGCGCATCATCCATCTGCAACTGGCCAATTCCTCTCCCGAATTGCTCGCGGCCATGCGCGCGCTGCCGGAGGTCGCGGAGGTCGAGGAACAGCCCGACCGGCTCGCGGTGCAGTTGCACGAGGACCAATCCACACCGGAGGATTTCCTCGCCGCGCTGCACACGCTCGGCGCGCGGGTGCGCATGTTCCAGCCGGATGCCATGGACATGGAGACGGCCTTTATGAAGCTCACCGAAGGAAAGGTCGCGTAATGCCGGAAGCCGTGCGCCGTTTTGCCGCCCGCACCGTGGCCCGGCTCTCGATGCCGCTGCTCTGGAAGGAACTCGCGGAGGGGGCCGCGCGCCCGCGGACTTATGTGCTGCGCGTCGTCTATGCTATGGCGCTCTACGGGCTCTTTGCCTTCGCCCTGCCTCGCCTCACCGACCGCAGATACTCCGGCGGTGGGGCCTCCTTTCCCTCGAGCTCCGAGTTGCTCGGCTGGGGCAGCTGGATCTTCGAGCGTCTGCAGTCCTTCCAATTGTGGGGCATCATTCTCTTCCAGCCGGCGCTCATGTGCGGGCGCATCACGCAGGAAAAGGAACGCGATTCGCTGGTGCTCCTTTTCCTCACCGAATTGCGGCCCTGGGAAATCGTCCTGCAGAAATACGTCGGCGGCCTCGTGCCGATGCTTTCCTTTCTCTTCCTCAGCCTGCCGCTCGCGGGCGTGGCTTACGCGCTTGGCGGGCTGGAGAGCGTGACGATCTTCGATGTCGCATTGGGGCTCCTGCTCACCGTCTTGCAAGTCGGCGCGCTGGCCCTGCTCTTTTCCGCGTGGTGCCGCACGACCGTTGCGGCGCTCATCTCCACTTACTTTTGGGGCGCCGTCTTCTACTTTGCCCCGCCACTCTTGGGGCGGATGATCAATCTGCAGCGGCATGGCGTCGCTTTGAATTATCGATATGCGTCCTGGCAGGACACGGAATACTGGAAGCTCTTGAATCCGACGGATGGGATTTCCCTGGCCCGCAGTTTGCACGCGCCGCTCTGGAACTACTTGCTTCCGTCGATTGGGACGATCCTGCTCTGCCTGGGGTTGACGCGTTGGTTTCTCGTCAGACGGGCGTTCGCTCCGCCGAGCCATTTTTTGCCGCGCCTTTTCGCCCACATCGATCGCTGGATGAAAAGCGCCAATCGTTTCGCGGGGGGCCTCGTGCTCTACCGCGAAGCCAGTTCGCTGCCGGTCACGGAGCCGGTTTTCTGGCGGGAAACCCAGCGACGGGTGTTGGGCAAGGCGCACTATCTCCTGCGATTGCTCTGCGCCATCGAAATACCGACGGTGCTGCTGCTGATGTGCCTGCTCATGGTTTTCGGTGACGCCTATGAGACCGGTGGGATGCTGGCGTTCGCCACCGCCGTGTTGTTCGGGCTGGCCGTCCTCATCCTCAGCGCCACGGCCTCCAATAGCCTCATCTCCGAGCGTGTGGGACAGACCCTCGATGTCCTGCTCACCACTCCGGTGAGTGCGTGCGAGATCGTGCGGCAAAAGGAGCGGGCCCTGCGCCGGTTGGAATGGGTGTTGGTCGTGCCGCTGCTCACCGTCTTCGCCACGCACGCCTTTTTCCTCACGAGCATTAATAACCCGTCGTTCCCGAGAAGCTGGGTTCCCTATCTGGTGTGCTGGGGGCTCGCTCTGGTCATTTATTTTCCGATGATCACCTGGCTCTCACTGTTGATTGGCTTGTGGGTGCGCACGCGCTTTCAGGGCATTCTCATCACGCTCAGTGTACTGATCTTTTGGATGGTCGCAGTGCCCTTCATGATCGTCATTGCCGCGGAACGGCTGGGTTTCAATCCCGAGGGTAGTATTTGGGTCCTGATGGCTTCGCCCATCAGTGTGCCCTTCCTCAATGAGATTGGTGAACTCCAACGCATGGGCCACCCGAATGCGCCCGACATGATTTGGCAGATCATCTTCATCAATTCCGCCCTTTATACCACCATCGCGCTCCTCATCCGGTTCTGTCTTTTCCGGGCGGCGGATCGCTGCCTGCGCCGGTGAACTACCCGGAACGCCCGCCGGCCCAGCGTATGCAAGCTTGGAAGACATGGCCGCCCTGCGCTAATCTCGCGTCACTCATGGCCGGCCTATCTGTTTCCCGTTGGATGCTCCTCGTGCTGGCTGCGCTTTTTGCCCTGCCCGCTCACGCGCTGGAGGTGCAGCAGACCCTCTGGGGGTTCGATGGCCGGGTCGTGCCGGACCGTTTCAATCCGCTCTCCGTGCTGGTGTCCAACCCGGGCAATTCCACCTTCGATGGAGCGCTCTCCCTGGAATCCTCGGACGGCCCCACCGGAGGTCGCGGGGCGAGCTATATGCGACCGGTCTACCTGGCGCCGCGCACTTCGCGCTGGGTGCAATTTTTCGTCCGGACCGGCGGACAGGCCGGTCGTTATCAGCTTCGCTGGGGACGCAGTGTGAAGGAACTCTATGACCTCGATGAGCCGCCGAAAATCGGTGCGCCAGCCTGTGTCTGGCTGCGCGATCTCGAGAGTCCCTTCACCGCCGGCGCTTCGTTGAAATCCTTTCCGGACCAGCTTTTCCCGACCAGCGCCGTCGAGGCGGAGAGTCTCGATGCCGTCGTGCTCGACCATCTGCCGAATTGGGAAACCGCCCGGCGCGAAGCTTTCCTCGAGTGGGTGAAGTTGGGGGGCACGGTGCATCTGCTGCCGAACGTCAAAGGAGAGCTGCCGGTTTTCGGGGAGAATTTAAAGGAGCTCGATACCGACAAGATGATGGTGCACGTCGGCGCGGGACTGGTCGTTCATCACACGATCACGCCGCGGGAGATGAGCGTGGAGTACCTGGCCCAGCACGGTTATCCCGAGCGGACCGTTGAGAATACGAAGGCGCCGCTGGTCTACGACTTCGAGAGCGTCTTCTTCCGCGATCTCTCCTCGATGACCCGGCCCAAGGTGAGCTGGACGCTCATCAATCTGCTCATGCTCGCCTACGTGGCGGTGATCGGCCCGGTGCACAATTACTATCGGCGCCGGCTGGACTATCGCGTTTCCATCCTCGCGTTCGTTGGTTGCGTGGCCGTCTTCGGCCTGGCGCTCGGCATCACTGGCCGGCGTGGCTACGGTGAAAGCCAGACGGTGCATTCGCTGGCCATCGCCCACTCGCTCGGCGGCGGGAAAGTAGACGTCACGCAATGGATCAGCGCTTTCGCCATCACCGGCGATCGCTACACCCTCACGCATCGTGCCCCGGCCAATCTGTACGCCCCCGATCGCCTGGCTGAGGCGGGCAGCGGGCTCATTTTCAACGGCAAGGATGGCTATCTGCTCATGGACATTCCGCTCTATTCCGCGCGGGCTTTTGTCCATCGCGCCATCATGACCGGTGACGATACATCGGTGACGGTGGAGAAATGGGACGAGAATTACGGATTGCGCGCCCTGCGCCTGCGCACGGGTTCGGGTTTTCCGAAAAATGCCCGGACCATCCTTGCGGTGTTTCAGAATCAAGTGTCCGTGCTCACGCAGAATGGCGACGTCCTGCAACTCAGCAGCCAGAGGCCCGAGCCCATCACCAGTTATCTTACCCAGGACAAACTCAACTACGGGAACTCTTACACCGCCCCGACGAAGGCCCATGTCCAGACCGGGAATTTCCTCTCGCCGCTCACGCCCCTGCTGATGGCGCGGGCCCTGGAAGTGCCGAACATCTTTCCGATAACCATCTCCGCGCCGGCCAGGCACGCGGACATGCAATTGCTCGTCGCCGCCCCCGCGCCGGCTGCGCTGCAACTGCAAGGCAAAGGCTTCGCGCACGAGGACGGCTGGGTGCTCTACGTGCAGGATGTCTTCAAACCCTAACTCGCGCGCGCCTTCGATTTCCCATGGAAGCTGAAAACGTCATCGACATTCAAAATCTTCGCCACCGCTACAAGACGCACCAGGCGCTCGGCGGAGTCACCTTTTCCGTGCAGCGACAATCCATCCACGGGTTCGTGGGTCCGAATGGCGCGGGCAAGACGACCACGCTGAAAATTCTCGCGACGCTGCTCCGGCCGCAGATGGGTTCGGTCGGCGTCTTCGGGCACGACATCTTTGCCGATCGCAAGGCCGTACGGCGCCGCATCGGTTTCATGCCCGACCATTTCTCGATGTACCGGCAGATGACCGTCTTCGAGTATCTGGATTTTTTCGGCGCGGCCTACGGCATCGGTCTCCAGGAACGCGACAAGATCATCGGTGATGTGCTCGCGCTCACCGACATGGCCGGGCGCAAAGACGACCTCATCAACGGCCTCTCGCGCGGCATGCAGCAGCGGGTCTCGCTCGCGCGGGTGCTGGTGCACGATCCCGATCTGCTGCTGCTCGACGAACCGGCCAGCGGTCTCGATCCACGGGCGCGCATCGAGCTCATGGAAATTCTCGGGGAGCTCCGGCGGCTGGGAAAGACGATCTTCATCAGTTCCCATATTCTCAGCGAACTGGCCACGCTCTGCGACCACGTCACCATCCTCGATCGCGGCGAGGTCAAATACACCGGCACGATGCGCGGCCTCATCACCACCGGCGATGACCTGACAATCAATTACCAGCTCACGTTGCGGGCCGAGCATCCGGCGACGGGTGAGGCGCTGTCCAAATTGCCCGGCGTTTCCCGCGTCACGCCGCCGCTGCCGAATGAACCGCGCTATACGGTGACATTCGATCGCGCGCAGATTTCGCCGAACGTCATCCTGCGCACCGTGCTCGACGCGGGAGGGGAAGTAGTCAGCTTTGCCGAGGATGTGAAGCACTTGAACCAGGCGTTCATGGACCTCACCGAGCCGGGCGTGCGCATATGAATCCCGCGCTGCTCGCCTTGTTTATTCGTTCGCTCCGCGAAGATGCGCGGGGCCAGGCGACCTACTGGGCGCGCGCTGGGCTCGGCTGTTTTCTGCTGCTGGTGATGGCCATCTTCGCGCTGCCCGCCCGCGGGATCAGCGCCCCGGGGCTGGTCTTCTTTTCCGTTGTCATCGGCTTTCAAATCGCGGCCATCTCACTCATGGGGTTGAGTTATTTTTCTTCGGCCATTGCCGAGGAGAAGGAGGAGCAAACGCTCGGCCTGCTGCGCATGACGGGACTCAGCCCGCTGTCCATCCTGCTCGGAAAATCCACCAGCCGGCTCTGCGGCGCGCTCCTGATGCTCGCCGCGCAATTTCCCTTCACCATCATCGCGGTGACGCTGGGTGGGATTTCGCTGGGCCAGGTCGTGGCGGCCTATTGTGCCGTCGGCGCATTCATTTTCCTGCTCTGCAATCTTGCGCTGCTCGGTTCCGTGCTGGCACGCGGCACCGCCGGCGCCGCCGTCTTTTGTCTTATCGTCATCGGCCTGGTGCTCGGCGTCGTGCCATTGCTGAATGGCCTGGAGTGGCTGGCGGTCAACGGGTTCAACCGCCATCTCTCGCTCGACCGGGTGGCCAATGCCATCTGGTCCGTCACGCCGATCGCCCGGCTGACCGAAGTGCTGGAGACCGGTTACCACGGCGGCGCGGTGGGCTGGCAGGTGATGGTCAATGTCGCCTTTGGTGTCGGCTGTTTCCTGCTTGCCTGGGCGGTGTTCCAGCGATTCTGCGAACGCGAGATCGAGGGCCCGGGCACGGCCACCCGCGCCGTCGCTTCGGTGATGGTCAACTCGATGGGCGTGCGGCTGCGCGGCCTGCGGGTGCCTCGGCCGTGGCGGGATGCGTTGGCGTGGAAGGATTTCTATTTCCTCTGGGGCGGCCGCATGGGCTTCATCATCCGCACGCTTCTCTACGGTGGGGTGCTCGCCTGCGATGGCTGGGCCGTGGCGACCAAGGGGACGGCCTTTGCGACCTACGGTTTCGGTGTGCAGTCGATTCCGCTCATGCCCATGGCCTTCTCCATCGACCTTTCGGTAATGGCGGCGCGTGTCTTTCGCACCGAGTTGCGCGATCAAACCTTCTCCACCCTCGCCATGCTGCCGTGCGACATCCGTGATATCGTTCACCGCAAGGTATGGGGATGCTTCCTCGCCGCGGCGCCGGGGGCGTTCTGCTCTCTCGGCATTCAGATCCTCTTCCTCGCCTTCATGCGCGACTCCACGGCTGCAGGGACGAATATGTCGATACATACCATCTGGGGCATTCAGGTGGTGACCGGCTGGCTCGGCAAGGTTTTCGTCATCGTCCTCATCGCCTGGCTCTCGCTCTACATGAAACGGGGCGCGCTGCCTGCCGGTTGGTTCCTGAGCTTCGTGGCCAGCACGCTCGTTTCCATCATCGGCATGCTCATTCTCACGGCCACCAGCTTCGCCTTCCTGCGGGGAAGCCCGGTCTTGATTGTCTATGGCCTGCCCGCCATTACGGCCGGAGTCGGGCTGCTGGTCAGTTGGATCCTCTACCTCCAGGGCATCCAGCGCCTCCAGAGTCTGGCCGGAGAAGAGTGATCGCCCGCGCATGAGTTCGCCCCTGCTCGCCCTGTTCGTCCGCTCGCTGCGCGAGGATAGCCGGCTCAAGTTCTCCTATTTCACCCGGGCGGGCTTCGTCACGGTCATCCTGCTTTTCCTTTTCTCCGCGCAATCCGAGCTCGGCTGGACGAATGCCCCGGGGTTGCGCTTTTTCGAGACGGTCATGGTGGTGGATCTCGTCTTCGTGATCCTCGCCGGGCTCAGCTATTTCTCCTCGGCGATCAGCGAGGAAAAGGAGGAGGCGACGCTCGGTCTGCTGCGCATGACCAACCTCAATCCGCTCTCGATCCTGCTCGGCAAATCGACGAGCCGGTTGTGCACCGCGGTGTTGTTGTTCACCGCGCAACTGCCCTTCACCCTCCTCGCCGTCACCCTCGGCGGGATCGCGCTACGGCAAATCTTCGCCGCTTATCTCAGCATCGCGGCATTCCTCGTTTTCGTCTCGAATCTGGCGCTGCTCGCCTCGGTGCTGAACCGGCGCAGCAGCACCGCCGCGCTGCTCACGGGCGTGGGGCTGCTTTTCTTCTTCGGGGTGGTCCCGGTCGCGGCGTGGTTTGCCGCGCTGCCCGTGCGGCTCGGTTTGCTCGGCGCCGGCAATGGCCTCTCCAATCTCTTGGTGGGCTTCGCTACGCTGGCGGAAGGGGCGTCGCCTTTCATGCGCATGAGCAAAATCCTCGCGACCGGTTTTCATGGCGACGTGTTCTCCTTTCAGGTGGCGAGCAATCTCGTGATGGGCCTCGGCTTCTTCCTGCTCTCCTGGGCGATCTTCGAGAAATTCTGCGGAGAACAAAAAGAAACCGCGCCGCCTCGCGCCGGTGTGGCCCGGTCGCGCGGCAAACGCCGCGTTCTCTTCAGCCCCGGCGTCCGTGG
>Ga0207667_10011587_pt1 | contig 10239 bp, 7 predicted proteins | sample KBSCornC52_FD_184301 | JGI IMG/M metagenome (GOLD analysis project Ga0207667, IMG submission 184301) | Corn rhizosphere microbial communities from Kellogg Biological Station, Michigan, USA - KBS Corn C5-2 (SPAdes) (version 2) | ecosystem: Host-associated > Plants > Roots > Rhizosphere > Soil ...
AGCCATGCCTTGTTAGTTTAGCAATGTGCGACGTGCGTTTGAGTGATGGGTGCAGCGTCGGTGAGCTTGAGGAGCTTTCTCCCTTTGTCGGGGAGAAGAAGGATCGAGACAACGAGGACGATCAGGAAGAAGAGTCCGAGGAGAAGGACGATGGGCAGGAACGAGGATTTCTTTTGCGGTTCGAGCGGTTCTTCTGATTCGTGCGATTCCTGGTGGGGCAACGGGGTGAGCGGATCGGACATAGATTGATTGTAGGACGCACGGGGTGCGTTATCTGGTCGGCTGCTTTGGCTGCGATAGCTTTTGCCGCAACCTCTGCCACTCCTCCGAGGCGAAGAGGCGCGGGCCGACTTCGATCAGGCGCGGCATCATGTTGAAGACCGCGACCCGATTCCAGGGGGTGTTGTCGCGCATGCGAAAGCCCTTTTCATTCAGGTCGCTGACGATGCTGGAGTAGGAGAAGTCCTGACCGATCAGCTCCATCATCAGCATGAGCGCCTGGTTCTCGGTGGGGTGTACCTCGAGGCGCTGGCAGTCGTCCGAGATGCGGAGGCCGTAGGGGATGTCGTCGGGGAAGGCGGCTTCGGTGGGTGCTTCGTGCTGGGGTAGTTCGCGTCGCCATTCGATGGATACGAGTTGCCATCCTGCTGCGGTGCGCTGCCGGATGACTTCGGGGCTGAATGGTCCGGAGATGACGTCGCGCACGCGTTCAAAATATGCCATGGTCAAAGCCTCCATAAGCTGTACTGCGATCAAATATCTATCGGGCAATTCGCGAGCCAAAATGTGTGCGTGCAGCGAATCGCTCAAGTGGCTCTCCCGCATGGAAATAGCTGAAGGCTACCGGTGCGGGTACTGACCGGGAGCTGTCCGCTTTCGGAGATCCCTGTTCATTTCTGAACGGTGGCGGCGCGTTTCTTCGGCTCCCGATTGCACCTCTGACGGTTCTTCCGAGGGGTACCCCATGCTAAGGTGCTTTGCTTCAATGATTTGATATTTTTTACTCTTTGTAAATTTTTCATCCTAAAGTGGTTATGGGCAAATTCGTCTTTCTGTCGCCGCTGGCCGGTCTCCGTGTCCAGAACCGGCACAGGAGCGCTGGCTGCCGATGCCCAGAGCTTACCCGCCGCGGAGTGTCGGAGCCAACGTCGTTATGCAATCAACAGCGAAAACACAGACTCTGCTTCAGCCGACTTCACACATGCAATCGTTGCGTTGCAGCTTGCATGATCGCGAGTGAGTCAGGCGACGCGGTTTGCCAGGGTGCCGATGGCGTCGACGGTGATGCGAATTTCGTCGTGGCTTTGGAGGGTGAAGGAGTCTGGCGGAACGATGCCGGTGCCGGTCAGAAGAAAGCAGCCGTGGGGGAAGCTTTGATCGCGGAAGAGGTATTCGGCCAGCGTTGCCGGGTCGCGTTTCATGTCGGCCAGGGTGACGGTTGCAGAGAACTCTGCCTGCCCGGCGCGGAGAATCTCCAACTGAATGCGGGTGGACGAGGGCATCGGCTGCTTCTGGATCAGGAGGCCGGGGCCGAGGGCGCAACTGCGGTCGTAGACCTTTGCCTGTGGGAGATATAAGGGGTTGGCGCCTTCGATGTCGCGGGAGCTCATGTCGTTGGCGGCGGTGTAGCCGATGATGTGGCCGCGCGGATTGATGAGGAGAGCCAGCTCCGGCTCCGGTACAGACCAGGTGGCGTCCTTGCGAATGTTCACGTTGCTGTGGGGGCCGGCTACTTTGTGGGCGACGGCTTTGAAGAAGAGCTCGGGGCGCTCGGCGGTGTAGACGCGGTCGTAGAAGTCGCCTCCGCCTGCGTCTTTCGATTCTTCGATGCGGGCGCTGCGGCTGCGGTAGTAGGTGACGCCGGCGGCCCAGACCTCCTGATGCTCGATGGGAGCGAGCAGGTCGGCAGGGTTGACGGGGCTTGCTGGATGGCCCTTTGCGATGACGGCGGACAGATAGGCGTGCAGGTCCTCGTGGGCGATGAGGGCGTCGAGGGAGCTTTCATCGAGGCGGTGTGACTGGCTGTCGTGCTCGACGAAGAGTCCGCTGGTCGTTCGATAGAGGATCAAGGTTTCTTCCTTTCGCTGGATCGTTGTTAGTGCGAGGCAGGCTCAGGTGACTTCCTGGCCTTTGTGCAATTGGGAGGTGATGGCGTCGACGTCGTAGACACAGCCGCCCCAGATTCCTCCGCTGGCCTGCACGAGCGCGGCCCAGAGACGCGTGTCGTCGGGGAGGGATGGGTGCGGGGCGAGGTCGGCGCGAGGCGACCGCAGGGCGAGTTGGCGGGAGCCTTCTTCGGGCGAGAGGGGCTTTGCCGCGTCGCCTACAAAGTTGACCGATCCTGTGAGGTTGGTTCGGTCGATGATGATCTCGATCTGGTCGTTTTCCTGAAGGCGGCCGAGGGCGCCGCCAGCGAGGGCTTCGGGGGAGATGTGTCCGATGCAGGCTCCGGTGGATACGCCGCTGAAGCGAGCGTCGGTGAGGACGGCGACGTGCTTGCCGAAGGGAAGCGCTTTGAGGGCGGCGGTGATCTGGTAGACCTCCTGCATGCCTGCTCCGGCAGGGCCGCAGCAGAGGAGGACGAGGACGTCTCCGGCGTGAATGAGGCCGGTCTTGATGGCGTGGATGGCGGCGGCTTCGGTGACGAAGACTTTTGCGGGGCCGAGGTGCCGGTAGGTGCCGTCGGGGTCGATCAGGGTGGGGTCGATGGCGGTACTTTTGATGACGGAGCCTTCGGGTGCGAGGTTGCCGACGGGGAAGCAGACGGTGGAGGTGAGGCCGCGGGAGCGTGCGCGGTCGGGCGACATGATGACGTTGTCGGGATCGATGCCGTCCTGGTCGATGAGATTTTTTCGCAGCGTGTGGCGGCGCGCGCTGTCCTGCCACCAGTCGAGCGAGGCGTTCAGGGTTTCGCCGGTCACGGTCTTCGCGCTGGTGTCGAGCAGGCCGGCGCGGCGGAGATGCAGCATGACTTCGGGGGCTCCGCCGGCGAGGAAGACCTGAACGGTGGCGTAGTCTCCGGGGCCGTTGGGGAGGGCGTCGACGAGGCGGGGGACCTGGCGATTGATGCGAGCCCAGTCCGAGGCGACGGGCCGATGCAGCTTCGCGGCGTGGGAGATGGCGGGCAGATGCAGGAGGAGGTTGGTCGAGCCGCCGATGGCCGCGTGGACAACCATGGCGTTGTCGATGGAGGCCTGGGTTAAAACGTCGGCGGTTCCCATGTGAAGCTGGCGGAGGCGCAGGATGGCTCTAGCTGAGCGGCGCGCGGCGTCGAGCCAGATGGGTTGGCCGGAGGGGCCGAGGGCGGTGTGGGGGAGGGCGAGGCCGAGGGCTTCGGCGATGACCTGCGAGGATGCGGCTGTGCCGAGGAACTGGCAGCCACCTCCGGGCGTGGCGCAGGCGCGGCAGCCGACTTCGGCGGCGTATTCGAGGGTGATCTGATTTTGGGCGAATCGCGCGCCGATGGTCTGGACCTTGCCCGCGTCTTCTCCGTGCTCGGGCAGCAGCGTGACGCCGCCGGGGACGAGGACGGTCGGGAGCGAGCCAGAGGCGGCGAGCGCCATCATCATGGCGGGGAGGCCCTTGTCGCAGGTGGCGATTCCGAGGACGCCGGTTCGCGTGGGGAGGGAGCGCATCAGGCGGCGGAGGACGATGGCGGCATCGTTGCGGAAGGGAAGCGAGTCCAACATGCCGGTGGTGCCTTGCGTGCGGCCATCGCAGGGGTCGGTGCATGCTCCCGCGAAGGGAACGGCGTGGAGCGACTTCAGCTCGCGCGCGGCTTCGGCGACGAGCGCGCCGACCTCCCAGTGTCCGGTGTGGAAGCCGAGCGCGATGGGGCTGCCGTCCGCGGCGCGCAGACCGCCATGGGTGCTGAGGATGAGTACCTCCGGGCCGAGGACATGCGCCGGGTCCCACCCCATGCCGACGTTCATGCTGAGTCCAAATAAATTGCCTGAGGGTTGGATGAGCAGCATCTCCGGCGTCAGAGGGAGAACGCCGGAGGGGCCTGGAGCGTGGGTGGCTACGGAACCGAGTTCGAAGTCGGGGCTCTCAAGGACGGACGCAAGCGAGATATTCTGAATGGGACTTCTCCTTGTCAGAGGACGAAGTGCATCGCGGTGGGCCCTCGTGGAGGGATAGCTCGATGGATTTGTCTTCTTCTCTGAAGATATGCGTTTGCCGTTCGAGGCGCTAGACCGCGGTTGCATCTTCCGGCAGAGCGGCGAGGGAGTTGTTCGCCGATCCGCGAAGAGACAGGATGATGATGCCGGAGACGATCAGAGAGATCGACATGAGGAGGAAGCCTGCTCGCGAGTTGCCGGTGTAGGCTTCGAGCAGTCCGACGAACCAGGTTCCGGCGAAGGCTCCCAGCGCGCCGAAGCTGTTGACGAGCGCGGTCACCTCTCCGGCGACATTTTTGGGGAGCATCTCGGGCATGATGGCGAAGAAGGGGCCGTAGGGCGCGTACATTGTGCTGCCGGCGAGGATGAGAAACGCGTAGGCCCACCAGAAGCTGTGAGCCGCAGTGAGGTAGGAGCCGAAGAGGGCCGCTCCGGCTAGCATCAGGAAGGGCCAGATGAAACGCTTGCGTCGGGAGCTGCGGTCGGAGAAGTGCGCGACCAGCAACATGAGAATGATGGCGAAGAGGTAGGGCACGCCGCTGAGAAGGCCCGTGATGCCAATCCCCATCGCGGCGCCCTTCTCAATGACGGAGGGCAGCCACAGCACGAAGCCATAGACGCCAATGCTCCAGAAGAAGTATTGAACGCAGAGCCAGATGACGCCCGGGTTTCGCAGGGTCGATTTGAAGTTGGCGACCTGCGGAAGGATCCATTGCTCACGCTCCAGTTGGTCACTCAGATGGGTGCGACTCTCATCGTCCATCCATGGCGCGTCCTGCGGCTTGTCGCGGATCACGACCAGCCAGATGAATCCCCAGAGAATGGAGGGTACGCCTTCAAGAACGAAAGCCATCTGCCAGCCGACGGCGTGGATGAGGTATCCGGTGACGGCGGACATCCAGAGTACTGTGACAGGATTGCCGAGGAGTAGCAGCGTGTTGGTGCGCGAGCGCTCGGTGCGGGTGAACCAGTTGGTCAGCAGGATCAACATCGCGGGCAGGATAAAACTTTCGGCCACGCCGAGGAGGAGGCGATCGATCGCCAGCAACCAGAAGTTCCAGATGACGCCGGTGAGAGCGGCGAGAACTCCCCAGGCGACGAGAGCGAAAAATACGAGATGACGGGCGCTTCTGCGTCTGGCGAAGGAGGCTCCGGGAATTTGAAAGAGGAAGTAGCCGAGAAAGAAGAGCGCGCCCAGCAGCGCGGAACGGGACTTGCTGATGTGGAGCGTCGTCGCTAATCCGGCCGCGGCGCCGAATCCGTAGTTTGCGCGGTCGAGGTAGGCGAGGCTGTAGGTGACGAAGACCGTCGGAAGGATATAGAGCCAGCGCTTGCGCATGGCTGGGCGCATCCGGAGGGTGCTGTCGTCGACCGGCTCCGCGACTGGAGGCTGGACACGCTTCATGGGGTTTTGCTCGTGGATGACGAGATCTTTCCTTTAGAGGGATGCATGCCAAGAGAGTGCGTCAATCGGCTGGAAGCTGTGCGAATCATAGTACGTTCCGCGGATGTGCTCCGGCAAACGTTCGGGTGGAGGATAGGTTCAGGGTTTGACGCCGGGGTGAGCGATCTGCACGAGGACGAGGCCCTGTGGCGGGACGCTGACGGTCAGGTTGCCATCTTTGAGCGACGAGGTTTCAGGCGGAGACGGCTGCCCGGCAGTGCGGAGAGTGGTGATTTGAGCGCGCGTCGGGAAGGCCGGACGGCCCATCGCGTCGAAGGTTTTGATGACATTGCCGTGGTCGGCGTCAAGACGCCAGAGGGTGACGGAGGCGCTCGGGGGCACTCCATCGAGCTTGATCGAAAAGGTCTTTTGTGGTTCCGAGGTTGCTGGTGGCGGCGTGTAGGTCGCGCCAGTGCCGAAGGGTGGAGCGTAGTTCCAGAGCGCGACTGCGATGGAGCCGTCGGCTCGCCGGGTTGCGAGGACGGAGTCGGAGTCGACCTGGATGCGGCGGTCACCGAGGCGATGCAGCATGGCGAAGGCGTTGAAGGCCGGCTTGGGGATTCCGTCCTCGGCGATGAGGCCGAAGCCGCCGTAGAACGGGGTCTTGACGATGCCCTGCTCCTCGAAGACGTCGGAGAAGGACCAGTAGCTCATGGCTTCGGTGAGACCATCGCACTGGCTGATGGTGTCTGCGAGCCAGGGGCCCATGTAGACGGTGTCGGTGACGTTGGGCTCGTTGGAGTAGCTGGCGTTGTACTCGCTGAAGATGAGTGGAGTTTGCGGGAAGGGCGAGGCGGCGATTTCGTTGTGCACCTTGCGGACGGAGCGGCAGACCATGCGGTCACGCGGAATCTGCTCGTCGGTGTGGAAGACATCTTTGGCGGTGTCGTTGGCGTAGACGTGCGTGGAGACGAAGTCGACGGGGATGTTCTTCTGCTTGCAGTGATCGAGAAAAGCCGCGACCCAGGCGGCTTGCGCAGTGGAGGGGCCACCGACGCGGATACGAGGGCTGACCTTCTTGATGGCAAGTGCGGTGTGGTCGTAGAGCTCGAAGTAGGTGGACTGCGCCGGCTTGCCGACCCAGAAATCGATGTTCGGCTCATTCCACACTTCGAAGTCCCACTGTGAGACTTCGTCGATGCCGTAGCGTTCGACGAGATGCTGCGTGAAAGCGGTGATCATGTTGTCCCAGAGCGCATAGTTGCTGGGCGGAGAGACGTTCTGCTTGTACCAGAAGGCGTGCAAGGCGGCAGGGTCGGAGGCGAGCTTCCTCGGCATGAAACTCAGCTCGACGAAGGGGCGTACTCCGCTGGCCAACAGGCCATCGTAGATCTGGTCGACGTAGGAGAAGTTGTAGACGGGCTTGCCGTTGGCGTCGAGGTCGAAGAGGCCGACGTCATCCATAAAGATGCCGTGGAAGCGTATGGCTTGGAGGCCGGTGGCCTGCTTCACCGTGCGGAGATCGTCGCGGTAGCTCTGCCGCAGTGAGAGGATGGCGCGGCCGGAGCCGAAGGTCTGTTCCCAGAAGTGAGGGAAGGGCGTTGTGCTGCCTGCCGCACGGATGGTTATGGCGACCTGCTGAGCGCGTGGAGGAGCTTGTGCGAAGGCGACCGCGACGCAGGTTGAGAGCAGGATGGAGAGACTCCCGAACTTGCCGCGATCCAAAGGATGTTTCATGCGGGGTACTCCTGAAGCTGGCGATGTCAGCAGATCAAACGATACTACTTCCTCGCGGTTGGAGCGCCGAAAATCGTTCGTGAAACGGCTCGATGCGCAAGGGTATAGTTGCACTCAGGAATATGAAGAGCCAATCTGCCAATCTTTCTTCTTTCGTCACTGTGCTGTCGGCTGTCGCGGTGCTGGTGATCCTGCTGCTTCCAGCGGCGATGGCGCAGCAGACTTCTCGAAACGGCTCGGGTGGTGCGACGGGTGTGACAATTCGAGGCAGGGTTCTCAGCTCCGACGGTAAGGCAGTGAGCGATGCTGTCGTTCATCTTGGGAAGAAGGACTCTTCAGGCTCTTTGGAGACGCAGACCGATGCGGCGGGCAGCTTCGTATTTTTGGGGCTGTCAAAGGGGAGCTATCGGGTCAGCGCGGAGAAGGCTGGACTGCGGAGTCGCACGGCTGACGTGGTTGCATCGTCTGACAACGATACGGAAAAGGTCGATCTGGTTCTTGGAGGGAAGGGATCGGCTGCGGGTGCTTCTGCGCATGGTGCTCAAACGATGGAGTTCAGCGACCAGCCTAACTTTACCGTCGCGGGCGTTACGGATTGGACTGCCGTTGGTGGGCATGGATCGGATTCCACGTTGCGGACGAGCGAGTCGCTGGCCAGCGAAACTCTTGCGCTTAAGACGGAGAGTGCGGGGCGCGGCACGGCAACGGCTTCGGTGGATGCGGGCAAGGAAAGAGAGGCGGAGAGCAAGCTGCGTGCGGCGCTCGCCAGCGCTCCTGAGAGCTTCGATGCAAACCACCGGCTAGGTGAACTCTATCTCCACGCGGGACGGTATCGGGAGGCGATTCCGCTGCTGGAGAGTGCTTATCGGGCTGATCCCGCGCACGAAGGGAATCAATACGATCTTGCGTTAGCGTACGAAGGAGACGGCGATGTTGCGCGGGCGCGTGAGCGCATCCGGGAATTATTGGCGAAACAGCAGAGCGCCGATTTGCATCGGCTGATGGGCGAACTGGATGAGAAGGCGGGCGATCCTTTGTCGGCTGTTCATGAATATGAGCAGGCGGTGAAGCTGAGTCCGAGCGAGCAGAACTATTTTGAGTGGGGTTCGGAGTTGCTGCTTCACCGTGCTGTCTGGCAGGCGCAGGAGGTCTTTCGCAAGGGCGCGGATGCTTATCCAAAGTCGGCGAGAATGCAGACGGGGCTGGGGACGGCGCTCTTTTCCGGGGCGCGCTACGATGAGGCGGCGCTTCGTCTTTGCGATGCTTCCGATCTGAACCCGACGGACCCACAGCCCTATCTATTTATGGGGAAGATCCAGATGGCGGCGCCGAACGCCCTGACGTGTGTTGCGCCAAAGCTGGCGCGCTTCGTGCAGCAGCAGCCTGGAAGCTCGATCGCTAACTACTTGTATGCGATGTCCCTCCTGAAGCGTCAGGAGCAGGCGCCGGATCCTGAGGTAGTGCAGCAGGCTAAGACCCTGCTGACGAAGGCTGTGACGATCGATTCGAAGTGCAGCGAGGCTTACCTGCAACTGGGGATTCTCTCCGCATCGCAGCGCGAGTTCGAGAGAGCGATCGGCTTTTATACCAAAGCGATCGAGGGAGATCCTGAGCTGGCAGATGCGCACTACCGGTTGGGTGTGGCGTATGACCGGACCGGACAACCAGCAAAGGCAAAGCAGGAGTTTCAGCTTCACGATCAGATCAAGCAGCAACAGGCGGAAGCTACCGAACGGCAGCGGCGAGAGGTTAAGCAGTTCTTGTTTGCTCAGCCCGGAGCGGTTGCAAGCCCCTCTGTGCAGTGATGGCTGCTTCGTTCGGGGCTCTAAACGGCAGGCTACTTCGATTTTGGTTTGTAGGATGCAACGATTCCATCGCCTTCGCGAATGGTGAGGATCTGGTTCGCTTTGACTTGAGGGAATCGTTCCACCTTCTGGGTCGTCGGCCACTTTACTTCGATAAAGTCCACGACTTCGAGCTTTCCAAGGCCGAAGTGAAGGCGTAGATCGCTCTGTGACATCACGCTGGTGCCGCTGTGTACTTCATCCATCTGTACGTGTTTCCCTGTTATGATCCGGACGCGCGCGCCAATCGCCGTGCGGTTGCACTTCGTCCCGATGAGCTTGACCTTGATCCAGTTCTGCTTGTTGCCTCCGTCGTTGCGGAGAAGTGATGGAAGGTCGTTCAGGTTCAGCACCAGCACATCCATGTTGCCGTTGTTGTTATAGTCGCCAAACGCCGCGCCACGGCTGGAGAATCGCTCGCTGATGCCGGGGCCCATCTCCGCGGAGACATCCTTGAAGGTTCCGTTGCCGAGGTTCTTGTAGACGAGGCGCGGATTCTTGAAGGACTCGCCGAAGTGGTAACGGTCGACCTCCGGGTAGACGTGCCCGTTGATCTGAATAATGTCCTGCCATCCGTCGTTGTCGTAGTCGATGAAGCCACAGCCCCACGCGACGTAGCGATTGTTGACTCCGATGCCTGATGGGAAGGTCGCGTCGGTGAAGGTTCCATCGCCGTTGTTGTGGTAGAGGTTGCAGGTGTCATCCACGAAGTTGGTCTTGAAGATGTCGAACCATCCGTCGCAGTCGTAGTCGGCGACGGCGACGCCCATGCCGGCCTGTTCGTGTCCGTCGTCGTTGTAGGCGCAGCCGGCCATGACGGCAATATCGGTGAAGGTACCGTCGTGGTTGTTCTTGAAGAGGATGCTCGGCTCCGAATCCACGGCGATGTAAATGTCCGGCCATCCGTCGTTGTTGAAGTCATAGGAGACGGCGGTGATAGAGTATCGCGGGCCGGGCTTCAGAATGCCCGACTTCTCGGATACGTCGGTAAAGGTTCCGTCTCCGTTGTTGTGATAGAGAATGTTGGTGTCGCCGGGGAGGCCGCGCGGTCCGCACATGATTGGGACACCCTTCCACTGGCAGTATTGCGTCTCATTTGCCGGAGGAATTTTGTCCGGGTCGATCTTGATGTAGTTGCAGACGAAGAGGTCCA
>Ga0207667_10011592_pt1 | contig 10236 bp, 10 predicted proteins | sample KBSCornC52_FD_184301 | JGI IMG/M metagenome (GOLD analysis project Ga0207667, IMG submission 184301) | Corn rhizosphere microbial communities from Kellogg Biological Station, Michigan, USA - KBS Corn C5-2 (SPAdes) (version 2) | ecosystem: Host-associated > Plants > Roots > Rhizosphere > Soil ...
CGCAGGGCTACGAGACGCTGGTCGGCGAGCGCGGCACCACCTTGTCGGGCGGCGAGCGCCAGCGACTGGCCATCGCCCGGGCGCTGCTCAAGAACCCGCCGATCCTGATCCTCGACGAGGCGACCAGCGCCCTCGATTCGGTGACCGAGGCGCGCATCCAGAAGGCGCTCGCCATCCTGATGAAGGGGCGGACGACCTTCGTGATCGCCCATCGCCTGTCGACGATCCGCGACGCGGCGCAGGTCGTGGTGCTGGAGCACGGCCGGATCGTCGAGCACGGCGGCTACGCCGAGCTGATGGGGAAGGGCGGCGCGTTCGCCCGCCTCGTGACCACGCAGCAGGGTGGCATAGATTCTGCCTGATATCCCCTTGGCGGCCCGGCGCGGGCCGCCTAAGAGTCGCCGGAAGGCATTCGAGCGAGGGGAAGCAGAAATGAACAGACGGACCACCTGGCTGGGCGGCGCGGCCGCCCTTGTGTTCGCCCTTGTGCCCGCCCTGGCGCTCGCCCTGGCGAGCCTGCCGGCAGCGGCGCAGACGCCGATCAAGTTCACGCTCGACTGGGTCTTCCAGGGTCCGACCTCGCCGTTCCTGGTGGCGCTCGACAAGGGCTACTACAAGGCAGAGGGGCTCGACGTCACCATGGACCCCGGCCAGGGCTCGGCCGGCGCCGTCCAGCGCGTCGCCACCGGCGCCTACCAGATCGGCTTTGCCGACGTGAACTCGACCATCGAGTACAACGCCAAGAACCCGGGCAAGGAAGTGCTCTGCGTGTTCATGGCCTACGACTTCGCTCCGTTCGGCGTCTACGCCCTGAAGAAGAGCGGCATCAGGGTGCCGAAGGACCTCGAGGGCAAGAAGCTCGGCGCGCCGGTGTTCGACGCCTCGTTCCGCCTGTTCCCGGCCTTCGCCAAGCGCCAGGGGATCACCAAGTGGGAGCACGTCAACCTGGCGCCGCAGCTGCGCGAGCAGAGCCTGGTGCAGGGCTCGGTCGACTTCATCTCGGGCCATTATTTCTCGTCGATGCTCGACCTCAAGGCGCGCGGCGTGAAGTTCGACGACATCGTGGCCATGCGCTACGTCGACTTCGGCATGGACGTCTACGGCAACGGCATCGTCGTCTCGCCCGAGATGGCCAAGAACGAGAAGGCGGTGAAAGGCTTCGTTGCCGCCACCCTCAAGGGCTGGAAGGACGTGATCGCCGACAAGAAGCTCGGCGTCGCCGCGGCCAAGAAGAAGGACCCGCTGATCGACGAGGCGCTCGAGACCGAGCGCCTGCAGATCTCGCTGGATACCAACATCCTGACGCCCTACGTCAGGGCCAATGGCATGGGTGACGTCGACCCGGCGCGCTTCGCCCGCTCGATCGCGCTGGTTTCGGACGCGTTCGGCCTGCCGACCGCGCCGGCCCCGGACAAGGTCTTCACCAACCGGTTCCTGCCGCCCAAGGCGGATCGGATGGTCGTCAAATAGTGGCCTTCGTCGAGCTGAGGGGCGCCAGCCTCACCTACGCGCTCGGCAGGGACACGACGCTGGCTCTCGCCGACGCCACCCTGTCGATCGAGAAGGGCGAGTTCGTCGCCGTGGTCGGGCCGTCGGGCTGCGGCAAGTCGACGATCATGAAGCTGGTCACCGGCCTGATGCCGGCCACGGCCGGCGAGGTCGAGGTCGCCGGCAACAAGGTGCGGACGCCGATCAAGGGCGTCGGCATGGCCTTCCAGAACCCGACCCTGATGCCGTGGCGCACCACCCTCGACAACGTGCTGCTGCCCATGGAGGTGGTCCAGCCGCACCGCGGCCGCTTCCGCCGCCACCGCGCCGAGTATGTCGATCGGGCGATGAAGCTGCTGGGCACCGTGGGCCTCGCCGACTTTGCGCTGAAGTTCCCCTGGCAACTCTCGGGCGGCATGCAGCAGCGCTCCAACCTCTGCCGCGCGCTGATCCACGAGCCCGAGCTGCTGATGCTCGACGAGCCGTTCGGCGCGCTCGACGCCTTCACGCGCGAGGAGATGTGGGGCGTCATGCAGGCGCTATGGCTCGAACGCCGCTTCACCGGCGTCCTGGTGACCCACGACCTGCGCGAGGCGGTCTATCTCGCCGACACCGTCTATGTGATGTGCCGCCGCCCGGGCCGCATCGTGATGACCAGGCGCATCGATCTTCCGCGGCCGCGGACCTTGGCCACGACCTTCCAGCCGCACTTCGTCGAGCTTGTCCGCGAACTGCGCGACCGCATCCAGCAGGAGCACGACTAGGTGACCCGGCGCGACGCGCTGCGCATCGCCATGCCCTGGCTGGTGATCGCCGTCCTGCTGGTGGTGTGGGAGCTGGCCTGCATCTTCTTCGACCTGCCGGAAATCCTGCTGCCGCGGCCGACCCGGGTGTTCGTCGTGTTCTGCCAGCGCTTCGACATCCTGCTGGCGTTCTGCTGGGACACGCTGTGGACCAGCCTGATGGGCTTCCTGCTCGCCATCGCCGGCGGCATGCTGCTGGGGCTCGCGATCGGCGCCTCGGCGTTCGTCTACTCCGGGCTCTATCCGCTGCTGATCGCCTTCAACGCGGTGCCGAAGGTGGCGTTGGTGCCGATCCTGATGATCTGGGTCGGCGTCGGCGCGCTGCCGGCGGTGATCACCGCCTTCGTGATCAGCTTCTTCCCGATCGTGGTCAACGTCGCCACTGGCCTGGCCACCATCGAGCCCGAGATGCGCGACGTGCTGCGCTCGCTCGGCGCCTCGCGCACGCAGATCCTGCTCAAGGTCGGCATCCCGCGCGCCATGCCCTATCTCTTCGCCAGCCTGAAGGTGGCGATCACCCTCGCGTTCATCGGCTCGGTGATCTCCGAGACAGTGGGCGGCAACCGCGGCATCGGCTTTTTGATGCTGTCGGCCGGTGCGCGCAACGACACCGCCACGACCTTCGCCGGCCTGTTCGCCATCGCGATCATGGGCGTGATGATGTACGCCGCCTGCGCCCTGGTCGAAAAACGCATGACCCGCTGGGCGTTCCGCGGCGAGATCGTGGGTTAGGCAGGGAACTTTCCGGCCGCTCCGGCGCTTTCTTTATGGAAAGCCCTGGAGGCAAACCATGCAGAAGTCCGTTCGCGCATTCGTGATGACGGCAGCACTTTTTGCCGGTCCCGCCGTGGCCTGGGCGCAATCTTCGCCCATTCCCAGTGCTCCGGTGCCCGGCTTCTCGACATCGGATCCGCGTCCCGGCACTGCCGGCAGCAGCCCGGCCAGCAGCGGCAGCAACGTCGGCTCGAACGTCGGCGCCGGCGCCACCGCGTCGCCGGTCGACAACGGCCTGGCGGCGCCGGGTGGCCCGCCGCCCGAGGCCAGCCCGGCGACCGGCCCGTCATTGCTGGGCGCCTCGCGCGACCTGCCGCTCGCCAAGCCGGCGCGTTAGCGGCGGTCCAGCTACGAACTCTGGGCGTCGAAGAAGGCGTCGGCATCCTCGACGTCGACCAGGCGGCCCTTGCGGATCTCGAGGAAGCGCGTCGCCACCGTGCGCGTGAAGAAGCGGTCGTGGCTCACGAACACGCACGACACGTCGCTCTTCTCGAGCTGCTCCTCGAGATCTTCCTGGCCCTCGATGTCGAGATGGTTGGTCGGCTCGTCGAGCAGGTACAGGTTGGGCCGCAGCAGCTTCATCTTGAGGAACACCAGCCGCGCGCGCTCGCCGTGGCTCAGCACCGAGACGGGCTCGCCCAGCCGCGCGAAGGCGAAGCCGGCGCCCGCGAGATGGCGGATCGCGTCCTTCTCCGTCACCCCGTCGGCGGCGACGACATAGTCGAGGATCGATTGCGCCGTCGGCAGGTCGCGCATGGTCTGGTCGAAGTAGACCAGCCGGCAGGCCGGATTGAAGCGCACCGGGGAGAGGCTGTCGTAGTGCTCGCGCGCCGGATCGTAGGCCGCCGCCAGCGCCGACAGCAGGGTGGATTTGCCCGCGCCGTTGGTGCCCAGGATCGCGACCCGCTCGCCGGCGGCGATGGTCAGGCGCTCGATGCCGATCAGCTTGCGGCCGTCGGGCGTCTTCACCTCGAGGCCGGCGAGCCTCAGCGCCACCTTGGCGTCGATGTCGGCGTCGGCCAGCTCGAGCCGGCGCTCGCGCGCGACATAGGTCTGGGTGCGCTCCTTCTCGATGCGGGCGATCCGGCTCTCGACGGCGTTCTTGCGCTTGTTGAGGTCGGGGTTCTTGACCGCCCAGACCTTGTAGCGCGCCGCCGCCGCCTCCAGCCGCTTGATCTCCTTGTCCTCGACCCGGGCGCGCGCCGCCGCCGTCGCGTCGCGCCGCAGGAGCTCCTCGCGCGCCTCGGTGAAGCGCGTCTTGAAGGCGTGCACGCCGTCGGAGCGCAGGAAGAGGGTGCGCTCGGTCACGCGGTCGAGGAATTCGCGGTCGTGGCTGACGATCAGCATCGGCACGGCGAAGTCGAGGGTCAGCCAGCGCTCGAGCGTGTTGATGTTGCCGAGGTCGAGATGGTTGGTCGGCTCGTCGAGGATCAGGAGGTCGGGCTCCTCCAGGCGCGCCGCCGCCGCGATCAGCATCAGCCGCTGCCAGCCGCCCGATAGGGCCCCGAACGGCCGGTCGAGCGTCTCCGGGGTCCCGCCGATCTCGTCGATCAGCACGTCGATACGCCAGAGATCGTCGCCCAGTCCCGCGCGGGCCAGCGCGTCGCCCAGCACGTCGCGCAGCGGCCGGCCGGCCAGCCCTTCGGGAATGTCCTGCGGCAGGCTGCCCACGCGCAGGCCGCGCGAGCGCACGACCTGGCCGGCGTTGAGTTCGAGCGTGCCGGCGAGGCACTTCAGCAGGGTCGACTTGCCCGCGCCGTTCTCGCCGACCAGCGCCGTGCGCGCGTCGTCCAGCAGGAACGACACGTTCTCGAAGACACGGCTCGAGCCGTAGAAGAAGGAGGCCTGCTCCATGCCGAGCACGGCCTGACGAGACGCCATCGTCGATCTGCCCTGAAATACGCGCGACCCCATACGCCATCTGCGGTGCGGAAGCGAGGCCCGCTTGCGGCCCGCGTCCGGTCGTGAAAGCATTTCGCCGCTCAACGAAAGCGGAGGATGCGCGATGGACGTCGGCATGATGATGGTCTTCGCCAGCTACGGCTGGGAGAACTGCTCCGATCAGCGCGTATGGGACGAGGAGATCCGCCTGGCGCGCATCGCCGCCGACCAAGGCTTCGACTGCCTGTGGTCGGCCGAGCATCACTTCAACGACTATTCCTTCGTGCCCGACAACCTGGCGCTGATGACCCATCTGACGGCGCTGTGCCCGAACATCGACGTCGGCACCGCCGCCGTCATCGTCCCGTGGCACGATCCGCTGCGCGTCGCCGAGAACGCCGCCGTGCTCGACCTGTTGAGCAAGGGCCGGCTGCGGCTCGGCCTGGGACGCGGCCTGGCGCGGCGCGAGTTCAATGCCTTCCGCCTCAGCATGGACGAATCGCGCGGCCGTTTCGACGAGGCGGCGCCCATGATCATCGATGCGCTGAAGACCGGCTTCATGGAGGGCGACGGCAGGTTCTACAAGCAGCCGCGCATCGAGATCCGGCCGCGCCCGCAGCATTCGTTCGACGGCCGCATCTACGCCGTGGCGTCGAGCGAGGATTCGATCGATTCGGCGGCGCGGCTGGGCGCTCACGTCGTGATGTTCGCCGATCGGCCGTGGGAGATGCGCGCACCGATGATCGAGCAGAGCCGCACCTTGCACCGCAAGTACCACGGCACGCCGCCGCCGACGGTCATGCTGACCGAGTTCTGTGTCTGCGGCCCCGACGCCGCCACCATCGAGGACGAGGCGCGCCGCTACCAGGGCAAGTTCGTGGAGAGCAATTTCTACCACTACGAATTCCTGGGCGAGCACTTCAAGACGGTGAAGGGCTACGACTCCTACCAGCAGAAGGCCGATCTCGCGCGCAAGGGCGGCGGCATCGAAGGCGCCATCACCGGCTTCATGCAGGCCGCCTCCTGGGGTACGCCGGACAAGATCCTGCGTGGGCTCGAGGCGCGGCGGAAGTTGCTGGGCGACTTCGAGATGAACGTGGCCTTCCGCTTCGGCGGCACGCCCTACGAGGTCTCCGAGCGCGGGCTGAAGCTGTTCGCCAAGGAAGTGCTGCCGGTCCTGAAGTCCTGGGGGCCCGTGGCGGCGGCAAAGGCCGCCTGATCAGATCAACGCGCCGTCGCGGGCGATCATCCGTCCGGCCTTGATCACCAGCTTGCGCCGCGGGCGGGTCGCGACCGCCTCGGCGATCGTGGCGGCGTCGACCACGACGAAGTCGGCCGGGCCGCCTGCCGTCAACCCGTAGTCGGCCAGGCCCAGTACGCGGGCAGGGGCCGCCGTCACCATCTCGAAGGCCAGCGCCAGTTCGGGGTCGTGCCGGAAGTTGGCGCGATAGCCCACCATCATGGCGCGTTCCAGCATGTCGCCGTTGCCGAACGGCGACCAGGCATCGCGGATGTTGTCGGAGCCGCTGAACACCTCGACGCCGTGCTCCTTCAGCAGCTTGACCGGCGGCATGGTGGCGGCACCTGGGCCGTGGCTCATGATGGCGACGCCGGCCTCGGCCAGGGTGTCGGCCGTACGGGTCGCAAGGTCGAGCGGCACGGACCCGAGCGCGAAGGCGTGGCTGATGGCGACCTTGCCCGCGAGGCCGAGCGCCTTGGTGCGTTGGGCGATGGCCACGATCTCGGCAATGCCGCCTTCGCCGCCGTCGTGCAGGTGGATGTCGACGCCGACGCCGCGGCGGCTGGCGATGCCGAAGACCGTGTCGAGGTGGCCGTCGAGATCGTCGTCGATGCCCACGGGGTCGAGGCCGCCCACGAGGTCGGCGCCCGCCGCGATCGCTTCGTCGAGAAGAGCCGCGGTGCCGGGCGAGCGCGCGATGCCGCTTTGCGGGAAGGCCACGATCTCGATGGTGGCGAGGCCGCGGAAGCGCTCGCGGATCGCCAGCACGGCGTGCAGGTTCCGGAGCCCGAGCTGGTTGTCGATGTCGACATGGGTGCGCATGTGAAGCGTGCCGCTCGCCAGCACCTGCTTCACGAGAGCGGCGCCGGTCTCGGTCTCGGACACCGTGCGGCCGGCGCGCACCCGGCGCTCGGCTTCGATGCGGTCGGCGACGCGGTTGCCCGCCGCCTGGTTGGGCACCCACGGCAGGCCGAGCAGGGTCTTGTCGAGATGGATGTGGCCATCAACCAGCGGCGGCAGGACGAGCGCGCCCGCGAGGTCGATGCCCTCTCCGGACGCGGGCACCTGGAAGGCCGCGATCCGGCCGTCCGCGACCGTGATGTCGCGGCGGCTTCCGTCGGGCAGCGTGGCGTTGCGGAACATCGCGCGGCCGGCCTCGGTGGTCCTACTTGTCGGCAACCGCGCCGGCTTCCTTGCGGAAGCCGTTCACCGCGGCCTTGGCGGCCATCGCCAGGAGCCCTGAGTCGTTGGCGATGGTGCAGAACTGGAAGCCCATGCCGACGGCCTTGGCGGCGTAGCTCGCCGTGGCGTTGTGGATGCCGGCGAACAGTTTGCGCTTCTTGCAGGCCGTCGTGAGCTTCTCGTAGATCTTGAGGACCTGCGGCTCGTCGCGGTCGAGCTTCGGCACCAGGCCGAGCGACAGGCCGAGATCGCTCGGGCCGACATAGATGCCGCTCACACCGGGCACGTCGAGGATGGCGTCGATGTTGTCGATCGCCTCCTGGGTCTCGATCATCGGGATGATCAGCACTTCGTCGTTGGCCGTCGCCTGGTAGGGCGTCGCCTCGCCGTAGGCGCCGGCGCGGATCGGCCCGTTGGAGCGCTTGCCCTTCGGCGGATAGAGCGCATACGACACCAGCGCCCTGGCTTCGGCCGCAGTGTTGACCATCGGGCAGATCACGCCCCAGGCGCCGCCGTCGAGCACCTTGCCGATGATGCCGGGCTCGTTCCACGGCACGCGCACCAGTGGCGTGATCGGATGCTTGTCCATCGCCTGGAAGCAGGCGACCATCGACATGTAGTCCTGCACGCCGTGCTGTATGTCGACGGTGATGCTGTCCCAGCCGCACTGCGCCATCACTTCGGCCGAGAAGCCGGCGGGAATGGCGAGCCAGCCGTTGACGCAGGCCTTGCCGGCCTGCAGGCGCTTCTTCAGCATGTTCGACGACATTTCGGCGTTTCCTCGGATCGGGTTAAGAACGCCGCAGTCTACACAGCACCGGGCGGGGTCGTGACGGTTTTATCGCTGCAAATGGGCCGCTTGGCCGTCGATCTCGCCCCTTCCGCGGGCGGCTCCATCGCGGCCTTTCGCATCGACGGCGCCGACATCCTGCGCCCCATGGCGCCGGCCGACATCGCCTCGGGCAAGGGCAACAACGCGTCGGCCTATCCGCTCGTGCCGTTTTCCAACCGCATCGCGAACGGCCGCCTCGTCTTCGAGGGCGAGACTTTCCATCTCGCGCGCAACTGGCCCGGCGTGAACCACCCGATGCACGGCGACGGCTGGTCCCATGCCTGGCAGGTCGAGCGCTCGGACGGCCGCTCGGCCGAGATCGCCTATCTGCACGAGCGCGCGGGCGCCACCGGCGGCTGGCCGTTCCGCTATCGCGCGCGCCAGGCCTACCGCCTCGACGCCGACCGGCTCACGGTCACCCTGGCGCTCGACAATCTCGAGGACCGTGCCGTGCCGGCGGGCCTCGGGCTGCATCCGTTCTTCGCGCGCGCCGCGGACAGCGAGCTGCAGTGCCGCACCGAAGCGGTGTGGCGCACCGACGCCGAGACGTTGCCGATCGCGCGCATCGTCGTGCCGCCGGCCTACGACTTCAGCCGGCCGCGCAACGTGAACGAGGTGACGCTCGACAACGGCTTCGACGGCTGGGACGGCCGCGCGACGATCCGCTGGCCCGGCCGCCGGCTGCGGCTCGCGCTCGAAGCCTCGTCGATCTTTCGTCATGTCGTGATCTATGTGCCGCCGGAGAAGCCGTACTTCTGCGTCGAGCCGGTCAGCCATGCCAATGGCCGGGTCGGCCGCACGCACCTCGATGCCGGAGCGACGCTGTCCGGCGAGATCGTCTTTCGTATCGAACCGGAAACCTGAGGAAACACCATGCCGTCTTTCGCTTCCTATCCCAGCCTCAAGGACAAGTCGGTCTTCGTCTCCGGCGGCGGCTCGGGCATCGGCGCCGCGATCGTCGAGCATTTCGCCGCCCAGGGCGCGAAGGTGGGCTTCGTCGACATCGACGAGGCCGCCTCGACGGCGCTGGCGAAGAAGACCGGCGCGCTGTTCGTCAAATGCGACATCCGCGACGTCAAGGCCTACCAGGCCGCGCTCGGACAGGTCGCGTCGAAGCACGGCGCGATCACCGCGCTGGTCAACAACGCCGCGCGCGACGACCGCCACGACATCGCCGACGTCACGCCCGAGTTCTGGGACGAGCGCATGGCGGTGAACCTGCGCCACGCCTACTTCGCCATCCAGGCCGTGGTGCCGGGGATGAAGCAGGCGGGCGGCGGCTCGGTCGTGAACTTCAGCTCGGTGAGCTATCACACGATGACGCCGCGGCTGTCGGTCTACCAGTCGGCCAAGGCCGCGGTGATCGGCATGACGCGCGGCCTGGCGCGCGATCTCGGGCCGCACAACATCCGCCTCAACGCCATCACGCCGGGCTGGATCATGACCCAGCGCCAGATCGACCTCTGGTTGACGCCGGAATCCGAGGCCGACCTGATGAAGGCCCAGGTGCTGAAGGAGAAGGTCTATCCCGCCGACATCGCCCGCATGGTCCTGTTCCTCGCCTCCGACGACAGCCGCCTGATCTCGGCGCAGAACTTCGTCGTCGACGGGGGCCGGATGTGAGTGCCCCCGGCACCTCGTGGCTCCAGCGGGTCGGCCGTTTCCTGGTCGAGGAGTTCGAGCTCATCCTGTGGCCGACGGTCTATTTTTTCTGCGCCTTCAACCTGATCGCCTTCACCACCAACCTGATGGTGCACCACTACTGGTTCGCGCTCTCGAACTTCCTGTTTGCCACCGTCATGGCCCTGATCGTCGGCAAGGTCATCCTGGTGACCCGCAGGTTCGGCTTCCTCGACCGCTACCGCGGCCCACCGCTGATCCGGGCGATCCTGTTCAAGACGGTGTTCTACTCGGTGGTCGTGGCGCTGGTGCGCGTCGTCGAGGTCTTCCTCCATATCGCGCGCGACGGGCGGGGCGTGAGCGTCGCCTTCGACGCCGCGGTGAGCGCCTTCACCTGGCAGCACTTCACGGCCGTC
>Ga0207667_10011596_pt1 | contig 10234 bp, 7 predicted proteins | sample KBSCornC52_FD_184301 | JGI IMG/M metagenome (GOLD analysis project Ga0207667, IMG submission 184301) | Corn rhizosphere microbial communities from Kellogg Biological Station, Michigan, USA - KBS Corn C5-2 (SPAdes) (version 2) | ecosystem: Host-associated > Plants > Roots > Rhizosphere > Soil ...
ATCGGGTTGATCAGCCACGGGTCCATGCCCAGCAGCTTGGCGAATTTCTTGGCCACTTCCTCGTAGCTGTGGAAGTGGTTGGTCTTGCGGCGCACCGCCCAGCCCGCGTGCAGCGGCGGCAGCAGGTACTGCTCGTTGAGGTTCTCGAGGATCTTGGGCAGCCCGGCCGACAGGTCGTTGTTCAGGAGCACCGTGCAGGGATCGAAGTCCTTCAGGCCCAGGCGGCGCGGCGTGCGCAGCAGCGGCTCGTACGTGAGCGAGCTGCCGTCCGGAAGCTGGAACTCGGTGGGCTCGGTGATGGCCGGATCGAGCGAGCCCAGGCGCACGTTGAGGCCGGCGCTGGAGAAGATGCGCACCAGCTGCTTGACGTTGGTCAGGTAGAACGAGTTGCGCGTGTGGTTCTCGGGGATCAGCAGCAGGTTCTTGGCCTCGGGGCAGATCTTCTCGATCGCCGCCATCGCCGCCTGGATCGCCAGCGGCAGCATGGGCTCGGTGAGGTTGTTGAAGCCGCCCGGGAACAGGTTGGTGTCCACCGGCGCCAGCTTGTAGCCGGCGTTGCGGATGTCCACCGAGGTGTAGAACGGCGGCGTGTGCTCCATCCATTCGAGCCGGAACCAGCGCTCGATCGCGGGCATCGATTCGAGCACGCGCTGCTCGAGTTCGTTGATCGGGCCGGTCAACGCGGTGACGAGATGGGGGACCATGACGGGATCCTGGGAGACTGAAGCCTGATTCTAGGCGGACGGTTCGGCCAGCTCATGTGGGGACGCGGCCGCGCTGCACAAGGCCGGGAGAGCGGGGTTTTTTGCACGCCGACCGGCCCATCGTGGGCCCCTGCGTGGCGCGCCGGATCAGCCCGCGGCGGCGGCCAGGCGGGCCCGGCGCCGGGCGCGCAGCGCGTTCAGGCGCAGCCGCACCGGGTTCTCGACGAGGTAGAAGCTCAGGATGGCCACGCTCACCGCGGCCACCGCCATCGGCAGTGCGCCGTACTTGTCGATCGAGTAGTAGAACGGCTGCTGCCAGATGTAGAGCGAGTACGAGACCACACCCACCCAGCCGATCGCGCGCGAGCTCAGGAACCGGCGTCCGACGGCCGGCGCGCTTTCCAGGGTGTTGACGGCGATGGCGATGGCCAGCGTGGCCAGGCTGTACTTCAGCGGCTCGGGCATGTGGTGCGTGCTCAGCACCATGCCCGCGAGGAACGCGGCCAGCGGCACCCAGGCGCGCCGCAGGAAGTCGAGGCGCCCCTGGACGGCCAGCACGCGCAGGCCGACGCTGGCGAAGATCGACGCCGCGCGCACGTCCGAGCGCCAGTACGTCATGTAGTAGTTGTGCGTCTCGATCCAGAGCCGCACGCCATTGAGCATCATCACGCCGGCCAGCGCGAGGCAGATCCAGCCGGGCAGCGGGCCGCGCCGGCGCTCGCCGCGGCGCAGCGCCAGCGCGAGCAGGGCCAGCGCGAGATAGCTGTGTTCCTCGACGCACAGCGACCAGTAGTGGTCCGTCACCGGCGCGCTGATGCCGATCTGCGCCGTGTAGTTCACCACCATGCCCAGCGAGGCCAGGGCGGCCCGGTCCGGCAGATGCAGCGGGCCCGGCGGGAAGGCGATCCATGCCGTGAAGACGAACAGCAGCGACAGGGGCAGCACCCGCGTGAAGCGGCGCTGGAAGAAGGTGGGGATCGGTGTCTGGCGGACGAACAGGAGGTCGGCCATCAGGCGGCCGGACAGCACGAAGAACAGCTCCACGCCCACGCGGCCAGCCTCGATCGCCGGCACTTTCCAGAAGTGCCCGCCGATGACGAAGATGATCGCCCAGCCGCGCCAGTTGTCGAGCAGGAGGGAATGTTCGGCACGCGCGCCGGACGCGACGGAGGTGGCCTGCAAGATGTGTCCTCGGGTTCGTTTCGGGCGCCCGCGGGCGCCGGCGGCGCATGCCCTCCGGGGTACCGTGGTCCGGGGATGCCGGGCGCTTGCGCGCGACGGCGCGTTGCCCGACAGTGGGCGCGTCGGGCGTGCGGGCAATCCGGATGCCGGACACCGCCCAGCACGCCAATTGCTGACGAAAACTACACGCCGTTGCCAGTGACCCGAGCGGAGCTCAGCTCCGCAACCTAGACTGCCGCGACACAACTGAAGCAGAGGGGACAAGATGCAAGGACAAGCGCTCGCGACCATCGCCGCGGCCGTCGTGTCGCTGGCCGCCATGCCGGCGATGGCGAGCACCGCGACGGCGTCGCTGTCGGATTTCCACATCGAGCTGATCGACCTCGATCCCGGCGACGGCATCGCGCCGTCGCTCACGTTCCAGAACCTGCAGGGCGGCTCGTTCATCGCGGCCGAGAGCGGCGCGCCGGGCCATGTGCTCACCGATACCCACATGGGCGGCGCGGCGTTCGGCGCGGGCTCGTCGTCCAGCGTGAGCGGCACCGCCTCGGCGCTGGCGTCGTTCATGGGCGACCCGCGCGCGCAGGGCGCCGGCGGCGCGGCCACCGCGTCGGCGTCGACCTTCCTGCAAGGCCTGTACGGCGCGAGCACCGTGCAGCTCGGGGACGGCGCCATGTATGCGCCGTTCACGCTGTCGGCCGACACCCGCCTCGTCATCACCGCCGACGCCAGCGCTTCGGCGCTGTCGACGTTCGCCGATCCGCACGCCGACACCTGGGCCTCCGTGTTCCTCAAGCTGACCGATGCCACCGGCACGGGCAGTGTCAGCACCGACAGCGCCAGCGCGGAGCAGTTCGCGATGATCGGCAGCACGCCGAGCGCGAGCACCGACATCCGCCAGATCACCCTGTCCTTCGAGAACCTGACCAGCGGCGACCTGGGCGGCATCTTCTACGGGTCGATCGACGCCTACGCCGCGGACCTGCCGCCGGCGGCGGTGCCCGAGCCCGGCGGCCTGCCGCTGCTGGCCGCGGGCCTGGGCCTGCTGGCCTGGCGCCTGCGTCGCCGCCTGCGCTGACACGGCCCGATCCACGGCCAAGGCCCCGCGCGACGGGGCCTTTTCATGTGCGGTGGCCGCAATGAAAAAAGGCTGCCCTCGCGGGCAGCCCTCCGTTTCGTCGACGGTCCGTGGCGGCCTACTTGGCGTAGGCCGTTTCGCCGTGGGACGTGATGTCCAGGCCTTCGCGCTCTTCGTCTTCCGACACGCGCAGGCCGATGGTCAGGTCGACCAGCTTGTAGGCGATGACCGAGACGACGCCCGACCACAGCACCGTGACGCCAACCGCCTTGGCCTGGATCAGGAGCTGCGCGCCCACGTCGTTCGAACCGACGGTGGCCGTGACCCAGTCGGTGACCATGCCCGGGCCGCCGAACTTCTGGTGGTTGAGGACGCCGGTGAGCAGCGCGCCGACGATGCCGCACACGCCGTGCACGCCGAACACGTCCAGCGAGTCGTCCGCGCCCAGCAGCTTCTTGAGGCCATGCACGCCCCACAGGCCCGCGAAGCCGGCGATCAGGCCGAGGATGATTGCGCCCATCAGGCCGACGTTGCCGGCGGCCGGGGTGATCGCCACCAGGCCCGCGACGGCGCCCGACGCGGCGCCCAGCATCGAGGCCTTGCCCTTCATCAGCGCTTCGCCCAGCGACCACGACAGCACGGCGGCCGCGGTGGCGGTGAAGGTGTTGACGAAGGCCAGCGCGGCGGTGCCGTTGGCTTCGAGGGCGGAGCCCGCGTTGAAGCCGAACCAGCCCACCCACAGCAGGGCGGCGCCCACCATCGTCAGCGTGGTCGAATGCGGCGTGAAGGCTTCCTTGCCGTAGCCGATGCGCTTGCCCACCATGTACGCGCCCACCAGGCCCGCGACGGCGGCATTGATGTGCACCACGGTGCCGCCCGCGAAGTCCAGCGCGCCCCACTGCCAGATCAGGCCGGCGGTGGCGTTCGTGGCGTCGACGACGTCCTTGCTGGTGTAGGCATCCGGACCTTGCCAGAACCAGACCATGTGCGCGATGGGGATGTAGCTGAAGGTGAACCACAGCACCATGAAGGCCAGCACGGCGGAGAACTTCATGCGCTCGGCGAACGAACCCACGATCAGGCAGCACGTGATGGCCGCGAAGGTGGCCTGGAACACGACGTAGACCAGCTCGGGCAGGACGACGCCCTTGCTGAACGTCGCGGCGTTCGAGAACGTGCCTTTGGCGGCGTCGAACGTGCCGCTCAGGAAGGTGCGCGAGGCGCCGCCGAAGAACGGCGACAGCCAGCCGCTGCCCTGCGTGAACGCGAAGCTGTAGCCGTAGATGGCCCACAGCACCACGATCAGCGAGAACGTGACGAACACCTGCATCAGCACCGACAGCATGTTCTTGCTGCGCACCAGGCCGCCGTAGAACAGGGCCAGCGCGGGGATCGACATCATGATCACGAGCGCGGTGGAGACCAGCATCCAGGACACGTCGCCCTTGTTGACGGTCTCGACGATGGTCGGCGTGGACGCGGCGGCGGACGCGGCCATGGCAGCGGCCGGCGCCGAGGCGTCGGCGGCCGGCGCGCTCGCCGCGGCGGCGGACACCGCGGGCGCCGAGGCCGCGGCGTCGGCCGCGAACGACGTCGCGGAGAACCCGAGGACCGCGAGGCCCAGGGCGAGGGAAGCGAGAAGCTTTCTCATGGTGGCAAGGCTTTCAGGAGTTGGAAGCGTGTGGTGACGGAAAACGTGTGCGAGTCGCGCGGCGCCTCAGAGGGCGTCCTTGCCCGTCTCGCCGGTGCGGATGCGCACCACCTGCTCGAGCGGCGAGACGAAGATCTTTCCGTCGCCGATCTTTCCGGTGCGCGCGGAGCGCTCGATGGCCTCGATGACCTGGTCGACGAGCGTGTCGTCGACGGCGGCTTCGATCTTCACCTTGGGCAGGAAGTCCACGACGTATTCCGCGCCGCGGTACAGCTCCGTGTGGCCCTTCTGGCGGCCGAAGCCCTTGACTTCGGTCACCGTGATGCCCTGCACGCCGATGGCGCTCAGGGCCTCACGCACTTCGTCGAGCTTGAACGGCTTCACGACGGCGGTCACCATCTTCATGGTCTATCTCCAGGCTGGCGGACGCCCTCGCGTCCGGTTCTTGTGAAACGGGGACGGCCCGGGTTGCCCGGGCCGTGGGCGGTCAGAACGTGTACTTGACGCCGGCGACGACGCCGGTGCGGCCGGTGAACTTGCCGGTCGACGTCGCGTACCAGGACTTGTTGGCGTCGGTGCCCACCACCTGCAGCGAGGCCGACAGGCCCTTGCCGAAGTCCTTGCCCAGCGTCACCGAATAGTCGGTGTACGAAGCGTCGACGGACTTGGCGTACGAGCCGCGCACCGACTGGTGGCCGACGTGCGGCGTGAGCGTGAAGCCCGAGCCGAGGTCGAAGTTGGCGCTCAGGTCGTAGTACTGGCTGCCCTTGCTGTCCGGCACGCCGAACAGCGGCGTGACGCTGACCGAGACCTTGGCGGTGAACACGCCGTACGTCAGTGCGCCGTAGACCTCGCCGGTGTCCGGGTTGGCCAGGCCGATGTCGTGGAACTTCTGGCCGAGGTAGACATACGCGAGCACGCCGGCGTCGTACGACAGCGTGTCCTTGATGAGGTCGCCCTTGGTGCCGCCGTACAAATCCCATTCGGCCGGGGCGTTGCCGCCGTTGCCGCCGCCCGAGTCCTTGACCCACTTGATGGTCGACAGCCAGGTGCCGACGTAGACCGGGCCGGCCGCGTAGTCGGCGCCGCCTTGCAGCGCGGGCTTCATCTTGGTCTGCGAGATGCCGCGGTAGCGGTAGTCCGACACCGCGCCCACGTTGAACGTGAGGGGGCTGGCGTCGGCCGCCGGGGTGGTGCCCGCAGGCGCGTCGTCGGCGAAGGCGGTCACGGGGCCGGCGATGGCGGCGAGGACGGCGGCGGTGGCTAGCGCGCTTTTCTTCATCAGGGAACTCCGATGGTTTGGATGGAAGTGGTGGGTTGGATTTCGTGTCGGACACCGCTGACGCAGGTTCCGTGCCACGCGGTCGAGCTCGCAAGCCCGCTGCAAGGGTGCGGCGCGCGTGCACGCGGGGCGCGGGGCGGGCTCGCGCGTTCCATTCCGCGGGCGTCCCGCACGCCGTCCTGCGTCCGTGCGGGGTGCAGGCCACCTTCAGCACGGCCAGTGGCGACAGGCATGCGCCGCCCCGCCCGCGCGTGCGCATGCACCGGGCCGGGGCTGCACCATTGCGGTGCAGGTTCGCGCGGCGCGCACGCATTCGCCGCACCCGGATGGCGCGCGCAAACGCGGCGAAATCGCGGCGCGGGCGCCGGTGGTGCGCGCCGCGGGCTCGCAGAATGACGAGCGGCCCGTTCGCGCCGCCCGCCAGCCTGCCGCCGTCGGATTTCGAAATGGGGCCATGCAATTCGCGCGCCAGCGCCGGCGCATTTCCAGGCCTGCCTTCGCTGGCCCTTCTTTGGATCGATCCAGCCGTCCACGCATGACCCTCGCCGTCATCCACACCCGCGCCCTGGTGGGCCTGCACGCGCCCGACGTCGTCGTCGAGGTCCACCTGGCCAACGGCCTGCCCAGCTTCACGCTGGTGGGGCTGGCCGACACCGAGGTCAAGGAGGCCCGCGAGCGCGTGCGTGCCGCGCTGGCGCAGAGCGGGTTCGAGTTTCCACACAACAAGCGCATCACCGTGAACCTGGCGCCCGCCGACCTGCCCAAGGAATCCGGCCGCTTCGACTTGCCCATCGCGCTGGGCGTGCTCGCCGCGCAGGGGCTGCTCGATGCGGCGCGGCTCGCGCGCTGCGAGTTCGCGGGCGAGCTGTCGCTGGCCGGCGAGCTGCGGCCCGTGCGCGGCGCGCTCGCGCTGGCGCTGGCGGTGCGCGAGAGCGGTTGCGCCCGGCGGCTGGTGCTGCCTGCCGCGAGTGCGGCGGAGGCGGCGCGGGTCGAGGGCGTCGACGTGCGTGCCGCGCGCAACCTCGGCGAGGTGGTGCAGGCCTTCCTGCCGGGCGACGGCGACGCCGCGGGCGCGCGCGAGCTGCCGGGCCCGTCGTGCGAAGGCGAGCTCGCGCCGCCGCCGCTGCCGGACCTGGCCGACGTCAAGGGCCAGGCCGGCGCGCGCCGTGCCCTGGAGGTGGCGGCCGCCGGGGCGCACGGGCTGCTGCTGATCGGTCCGCCGGGCGCGGGCAAGTCGATGCTGGCCGACCGCCTGGCCGGCCTGCTGCCGCCCATGACGGCGGCCGAGGCGCTCTCCAGCGCGGCGCTCCTGAGCGTGTCGACCCAGGGGCTGGATGCGCGCCGCTTCGGCCAGCGGCCGGTGCGCGCGCCGCACCACAGTGCCAGCGCGGTGGCGCTGGTCGGCGGCGGCTCGCCGCCGCGTCCCGGCGAGATCTCGCTGGCGCACGCGGGGGTGTTGTTCCTCGACGAGCTCCCGGAGTTCCCGCGCAGCGCGCTCGAGGCGTTGCGCGAGCCGCTGGAGACCGGCCACATCACGATCTCGCGCGCCGCGGCCCAGGCCCAGTACCCGGCGCGCTTCCAGCTGGTGGCCGCGATGAACCCGTGCCCGTGCGGCTGGCTCGGCGCGTTCGCCACCAGCGGGCGCCAGTGCACCTGCCACGGCGAGGCGGTACGGCGCTACCAGGCGCGGCTGTCGGGCCCGTTGCTCGATCGCATCGACATGCAGATCGAGGTGCCCGCGCTGCGGCCGTCCGAACTGCTGCCCTCGGCGGCCGGCCGCGCGGCGGCCACCGACGTCTCCGAGGCCTCCGCGCCCGTGGCCGCGCGCGTGCGCGCCGCGCGCGAGCGCCAGCTGGCGCGCCAGGGCACGCCCAACGGGCTGCTGGCGGCGCGCCAGGTCGAGACGGGCCTGCGCCTGGCCGAACCGGCGCGCGCGCTGCTCGAACAGGTGGCCGAGCGCCTGGGGTGGTCGGCGCGCAGCCTGCACCGCGTGGCCAAGGTGGCGCGCACGGTGGCCGACCTCGCCGGCGCGGCCGACGTCGAGGCGGGGCACATGGCCGAGGCCGTGCAGTACCGGCGCGGGCTGCCGGGCGGCTGAGGCAGCCGGCGTGGCGTCACGCGAGCTGGGGCATACTGCGCCGCACCCGTGGCGGCCGCGCGCGCACGTGCGGCCGCAGGCCACTGTCGGGCTCGCTGTTTGCCGTGCCGCGCGGCTGGCCCTGGCCGCTCGCGCCGCGAGCCCCCGCGTGGCCCGGCACGCGCGCGTCCGCGCGCCGCAAGAGTCACCGAGTCGATGAACGAGCCGACGTGAAGATCGCCTACCTCCTCAATTCCTATCCCCTCATCAGCACCACCTTCATCCGGCGCGAGATCGAGGCCCTGGTGGCCGACGGCGTGGAGGTCGAGCGCTTCGCCGCACGGCGTTTCGACGGCCGGCTCGTCGACCCGCTGGACATCGCGGAGGGGCAGCGCACCCACTACATGCTGGAAGGCAACGTGCCGCGGCTGCTCGCGGCCTTCCTGCGCGAGCTGCTGGCGAACCCCGTGCGCATGGCGCGCGCCATGGGGGTCGCCTTCCGCTTGTGGCGCAACGCACGCGCCGGCTTCGCGCGCCACGCGGCCTACCTGCTACAGGGCGCCTACTTCAAGCAGCAGGTCGTGCGCACGGGCGCGAGCCATGTCCACACGCACTTCGCCACCAACGCCACGTCCATCGCGCTGCTGGGCCACGTGCTGGGCGGCCCCGGCTACAGCTTCACCGCGCACGGGCCCGACGAATTCGAGAACACGGACCGCCTCAGCTTCGATCTCAAGATGCGCCATGCGCGGTTCATCGCGGCCATCTCGTCGTTCGGCCGCGTGCAGCTGATCCGGGCGAGCCAGTGGCGGCACTGGCCCAAGATCCGGATCGTGCACTGCGGCCTGGCGCTGGCCGACTTCACGCCCACGCCCAACCCGGCCAACCAGGTGCTGGTCAACGTCGCCCGCTTCAACTCGCAGAAGAAACTGCTGCTGATCCCGGCGGCCGTGGCCGAGCTCAAGGACGAATTCCCCGCCTTGAAGGTGGTGCTGATCGGCGACGGCGAGGAGCGGCCGGCGCTCGAGGCCGAGATCGCGCGCCATGGCGTGGCCGCCCGCATCGAGCTGCGCGGCTGGCAGTCCAACACGGAGGTGCGCCGGGCGCTGGTCGATGCGCGCGCGCTGCTGCTGCCCAGCTTCGCCGAAGGCCTGCCGGTGGTCATCATGGAGGCCTTCGCGCTGGGCCGGCCGGTGATCTCCACCTACATCGCCGGCATCCCGGAGCTGGTGGACCCGAGCTGCGGCTGGCTGGCACCGGCGGGCGACGTCGACGGCCTGGCCGCGGCCATGCGCGACGCGCTGTCGGCCGCGCCCGGACGCCTCGCGCGGATGGGCGAAGAGGCCCGCGCGCGCGCGGTCGCCCGGCACGACATCGCGGCCTCGGCAAGGCAGCTGAAAGCGCTGTTCTCAGAGGCGCCTCCCCCACCTTTTTCACGAGATGGAACAAGATGCGGTGACGCATAATAGGGTGCATGACCGATAAAAAAGTAGCGCTCATCACCGGTGTCACAGGCCAGGACGGCGCCTATCTGGCCGAGTTCCTGCTGAAGAAGGGCTACGTGGTCCACGGCATCAAGCGCCGGGCGTCCTCCTTCAACACCGACCGCATCGACCACCTGTACCAGGATCCGCACGTCAACAACCGGGACTTCGTCCTGCACTACGGCGACCTGACCGATTCCACGAACCTGACGCGCATCGTGCAGAAGGTGCAGCCCGACGAGATCTACAACCTCGCGGCGCAGAGCCACGTGGCGGTCAGCTTCGAGGAGCCCGAGTACACGGCCAACGCCGACGGCATCGGTGCGTTGCGCCTGCTGGAGGCCATTCGCATCCTGGGCCTCGAGAAGAAGACGCGTTTCTACCAGGCCTCCACCTCCGAGCTGTACGGCCTGGTGCAGGAGATCCCGCAGAAGGAGACCACGCCCTTCTACCCGCGCAGCCCGTACGCGGTGGCCAAGCTCTACGCCTACTGGATCACGGTCAACTACCGCGAGGCCTACGGCATGTACGCCTGCAACGGCGTGCTGTTCAACCACGAGAGCCCGCTGCGCGGCGAGACCTTCGTCACGCGCAAGATCACGCGCGCGATGGCGCGCATCGCGCTCGGCCTGCAGGACGCGCTGTACCTCGGCAACATGAGCGCGCTGCGCGACTGGGGCCACGCGCGCGACTACGTCCAGATGCAGTGGCTGATGCTGCAGCAGCAGCAGGCCGAGGACTTCGTCATCGCCACCGGCGTGCAGTACAGCGTGCGC
>Ga0207667_10011604_pt1 | contig 10230 bp, 10 predicted proteins | sample KBSCornC52_FD_184301 | JGI IMG/M metagenome (GOLD analysis project Ga0207667, IMG submission 184301) | Corn rhizosphere microbial communities from Kellogg Biological Station, Michigan, USA - KBS Corn C5-2 (SPAdes) (version 2) | ecosystem: Host-associated > Plants > Roots > Rhizosphere > Soil ...
CCCTGGCCGACGGCGAAGATGAGATCCTCTTCGTCCTTCTCGGTGATCGAGGGGTCATTGACAGAGATACCGGGGAGGTTGATGCCCTTGTTCTCGCCGAGGGTGCCGCCGTTGACGATGATGCAGGTGACGTCGACGCCTTTGATCGATTCGACGCGCAGTTCGATGAGACCGTCGGAGAGAAGAATGCGCGAGCCGGGCTCGAGATTTTCGGCGAGCGTCTTGAAGGTGGTGCCGACGAGGGTAGCGTTGCCTTCGATCTCGCGTGGCGTGATGGTGAGGCGCTTGCCCGCAACGAGCTGCACGGGCTTATGTCCCTTGAGCTTGCCGGTGCGGATCTTGGGGCCCTGCAGGTCGGCGAGGATGCAGATGGGCTTGCCCTCTGCCCTGGAGACGGCGCGAACCATCTTGATCAGCTCGGCCTTCTGCTCGTGGCTGCCGTGGGAAAAGTTGAGGCGGGCGACATCGAGGCCGGCCCGGACAAGCTGGCGGAAGACTTCGGGGGTGCTCGATGCAGGCCCGAGGGTAGCTACAATCTTGGCGCGACGGAGACGCTCGGTTCCGGTAAAAGAGGGGTCGTTCGAGAGGGGATTTGGAGAAGTCTTCATGAAGTCGCTTGCCGCATTCTTTCTAACCCCGCGTGGACCGCGAGGTATGACCAGTGAGTTTTGCTGCCGTTGGCAATTTTACCCGGATGGAGGAGTCTGTGCGTCGGGAACAGATGAATCAGTTTCAACAGAAGGAAAAAAGTGAGCGTTGCACTGCGCGTTGAACTCCGCTCCCGATAGCACGCTGAGCGAGATGATGTAGAGCCAGAAGAGCAGAGCGATACCTGCTCCCAGAGAACCATAGACCTGCGAGTAGTTGGCGAACCGGGTGACGTACCAGCCGAAGGCCAGGGTCGTGAGGAACCACAGGGCGGTGGCGAGAACGGCACCGGGAATGGTACGCTTCCACGACTGCCGCATGGGGGTTCCCATGTGGTAGATGAGGGCGATGATGCCGATGCTGCCGGTAAAGGCGACCGCCCAGCGAACGATGACGGCGATGATGTAGACCGGGGTACGGGCGGAGGTCATAACGTGCATGGCCAGCCAGGTGGTGATGATGTGTCCGAAGACGATCAACAGACTGGCGATGGCGAGCGGGATCAGCGAGAGCGGGACGAGAGCGTAAGCGCGGGCGCGGCGCTGCCAGAAGGTCCAGCAGTCGGGGGGAAGATCGTGAGCGCGGCGGAAGCCTTCCATGAAGGTGGCGATGACGCTGGAGGCGCCGGTAACGCTGACCAGGATGCCGATGATGATGGCGCGAACCGATTGCGGATTGTGATGCGAGGTGGCGAAGTAGCCCTCGAGGATGGGAGTCACATCGGAGGGGAGAATGCTGTCGAAGAAAAGCGATAGTTGCGAACGGAGGGGCGCCATGCCGGGCAGAAACCCGATGAAGGCCGCGGCGATGATGAGCGCGGGAAAGAGCGAGATCATCGCGGAGTAGGCCGCCGACTGGGCGACGTTGAAGCAGTCATGCTCCACTACGTTGAGCAGTGTGCGGTGGAAGACGGAGGAGATGCGAAGAAGAAGTCTTCTCAAGATGGACGCCGCCAAGGTATCGGAGAGTGATGCGCCTGAATCAGCCCTTCCACTGGTTGAGGAAGGCGGTGACGTCGCCCGAACTCATGTTGCGCATGTTTTCGAACTGGCCGGTCTGCTGGGAGTAAAGCAGCTTGCCGCGCGCGTCGAGAACGGCGAGTGCGGGGACGCCTTTGTTAATGGGGACGTCATATTTTTTGGGAACATCGAGATTGCGGTCCATGTGGCCGATGTAGATGTGCACCAGAACGAAGTGTTTGGCGAGGAGATCGGCGTTGGGGCTCTGGTGGAAGTAGATGTCGAGGACCTGGCAGTCGCCGCACCAGTCGCCGCCGAAGTCGAGCAGGACGCGTTTGTGCTCGGCGCGGGCCTTTTTGAGGGCGGCGGCGATGTCGGCGGTGGGGTTCGCGGTCTCGGAGTAGATCTGCTTTTTGACGAACGGGGTGGTGAGGGACTGGGCCGAACTGGGGATGGCAGCGGTGAGCGGAATAAGGGTGAACGCGACCAGAAGTCTGGAGAGGAGGTTCGAGGGCCGTGAGGTCTTTGAGATCGAGATCATGGGAGATGCCTTTCTTCCCGACGCCGCCGTGGGCGAGAGTCACTGTAACTCTAAATGATGCGTGAAACAGGCGGAGCGACGCAAAGTCTTGGTCATCGCGGGAACGATCTCCAATCGGGTCGAATAAACGCAGATCCTCCGCCTGCGGCGAAGGATGGAGCAACCCTAAAAGCAGATTCCTCCGCTTCGCTGCGGAATGACAAGAAAAAAGAAACTGGTGCCTGATCGGATGTTTTCTAAAAGCGTTAAAAATACAAGGGCCTATATCGAATTAGATGACACCTGCTAATAATCAACAGGTTTCTCTTGACGGTTCAGTAACCCGGTGTCATTCTAGGCACATCACATGCTCTGTTATCGGACGTGTGCTGCGGTCCTTGCTCTGGAATCCGCCCGCTACATACAACTATGGCAACCATGATGGCGCCCGTCGAACAGCGTGAGGTCCTGCGTTGTGATCATTGCAGCCTGGTGCAGTTTCGCCCGTCGAATGCACTTTGCCGTCGCTGCCACCAATGCCTTGAGGTCGAGGTGCCGGAACCGGCCCCGGCGCTCAAGATCGTTCCCCCACAACCTGCGCAAGAGGGCGGCCTTCAAGTAGCAACCGCCGTTCGTGACCTGCGTCATGTGCGCAACCTGTCGCAGCGTCAACTGGCCGCACGCATGAATGTGCCGCGCACTTATATCTCGAAGATCGAGAATGGCAAGGCCATGCCGACCTTGTCCTCGCTCGACCGGCTGGCGAAGGCGTTGCAGGTGGACATCTCTACCCTGCTGCGCGACGCCACCAATCGCCATCGCGACGAGACGGCTGTGCTGATGACCGACCCCTTCCTCGCCGAGATTGCGGAGTACACTTCGCAACTGGACGCTCTGCAGCGGTCGATCTTCCTCAATCATGTCCGTGAGTTAGCCGCCGGACGCCGCCGCACCGCGTAGCTCTGTCCGACCTCGTGCCGCAGCCGGTCCCCTTCCCGGGGGATGGGCTGCGGCGCCTCTCCTTCGAGCTGCGAACGCCTTGCCGAGCAAGCTGTAAACCGCTACCACAGGCGGCATTCATTGCACACGCTAACTCAGTGTGCTAGCGTCAGTCTTTGCGAGGTTGTTTTGCCGTCACAAACCCCCAACCCAGTTCCCAGCCGCGTTCACGAGCTCTCCCCCGAGGAGCAGGCCGTCTACAGGCAGCTTGACCCCACTAAAATTCCTCAGCACGTAGCCATTATCATGGACGGCAACGGTCGCTGGGCGGGGAAACGCGCGCTTAAGCGCTTTCTCGGCCACCAGCAGGGCGCGGAGTCGGTGCAGTATGTCGTCGAGACGGCATCGCGTATCGACCTTCCCTTCCTGACGCTTTACGCCTTCTCGCTCGAAAATAATCTGCGTCGGCCCAAGGCCGAGGTCAGCTTCCTGATGAAGCTGCTCAAGAGCTACCTGATCGGCAACGTCAAGCGGATGAACGACAATAACGTCCGCATGGCTTACATTGGCCGCACCCACGACCTTCCCGCCGAGGTGCAGGAGACCATGCAGTGGGCCGCCGAAGCGACGGCCAAAAATACCGGCACCACGCTTACGCTGGCGCTCAACTACGGTGCGCGCTCCGAGATCGTCGATGCCGTCCGCAAGATTCTCACCGGCCTGGCCGCCGAAGCGCATACACGGGGCTGCTCGGTCGAAGACCTGCTTGGCGCGGGCGCGCTCGATTCGCTCGACGAGCCCAGCATCAGCCGTGCACTGTACACGGCGCACATGCCTGACCCTGATCTCATCATCCGCACCAGCGGCGAGCAGCGCATCTCGAACTTCCTGCTCTGGCAGATTGCTTATTCCGAGATCTTCGTCACCGACCGGCTCTGGCCCGACTTTCGCGGCGTTCATCTGCTCGAAGCGCTGGCAAACTACCAGGGCCGCGACCGCCGCTATGGCGGCCTCAGCGACGCCCACTCCGACGAGAAGATCGACACGCTGCAACCGGTCTCGGAGCTGGAGACCGAAATTGCCACGGAACTGAATCCCCACGAACTCAGCCGGCGCTGAACCTTTCGATCAGCGGTATCGTGCCAAGGCAAGACTGTATTCTCTTCAAGAACCCATGAAACGCATTCTCACTGCCGTCGTCCTTATCGCTGCCGTCTTCGCGCTCGTCTTCTTCGGCCAGTTGTGGATGATTACGCTGTTCGCAGCCATCATCGCCGAGTTGGCTGCCTATGAATATCTCCAGCTCGCCGCCGTCGGGGCCGAGACCCATGGCGCGCAGCTTCGCATCCCGCTCTGGTGGATGGCGCTCGGCACGGCGCTGGCCTTCGTCGTCACCCTGCCGAACTTCCCGGTTGAGGCGCAGTTGCCCGTCCTCAGCGCGCTTACGCTGGCGCTCTTTGCCTGGAACGGCTTTCGTTCGCCGCTTATTCAAGTGCTGCCCGACACTGCGCAGGGCCTCTTCGGGCTCATCTACATCGCCTATCCGCTGACGCTGATTCCCCTGATCTGGAAGAAGGAGGACGGGACGGCGCTGGTCATCTTCCTGATGGTCTGCGTCTGGGCGGGAGACATTGCGGCCCTCTACGTCGGCCGCCGCTTCGGCCGCCACAAGCTCGCTCCGCGGCTCAGTCCGGGCAAGACCTGGGAGGGCTCCGCGGCCAGCATCGTCGGCAGCATCCTTGCGTCGTTTCTCGTTATCTATATCGGCGATGTGCTCACGTCGCGCGGCAACCTGCTTCTCCACACCTCGGAGCCGATGTGGCAGTCGCTTCTGCTGGCAGGGCTTTTGAACATCGCGGCGCAGTTGGGCGATCTACTCGAGTCCGCCATCAAGCGTGGTGCGGGAGTGAAGGACTCCGGCACCATGCTCCCCGGCCATGGCGGGATGCTCGACCGCATCGATGCCCTGCTGCTGGCTGCGCCGATCCTGTGGTTTGTTCTTATTTTGAAGGACGCCTTCGGCATGGGTCGGTTTTAGGAAGGTCAGAGTTGTTTGTCGAATATTCTCCTCAAGGGTCGAAGCCATGTGATATAAGAACGATCTACAGCGTGGTGGAAGCCAGGCCTTTTCAAAATGGTGCATCCAAATGCTACGAGTCGGCTCGTCTTATGCGACGACAAGGAGACGAATGAAATTCAAGAATGCTCTACTGGGAGTTCTAGCAGTAGCGACACTGGCGTTCGTCCCCGGAAGTCTCGTTGCGCAGGGACCGCCGCCGCCGGGATACCGCAACGGACCTGGCGCGAGGCAGAACTGGGAAAATGCTCCGTCAGGATACAGGGACCTCCAGCGCCAGGCCTTTCGCGAGGGCATCGACGGGGCCCGCAAAGACTTCGGAAACCACCGTCGTCCGGATGTAAACAATCGTGATGAGTACCGCCATCCGAGGGTTTCGGGCCGAGATCGCCGGGCCTATCGGGAGGCGTTTCGCCGGGGCTATCAGGTGGGAGTTCAAAATCTCTACGGCGGGCGGCGCCGCTGATCGAATCAGAGCAGGAGAAAGCCCCGGCCAAAGACCGGGGCTTTTTGTTGCTCTCACAACGGTCGGTAGAGTGTAGAGTCGGCATACGAGCTAAAGTTGAGGAAAGACAATACAGGGGCCTCTCCACTACGGCGGCAAAAGCACCGCCTCCGGTCGAGATGACGTGAGTTTGATGATGGGTTGACGAGGCCAGGCGACAACACAATATGGTTTATAAACAGGTTCTGAGAAAATAAGCTTCGTGAAAAAATTAGCGATCCTCGGCTCCACCGGCTCTATCGGCAACAGCACGCTCTCTATCTGCGAATCCTTCCCTGAGCGCTATCAGGTCGTCTCATTGGCGGCAGGGCAAAATGTCGAAGCCGCCTTTGCCCAATGCGTCCGCTGGCGGCCCAAGGTCCTCTCCATCGCCACCGAAGAACTGGCGGCCCAGCTCCGGAGTCGCCTCAAGATCGCGGGCATCAACGGCATCCAAGTCGTCTATGGGACCGCCGGGACCATTCAGGTCGCCACGCTGCCCGAAGTTGATTTCGTCGTCTCCGCCATCGTCGGGGTCGCCGGACTCGAAGCCACCTACGCCGCTGTCTGCGCGGGCAAGACGATCGGCCTGGCCAACAAGGAGTGTCTCGTCGCTGCGGGCGAGATCATCATCGCCGCTGCGAAGGAGCATAAGGTAGCGCTGCTCCCCATCGACTCCGAGCACAACGCCGTCCATCAGGCCATGCGCGGAGGCACTGCCGCCGAGGTCAAGCAGATCTGGCTCACCGCCTCGGGTGGCCCCTTCCGCAACAGGCCGCTGGCCGAATTCGCCGACATCACTCCGGCACAAGCACTCAAGCATCCGACCTGGGTGATGGGCCAGCGCATCACCATCGACTCGGCCACGATGATGAACAAGGGCTTCGAGGTTATTGAGGCCTGCCGCCTCTTCGATCTGCCTCCGGCACAGGTCCGGGTGACCATCCACCCGCAGTCCACCGTCCACTCGCTGGTTGAGTTCGTTGATGGCAGCATTCTTGCGCAGATCTCCGTCACCGACATGCGCCTGCCCATCCTATATGCGCTGGCTTATCCCGAGCGCGTGGCTGTCACGGAGAAAGAGGCACTTACCTTCGACCTGACCACGCTCAGCCGGCTCGACTTCTCGCAGCCCGATCTCACTCGATTTCCCTGCCTGCGTCTAGCCTATGAGGCCGCCGCTGCCGGTGGGAAAGCACCCATCGCGCTCAACGCCGCCGACGAGATCGCGGTCGCCGCCTTCCTCGATCCTGAGCCGGGTAAAGCCATCCCTTTTATGGGGATTCCGCGTACAATCGAGGATGTGCTGATCGAAACCTCCGGCCCGCGTCCCGCCACCATCCAGCAGGTGCTGGAGGCAGACCTTGCCGCAAGAGAGTGTGCACGCGAGGTGATCGCCCGGCAATTCGCCGGCGGCACTCAGTACCGGTAGCCCACAATTTTCCTTATCAGCAACGAGGTCTCCACTCTCCCATGTCGACAGTCATTCAGCTTGCCATCGTCCTTGGCATCATGGTTCTGGTGCACGAATTCGGCCACTTCGCTGTCGCCAAGCTCTGCAAAGTCCGCGTCGAGGTCTTCTCCATCGGCTTCGGCACCCGCCTCTTCGGCTTCAAACGCGGCGACACCGACTATCGGCTCAGCCTGCTTCCGCTTGGCGGCTATGTCAAGATGTCCGGCGAGCTGCCGGGCGAGGCCAAGAGCGACGATCCAGGCGAACTGGAGAACCATCCTCGCTGGCAGCGTGCCCTCATCGCCCTGGCTGGGCCATTCGCTAATTTTCTGCTCGCCATCGCACTGATGACTGCCGTCTACATGATTCACAACGAGGTGCAGGTCTACCTCAATGAGCCTGCCCACGTCGATTACGTCTCGGCCAACACTCCCGCTGCCCATACCGGCATCGAGGGCGGCGACACCATCGTCCACTACGACACCATCGAGAATCCCACCTGGGATCAGGTCGCCATCCGCTCCCTGCTGAACCTCAACCAGACGATCCCCTTCTCCTTCGTTCACGACGGTAAGCGAACTGACACCAAGCTGTTCATTGAGTCCAAGGGCGGCGCGGAAAACTTCGCTCTCGACACTCTGGGCTTCACTCCTGTCATGCAGAACGCGCCGGTGCAGGTGAGCAGCCTCGAAGGCGACGAGAACCTGCCCGCTGCCCGCGCTGGCATGAAGCCAGGAGACAAGCTGGAATCGGTAGACGGACTGCACCTTCACTCTGTCTACTCTCTGCATGCCTACCTTCAGGACACGAAGGGCAAAGCGGTCTCAGTGGTGATCGGCCGTAATGGCTCGACCCTCCCCATCCAACTGACTCCCGTCCTCGGAGACGCGGGAGACGGCACCAAGTATTACCAGATGGGCTTTCTTCCGGTGCGGCCCCCGGTCAAGGTCGAGCGGCTCCCATTCGGCAAGGCCATGGTCGCCTCGTGGCAGTTCAACAAAAAAGGCTCGATGCTGATCGTCGAAGTGCTCAAGCGCATGTTCACGCGCCAGGTCTCGGTCCGCAGCCTGAGCGGGCCTATCGGGATCGGCCAGCAGATTCACGAGGCCGCCTCGATGCCCGGATGGATGCCCATCATCGGCCTGATGTCTTACATCTCGCTGAACCTGGGCATCTTCAACCTGCTGCCCATCCCTATTCTCGATGGCGGCATGATCCTCTTCCTCATCATCGAGAGCATCCTTCGCCGCGACGTCAATCAACAATTTAAAGAGCGCGTCTATCAGGTCGCGTTTGTCTGCATCATCATCTTCGCTGCGTTTGTCATCTTCAACGACATCACCAAACTTTCCATCTTCACCAAGCTCAAACCATAGCTTCAGCGCAGCGAGTTCTCCCCGATGGCCAATTCGAACGTTCAACTCCACCCACCCGCAGAAAAGAAGACCCTCTGGGCCTGGGCGATCGGCACCTTCTTCGGAGCAGGGCTGCTGAAGCCCGGTCCCGGAACCTACGGCTCTGTAGCCGCTGTCGTTCTCTGGTTCATCGCCGCACATGTCCTGCCAATTACCGCGGCAACGCTGACCATTGGCACCATCATCGCCGCCCTTCTGGTCACGCTCGTTGGCATTCCTGCGGCCACCATCGTCGCCCGCGAGACTGGCCGCGAAGACCCCGGCCACGTCGTCATCGACGAGGTCGCCGGACAACTGATCGCTCTGATCGCCATTCCGGCGGATTGGAAACACACTGCGCTGAGCCTTCTGCTCTTCCGCTTCTTCGACATTCTCAAGCCGCCGCCAGTGCGCCAGTTGGAGCACCTGCCGGAAGGTACCGGCATTATGCTCGACGATGTGGCCGCAGGAGTTCTGGCCCTGCTCGTCGCGCAACTGGTCCACCTCTTTTTCTGACCTTGCGCTCCCTTACGGCAGCGCATACCGTAAAGAATCAATGAGCCTCTTTCACTCCCATGCCGATGCTCCGCACCTCGATCATGTCACTCCTGCCGCAGCCATGCCCGGAGGCGAGGCTGTTGTCCACGGCGCGAACCTCGGCGCAGCAGGGCACGTCGTTCCACGGGCCACGATCGGCGACACCACCGCCGCCGTCGTGCTCAGCCGGCCCACGCGCGCCACGGTGCGAATTCCCGAGGGCACCATCACCGGCGACCTCATCCTGCACCGCAACGGAGAGGCCAGCAACCCACTCAGTCTCCGCATCGCGGTGCCGATGGCGGAGAATCTCCATCCGGTTGCCAATCCCGCAGTCGATGCCGACGGCAACGTCTACACTACCCTTTCTGGCTCGCGCGGACAGGCGACGCCGGTCTCCATCTTCAAAATCCAGCGCGATTTTCAGATGACCCCGTTCGTCCGCGAGCTGCTCAACCCGACGGGGCTGGCCTTCTCGCCCGATGGCCACCTTTATGCCAGTTCTCGCGCCGAGGGCACGGTCTACCGCATCTCGCCCGAAGGAGCGATCTCTACCTACGCCGAGGGCATGGGGATCGCCACTGGGATCGCTTTCGACCGCGACGGCAACCTCTTCGTCGGCGACCGTTCCGGCACCATCTTCAAGATCGCGCGGGGAGACGACCGCGGCAGCAGTGGGGAGATCTTCGTCTACGCCACGCTCGAACCGAGCATCGCCGCTTACCATCTAGCCTTCAACAACGAGGGGACGCTCTTCGTGACCGGGCCGACGACCAGCAGCAATCAGGCCGTCCATGCGATCGACCGAGACGGCAATACAACGGTCTTCTATCAGGGACTGGGCCGCGCCCAGGGGATGGCCTTCGACGTGGACGGCAACCTGTATGTTGCGGCCAGCCTGCACGGCCAGCGCGGCATCGTCCGCATCACGCCGGAGCGCGAAGCCAGCCTCGCCGTCTCCGGCCAGAACCTCGTCGGTCTGGCCTTCCTCGAAGACGGCTGCGCCGCCCTGGCGACGCGTGATGCGCTTTATCATGTGTCGCTCAATATCGAGGGCCGTCCGCTCATTTAATAGGACATGCCGGACCCCAGTTCCCGGCGGTCTTCCTATTTAGTTTTTACTTTGAACCAACAGCCTCTACTCGTGTAAAGTTATCCCGCAACCCATCTGCACCCGCGCGGCGCATAGGACTGCTATCAGAACGAACTCCCAAGGAGG
>Ga0207667_10011607_pt1 | contig 10228 bp, 8 predicted proteins | sample KBSCornC52_FD_184301 | JGI IMG/M metagenome (GOLD analysis project Ga0207667, IMG submission 184301) | Corn rhizosphere microbial communities from Kellogg Biological Station, Michigan, USA - KBS Corn C5-2 (SPAdes) (version 2) | ecosystem: Host-associated > Plants > Roots > Rhizosphere > Soil ...
GCTCGCGCTGGCTACACTCCGGAGCGTGGACTCAGATTTGGTCAGCGCCATCGACCACCACGCGCGCATTGCGCTTAAGCCCTGCGAGCTTCGCACGCTTCATCGGTGATTTACGGAACGCGCTGCTTAACTCCGCCTGCTCCATCGCGAGCAGATCTGTCGCGAGTGTAAGCGCATCCTTCCCGGCGATCACCTCGCGCGCCGCAAACGCCGCCTCCGTCGCCTCCCGCGAAAACTTGACGTTCCACGGACACACGTCCTGGGAGAAGTGCCCGTATACCCATTTTGAGATCCCACTGTCGACCGGGTGCCGAACTCTTGCTGCAGCAAGAACTTAGACCTCGGACGAAATGGGACGAAATGGGGTAAGATCCTGCGCCGTGCACGGCGCAGGATCTTACACTATCCAGTCGGCCGATCAAATGGTGACCTGATCCAAGCCCTATCGGCTGATCGCGGTGCTCGAAGCGACGAACCTCGCGGAGAGCTCAGCCCGCACAGCGCTTCAGCCGACGCGCGAGATACGGCAACTACGTTGTCGTGCCGTCGTTCAGCCGCGTGGGTGGCGCCATCCAACCCGCGCAGTCAGCCAGCTGTTGATCCCCCGCCGCCTGTCGCGCGCACGCAACACCGTGCGCTCCGGATGTAACGTCGCTGCAACGACGTGAGCTCATGGTCGGATCGTTCGAAACAACCGAATTACGCACTGCGGCGCCGGTCAAGAGGGTTGTGTCGTCGCTCGTAAGCATCACTGCACCAACGGCTTACCCTGGCCGTCACGATACCGCAAGCGCGCTCGGCTCGCGCGGCCACTCGCGGCATTCAAGCCCCGGTACTTGCTCGGCACGGTGCGTGCCTTCAGACGGCCGGCTACACAGCGTCGGGATCTTGTCCGAGCCGGCCACACACCCCGTCTGAGAAAAACAACTCATGCAAGGATCCGTACTGCGCTCGATCAGAAGCTCCGCCATCGTTGCGTTCGGCGCCCTGGCGCTCGCCGCACCCGCCGCCATGTCTGCCCAGACGGTCACTTTTGACGACATCTCCACGGGCACTGTGTGCGGCACTGTCACGCCGGTCGCCAACGGGTATGCGGGGTTCAACTGGTCGAACGTCTATGTGTACAACGTCGCGGCACTTTCCACGACGTGCGTCGGCGGCAACATTAGGTACTCCACCGGAGCGGTCTCGTCGCCGAACGCGATCTTGAACGGCAGCGGGGACCCGGCCACCATCAGCGCAGCGTCACCCTTCACATTCAGCAGCGGGTACTTCGGCGCGGCCTTCCAGGATGAGCAGCTCACGCTCACCGGGAGTCTCAACGGGACCACGGTCTTCACGCAGATCCTCAACATCGCCTTTGCGCAGCCGACGCTTTTCACGATCAATAGCGCGCCCATCAACTCCCTCACGCTTTCGACGGGTGGGCAGCGGACGCAGTTTACCGCCGATAACCTCACGTTCAACGCGAACACCGTGACGACACCCGAGCCAAGCTCGGTGGCACTGCTGGGAACGGGACTCGTCGGCCTCGTCCCAATGGTGCGCAGGCGGCGGAGCTAGGCGGGTCGCCGCTTTCTGGAGCCGCGGAAGGCCGTCCGCGGTGCGGTAGCGGTGCGCTCGCACAACGGCGATCTACGACGCCATTCAACAGTTAGTGGCCGCACAGATCCTGGTGCCGCTCTCGGAATCGAAGCGCAACCGCTCGTGGGAAGCGAGCGGCCTACTCGATCTCATCGAGCGGCTCGAGGCAGGTGAGTACCCGGGCTGATGAGCTTCCGCACGCCGCTTCCATGAAAGCGCCCGAAAGAAGAGTCAGGCGGCGCTGGATATAGCTATGGTGCTCGGCTGTTCGCGAGCATCACGCGCGCATTGCGTTGCAATCCTGCCAACTTCGCGCGCTTCATCGGCGACTTCCGGAACGCCGCACTGAATTCCTCCTGCGACATGGCGAGCAGATCTTCAGCGAGCGTGCGCGCATCCTTGTCCGCGATTACTTCGCGCACATCAAACGCCGCCTCCGTCGCCTCCCGCGAAAACTTGACGTTCCACGGACACACGTCCTGACAGACGTCGCACCCGTACAGATGCTCGCCGATTGCTTCGCGTAGTGCCTCAGCAATCGGGCCCTTCTGTTCGATCGTCTGATATGAAATACACCTCGTCGCGTCCAGCACCCGCGGCGCGACGAACGCGTTGGTCGGGCACGCATCGAGACATCGCGTGCAACTTCCGCAACGGTCCATCTCGAATGGATCGTCAGCACGCAGCTCGAGATCCAGCAACAGCTCGCCCAGAAAGAAGAACGAGCCAAGCTCCGGATTGATGAGATTGGTGTTCTTACCGAACCAGCCGAGCCCCGCGCGTCGCGCGAGATCGCGCTCGAGTATCGGGCCCGTATCGACATACGGCTTGCCACGGACAGGGCGACCTGTCTCACCCTCGATCCAGCGGTGCAGCTCGTTCAGCCGGTCGATCATCAGATCGTGGTAATCGTCGCCGCGCGCATAGCGCGCTACGGGACCGGGCGGCTGCGTGCCGCCGTAATTCATCGCGACGACGACTGCACTCCGCACTCCCTCGAACGGCTTCCGCGTGTCGCGACGCTTCTCGGCGCCGCGCTCCAGATATCCCATCTCGCCGGCGTAACCGGCGCTGATCCATTCGTCGAAGTGATCCGCAGTTTCGACTTCGCCCAGCGTCGCGATTCCGACTAGATCGAAGCCGAGCGCACGAGCGTGCGCTCTGATTCGGTCTTCCAGCGTCATTTGTGCAGCTATTGCATGCTCGGTCACATACACAATTTATCCAAACGCGATCGATCTAATGCCGGACGACACGAAAGTTCGAGTCCACCTCCGTCAGTCGATACGGATACATCCAGTGGGAATAGTACATCGTGTTCGGAAGCGGCCGAAGGTCGGTGTTGAAGTAGTAGTTGAACACGTAGCGAAGGACGTTGACCATGCTGATGGAATCAGGAATGGCAGCGCCGCCGCCGTCGGGAAGGTAGTATGCGCCGAAGGGCCGGAAGCGCTCTCTGGCTTGTTCGACCGTCGGAAGTGCGCTCGTGCTCCTGAAGATACCGAGAGATTGCGAGCCGTGGTCGCCCTGCAGAATGATAATTGGCGGCGTCTTGGAGCGAGAAATCACAGTGCGCACCATCCGCAGCACCTCGCCATTGAGGCACGCTAGTTCTCCACGCAGGGCAACCCGTCCGGCCGGTAGCGAGCCCCACTGCAATTGCGTATCGCGTGGCAGCGGGTCGCAGTTCGCGTCCTCGATGAACGGCGGATGTGGCGCTAGAATGTGTGCGAAGACGAAAGTAGGCTGCCTGGACGGTGGTATGTCACTCAGCGCTGCGAAGGTGCGCGACATGTCGTCCGTGTGCACCGTCATTTCAGTGGGGAAGTAGCGCAGCAATTTGCTGAACATCGTGGATCGCGAGAACTCCTGGAAGACCGATGATGTCTGCAAGATCCAGTTGATATCCCAATGGTGCCCCAGATCGAACTGGTAGTCCGCATCCGAATTGCTTTGAGTGGGACCGAACCAGCTCGATGGGAAGTATGCGAACCGGTATCCCTGCGTCTTGAGGAATCGTTCCGCGCGGTTGTGCTCCAGCAAGTACCCGACGAGCGTGAAGTCATGCGAATTTCGCCCCGCGGCCTGCTCGATCGGCTGTGTCTGCGCAAAATTGAGAAGTGATGCCACCGACATGAGCGTGACCGAATAGTTGCTTCGGATACTCGGAGGTACACGGAACCCGATCGCCCTCAGCGTATCCTCGAAGGGTGTGTTGTCGATGCCAAACTGTTCGCGCAGTACCGCCGAGCTGGGGTATTCGTCGAGAAGGATGATGTACACGTCGTGCTTGCCATGGCTGTCGGCGGCTCGGCCGACAGCCATGTGGGGATCACGCATTGGAATCGGCGCGTCGAGCTCGCGGATGAGTGAACTGCTCCGGATCGCTCTGGCGTCCGCGATGTGGGTGTATACGATCTGAGCGGACGCTGAGCACACCGCAAGTACACCCGTCAGCGAAAGAAAGCGTCCGACCGAATCGAGTCCTGGCCGGCGGTGCCACCATCGCCGGCAACTCGCGAGGACGAGAACGAATGGCGCGACGATCATTACACTCAGGGCCGATCCCATTCTCGGGTTGGCCCGTACGTACGCAATTCCGTTCTGAATCCATGGTGCGACGTAGCTGTACAGATAAAAAACAGCTACCGCGCAGAACAGAACGAACGCCGCCATGTCGGCTGAACGCTCGGATGACGACGCGCTTCTCGTTGCAGTCGAGCGTATGAGCCAGAAGAGCGCAAGGTAGACAATCGCAACAAAAGTAGCCACGAGAAGCACCAACGCCATCATATCCATCATTCGGGCGTCGCCGGCATTCTTCGCCGAAACACCGATTATGGGAAAGATCGCGAACAGCAGCGGGTAGGCTCGTCGTCTCCAGCTCACTGCCGCTGTACCTCTCCTGTCGTCATCGAGTAAAGCCACCGCCTTGCATCTCCAACCTGCTCGCACGCGTCGATCGTGAAGAACGTTCCGAATGCGCGCTCGAATCCTTCCTTGCTGTAATCTGTGAATATGTCGGCGCGATTGCGAAGCAGACGCGCGACCTGTGAATCTTCCTTGTCAACGAACTCGATGATGAGATTGTGTCCCAGTTGCGCCATGAATGCCGCGACGTGACCCAGCGGCACGTTGTTGCCGATTGCAAGATGATGCACGAGAGCGAGCGCCATCACGACGTCGGCGGGTCCTCGCTCCTCCAGCGACATCCGCTCCGCGTGCGCCCAGCCCAGGGCGGGCGATGGATTCGTGAGGTCCATGAGAAGCGGCAGAATCCCCGTCTCGTTTTCCAGTCGCACGGTTCGGTAGTTTCGCTCCACAGCGGCGGGGTCGATGTCGAACGATATTACCAGCGGCGCAATCTCTCTCGCGATGCGTGAATACACGCCGGTGTTGGCGCCGATGTCCCACACTACCGCAGGGTTTGATTCGCGAAGGTAGCGGCGGATGGTGTCCCGCTTGCTCGCGACCGCTGCGTCACTGTAATTCGTGTCCTGGACATAGTTCGCCCACTGCGTGCCATCCGGCTGCCACGTGAGCCGCTCGATCGCCTCGCTCAGGTTCTCGCTGAGCGCGACGAGTGCCTGCTTTGTCATCCGGCGCGTGCCGACAGCCGACGAGACTTTCGTCTCCGAATACTTTCGCTGCGCGCGGGCGTGCATGTGTATGTGCAGCAACGCCCGTATGTCCGCCCAACTTCTCCTCGGCAACATCTCGCTCCCGAAATCGAGCGGGATCCCATCGAGGTATTCGCGCAGGAGCAGGCCGAAGCGAATGTCGCGGCGCGCCATGAGCATGAGCGGTACCAGAAAGTGCTGGCAGAATTGCTTGTACGCGATCCACGGTTCCCCGTCGCGATAACGCTCGAACGACAGCGTGTCCATGAACACCGGCCGCCCATCGACGAACTGGACGTTGTATGCACTGGCATCTCGCAGAACGAAGCCCCGCTCGAGCGCGCGCGACTGGACGGCGAGCGTCAACAGTGCGGCGTCCTTCAGCTGCCCGAAGCACCATTCGTAGGGATACGATATGAATGGAAGGCGCTCCGGCTCGAGCACGGCGTGCGCATCCGTCGTCAGCGCCAGCGCTACATCGACTGATGCGTGCGGTACCAGCAGGCGATCGGCCATGAGTTCGTCGTACAGGCCGGATGACGAGCATGCATCGAATTCATCCGCAAAGACCCGGTTGACCTGCCGGTACAACACACCGTTCCGGTCGAAAACAAATCCACTCGGGTCTCGGAACGACGCTCCGAGTCGCGTCAAGCTATCGGTGGTGCCTGTTGAAGAGCGAGACGAAGAACGCCTTGGTTGCTCTGCGCGCACGACGCATGAAGGCCAGCGCCGAGATCACGCCAGCGATTACGACCTGGAGAACGAGACTGCCTGCAGCGGGATCGATATACATCAGAACTCCCGATTGGTGGTGGAGTTTCGAGGTCCGAGCGGGAAGATAACGTACGATGATCCCGCCGGGATTACAACGTTGTTACCGTACCCATTCAATCTCGTGACGCCCACCGGACGTACCGCGCCACTTCGTCCGCGGGAGGGATGAAATCCGGCGAGCCATAAGCGGTGTCCATACGCCAGCGTACGTAATTCCTATCCGGAATCGGTAGAAATGGCGGTTTTCGGTACCAGTGCCGGTTCCGGAAGCGCCAGCTCACCCGCGCAAGATCGACCGCGAGCGTCGGGTGACGCAGCGAACGGGCGCCGAGCGCGAGGGCCAGTCTTAGCATTGACATCCCCCAATTTAGACATGCTCGGCACCAGGTGAGACGACTGCCCCGCTGGCAGCACTTCTCGTGGGCGTACCCTTCCGCCTAGCTTTCGTGATGTACCGCCACCGGGTGCGAAAGTGATCAGGCTGGGGCTCATCTCCGATACGCACGGCCTTCTGAGGCCGGGCGTTCATTCGGCCTTCACCGGGGTCGACCTGATCCTCCACGCCGGTGACGTGTGCGGTGACGACATCCTGCACGAGCTGAGGACCATCGCCCCGGTCTACGCGGTCGCCGGGAATTGCGATCCCGTTGGCGACCCAAATCTTCCGCTATCTTTCGAACAAACGTTCGAGAATCTCCGCCTTCACATGAGTCACGGCAACGAGCTTGGCCGCCCCAAGCCGGAGCAACTGCTCAGAGCCTACCCGAACGCGGATATCATAGTATACGGCCACACGCACAAACAACTGATCCTCGACCTTGCCGGCCGCATGGCGGTCAATCCGGGCGCCGCAGGTGCCCGAAGATTCGATCTCGCTCCCAGTGTCGCCGTCATGATGATTACTGATGGTCGAGTCGCCGTCGAACTGATCGAGCTCGAGTGATTGCGAGAGTGATCGACGGAGTGGTTTCGTGAACGATGCTGTCCGGCCGTTACGCGACGATGAGGTGCGTGTTCTCACACTCGACAGTGGAGACAGCGCAACGGTTCGCGACGCGACGCGACGCGTGCTCGCTGCACTGCTCGATACGCCGCTGGAACAGATAGAATTGTACGATGCGCCAAAGGGAAAGCCGCTATTGCGCAACGATCCGGCGCTGCACTTTTCCATCTCGCACTCGCACGGTCTGTCGATGATCGCGATGACACGCGTGGCTCCGGTCGGTGTGGACATCGAGCAGCTGCGCGCCGTGCCGAATGCGGAGACGATCCTCAGGCGTTTTTTCACGCACGAAGAAATCGAGACCATTCTCACCGACGACAATCGCGATCTGCGCTTCATTCAAGCGTGGACGCGATCGGAAGCGCGTGTCAAGGTGCGCGGCGCAAGCATCTGGGAAGCGGCGACGCCTGATCCGGATGCCACAGTCCGCGCACTTCACGCGCCCGATGGATTTGCCGCCTCCGTGGCGGTTGCAAATCCAGCGTGGACGATCACACAGTACAACATTTCGGTGACGGACATCGTAGCTCTCTAGACCGATCAGCATGGACAGGGCGTGCGTCGTGTTCCATACTTCCCGACGCAAGCCGTATGCAGACTGTTCATGTTTCACCCGTCAGCGAGATCTCATGCCCCGTATCACGTCATTCCTTATTGCCGCCCTTGCAGCAGCGGCGCTCGGCACACCCGCTGTTGCGCAGTCACCCGCGATATTCGACAACGCGCACTCCGATCTGCGCTATCGCATGGTTGGGCCGGATCGCGGCGGACGCGTAACCACCGTAACGGGCGTCGCCTCCGAGCCGCGCACCTTCTACATGGGCGTCGCGAGCGGCGGCCTCTGGAAGACCACTGATGCAGGCGCAACGTGGATTCCCATTTCGGATGGAAAGATTCCTGTCGGCTCGATGGGATCGATAGATGTCTCGCAATCGAATCCGAACATCATCTACGTTGGCACCGGATCGGATGACATACGCAGCAACGTCTCGACGGGACGCGGTGTGTACAAGTCGACCGACGCCGGCGCGACCTGGAGCTTCGCGGGACTGCGCGACGCGGGACAGATCGGTGGTGTGCGTATCGATCCATCCAATCCGGATATCGTGTACGTCGCAGCAATCGGGAACGCGTTCACCTCCAATGCGGAGCGTGGCGTCTTTCGCACCAGAGACGGCGGCAAGACGTGGGACAAGGTGCTCTTCATCTCCGACAGCACGGGCGCAGCGGACGTGGAGTTTCAGCCTGGTAATTCCAGGGTCATCTACGCGTCGATGTGGCAGGGCGTGCGCAAGCCGTGGGCGATTCTGAGTGGAGGCCACGAGGGTGGTCTCTACAAGAGCACCGATGGCGGAGATCACTGGACAAGAATGACCGGCGGTCTTCCGTCAGGTCTGTTCGGCAAGAGCAACATTGCCGTAACAGCGGCGAATCCGAATCGCGTGTACGCGCTGATCGAGGCGAAGCCGGGCGGCGGTCTGTATCGTTCCGATGATGCGGGCGAGCACTGGTCACTCACCAGCTCCAACCCTCAGCTCATCACGCGTCCGTTCTATTACGTCACACTCGCCGCGGATCCCACCAACGCAGACGTTGTGTACGGCGGCGCCGAGAATTTCTACAAGTCCACCGACGGCGGCAGGAATTTCAAGTCAGTGCGCGTTCCTCACGGCGACAACCACGACATGTGGATCAGCCCCAGGGACGGCAACGTGATGATCCAGGCGAACGACGGCGGCGCGAACGTCTCGCTCGATGGCGGACTCACCTGGTCCACGCAGTTCAATCAGCCGACCGCCGAGATCTACGCGGTGTCGATCGATAACCAGTTCCCGTATCGGTTGTACGGGGCGCAGCAGGACAATACGACGTTGATCGTTCCGAGCCTGCCGCTCAACAGTGGCCAGGAAGAGGAGTGGCGCGGCGGACCGGGTTGCGAGACTGGACCCATCATGCCGCACATCACAAATCCCGATACGGTTTACGGATCGTGCAAGGGACAGTTCAGCCGGATGTCGCTACGGACCGGCCAGGAAAAGCAATACTGGGTCGGAGCGCAGTCGCTGTATGGAAGCGTGCCGGGCGATCTCATCTATCGTTTTCAGCGCGTGTCGCCACTGGAGCTTTCGCCGCACGATTCGCACGTCATCTATTACGGATCGCAGTACGTGCATCGCACGCGCGACGAGGGAGTGACGTGGGAGCGAATAAGTCCGGATCTCACGGCGCACGACCCGCGCTATCTCAATGCAGTGAGCGGCGGCCCCATCACGCGCGACGTGACGGGCGAGGAAGTTTACGCGACACTGTACGTGATCCGCGAATCTCCATTGCAGAAGGGTCTGATATGGACCGGTTCCAACGACGGTCCGATCTACGTAACGCGTGACGATGGAAAGACGTGGACAAACGTCACGCCGAAGGATCTGCCGCCTGGTGGTCGCGTACAGACGATCGATCCCTCACCGCATCGCCCCGGTTCGGCGTACATCGCAGTGTATCGCTATCTGCTCGGCGATTTTGCGCCGTATATCTATCGCACCGATGATTACGGCAAGTCGTGGACGCGTCTCACCGACGGAACCAACGGAATAGCGAAGGACGAACCGACGCGCGTGGTGCGTGAAGATCCGTCGCGCGCCGGACTGCTTTACGCAGGCACGGAGTTCGGGATGTACGTGTCGCTCGACAATGGAGGCCACTGGCTGCCCTTCCAGTTCAATCTCCCGGCGACTCCGATCACCGACATCAACGTGCACCAGAAGGATCTGGTGTTGTCGACACAGGGCAGGTCGTTCTGGATCATGGACGATCTGACTCCCTTGCATCAGTGGAGCGATGCGATCGCAACATCCAGCGCGCATCTCTTCAAGCCGCGCGACGCGTATCGCATGCATTACAGGGCCAATCCCGTTGCGATATCCGCACGCGGAAACAGCGCCTCTGCGCCGCAGTACCCGCAGTCTGGCGCGATGATCGACTACTACTTCGCGAAGGAGCCGCAGGGCGACGTGAAGTTCGACATACTCGACGCAAGCGGGAAGGTTGTGCGCACGTTCACGACCGCTGCCGCGAACGAGCGCGCGCGCGAAGCGCAGGGCGGTGAGGAGCAGGACGAGGATGCACCGCGCCGGCGCTCCGGTCCGGTCAACATCACCAAGCACCAGGGGCTGAACCGCTTCACGTGGGATCTTTCCTATCCCGGTCCGCGTCAGAGTGCTTCGCGTCCCGCGTGCGGCGGCGG
>Ga0207667_10011611_pt1 | contig 10226 bp, 9 predicted proteins | sample KBSCornC52_FD_184301 | JGI IMG/M metagenome (GOLD analysis project Ga0207667, IMG submission 184301) | Corn rhizosphere microbial communities from Kellogg Biological Station, Michigan, USA - KBS Corn C5-2 (SPAdes) (version 2) | ecosystem: Host-associated > Plants > Roots > Rhizosphere > Soil ...
TCCCGATGGCCTGTACATAGCGACCGCACTCGGTGTGAATAGGGCAGGCAACGCGACAGGGAATGTTCTTATCGAAGTATTCCCGGTCCGGAACCGTGATGGAGTATGCCATGGATTCCCCGCTCTCCGGTTGGTTTTGAACTATTGAGCTTTGAATTCGCAATCAAAACGGTAGCCGGTTATTGAGAAGATACCCAGCGGCAAATTTTATGTCCGCTGCATTGGGAACAACGTTGCCCGAGCATCCAGAAAATGAAGACAGAGTCTCAACACTGCTTAGTGCTGCTGAGCCTTCAGCTTTTCAATCTCTTCGTCGCTCAGTGATTTGAAGAATGCCGATGGATTCTTGTCCTTACGGTTCTCCTGGTCATAGGCAACAAACTCGAAGATCGTTTTGCCCTGGCTATCGCTGATACCGGAATTCGGTTTGTGCATCATGCGCTTCACGTAGCGTTCCCACTCCGGCTTGGTCATGGTCGTATTGATAGGCCGCGCAATGGTGTGGCACTTGGAACACTTCTCCGCAAATACCTTGTAGCCCTTTTGCTGCTCTGCCGGATAACTTGAAACGTCGATCTTAGCCGGCCCCTTGTCCTGTGGAAGAGTCACATTGCTGGCGCTCTGCGCTGCGAGAAAGAGCGGCATTGATAATCCTGCTGCGACGATGAAGCGAGTTGCCTTATGCATTTTTCAGTCTCCTCTTACCACATGAATCGAAAGTCGAGTTTGAGCAGTTTGTCGGTTGTCCCCAAGAGAGCAACGGGATCGCCGTCGTGTTCTTGAGCGTAGCTGATACGAGCGATCATGTTTCCCAATGGAACAAGGGCATGTTCGGCTCCGACAGCCCACGCCCGCGTGTGTACGGTGGGTTGCGGCGAGATGCTCGCTGTTCCGCGATCAATTCGGGCCATGATGACCGTGCCGGTCTTCACGTAATAATCCGCTTCAGCACGGTAGGTATTTGCGGTGTAATGGTCTAACTTGGAAGTCGACAACCATTTCCAATCGTCATTGCTTCGGATGAAACCACCAAGAAGATCCAGCTTGTCAAAAAACAGATAGTTGCCGAAGACACCAGTTCGGTAGAAGGTTGGCCGGAAAGTAAACTCGTCCGGAGTGCCTGCGTTCTGTATCTGATCTTTCGACCCTCGATACATCATCACGGTGACGCCGCCATCCGGGCCAAACCAGTAGTCAGCGTCGGCCCAAACGTCTTTGGAATTCTTGGTTGAAGCGTTCAGAATCTCACTGCCGTCGGCGTTAAGACCGTTGGTCACCTTCGCTGAAACAGAGAAGACGTTCTTGAAGTAGTTGGAGGCATGCGTATAGCCGAAGTCCACCCCAACAGGGTGCTGATCGAGAGTGAAATTGATGGGATCGGTATTTGTTAGGGTGGGCGCGGGATCAGGAAAAAGGTTATAGAACATTGCTGCGCGCGTTCCCTCACCCTCCTGCATGTGCATCATGCCGCCCTTTACGAAGTAGCTGTTGTTTGCCCTACCTCCGGTCCAGACACCGAATCCCTGCTCCAGATTGTTGTTGCCGTCCTGGTACATTTCGTAGTGGCCAAAGTAGGAGAAGCCGGTTTCCGGTACGGCTCCGGCAACGAACAACGCGGCCTCGTCCAAGTTGAAACTGGAAGTTGTTGAACTCGTCGTTGGAGGTGTCGTTCCGGTCTCAACAACGTTCTTGTCATCGGTAACGCTGGCCTGAAAGAGCACCGCAAAGGAGTTGGCGAGACTGAACTTGATATCGCGGTCCAACTCTGAGACTTTAGGCGCTGCCTTAGTGCCGTCCATCTCGTCGGGAGGCATCCGATACCCAAGCCGCTTGAACATGTAGCCGTTCTTGTTCAGGGCCGGCGGGATTGTATGGCAGGTGTAACACTTGACACCGAATTTGCGCGCGAACGCCGGAATAGCGTGCCCTGGCAATGGAATGATAAGTATCAAACCGAGTACGAACAGCACAGCCTTGACGCCTGTGGTTGAGAGTTTCATGTCGGGTGGCTCCTGCCCACTAACTGGCAATCGACAGGCCAAACCGCGAACCGATTACTATCAACTACTTGGCGATATTGCTTTCAAAGACTGGGGATTCTATTCCCCATCTTCCCGCTCATTCTGAGGAATGGATTCCCCAGAACACTGGTCTCGCTCCCGCTTTAGAAGAGCGTAAAACGTCTTGCGATCGACACCGGCTTCGCGTGCGGCAGCACTCACATTTCCGTTGCAGCGGAGCAGCACAGCGCGCGCATAGGAACCTTCAAAATTGGCGAGATACCGCTCTCGTGCATCCTTCCACGGAAGTGAAGACAGGCTGTCGACCGCTTCCCCCTGTGGCGCATCCTCGTCAAGATCCCCTGGTTCCAGAACTCCGCCGGGATGCAGTGCCGTCAACCGCTCAATTACGTTCTTCAATTGGCGCACATTACCAGGCCAACTGTGCTTTAGTAGTACATCATAAAACCGAGGAGAAGCAGACAAGCTTTTTCCGTAACGGCGCGAGAAGCGTTCAAGAAAAAAGCGCGCCAGTGTCGGAATGTCCTCCGGCCTTTCGCGAAGCGGCGGCAGCTTGATCGTGACCACGCTTAACCGATAGTAGAGCTCCTCACGAAAAGTGCCTGCCTTGATCTTGGCCGACAAATCCTGGTTGGTCGCACAGAGAATGCGGCAATCTACTTTGATCGGCGCAACTCCGCCCAGGCGACGTAAACTACGCTCTTCCACAAACCGGAATAAACGCGTCTGTAACTCCACTCCGAGGTCGCCGATCTCATCCAGAAAAAGCGTGCCTCCGTCTGCCGACTCGATCAGCCCTTTTTTCGTCTTTTCCGCCCCCGTAAATGCGCCGCGTTCGTAACCAAACAACTCGCTCTCAATCAGCGATCCCGGCATTGCGTTGCATTCGACTGGAAGATAAGGACCATCTTTGCGTCGACTCTGTTGGTGGATGAATCGAGCCGCCACCTCTTTGCCCGTCCCGCTCTCGCCAAGGATCATGACGGTCGCATCCGTGGCGGCAGCCCGACGGCACTTTTCCATCTGCTCCAGCATCGCGGGGCTTCGAGTTTGCGCCGATTCCCCTTCGCCAACCGCTTCCAGACGGCATTTAAGACTGACCACTTCCTGTTCCAGCCTGGAGATCGCCAGCGCTCGCTTCACCACCAGGAGCAACTCTTCCCGCTTGAATGGCTTCTGCAGGTAGTCGAAAGCGCCATTGCGCATCGCCAGGACTGCACCCTCTACCGACCCAAAGGCGGTAAGAAATATGACGGGAAGTGCTGGATGAGCTTCATGCAGCCGCGCAAAAAGCTCTTCGCCGGACATCCCGGGCATTCGTATATCTAGCAAGACCAGATCGGGCGGTTTGGCCAGACATTCCGCCAATCCTTCAATCGGATTAACGAAAACCGATACGGACACACCGGGAAGGCGAAGCATGCGTTCGATGTTCTCGCCAAGGGCAGCTTCGTCGTCGATAACAAAAATGCGTCTCATTCGATCACCTCTCCGGCAAACCAGTGATAAGGCTGACCGCGGGTAAATCGCGCGGGGGGCAGCTCAACCACAAAACTAGCCCCGCCGCCATTTCTTGTTTCGTATCGGATGCGGCCATCATACATATCCAGAAGACTCGCGGCCAGAAAGAGCCCCAGCCCGAGCCCCCGCTCACCGGTTTTTGAAAGGGTGATGAATGGTTCGAAAAGATGGTCACGAATGCTCTCGGGAACACCATGCCCGTTGTCTTCCACCCGAATAACAACCTTTGCACCCGCGGTATGGTAAGGATCGAGGCGCACCCAGATCGTTCCGCCATCTTGGCCTTTCAGAGCCTTCAGTCCATTGCTAAGCAAGCCCCGCACGACTTCGGCTACAACGTGTTCGGGCACGTCTACTCGGGGTGCTTCGCCGAGCTCTTCAATCAGTTTTACCTTCTGTTCGTTCGCCGGCGGCCGAAAAGCGGTAACCGCTTCTTGTATCGCCTCCTGCGGAGCTGCGGGCTCAAAAACTGCGCTGCCTCGCTCGCGGCGCAAGGCTTGAAGAAGCGTCGTCGCAACCTTCCCCATGTATCGCGTCTCTTTGAGCATTTCCTGCAAATCTTTGCAGAGCTCGTCATCCTCCTTACGTTCCTCCAGCAACACTTCGATCCTGCCCGACACAATCGCGAGCGGATTGTTGAACTCGTGCATGAAACCGGCAGTGAACTGACCAAGCAGCGTGAGTTGATGACTTAGTCGCGCTTGCCGGTCTGCGGCCTGCAATTCCTCTCGCAATCGCGTCGTCCGGTAGCGAACGGTGTCGAGTTGAAGTTTCAGCTTTGCTGCATCTTCACCTGAACTGGCCGCGCAGGCGATCAATTTGCGCCGCTGACGCAAAAGCAGGATGACGGCAGGTAAAGGTGCTGCGAGTACCGCCATAATTGAGCCGATTGTCCTCGCCTTTTCGGATGCATGAAAGCCCCAGAACAGAACACCAAGCGGGAGAAGCACCCACGCTCCACTCATCCAAAGAAGGACGCGGGTTCGTGCAAAGGAGGAGTTCGAGGCTCCCTCTCCGTTTAGCTCTCTTGGCATACCGACCAAGTGTAATGTCATGAGCCGGTCCAATGGAAACTTGGAATGTCTACACCTACTTTCTCACCGCACGGTTAGTCCACGATCTCAGCTGATACTGAATCGATTAACATCATCTGGCAATGTGAGGCATCAGCGGAATAAGCGAAGCTGTATTTCAACCTTCAGGTTTTCAGAGGGTCGGATCTGCTCGATCCGACCCTCTGAAAAGGTATAGATTTGGCACGCCCGTTTCTGAGAAATGTCGCCTATCGCTATCAATTAGAGCAAGCGATTTGAGCAGCCTATCCAAACAAGAATCGCAGCATTCTCGGGATTTAAATGCGTCAAAAGGGTGTACGGTAAGCTCGAAATTCATTAACCATTTTGACACAGGGACCACACATCGTTTTTCACGATTCGGCCATAGAATGCGTGAGACTCTCTGAGCAAAAACTACTCTGATCCAGCAAATACACGAATGGAGAACGACAAGTGGTTCTATTGTTTGAATCGATCTGCCTCGCAACAGATTCTCCGTTTACGATAAATCGCCATAAGCGGCCAATCGCTTCCCATTTTGAGGTGTGTGAAATATTGCGCGTTGCGAGGCCGATCAGGTTATATCTTCACCAGCCCGATACTCCGCGATAGGACGAGAATGTCAGTCTCACTTGCGCCTCTGCAACGCACGATGGATTCCAGGTAGCTGCGGCCCGCCACGAGGCCAACTCTTGCCCTACCCGGCACTCTAGTTTCCGCAACGGCCGATCCGCACTCAAACAAGAAGTGAATTCACTCTGTTTGAAGGTAAGAAAACCAGCTGAAAAATAATACAACTTGTCTTCCGCCTGCGCTACATCAAGCGATTCCACATTTGTTCGATCCAAAAACATTGGCCGGTTATCTCCGCCAATGTACTCACGGAGCTTCGGATAGATATCGGGAGGTCGGCATGTCGTCAGGTTTTCTGTACCAAGCACCGAAAGACATTTGCCATTTGCCTTGGCGCCTTTTCGGCATATCGGGCGCACGCCGGAGCCTGGAGCTGATGAAAGCTCGCGCGGCGCACAGAGTGGAGCCGAATGATGGTCAGTCAGTCCACCACTATCAAACTGTGCATGTTCGTCTTCGGGCCAGGCTCGCATGCCGCATGAGGAGCCCGGCGCCGCCGCTTCGGTCCGTGCATCCGTCGCGCATTCGCTACCAGCACTTCATGTCCTAGACCGGCGATCACTTCCTGCACCCATGCCGAATGCGCCCCACTTCGAACACCACCCGTGAGATCGACAGACCCTGAAAGAACTCTTTCACCTCGTCCCGCTGCATCCTGAACTGGCCTTCTGCAAGCGTTTCTCCACCCAACCCCAGAATGCAGTAGTTGCTCCACTGGTCACCTAGATCGACTCCCACCGTCATCCGATCCAGGTTCGGACGTTCGGCTGCGGGCACCTCCGCAATCTGGCCAGGCTCCTGCTTCCTTCCCACTTGCTTCTGCAGTTGCCGAACCAGTTCAGACATCACCTCACGCGTCTCACGCCGCTCCGGCTTCCGCGACGTTTCTCTCTGCTTCGAAACACTGCTATGCTTTTTCACGGGCCGACCTCCTCCTTCGGGATTGCACCTCTGAGTGCGTTGATCACCGCTTAGCTTAGCGCCTGCGGGATCGGGTCGACCTTCTCATCCCATCTTTCGGGAAGAGAAATTCCTGCAAAGTTCCCGAAAGGCGGTTACACACTCGGAATGAGCGTTTGGGTGAGCCATGCGCCGCCAAATTCGTTAGGAGAACCAGCCCGAGAAAGACCTAATTTCCCTTGATCGAGGTTGGGTCTTCCGGCGTTCCAAAGTTACGTCGAACTGCGATGACTAATGCCACAGGTGCCGCGAATGTACAGGCATATAGAAGTGCATTACCGCCGATCTCGACGATAGCCAAGAAGATCGAAAACGAGATGCTTCCATCATTGAATCCGAAGCCAAGAATGGAAGTGGGAAAGAGCCACAACAGAAGCTGCTGCGAGAGAGGGCGCATCGGGTCGGTAAGCAGAAAAGCTATTGCATTGATCAGGCCAATCAGTGCGCCAATTGAGGCCGTAAATACAATCGGATGGTCTTGTCTGACCCGCATCTTCGTATCGCCTGTCGTTAATTCTAGAACCAGTCTCATAAACCTTTGAGACATAAAACTGGTGCATTCTGAAATTGCTCTGTTGCGATCCCGCGAATGCCGAATGGCAGGACGCTGGGAGTTGACCGATGAACAGTGGTTGATCGTCGAGCCTGTCTTGCGGGGTGCTCGGCGGGCAGATAATCGTGGCCGTCCGTGGCATGACACGCGCGCGGTGCTGAATGGTGTGCTGTGGGTGCTTGGCACGGGGGCGCAGTGGCGTGAGTTGCCGGAGAAGTATCCGCCCTTCCAGACCTGCCATCGCCGGTTCCAGCAGTGGGTGCGCAGCGGGAAACTGGAAGAGGCGCTGCGATTGCTGGCCAGTCGGCTGCATGAGCAAGGCAAGCTGAATCTGGAAGAAGCGTTCGTGGATGCGACCTTCGCGAGCGCCAAAAAGGGGGCTTCGCTGTTGGCCCCACCCGGCGCGGTAAGGGTACGAAGATCGTCGCTGTCGCCGCTGATAACAGTCTTCCTCTCGCCGTATCTGTCGACAGCGCTTCGCCGGCCGAGTGCCAGCTTGTGGAAGACGTTCTTGCCGGCAGCTTCCTCGATCAGCTCCCCGCCAGGCTCATCGGTGACAAGGCCTACGACTCGGACCCGCTCGATCAAAAGCTCGCCACCGAGTACAACATCGAAATGATCGCCCCCAACCGGCGCGGTCGTCGACAAAAAACGCAGGATGGACGCAAGCTCCGGCGATATCGCAGACGATGGAAAGTGGAACGGCTCTTCGCGTGGATGCAGAACTTCCGCCGTCTCGTGACCCGATGGGAATACCACGTCGAGAACTTCCTCGGCTTCGTTCATCTCGCATGCCTTCACATGATGCTCAAACATTTATGAGACCGCTTCTATGCCGATTCATTTCGTGATGGGCGTAAATCCGCGTCCTCGGAGAACAAGGTAAGACGCAATGCCTTACCGACACATAAACGACCCATAAGCAGTTCGTAACGCTTTTTGAATTGCCCGGGAATATACGGTAAAGGACCCGCGCCGGGCAGCACAACGCGGCGAGCAGGTGTCGATGCCACTGCTAGGTGCGCCTACGGCGATCCGCAACAACGATCACACGTACGTCCGTCGCCATTTGCACGATCTGGAGCACTGGATCAGCATTCCGCAAGTGATCCCACGCGTGGATTCTCGGGCGAGCCGCGAGGATTTGAGTAATCTGGTTTCGGCGGACGAAATCCATGATTTGCTCTGCGACGTCGTCCCCTTCGAGGACCCGCGTCTCAATGTGGAGGTTACGTGCAAAGTTTAGGTGCTTCTCAATTGCTTCCTTGGCCTTCATATCATCGGATACTTTTCGCTGAGAGACCGAAATTGCAAAGCAATCAGCCTCCAAATAATCGGCCATGCGTCGCCCCCGCCGAATCAACATAGCAGTAGACGGATCTTCCCTGAGGAAGATCAAGATTCGATCACGACGGTGTTGGGGAGATGCGGTCGGGTGGTTCTCACTTTGGGATACCTCTGACTCTCCTGCCTCCCTGGATTCCAATTCGTGTGCGGTTTGACGGAGAGCAAGCTCTCGAAGAGCAGCGAGAGTCGATTCCTTGAAGAAATTCTCGAGAGCGCGCTGCGCTTGGTCAGGAGCATAGATCACGCCCCTCTTGAGTCGATTCATCAGGGCGCCGGTGGTGGCGTCCACCATGATCACCTCCGCAGCGCTCTTGATAAACCAATCCGGGACTGTCTCACGGACTCGAATTCCGGTAATTCGAAAGATGTGGTCATTCAAACTCTCAAGATGCTGGATGTTCATGTTTGTCATGACATCAATTCCGGCGTCCAACAAGACTTCGACATCTTCCCACCGCTTTGCGCGGACCGAACCAGGAACGTTTGTATGTGCGAGTTCATCTACTACACAAACGCCCGGGGCTCGCTTCAAAATCGCATCCGTATCCATTTCCTGAAATACAGCTCCCCCAACGGTCGTGGATCGAGTCGGAACCATTTCCAATCCTGCAGTTTTCGCCATGGTATCTTTTCGACCGTGGGATTCAAAGTACCCTAAAACAATGTCCCTCCCCTGACGTGCCAGCTGCTGTGCATCTTCAAGCATCCGATACGTCTTGCCGACGCCAGCAGCATATCCGAGATACAAGTGAAGTCTCCCGCGCCTAGCTCGGGGAGAGTTCCGAAGTTCTGAATCACCTGTGGGGATAAACGATGACATCGATTCCCTCCGCCGCTCGAATGAGACGGACCGCGAGATTGCCGCGCAAGCGAGTCCAGAAGTCGGAATGTGCCGAACTGCGCCCCACAAAGATCTGTGTGATTCCTCGTTGCATTGCGAAGTCCAGGATCGCTGCAACTGGATCGCTGTCATCCGACTTCTGAACCTCGGCTCCAAGCTCGCTGGCGTATTGTAGATTCTTCTCTAGGCCTTCCTGGTTCTCCATGGAAAGAGGACTCTCGGTGAAATAGAGGACATGGAATTCCCCTTGAAATCGGTCGGCATTGCGACGTGCGCTTTCGAGCATTTCAGAAGCGTCTGACTCAGGGGTCATGTAGACCAGAATGCGTTCTTGAACTCCCCAAGTTTGGTCCGTTCCTTGCGAACGCAGATAGCCTTCTAGTTGCCGGTCGACAACAGAGGCCGCCACGAGCAATGCCAGCTCGCGCAGACGTGACAGCTTGTGTTTCTCAGCCAGACGAACTGCGTTAACTTCAATTCCTCCCAAGACGCTCTCTTCCGAAGGAGCGTCGACAACTGAAATCTCATCTGCACTGTTGTTCAGAAACTCACGGGGGATGATGTATGGCGTTCGCCGTCCCGTGATTCGCTCGACTTCATCCTGAAGATTTTCGAGATATTGGATGTTGACTGTCGTGAGTACCGAAATCCCCAAATTCAACAGTTGCTCAACGTCTTGCCATCTGTGAAGATTCCTGCAAACCGGTGGATTGTCGTACGCTAGACCATCTATCAACACGACTTCCGGTCGGCGCTCAATTACACTCGACATGTCGATCGCATCGCCGCAATCTGTCTTAATGGTTGGGATTGTTTCCAATTGATCTACGATCAATTGAACGTCCGGAGGGTAATCCAACTGTAGCGCGCAAGCCACGACGTCCTCGCCCCGTTCATGGCGTCGGCGACCTTCATCCAGCATTCGAAACGACTTCCCAACTCCGCTGGCATAGCCCAGAAAGACCTTGAGTTTGCCCCGCTGCTTCCTGCGTTCTTCTAACTCGATTTCGGCCAGCAGTTCATCGGGAGTGCGACGGCGGAGATCATCGAGCATTTGTCAGTATTGTATCCGGCCCCCACCGAAAAATACCGTATTACCGGTGCGCCACAATTAACCACCAACTTTCATGTTCTGGATTACTTTCAATAAAGTTGTTTGTCTGGCGATCTATCTGGAAGTCCGTCCGTTGAAGGTCCGCTTCGACTTGATCCGATGAGACCTGGTGCTCCTGAACATTCGCAGATTGGTCTTGTATCCCTCTAGGCGAACGATCGACGATGACGACCCTGCCGCC
>Ga0207667_10011618_pt1 | contig 10223 bp, 15 predicted proteins | sample KBSCornC52_FD_184301 | JGI IMG/M metagenome (GOLD analysis project Ga0207667, IMG submission 184301) | Corn rhizosphere microbial communities from Kellogg Biological Station, Michigan, USA - KBS Corn C5-2 (SPAdes) (version 2) | ecosystem: Host-associated > Plants > Roots > Rhizosphere > Soil ...
GCTGGGTGGTGGCGGCCCAAATCCGCTACCGCAAAGGAAGGGAAAAGCGCGATGCAGCCTGAGCGCCTGTCTCTTGGTCGCGCCTATCAACGGCACTGGCGCGAAATCCTCGCTGGCCTGGGCGTGCCCGACAAGGCGCTGGTGAACCGCCATGGCCCATGCCCTGTCTGCGGGGGCAAGGATCGCTTCCGCTTCGACGACAAGGATGGACTCGGGACGTTCTTCTGCACCCACTGCGGCGCAGGCGATGGGCCCAAGCTCGCCATGCTGTTCCTGAGCCTCGATTTCAAGGACGTGGCAGAGCGCGTGCGTCGACTAATGGGCGATGGCGGCGATGCTCGAGCTGACGTACCCGATCGACCGTTACCCGCCGTGGCACGGCAGGAGACATCCGAGGCGAAGCGGCAGCGCATGAACGCTCTATGGGGCAAGTCGCTGCCGGTGCGTGCGACCGACCCGGCCGGCGTCTATCTCGGCTCTCGGCTTGGTCGGATGCCCGAGCGCACCGGACTGCGATTCCAACCGCGCTGCCCGTACCCCGAAGGCGATACCTGGCCCGCCATGCTCGCCATGTTCGTCGGCGTCGACGGGACACCGTCTGGGCTGCACCGAACTTACCTCACCGAGGACGGCCGCAAGGCGCCGGTGGTGTCAGTCAAGCTGTCGCTCGGTCCGCTGATCAACGGTGGCGCCGTGCGCTTGTCTCCGATCGCGCCGACCCTCGGCATTGCGGAAGGGATCGAAACGGCTCTCGCCGTAACCGCGCAATTCGGGGTGCCGTGTTGGGCCGCGCTCAATGCCAACAGACTGGCCGCATGGGAACCGCCAGCGGGCGTGCGCGAAGTGGTGATCTTCGCCGACAACGACGAAAGCTTCACCGGGCAGACAGCGGCCTTCGACCTTGAGGCCCGGATCAGGCGCAAGGTGTCGGTTCGCATCGAAATTCCTATGACCGAGGATAGAGACTGGTGTGACGTTCTAACTGTCAGCCATTTGGGCAAATCCTCATCGATGAACGCCAGCGAACATTAGCGAACATTAGCGAACATTAGCGAACTAAGTCATTGATGTTTCACGTGAAAGTGACATGCTCCACTTGTTTTCAGGGAGCAATACGGACACAATATCGAGGGTGATTTGGCCCACGAGGAAGCAAATGCGAGGCAAATATCCACGTCGATCTCAGTTGCTTGAACGCATCGAGGTGGCGGTCACTCCAGAGCTCAAGCAGCAAATCTTTGCGGCTGCGGCAGCCAAGGACAAGCCGGCTTCCCAGTTCATCCGCGAGGCCATTGGCCAGTCCGTTGCTGATCATGCCTCATCGCAGCAGGTGAACTGATGTTCTTTGTGGCGCCACCGATATTCGGGGGACGGGGCACAAGCCTCATCAATGAGATCAAGAACGAGGGCCTTGAGAGCGGATTGAAGCTTTGCCTCGATGCCGGAGACATCAACTCGTGGCCGGGCTCTGGGCAACTATGGAAAGACCTCAGCGGCAATGGAAACCATTTCTACCTTGGCGGCGGTTCCGGCGCGGACGGTGCCGACCCGACCTTCAACGGTACGCCTGGCGGCCTGAGCCAGAACGAATATTTCTCGGTCGCTGGCGGCGACTATTTTACGCTGGCCCAGGCCAATCCGCAGTGGGTCAAGGACCTGTTCAGAGTGGGCTCGGCATCGTTCTTCGTGATGCTTCGCATCCCCACCGATGCCAACTTGCATATCTTCGCCACCGAAGATGGCACCACCACCCATTATGGCGGATCGATGAAATACGCCTCCGACTTCGGGAAGTCGGAAGGTTTCGTGTTCGTCAACTCGGGCGGAAGCAGTGGCTACGGTGTGCTCGGCGTCGGAATCGACGCCCCCACCTTTCCGGGTCTCTACGGCCTGGCAATAGCCACTACGATTGCCTCCAACGGCGACTGGCAGGTCGCCGGTTCGGTCAACGACAGTTCGGGCGGCCCGCCTGGCCCGCCTTCCGCGGGAACAGTGCCCGACACCCACGATCCCACGCAGACTGCCAAGATTTTCGCCAACGGCAATGCAAGCCAAACAGCGGCCAGCGGGGCTCGCATCTACTGTTTGGCGGTCTGGCAAGGGGTGGCCATAGACCCCGACGCCTCGGCGCACATGTTCAGCATGATGCGCAATAGGTTCGGTCTGTAGATGGCCGCTCTAACCGCCCATCTGCGGACAAGCGCTCTGCCAATGCTTCAGTGCCTTGGGGTTCTCGAAAGCCTCGTCAACCCAGCAATTGGGCGGCAGGTGAGATTTCTCGTAGTCGATGACGCACTGCGTATCGTCCGCACGCAGATTGTCAGCGACGACGACGATGAAGGTTTTGCCGCCATCGAGAGAGTAGGTGCAGCCGACGGCCGTCTGGCCGGCAACGGCGTTGCAGTACCTCTCATTCAGAAGATCGGAATTGACCCGATAGACCCGATACGGCGCGGTCGGCTCGAGCCTGGCTCGCCAGGGGACGGATCGAAGGCTCATGCAGAACAGTCCGACGCCAGCGGGCTCGGCCATCGCGGCGACGGAGCTGATGAAGTACGTCGCGAGAGCAATGGCGCCAAGCGCCGCACAGGATCGAAACATTGGAACCTCCCCGGATCGATCGTCGGGGAGTTGGAAAGACCACCTACGGTAGGTCCGCTCCGGCCTTGGAGGCGGCAAGCCGCCCCCTTCGTCATATGCGCCAGAGCCTCCCCGACGAAGATCGGAGAGTGCTATTCGCGGCTGCACTTGAGCCGCCGTAGGTGGGGTTTCCACGCCCCAGAGCACCGTCGGGGCGCTCCGGTCGTGAACGTAGGTGCTAAGCCGGCATGCCGCAACGGGGATCATGCGAAGCGATCATTACGCTCACTCAACCCCCGGGGGTGATCCGAAAAGTGTCGATCAGCCTCATGAACGAGTGCGCCCATTGACCGGGCCGACTAGCCAGAAGTCGATGCAGCCTATCGAGTCGGTGGTGGGTCCCAGAGGGGCGTTACGTTGAGCAAAAGGAAGAAGATGTCGCCGGCCAGCACTACACCTCTCCATCCGGCGCTCACCGAGATGGAAGCCGCAGCCATCGAACGACTTGCAGCCGATCGGCGCCTGGCGGTTCGGCCAAAGATGCGCATCGCATTCAATGACACGACCGAGGGCAATCAGCAGGTCCGGACGATTGCCGTCGATGTGGAGCGAGGCGATAAAGAGGCGGCGTGGCGGCTGCTCGAGGCAAGCCTCGGTACGAGCGACCATGAGTTCGCGGCGCTAATGATGGCGGGGCTTGCCAGCATATCGACGCAGGGCCGAAGCGCGGACACGGATACGAAGTCGCTCAATGGCTATCTCGGGATAGTGCAGAACATCGCGCCGACGGACGCAGTTGAAACGATGCTGGCCGTGCAGATGGCGGCAATCCACGGCGCTACAATGCATCTCGCCAGCAATCTACGTGATCAGACTAGGACAATGGATGCAGAGCAGGTCGAGCGGTCGATGAACCGCTGCGCCCGGACGTTCGCTGCCCAGGTGGATGCACTGAAGCGGTACCGATCCAAAGGGGACCAGAAGGTGACCGTCACTCACGTCCACGTCGACCAAGGCGGCCAAGCCATGGTCGGCACATTCAACCAAGCCGGCTCGTCCCCGGCGCCAGCAGAGGAGCTATGCGATGACGGAACCAACTTGCTGCGTCTTCCCGAACGCGCGGCAGTGCTCGGCTCACTCGAAGCGGACCGGTTGCCGATGCAGGGCGCCAGCGGTGGCGGGCTGGAGCGTGTGCCGTTTCCACGGCGCGAGAGGCGGTCAGCCGTCAGGGCCAGCTAACAGCAACTATCGGCATGGACGGGCCACCAAGCGGGCCACGGAGGCTCGCGCTGCGATGAGTGCGTTGATCAGGATAGCGCGGGCCGGCGCTGCAGGCATGTAGGGCGACAAGGGCCTAAATTGCGGCCAGCGAGACGCTCGGCACTGAGCTGCACAGCCGAAGTTCTACCCTTTCGCTCCGGAAGTCGGTAGCGGATCGGCCTTCCATGACTGCTCCAATTGCTCCGTGTAACGCGAGGCGAGGCCGACCTGACCGGCGTATACTCCGTTCGGCACTAGATGAGCGAGCGAGATAGCCCGGAAGTATAAGTCCGCTCGCCTCCAAGCCAACATAGAGCAACCGGTCTACCTGCGTCACTGGACGTAGTGACGTCAGTCTGGAATGGTTGTCGTAGGGAGGGCGAGATGTGGCGATCGATCGGCGCGGCAATAGTGTTTGCAGCTCTGTCCGGAGCCGCGTTCGCCGACACTTTCACCGTCGGCCGATGGACGGGCAGCGCGCAGGTAGCGACTAGCTCGGGTCTTTTCGATCGCTGCACGGCATCGGCACTTGATCGCAAGAATACCTTGGTGAGCTTCAGCATCGACCGCGACAGCGCTTGGACGATGGAGTTGACCAATCCGGGCTGGCATCTACCGCCGGCGCGCCACTACCAGCTTCGCGTCTCTGTCGACAGCAGTCCACAGTTGGACTGGGACTCGTTGGCATCCAGCCGCACAGACCTAACCGTTCTTTTGGGTCAAGATCCTACGCTGCTCACGATGCTTCGCCGAGGGCACTCGCTTCTGATCACGTCGGGTGGTGGCTTCAAGGAGAGCTACGACCTCTCCGACAGCGCCGGCGTGTTCGATCGGCTCCTCGAGTGCCAGAAGACAGCCCTCGTAGCGGAACGATCTACAACTCGGCCGAGCAATACGACTGCAGGATCGCTCGTCGTCGCGGCAGGGGCGCCTTACGCGCTGCCACTGTTGCCGGTCCTGATATTTGGCGTTCTCGGTGCCGGGAAGCCTGACGGACACACGGAAATCAATTGGCTGCCAAACCCAACGGAATCCCCGCAATCGGCGGCAGTTTCGTTACCGTCCCCGCCTAACAATCAAGAAAGGCTCATCGAAGTGCCTGTCACCGAAGACTTAGGAACGTTCGAGGTGCCGGTTTCGGTGAACGGCGTCGTCACCTTGAAATTTGTCATCGACAGTGGCGCTTCCGATATCACCATCCCCGGGAACGTCTTGCGGACCCTCGAGCGAGCGGGAACGGTTACGGCGGCTGATTTTGTCGGTTCCGAGCAGTACGGGCTAGCAGACGGCTCGATCGCCACCGAGCAGCTGGTCAAGCTCCGGTCGATCAAGGTTGGGCAGACGGAGATACATGATGTTGTCGCAAGCGTCGCGCCGGGCGACGGAAGCCTTCTGCTCGGACAGGGATTTCTTAAGCACTTTGCTTCGTGGTCCATCGACAACGACCGCCATGTCCTAGTCTTGCGTCCGCGCGTCGAAGCGCTACCTCCCGCCCACCAGCAGACCGGCAATGCATCCGAAGCAACCGCGGCCGCTACTGCTGCAGCGAGTGCTGCGGCCGAGGCGCCCGGACTGGATCTGGGGATGTGAACCCGCTGAGGAGGACGGCCGGTCTCCGAGATATCGGCTGCTTTCCCACCCACTGTGGCGCTTGCTTCCAGCATGACCGCGTGAGAGCTCGCTATCTACGGCCTAACCTGGTCGGCCTCGCGCTAGTTGTCACTCGCGAAAGGGTCCTTCTTCGGCGCAGGGAAGAAGGTCAGAAGGTTCTTAATGGCCGCATCCATTCGGTCGCTAACTCCCTCTTCGCCGGTGAACATGTCGACCGAGGCGAACATACGATCATGATCTTCCCACGTCACACACCGCCCGATAGCGCAGGTAAGTGTGCCATCGTCGTAGGTCATCTGGGATAAGGGAATGTCTATCGTGTAATCCCGCCGAGGAAAGATGTTTATGCCAGTTACCTGGACGGTCATCACACCGTCGCTCGAGACATCGAGGCCGTTTACCTGCACCCAGGCCTTGTAACCTCCATCAAAGAAAAACCAGCCACCGTGATAGGCATATGAGGCCAAGTACCTCACTGTGGTATTGAAGTCAGGCCGCGGCGCGGATTGGGCGATCCGCGGTGGCGCCACTGGTTTTGGAGTGGGCGCCGGCGCTACTGCCTTCGGCGGAATTGCCGGCCTTGGCGCGATTGTAGCTGCGGACGAACTCTCTTTATATGTTGCAGGGAGTTCGGCAACGGGAAGGTCCCCAGCCAGATCAGACATTGCAACGAAGCCCGAATGGTACTGGTATTCTACTAAGCACCATCCAGGATCGCTCTGGCTGCCATCAGCGGGCCTGTAGCACTGAATGACAGTGACGGTCGAACCGGCCGGGACCGTTTCGGGCTCGTTGTTATCCCCGGTCTGTACGCCGCTATCGGGGTGCGGGCCGAAACGCATCTGGACCGCAGAGGCGCTTGACCGGACCGTAGCGCTAATAACAGGGTCGTCAAGATATTGTGCACCTGTGATCTTATAATAAGGCGCCCAATTTTGTGCGTCCTCGGCCTTCATCAGAACCTGATGATCAGGAGTATCCAACTTCACCATCCAGTGGCGTGATGGGTCGTCGAGGATGGTAACGGATCGGGGATCGGAGCTGACTTCGTTGAAGTTGAACTGGCCCTGGCCCTTTTCGACCCATTCTTTGCTCAAGCCGTCCCTCGACACGGTCTCTATGAATTGACCAGTGACACCTTGGCCGGCGTACGAAATCGTAAGTTGTGAGGCTACCGCGTGAGGCGCTGAGTTCAGCAGCAAGAAAATCACAGCAACGGAAAGAGGCGCGGTCGTCTTTGGGAGATTAATCACCGCCGTCACCTCCATCATCTTGATTAGTGTTGTCGTCGGGCGTGGTCTGATCACCATCCGCGGGCCCGTCATTGGTGGGCGAGGCCGTGGGACCGACATCCAAGGGACCTTGGTCGCTCATGCAAGTGCCGCCATTCCCACATTGTATTCGGCAGTTGAGCCATGCCTGACTTTCCTGCTTGAACAGCCCATCACAACTCGACTGACAGTTGCGCACCTGAGCTTGGCAGTTCGCGAAGTCGGCGTAGGCCGGTCGAGCCCACGCTCCGACAGGCACGAGCAACAGAGTTACGGCTAGAAATTTCACCTTAGCAATGCGTCGCACTATGACCCCCGGTTAGGCCGCTTGACTCAAATGACTGATGAGCGGATTGCTTCCCAACTACTTCTGGTCGCCTAGTCTTTTTTGACGGAGGAGATGCCACTTGGTCAAGGTAGTATTCGCGGTCGCAAGTATTGCGACACTGCTGTTGTTTCTGGGCCCATCGCTCGCCGATCAGCCCTTCAAAGAGAGCCATGTGTCTTTTTCGGAGGCACAGATGGAAATCTCACTCGCCTGCAAGGGGACGTTGTCTAGTAATCGGACTTCCGATGGCGGTACCACTTGGAACTGTCGTCCGTTCCCAACACAGGGTGGGCCATGGGGTTGCTCCTGGACGCCTTCCGAAACCGGCGACGAAGGCGACGTCCAGTGCTTTACCGACTTCCAGTAACTAGCCGAGGGTATGCCCACTCAGAACCTGGAGGCGATTTGCACCGAGTTGCGCCAACATTGTCTATGAGGGCGATGCTGCGATTTCGCGCTCGAGCACAAAGCTCACTTGAGATCCATCTTCGAGCGTCGCCCAAGAGAGCGCTGGAAAATGCACTTGGCTTAAAGACACCCCGCGGTCTCGGCTGGATGAACCACCCAAGGCGGGCGGCTTACAATCGGCCCACAACCGCAGATCGATCAGCCTCTGGTCGATCATCTCGCGCCTGTTCCAATGAACCGCAATGAGACCGCCAAGGTCATCCGCGACCTGTTGCGAATTGCCAAGGTCGCGATGCCACCAAAGTTATACGCCGAAGACCCCCGGGTGATCGTTGCCGCGGCGGCACTGAGCGAACTCGAAGCCGGCGTGTCCCCTGCTCGACCTCCAAACCTGACCAGCCGGCCGCCAAAGTTCGATCCTCTGGCGTTGTCCCGCACGCGACCGATCGAGCAATCCGCCGCCGGCATTTCGTTCCTCACCGATCTGCCTTGGGACCTCGTATCCGCCATGACTGCGGCCCAGGGAGACGTCTTGCCGCTCGATCCCTCCGACGCGGTCGCTTATGTATTATGGGACTGGTTGACTGGGCACGGGTATCTCGATCCGGCGCCGGAAGAGCCGCATTGACCCCCTGACTCCGAAAACACTTTTCCAGAACTCTGTTGCGCCTATGCGTCCTATGAACTCGATGGCGGCAAGGGTGGTGCAGGCGGATACGCTGGCCCGAGCGGGCCATCGGGCAGTGGCGGGGCCCGAGGATCACACCCGGGGACCTGCGGCGGTGGCAACAGCGGACCATCTCCGGCGACGCCACCGACTCCACACGATCAAGCGCAGTCCGGCGTTGACGGCGCTGTTGGCATCATCACGCAGTCTGCCGATAACGACGTCGGTCGCTTCTTCTAGAAACAAGTCAGCGCCTGGTCTCCGGTAAGTGACCAGGCGTACTTCGGGTCTAGCTCGTTCGGGCCCGGGGCCGCCGAGCGCGGTTGTCCCGGCGCCGGAAGACGCGAACTGAACCCCGGCCACTCGCCTCGCGAACCCACCTATAGGCTCGCGGGGCGCCTCGGCGCGCGCTAACGTTCCCAATCGAACGCGGCCTAAGACGCTCAAGGGATCTTGGTAGGAGTGGTCGACATGTCATTGGGTTGTTGGAAAGTACCATGCCGATGCCTCGTGGCCTCGGCGACTGCGGCCCTGTTCACCTTAGCGCCAGCGTGGGCGAACGAGGACTATTCTGGGAGCTACCTGTGTATCCAGCAGTCCGGCGGCGGCCTTTACTACTACGGCGCGAATGGCTGGGGCGGGACGACGTTCAAACCAGAAGGCAAGTTCGTCATCCGTCTCTACGATAAGACGGAAAAGCCGGCCTACGATGGCGCGAAATGGAACAACAGCTTCTACAACGTCGAGGTGAGCGAGTTCGGAGCGAAGCCTGGAACGTGCTTCGGCAATGCTGATTTCGGGACGGTGGAATTTTTTGGTGACACCTCCCGCCTCGAGTGCGAGTCCAGCTCCGTCTTTTGGGTCGATTTCAACACGATGCGATTCTTGGAAGCCTACCCCTACGGTTTCATCGACGGCAAAGACAACAACGACAATACGCCCTCGATGATGGGTGGCACTTGCGCGAAGATTAACTGATCTTCTCCGACGCCTCGGGGATCACCGCCTGTTCCGTAACCACAGCGGCATCACGGGCGGATCGACCCAATCCGGTTTGAGCCAAGGGTAGTCGGTCGGCGAGGCGCTGAGGCCCTTGGCCTTGCGCCTGGCGGCCTCGCGGTCGGCCTTGCGCTCGGCGAGCCGGTTCAGGTGGCGCTGCCGGCGCCAGTCCCCGAGCTCGGCAAGGTAGAGAGCGAGCCAGTCGTCATCCTTGTCCGGGTCTTGGTGCCGTAGGTCCCACGGGTGTGAATCATCGGCGGCCATGCTCCGATGCTCTCGCTGCGTTCATGGTCCGCGCAAGCCGCTAGGGGTTGTGGCCCGTCGAAGCGTCCTGCCACTACGCTCCAGCGCGATCCCTGGGACTCTTCCGAGCCGATGGCGCCGCGAGCGACAGCAGCTCAGTGAAGCTGTAGATCTTCCCAGTCTCATCTTTGATCTGGATGGCACCCGCTCCGGCGGACCGCAGTGAGCGGTAAAGATCGATCGCCTCCATTGCGGTCTCGACGCCCCTTCCAGCGGAGGGGCCCGTCAATGTCTCGAAAGCTATAAAGAAGGTCATTGCCCCGGATCGCCTCGAAGTCCGAGTTAACAAAAGACATGTCGGATACGAATGTTCCATCCGATCGGACCACCTGCTCACCGTGCGTCGTCGGAACCTGAGGGTCCCAGCCGCATTTTTCCGGGTGCAGGTACCTCCCTGAGCCTGCACGCTGGTAACGACAGCAAAGAAGCCCGTCGGCAAGGCGGGGCTTCTGCTTTTTCAGCCAGCCTTCAAATGGCCGGCGGGGACGCGGTCGGCGCTGTGAAACCCTCAAGGCTCTCCGGTGTCCGATACCTCGGAGGCGGCCAGAGCTGTCCGGGGCAGCTGTCCGCCGTTCCACACCAATGCCCCCACCATGAGCGCCGCCAGGACGATGAGGTAGATGAGGCACGCCCTGGCGGCATCCGACCAATGATCCATGCCGGTACCATGCGCCTCCGCCACCCGATCGCCGTTGATCCGGATCAAGGGCAAAAGAGAGGCGGCCCACGCCGTAGGGACACAACTGCCAGCCGCCCAAGTTCCCCAGGGTCACGCGCTGGATGCGAGCGGGCCACT
>Ga0207667_10011619_pt1 | contig 10223 bp, 11 predicted proteins | sample KBSCornC52_FD_184301 | JGI IMG/M metagenome (GOLD analysis project Ga0207667, IMG submission 184301) | Corn rhizosphere microbial communities from Kellogg Biological Station, Michigan, USA - KBS Corn C5-2 (SPAdes) (version 2) | ecosystem: Host-associated > Plants > Roots > Rhizosphere > Soil ...
CGTGCTTCAGAGGATTGCGACGACCACGGGCCTCAAGCTGCTTGCGAGCCCCACGCAGGCGACGTTCGTGCCGCCGGACCAGTTCACGATTCGCGTGAACAACATGCTGGTGAATCAGTACCCAAACATGCCGTGCGCGAAGTGCGGGCAGCAGATATCCAGCCTCTGGTCCTATTGCCCGTACTGCGGACAGATCACGCCGCGCGGCGCGCAGCTCCTCAATCCGCGCAACGGCGCATCCGGCGGCGCACAGCACAAGTAACCGTTACGGCCCGCGCAATGAATGAGACCTCCACTTGCGGTGCGCTGGCGCGCTGCCCGCAAGCGGAGGTCTCGATTCTGTCCGGCCGGCGAAACGGCCCGGATCATGCAGCCTGCGTGGTGCGCTCCATCTGGCTCCACGTGCTGTTAATTCGCATATAGCACGCTACCCGTCCGTCGAGGCTCGCCGGGAGGAAATCCTCGTTATCGAGCCTCACTTCCCGTCCGCTGCCAATCTGGCGGTAAACGCCCGAAGGTACGCGCTCACCCGCCAGGAACAGCTCGTCCACAAACTGGTCGTTCTCTGGCTGCTTCCACATGGTTCGCTCCTCCAATGTCGGTCATTACCGCGCACCAGGGCGGCAATTCCTTCGTCCGTCCAGCGGCCCGGCCGGATGGTCTGGGTATGCAGGAAGCCTCTTTGCTGCTTCGCCTCGTTGGGATTTTTGGGAATCAGGCCGGCGTCGCCTGTGTGGTGGCCAGCCGCGTCACCGCTCCGTCGGAGCGCCGATTCGAAGCGGCCAGCCGCAACTGTGGTAAATTGCCTGATTTACTTTCCAGGATGTCCGATTATACAACTGCCTGTTGCGGCCGTCAAGTATCAACAAGGGCAAAACGGAAATAAAAGCCGCGCATTATTGCCAGCTTTCCCCGTCCGGCATGTTTCACAAGGAACAACGCCCCTGCCTGGCGAACCAGCATCACAGGATCGAGAAGTATTCCCGGCCGGAACGCAACATCCCGCAACCATAAAGACGTAACGAATCGCCGGTGGTATCCGCCAATGTGCGGACTTTGCCGATAATTGACAAGACGGCGCTCGGTTGCCGCTGCATTGGACAGGAGGAGTAGAATTTGCTGCCACGCTCGGGTCGCCACCCCTCAATTCTTCGCCAGGACGACACGCTCCTGGTCGTCGTCGACATGCAGGAGCCATTCCTCCGCTCTATCTGGGAGCGCGAGCGGCTGGTAAAGAACGTCACGATTCTCCTGGAGGCCGCGCGACTGCTCCGCCTGCCCATCGTTCCCACGGAACAGAACGCGGATCGGCTGGGCGGATCGATTCCCGAAGTTGCAAAGCGGCTCCCCTCCCTCTGCGTGCCCTTCCAGAAGATGTCGTTTAGTTGTTGTTCGGACGACGCCTTCATGTCCGAGGTCCAGCGATCCGGTCACAGGCAGGTCCTTCTGTGTGGCATCGAGGCGCATATCTGCATTGCACAGACCGCCCTCGACCTACTCGCAAACGGATACCAGGTCCACGTCGCCGCGGACGCGGTCTCTTCGCGCACCCAGTCTAACTGGCAGATCGGCCTCAACCGCGTCGAGCGGGCCGGCGGCATCCTCACGTCCACCGAGGCGGCGGTCTACGAGCTGCTCCAGGAGGCGGGCACGGCCGACTTCCGCGAAATGCTCGAGTTCCTCAAGTAGCCCCTCGCCTGCACGGCGCTTTCCTTGCCTTCTCCCCTGCCCGCGGCTATAATGACCGTGGGGGTGCGCCGCGTGGCTATTCAATCCGTCGGACTTATTATTAACCGCTCAAAGTGGCGCGCGCTCCAGTTTGCGGCCGAGGTAACGGCCCACCTTACCGAGCGTGACGTGCACGTCAACATCGACGCCGAATCCGCGGCGCTCATGGGCAGGGACGACCTCGCGTGCAGCGACGCCTCCCTCTGCCGGTCCGACATGCTGATGACGCTCGGCGGCGACGGCACCATCCTCCAGGCCAGCCACATCGCGTCACCACTCGGCATTCCCATCCTCGGCGTTCACATGGGCCGCTTCGGATTCATCGCGGAATCACACCCGGACGACCTGATTTCCAACCTGGACCGACTCCTCGACGGGCAATTCGAGACCGAGGACCGCATGATGGTCCGGGGCGAGGTGGTTCGTGGCGGCGAGGTCGCATTCACGGGAATCGGCCTCAACGACGTGGTGGTCAGCAAGGGAGCGTCGGCGCGCATGCTGCGAATCGAGACGAAGTTCGGGGACGACTATCTCGCCACCTATCCCGCGGACGGCGTCATCGTCGCGACGCCCACCGGCTCAACCGCCTACTCCCTCTCCGCGGGCGGTCCCATTGTCGATCCAACGATTCAGGCGCTGCTCGTCGTGCCCATCTGCCCGCACACGCTCTCCGCGCGCCCTCTGGTCATCCCGGCCGAAAAGACCGTGACCTTCGACATTGAGACGGACGGCGGTGACGTACTCTGCATCGCCGACAGTTACCACGTCTTCCCTCTCGCCGATGGGGATACCGTCCGCGTATCCCGCTCCGAGCACGTCACCCGCCTGATCAAGCTCGGCCATGCCAGCTTCTACCGCAAGATCCGCGACCGCCTCCTCTGGGGTGAGCGCCTGAATGCGTGAATCGGGCTGAGGCGCTGGAACAAGGTTAGTGGCCAATTGGCCCGAACACGCGATTGGATCGCCATCTGCGCCTCGCCAGTGGTAGAATTCTCTTCCTGACCACCAATCACATCGATCTCGATTCCGATTCCATTCGCGAATTCTGCCGAAAGTAGCACATCCGGCAGCTATACGTATTCGGCTCTGTCCTGCGGGAAGATTTCCGGCCGGAGAGCGACATCGATTTCCTGGCAGAGTTCGAAACATGTCCCGCCGTCGATGATTTTGATTTCTTCGACGAGATTCACATGCGCGATGAGATCTCTGCACTTCTCGGGCGAGAGGTGGACATCATCGACCGATCTGTCATAGAGAGCGCATCGAACCCGTACATCCGGCGCGAGCTTCTGTCCGCGGCAAGGCCAGTCTTTGCGAAGTGACATTACAGCAGCAACTGCTCAAGTATTCTGGCCGCCCGCCATAATAATGCGCCGGAAACCTCCAGACATGCGAACGGGCCGCGGAGATTTCGCGGCCCGTTCGAACGTGTAAGGCAATACCGCTTAGAAGCGGTCGCGATCGGTTGTCAGGACGACCGTGCGGCTGCCGGCATCCCACGCGACCGAGCCATTTGCGGCCCAGCCGATGAACTGCATCGGAACGTAGACGGTGCCGTTCCTGACCTCGGGCGCGGCGGGAAGACGGCGGCGCTCGCCGTTCACCCGTGCAACCCGGCTGTCAGTCGACAGGCGGATGTTGCGGTTGCGGGCGTAGATCATGTGCTCGCCGGCATCGTAGCTGTAGTCGAAGTTGGCGGAGCGGCCAACCGCGTTGAGCGGGACGAAGATTACGTCGCCGCGCATGAACGGGCGGGCCGATCTGTCGAACTTCACCTCGCGGTCGTTGATCATCATACCGATGTCGGTCGAATCGCGGTTGTCGCGCGAGAAGTTGTCCTCACGTCGCCGACGATCCGAGCGGTCGCTATTGTTGTCGCCGTTGTAGTAGCGGTCATCGTTCGGGCGGACGCGCTCGCCGTTGCGGTCGAACGAATTGTCGCCCTGACCCTGCTTGTAGTAGCTGCGGTCGTCGGAATTGAACGCGAGCTGGCGGTCGAGCCGAACGCCGAACTCGCTGCCCTGCTTGAGCGCCACGTCGCCCGGCTTCTTCTTCTGGAGCTCGTTGAAGACGTAGCCCGCACCAGCGCCCAGCAGCGTGTCCACGAGCGCGTTGCCTTTGGTCAGCGCGGAGATGAGCACGCCGGCCCCGGCCCCGATTCCGACCCACTTCAGCCGGTCCTTCGACTTATCGGAGGTTGCGACCAGCCGTCCGTCGGTCCGCTTCACGGCCTTGCCGTCGAGCGTGTAAAGGCTGGCTTCCAGCGGACGAGCGTCGCCGCCCGGAAAGACAATTCGGCGGAAATCGACGTCGAGCACGCCCGGCTTCCCGTCGCCGGACGGGATGGCCTCGCGGACAACGCCCTCTACCCGCGTCCCCTCCGGCAGACCGGCGTCGTCGCGACCGTACTTCACGGTGGCGGTGAACTTGTCGCCGGGCTGACTCCGCCTGCTGTTAAGCTCGCTGTTGAGCTGCACGGGAATAACGGTCCCGGACGGCAGCGTGATTCGCGTCGTGTCCGCGCGAGCCGCCACAAGATTCACATTCATCAATGATATCGCGAGGCCCGCCGTGAGGAGCGTCGAGCCAGTTCGGTATCGTTGCTGAAGAGTGGTTGATGCCATGGTCACTTCCTCCTGCTTCTCCCCTACGGCGAGCGAATTCCACCGTGACAGGCAGAGAGCAAATTGCACGATTGCCAATGTCGGCTCGCGCAAACATACGAATCAAGACTTCCACGCGAATGGATGTGTTCCCTATCGGTCAGACGACCGGTTATTAGCGAAGGTTTCCCGATCTCGGCAAATCTCGCGGGTCGCCGCCGCGCGCGTCCGGTATCATAGTGTCGCCGCTGCCCGCTTATGCCGACGAACGGAGCAGACCCATGCAGAGGATAATTCGAGGACTGGGCGAGATTGCCCTCCGCGTAAACGACCTCGAATCGATGCAAGCTTTCTATTCGGATGTAGTTGGTCTGGCGCTCATGAAGCGCTTCCCGCACGCCGCGTTCTTCCGAATCGCCGACGGATTCGAGGGTCATACACAGATTCTCGCGCTCTTCGATCGCTCCGCCGAGCCCGAATACGAGGGACCGGACCCGCGTCGCACGACCGTCGACCACATCGCGTTCACCATCTCTCTCGGCAACTACGCGGCGGAGAAAACGCGTCTGGAGCGGGCCGGGCGTTCGGTCCGCACGGCTGTCCACGCGTGGGTCCAGTGGCGGTCCCTCTACGTCGACGATCCGGAAGGCAACACGGTCGAGCTGGTCTGCTACGACCCCTCCATCTCGAAGACTTGAACCCATGGCTGATATCGACCGAATCCTGGCCACCCTGCCGATGCCGTATCCGAAAGGATACGTCTGCTACCGCGCCGCCGAACGCCTTTCGCTGAACGGGCGTCTCGACGATCCCGCCTGGAAGGCCGCGCCGTGGACCCCTCACTTCGTCGATATAGAAGGCTCCGCGAAGCCGAACCCGCGATTCAGGACACGGGCGAAGATGCTCTGGGACGACGAATGCTTCTACATTGGGGCAGAGTTGGAAGAGCCGCACGTCTGGGCCACGCTCACCGAGCACGATTCCGTCATCTTCCAGGACAATGATTTTGAAGTCTTTATCGACCCCGACGGCGACAACCACCAGTACTACGAGATCGAGATCAACGCCCTCAACACAGAGTGGGACCTCCGCCTCGTCAAACCCTATCGTGACGGCGGCCCGGCGCTCAACGAGTGGGAGATCCCGGGCTTCCGATCCGCGGTCCACATAGATGGGACTCTGAACGACCCGTCCGACCGCGACCGCGGCTGGACCGTCGAAATGGCCTTCCCGTGGAAGGTCCTGGCCGAATTTGCGAACCGCCCATCCCCTCCCCGCGAGGGCGACCATTGGCGGGCCAACTTCTCGCGCGTAGAGTGGCATGTCACGACCGAGAACGGCCGCTACGTCAAAGTGCCGCACCAGCCGGAGGATAACTGGGTCTGGTCGCCGCAGGGCGTCATCGACATGCACCGGCCGGAGCGCTGGGGCTACGTCCAGTTCACGCGCGAGACCGCCGTCTCCGGCCGCCGCATCCCCTTCCTCCCCGACCCCGCCCACTCCATCCGCGAGCGCCTCCACCGCGTCTACTACGCCCAGCGCCTCTACCGTGCCGAACACGGCCGCTGGGCCGAAAACCTCGCCGAACTACACCTTGAGCACCCGGACGGGATCTCTCTGAACCCAACCGCCGACGGCTACGTCGCATCCGGTCCGGACTCACAGGACCAACCTTGGCACATTCGCGAGGATTCAAGAATCTGGCGTGAATAGCCCCATACACCGCGAAACCGACAAAGGGCCAGCCGGGTAGTACAGATAAGCAAGCACTGCCGGATTCTTTAGCCGGGATGAACGGTATGAACAGAATATCGTCAAAGGCGAAACCACGAATGCACTCGCATGCATGCCTTTGCCGTTATTATGTTCATACTGTTCATAATGGCTGAATCCGGCCGTTCATACCGTTCATCCCGGCTAATTCCCTCCCCTGACGGCTAACGGCGTCGCTGCATACTGGCGGCGCGGAGGATTGGACATGCAATACACGATAGGCGATGTTCTGTCGATTATCGGCTTTATCGTCGGGCTGCTCGTCTCCATCTGGGCATCGCTCGTCGGCTTTGCACTCGTATTCCCCAACAAGTCGGAGAACGCGAAGAATCACCTCCAGACCGCTCCCTGGGTCTCCCTGATCCTCGGCGCGGCGCTCCTGGTTCTCGGCGGCGTCTTCGCGGTCGTTCTGCTCAACCTGCATAACCCGCTCACCACGCTGATGGGCTGGTCGCTCGTGCTCTACCTGCTGGCGATCATGGTGGTTGGAGGGAGCGGGCTGGCCCTCGTGATGGGCGAGCGGATGCAACAGATGGACCGACGCTGTCCGCCGTTCCGCGGCCTCGCGCGAAGCGCGGGGATAATGGTCCTGGCCAGCCTCGTGCCCATCTTCGGCTGGGTATTGTCGATCATCGTCTGGATGGCCGCGCTCGGGGCAGGCTTCCAGGCAATCTTCGTCCGCTCCCGCTCCGTGGCTCCCACCGCCGTTCTCCTCCAGCCACAGCCCGCGCACGCGGACCCGCCGGAGTTCACGCTGTGAAGCTCGGACGGCGCGACGCGCTTCGAATCGGAGCAGCCGCCGGTGCGACCGCGGCGGCTGGTCTGACCGGCTGCTCTGTCATCACCCGCCGACTGACGAAGGTCGGCCCGCCTGCCTCGGTCGAGCTTCCGCGGCTGGATGTCGCGCCCATCGCCCGCCTCCTGAATCGCGCCGCATTCGGTCCCCAGCCGGGCCAGGCAGCGGAAGTGGCCGCTATCGGAGTCGAGAGATGGCTGGACCGCCAGCTCAACCCAACCGACGAGGATTCGCCGGTCGTCGCGCTCCGCCTCTCCAGCCTCGAAGCACTCCAGATTCATGCCGCGGAGCTGGAAGACCTGCCGCAGCACGAGGTCCTGCGCCAGCTCCAGCAGGCCGCGATTCTCCGCGCCGTCTACAGCCGCTGGCAGCTCCGCGAGCGGATGGTCGACCTCTGGTCCAATCATTTCAATATATACGCGCGCAAGGGCAACGGCTCGTACTTCAAACCCGTCGACGACCTCCGCGTCATCCGCACGCATGCCCTCGACACCTTCCCCGCGCTGCTTCGCGCCTCCGCCCACAGCCCTGCAATGCTCATGTACCTGGACAACCAGGTGAACCGCCGCAAGGATGCGAAGGGCGCGGGAGCCAACGAGAACTATGCCCGCGAGCTGATGGAGCTCCACACCCTCGGCGTCCACGGCGGCTACACACAGAAGGACGTTCAGGAGGTCGCACGCTGCCTCACCGGCTGGACGGTCGAGGATCGCTACCTCCACGCCCGCGGTACGTTCCGCTTCGACCCCATGCTGCACGATTCCGGCGCGAAGACCGTGCTCGGCGTCCGCATCGCACCAACGTCCGATCCAGCACGCGAGGTTTTATACAACGGCGTCAGGATGGCTGCCGGGCAGGTCGATGGAGAGCGTGTCCTCGACATCCTCGCGACTCACCCGCGGACCGCGAAGTTTGTCGCACACAAAGTCGCCCGCTATTTCCTTGGCGACGGCGCGCCGGCATGGGAGCCGCGCCTTGCCGCCATCTACACGAAGACGGGCGGCGACATCCGCGAAATGATTCGTCCCCTCCTCCTCTCCGAGGAGCTGCGATCCGGCCCCCCATCCTCAAGCCGCCCGTTCGACTTCCTGGTCTCCGCCCTCCGCGTCACCAACGCCGATACCGACGCAAACCAGCCGGTTCAGACGCACCTCGCGCAGATGGGCCAGCCGCTCTATCAGTGGCCCATGCCCGATGGCTACCCGGACAAGACCGCCGCGTGGACCGGCTCCCTCCTCGCGCGCTGGAACTTCGCCCTCGCCCTGATGGCCGCCGGCGTCCCCGGCACAACCGTCGACCTGCCCTCCCTCAAAGTCACCGACGCCGCCAATACCGCCAATCACGAGCTTATCGAGCTGATTCACGCCACGAAGGCCGACCGGGCAAACCCGCTGCTCGGCAGACTCGACTCCCTGCCCAGGCTGGCCGTAAACGAGCGGGCAGCCCTGCTCCTCGCAGCGCCGGAGTTCCAGTGGAGGTAGTCTGAACTGGACGCCTGAACTCGGATTAAGCGGATTGAACGGATTTAGCGGATTACTTCAAGCGTACGCGAGGGAGTGAATGGACGATCCAATCCCACATCAGGACCTGACTCGGAAGATCATCGGATGCGCTATGGAGGTCCACCGGACCCTCGGCGACGGGTTCCAGGAAACCATCTACCAGCGTGCTTTGGCAATCGAGATGGCGAGCCATGGGATTGAGTTCGTGCGCGAAGTTGAGATGGAGATATTCTATAAAGGTGAGCCAATCGGCACTCGGCGCGTCGACTTCCTTGTCGCCGGTGTCGTCCTTCTCGAGTTGAAGGCGCTCATCCGGTTAGAGGACGTTCACCTCGCCCAGGCTATCAATTACCTCGAAGCATTCGATCTCAACCTGGGACTTCTGCTCAACTTTGGCGCAAGGAGCCTGGAGTTCAAGCGATTGCTCCGCCCAGGCGGATGTGTAATCCGCTAAATCCGTTTAATCCGCTTAATCCGAGTTCAGACAGCGAGTTCAGACACATGGACAATAAGGTTTCCAGGCGGCAATTGTTGAGGGGCGCACTGACCGATGTAGCGCTGAATCCGTCGAAGGAGACGGCGCGCGACATCCTGGTCACCGTCTTCATGAGGGGCGGGGCGGACGGCCTCAACATCGTCGTGCCGTATGCCGAGGACGCGTATCACCGCCACCGTCCGAATCTGTGCGTCCCCGTGCCGACGGACAAGACGGCTGCCGCGGCCGCACGTGCCATCGACCTCGACGGGTTCTTCGGCATGAATCCCGCCATGGCGCCGCTGGTCCCGCACTGGCACGATGGAATCGTATCGTTCGTTCACGCCATCGGTTCGGCGGACCAGACACGATCCCACTTCGAGGCGATGATGACAATGGAGCGGGGCCAGCCCAACGATGAGACGGGCGCAGCCTCCGGGTGGCTTGCGCGCCATCTCTCCACCTCCGCGCCAGAAAAAAGCTCGCCGCTCCGCGCGGTCGCGTTCAGCAACACCATGCCGGACATCCTCCGCGGCGCGACAGACGCGACGGCGCTCAACTCGCTGAACGACTTCCGGCTGGTCGTCCCCGGCGGCGGACGGCGCGAAACCGAGATGCGCTCCGCCCTCGCCGCGTTCTACGCCGAGGGCAGCGATGCCGCCGCGGAAGCCGGGCGGGAAACGCTGGCCGTCCTCGAAACGCTCAACCGCCTCAGCCCCGCCAGCTACAAACCCGCCAACGGGGCGGCATATCCCGTCTCGGACCTCGGGACCGGCCTGCGCCAGGTCGCCTGCCTGGTCCGGGGAAACGTCGGCCTTGAAGTCGCCTGCCTCGATCATCGAGGTCCCTACTCCTGGGACACGCACGTAACCCAGAATCCCTTCTTCGGCCAGCAGCTCGGCGACCTCGCCACCGCGCTCGCCGCCTTCCTTCGGGACATGGGACCGGAGATGGCGCGAATCACGCTCGTGGTCTTCACGGAGTTCGGGAGGCGCCTTCAGGAGGGGTCGAGCCTGGGGACGGACCACGGACGGGGAAGCTGCATGTTCCTGATGGGCCGAAACATCGTGGGCGGAAAGGTCTTTCGCCGCTGGCCGGGCCTCGAGGAAAAGCAGCTGGAGCCGCCGGGCGACCTCCGCGTCACAACCGACTACCGCGACGTCCTCGCCGAGATCGTCACGAAGCGCCTCCAGAACCCGCGCCTCTCCGACATCTTCCCCGACTACACGCCCAATCCGCTCGGCGTGGTGAAGGGTTAGCGCCAATGCCTTTCAAATAAGCGACACCGCATGCCTCGACATACAATCGTAGGGGCCAGGCATTCGCGCAACGGACCCTGCGTCACG
>Ga0207667_10011625_pt1 | contig 10220 bp, 9 predicted proteins | sample KBSCornC52_FD_184301 | JGI IMG/M metagenome (GOLD analysis project Ga0207667, IMG submission 184301) | Corn rhizosphere microbial communities from Kellogg Biological Station, Michigan, USA - KBS Corn C5-2 (SPAdes) (version 2) | ecosystem: Host-associated > Plants > Roots > Rhizosphere > Soil ...
TTGCTTCTGCTGCAAAGAAGGATTCTGCAAAGGGCGATGGGACAGGGGCAAAGGCGAAGGGGGGAGCGGGACTCGACAAGGTCAACGACAAGGCGAGTGTGTTGCGAGTGGCGAGCCGGGAGCTGGTCTATTCGGATGAGACGCGGGAGGCGAAGTTTAGTGGCGGGGTGCGTGTAGAGAGCGCGGACGGAAGTATGCGGGGACAGGAGGCTGTGGTGTATCTTCAGGGCGCTTCGGCGGGTGGCGGAAAGGCTGCTGGGGGGAAGACTGTTTCCGGCGCGGGTCAGAGCGGATTTATGGGAGGCGGCGTAGAGCGAGTGGTTGCGACTGGACATATTTCGATCGATCAGCCGGGGCGGCGCGCAACCGGGGAGCAGGTCGTTTATACGGCTGATGATGGTGTGTTTGTGTTGACGGGGACGGCGGGATTGCCTCCGAAGATTGTGGATGAGCAGCGTGGAACCGTGACGGGTACGCTGTTGCGATTCCATGCGCGGGATCAGAGCGTCGTGGTTTCTAATGGAGGGAGCAACGGTGCGGGGCAGCGGGTTCGCACGGAGACGCGGGTGAAAAAGTAACGATGAAGACGTTATCGACGGAGGACATCGGCAAGTCATACGGCGGGCGCGAGGTGGTGCGGGGTGTGAGCCTGCAGATTGAGCAGGGTGAGGTCGTGGGGCTGCTGGGGCCGAATGGCGCAGGGAAGACGACGAGCTTCTACATGATTGTGGGGCTAGTGCGGCCGGATGCGGGACGGGTGCTGGCGGATGGGCACGACATTACGCGGCTGCCGATGTATCTGCGGGCGAGGAACTATGGGATCAGCTATCTGCCGCAGGAGCCCTCGGTGTTTCGCAAGCTGACGGTGCAGGACAATATTCTCGCGGTGCTGGAGGCGCAGCAGTTGAGCTGGGAGAGTCGGCGAACGCGCACGGAGAAGCTGATTGAACAGTTGAACCTGGGGCATGTGCGCAAGACGCGCGGGTATGCGCTGAGCGGCGGCGAACGGCGGCGGGTGGAGATTGCGCGCTGCCTGGCGATTGAACCGGCGTTTATTTTGCTGGATGAACCCTTCTCCGGAATCGATCCGATTGCGGTGCTGGATTTGCAGGAGATTATCTTCGGGTTGAAGAAGAGCGGGATCGGTGTGCTGATTACGGACCACAATGTCCGGGAGACGTTGTCGGTGACGGATCGGGCTTATATCATCAATGAAGGAAAGATTTTTCGTACTGGGACGCCGGGTGAGCTGGGGCGCGATCCCGAGGTGAGACGGATTTATCTGGGAGAGAATTTCTCGATGGCTTGAGGATGAGAAGAGGGGTATGTGCAAGGGGTGAAACGTCTTTTGCACGATGACGGCCAAGCGATGGGGACGATACAACTTCTGTTGTAAGTCAGGGTTGCTATCGGTGCAGTTCGCGGAGTGCTTGTCAGGGTTAGACTTACAGCGAGTAAGAGTGGAAGGCGTGTAGACTGAGGCCAAGCCGGAACGCGGTTTGCGCAAGGGCTTGCACGACAAATGCCAAATGGCACCCTCAACTCAGGATTTTAAGAATCAGATGTAGGAGAGGCTAAAGAACGTGCTGCTGCAACCCAAGCTAAATATGAAGGTCTCGCAACGGCAGGTGCTGACGCCTGGGTTGGTGCAGATGGTCAGCGTGCTGGCGCTGAACAAGCTTGAGTTGAGAGAGATGATCAACACTGAGATGGTGGAGAATCCGGTGCTGGAGGAGTTGGAAGAGACGGTGGTCTCGCTGGATGAGCGGACGGGGATTGAGGGTGACCGGGAGCGCTCTGCCGAAGACGTGGCAGCGGAGAGCGCGCGGGAGGAGAAAGATCCGTTCGACGAGATCGACTTCGGAAGCTACTTTCAGGACTACCTGGATCCGGGGTTCCGCACGTCGTCGAACTTTGAAGAGTACGACAAGCCTTCGTTTGAGAATTTTCTGTCGCAGCCTAGCACGCTAAGCGATCATCTGGCGTGGCAACTGGGATCGTTGACGCTGACTCCGGAGGTTCGGGCGGCAGCGGAGCTGGTGGTTGGAAATCTGAATGATGATGGGTATCTGACTGCGAGCGATGAAGAGATGGTGGAGTCGCTGTTGCAGTTCAACAGCACGGCCCGTCCAGAACCGATCCCGTTTGAGCGTGGGGCGAAGGTGAAGGCGCCTTACCGTTGGATTGAGCCGAAGCAGAGTGAAGATGGCGACGGCGATATGCGAGATCAGCCGCTGGATCTGGCTGCCGCTGCCGAGCATGAAGATGAACGCGGGGTATTGCTGGCTGCTGTAGAAGAGGCACGGAAGGTTGTCAACTTTCTGGACCCCGTGGGTGTGGGGGCGCGAAATTTGCAGGAGTGCCTATTGATCCAGATCTGCGCGCAGCGTGGCGAGGCTGCCCTTGTCCTGCATCGACGAGTGACGGCTGCGACGAAGAATGGGAGCGGCGGGGATGAAAACTATGGCGCGGCCCACGGTGTGGCCACGACTGATGATCCGGATCGCGAGGACATCTTCAATATTGCTACGCATATCGTGACGCATTGCCTGCCGCTGCTGCAGAAGAAGGATATGCGCGAGTTGACGAAGAGCTGCGGGCGCTCGGCGGAGGAGGTACATGCGGCTGTGGAGTTTATCCGGACGCTGGATCCTCGGCCTGGGCAGCGCTACAACCAGAGTGAGACGCGGCTGATTGAGCCGGACGTCGCTTTCGTGAAGCGCGACGGCGAGTACATCGTTGTGATGAATGAAGAGGACATGCCCACGCTGCGGTTGAACCAGGGCTATCGGAAGATGTTGCAGCAGAAGCAGACGGAGAAGGAAGTCAAGGAGTATGTGAAGGAGCGATACAAGTCGGCGATTCAACTGCTGAGGAACATCGAGCAGAGGAAGAACACGATTGTACGGACGTGCGATGCGATTGTGCGGCGACAGCAGGAGTTTCTGGAGCACGGTGTCAACGCGCTGAAGCCGATGATGATCAAGGAAGTGGCGGAGGAGATCGGGGTGCATCCTTCTACCGTGAGCCGGGCGGTGGCAAATAAATATGTTCACACGTCGCAGGGAGTGTTTGAGCTGCGATTCTTCTTCTCGGAGGCGGTCAACGGGCCCGAGGGTGGAGACCTTCCGCTGGTGTTGCTGAAGCGCAAGGTAAAGAAGCTGATTGAAGATGAGGACGAACGGAAGCCGCTGACAGACGATCAGTTAGCTGCGGAGTTGCAGCGGCAGGGGATTCAGGTGACGCGGAGAACGGTGGCGAAGTACCGCGAAGATATGCAGATTCCTAGTACGCACCAGCGTCGTGTACGCTGACCTAGCAGCAAGTGCGAGGTGAGCGCGATGGATGTGGAGTACACCGGCCGACAGGCGACGATTACCAGAAAATTCAAAGCTCAGACCGAAGCGGGGTTGAAGCGGATCGAGAAGATTATCGGTCATGCGGGCAACGTGCATGTGGTGTTGTCTACGGATAAGTACCGCCAGATTGCTGAGATCAAAGTTCAGACGAGGAGCCTGAAGCTGGTGGCTTCGTGCGAGGCGACGGAGATGGAGGCCGCTCTGCGCGATGCGCTGGAGAAGATTGAACAGCAGGCCATTCGACATAAGAAGAGAAAGACGTCGATCAAACGGCATCCCAAGAGCGATGTGAAGGCGGCGGGCGTCGAGGCGGAGGTTGAGGTTGTTCCTCCTGCGGACGCGAAGGCCTCGACGGTGAAGGTGGCGGCGAAGAGCAGCGTGGGGCGCAGAGCGGTTCCGATGCTGGTGCACTCGTTTCCTTCGCGGCTGCCGATGGCGGAGCCGCATGTGGTGCGGTCGTCGGAGTGCGTGGCGTTGCGGCCGATGTCTTTGGAGGAGGCTCTGAAAGAGGCTGCGCTGATGGATCGGGATGTCTTTGTGTTTCGCGACTATGTGGGGCAGGCGATGGTGCTTCATCGGAGGCGGGACGGGAAGATGGAGTTGATCGAAGTGCCGTAGAGGATGCGAGGGCAGCGAAATGCGGCTGGAAGCAAGCTGGAGCGGGTTTGGGTGCTAGGATTTCTACCATGCTACGCAAGCAGGCTAAGAAAGTTGACGCGAAGACGGCGAAGCGATTGCCGGAGCCGGAACGCAAACGGGAACTGGTGATCGTGACGGGGCTTTCGGGGTCGGGGAAGCTGTCGGCGCTGAAGACGTTTGAAGACCTTGGGTACTACTCGGTGGATAATCTGCCGCTGGAGCTGGTGCCGCGGTTTGCGGACCTGGTGCGGCAGTCGGCGGAGATTGAACGCGCTGCACTGGTGGTGGATGTGCGCGAGGGGATGCGGCTGGATGAATTTCCGGCGCTGCTGAAGAAGGTGCGGCGGGTGCTTCCGACGCGGGTAGTTTTTCTGGAGGCGAGCGACGATGCGTTGGTGCGGCGGTTTTCCGAGACGCGGCGACCGCACCCGATGGGACGGAGCAATACGGTGGTGAAGTCGATCCGCGCAGAGCGGAAGCGGCTGGACCCGATCCGCAACGTGGCTGACATCGTGCTGGATACGACGAAGTTCAATGTGCATGATCTGCGGGCGCATATCAATGCTCAGTTTGAACGCGACGAGAGTGACCGGAATTTGACGATCTCTTCGAACAGCTTCGGGTTCAAGAATGGCGTGCCTGCGGAGGCGGACCTGGTGTTCGATGTTCGATTTCTGCCGAATCCGCACTTTGTTCCGGAGTTTCGCAGGCTGACCGGGAGGCATCCGAAGGTGGCGAAGTTTGTGCGGGATTTTCCGCAGACGGCGGAGTTTCTTGATAAGACGACAGATATGTTGAAGTTCCTTTTGCCGCATTACATCAAGGAAGGTAAGAGCTATTTGACGGTGGCATTTGGATGTACGGGGGGGCAGCACCGATCGGTGTTTATCGCGGAGGAGATGAAGAAGCGGCTGACGGCGGAGGGGTATCGGGTGAAGACGACGCATCGGGATATGCCACGGTGAGGCGAAGGGCAGGGACCAGGGAATAGGGAATAGGGCGCAGACGACAGACTGTCTCGGTAGAATGAATCAGATGACTTTCGATAGACAGAGGGACGGGCGGGCTTGAAGCGTATCTGGCGATTGCTGCTCTATGTGCGGCCGTATGCGCTGTACTCGCTGCTGTCTGTGGCGCTGATGGCGGTGGTCGGTGCGATGGCGGCGTTTCGCCTGCTGCTGATCAAGCCGATCTTTGAGAATGTTCTGAGCCCGCAGGCGTCGTCGAACATTCTGGTATTTCCGGTGCCGCACTTCGGCTGGACGCTCAATTTGAACTTCCTTGTGCCCAGCCACTTTCACAATGCATGGAACGTGGTGGCGTATGCGCTGGTCGTCTCCGCGCTGGTAAAGTCGGTTTGCGATTATGCGGGGACCTATCTGGCGAACTATGCGGGATACGGGATGATTACCGACCTGCGCAACGATCTTTACGATGCTGTGTTGCGACGGTCGGTGGCGTTTTTCCAAAAGCATACGACGGGCACGCTGCTTTCGACGCTGATCAACGATATTGAGCGGGTGCAGTTTGCGATGTCGTCGGTGTTGAGCGATTTTCTGCAGCAGTTTTTCACGTTGCTGTTCACTGTTGGCGTGGTGATCGTTGTCGGCGGGAAGTTGGCCTGGGTGCTGTTGCTGTTTGTGCCGATTGTTATTTCTTCTGCGCGACGCATTGGCCGGGGGGTGCGGCACACAACGCGCACGGGGCAGGATAAGCTGGCTGAGATTCAGAACATCCTTCACGAGACGATTACCGGAAATCGTATTGTGAAGGCGTTTGGGATGGAGTTGTGGGAGATGAACCGTTTTCGCAGGGCAGCGAAACGGTTGTTCCGTGCGAACCTGAAGTCGGTGAGCGTGCAGGCGATCAGCTCGCCGCTGATGGATGCGCTGGCTTCGATTGCGATCGCTTTGCTGCTGCTGCTGGGACGGGATCAGATCCTGCACCATGGGATGACGGCGGGATCATTTATTACGTTTCTGGCGGCGGTGTTTACGTTGTATGACCCGGTGCGGAAGTTTGCGGGGTTCTATAACAACTTTCAGCAGGCATTGGGGGCGAGCGAAGACATCTTCAAGTTCATGGATGCCCACGATGATGTACAGGAGAAGAGACGCGCCCATGTGTTGAAGGGGTTCAACGAGGGAATCCAATTTGAGAACGTGGGATTCGCTTATGCGGGTGAAGAGGGAGAGACCAAGCAGGTGCTGCATGGCATCAACCTGACGGTGAAGCCGGGTGAGGTGGTGGCGTTTGTGGGGCCGAGCGGGGCGGGGAAGTCGTCGCTGGTGAATTTGATCCCGCGATTTTTCGATGTGAATGAAGGCAGGATTTTAATCGATGGATATGATCTGCGGGATGTGACACTTGCTTCGCTGCGACAGCAGATCGGCAAGGTGACGCAGGAAGTTGTGCTGTTCAACGATACGGTGCGGAACAATATCGCGTATGGGCAGCCGGATGTTCCGATGAGCCGGGTGGAGGAGGCGGCGCGGATGGCGCTGGCGCATGACTTCATCCTGAACATGCCGGAGGGTTACAACACGAAGATTGGCGAGAAGGGCGTTCGCCTGAGCGGCGGGGAACGGCAGCGGCTGGCGATTGCGCGGGCGATTTTGCGGAATGCTCCGATTTTGATTCTCGATGAGGCGACCTCGGCGCTGGATACGGAGAGCGAGCAGTTTGTGCAGGCGGCGCTGTCCAATCTGATGCAGGGACGGACGGTGTTCGTGATTGCGCATCGGCTGTCCACGGTACGGCGGGCTTCGCGGATTGTCGTGATTGAGAGTGGGCGGATTACCGAGACCGGGACGCATGATGAACTGATGCATCAGTCGGGAACGTATCGGCGGCTTTACGATATGCAGTTCAGCGATGATGAGAACGTGCCTGCGGAGAGCGGGGAGGTCGCGGTTGCCGCGGACCTGGAGGGTATTGCGTGAGTGTGATTTATTCGATGACGGGGTATGCAAGCCTGCGCGGTTCGGTTCAAGACAACCTTGGTTTTACATTGACGATGAAGAGCGTGAACCATCGATTCCTCGACCTGCATTTGCGGATGCCGTCTTACTGCGATGGGTTAGAGCCGCAGTTGCGGCGGGTATTGAAGGAAGGGCTGCGACGAGGTCATGTCGAGGTGACGTTGCAGGTGGAGCGGCGGGCCAATGCGGAGGTGCAGTTGAATGCCGGCCTGCTGGGCGCGTATATGCAGGCGTTTCGCGAGGCCGCGGAACTGCATGGGGTGGCGAACCAGCCGGATTTGAATGCGATGCTGCGTATTCCGGGTGTGATGAGCGCGGAGAGCAGCGTTGAGATGGAAGATACGCCTGCATTGGAAGCGTCAGTGCTTGCGCTGGTAGCTCCTTTGATCGAGAAGTTGAATGAGGTTCGGGCGCAGGAGGGAGCAGCCCTGGCGGCGGAGTTGCGCGCTTCGATGCTGCGGCTGCGCGGGTTTGCGGAAGAGATGGCCGGGCTGCGGAATGGGGTTCGGGAGGCGCAGTTCGAGCGGCTGCGGGCGCGACTTGTGGAGTTGACGGCTGGCGCGGCGGTGAGTGAGGAACGGGTACTGACCGAGGCAGCAGTTCTGGCGGAGAAGAGCGACATCGAGGAAGAGATTGTACGGCTGCGGACGCATATCGACCGCTTTGTGCAGATGCTCGACGACGGCGGCGAGTTGGGGAAGCGGCTGGACTTCCTGTTGCAGGAGCTGAGCCGGGAGGCGAATACGATGCTCTCGAAGACGAGCGGCGCGACGGGTGTGAACAGCTTGCGGATTACGGAGCTTGGGCTGGAGATGAAGGCGGAGATCGAGAAGGCGCGGGAACAGGTGCAGAATCTGGAGTAGAAGCACGAGCTGAGGCGATGGCTTTGCTTTGCAAGTTTTGATAAAGGCGGTTTTCAGGAACGGATGGCAGGCATACTTTTTATTATTTCGGCGCCCTCGGGCTCGGGCAAATCGACGCTGGTGAGCCAACTGCGGACGCTTGTCGAAGGGCTGGACTTTTCGATTTCGTACACCACGCGGGCTCCTCGGGGTTCGGAGGAGGATGGACGGGAGTACCACTTTACGAGCCGTGGGGAGTTTGAGCGGATGGTGGCGGCGGGAGACTTTCTGGAGTGGGCGGAGGTCTTTGGGAACTACTATGGGACGGCAGTTTCGGCGTTAGGCCATGCGAAAGATGCTGGGAAAGATCTGTTGCTGGATATCGATGTGCAAGGTGCGGTTCAGGTGATGAAGCGGCTGCCGGAGGCTGTGTCCATCTTTATCCTGCCGCCGAGCCCTGAGGTGCTGGAGAGGCGATTGCGCAACCGAAGCGAGGCGGAGCATATGACTTCGGAGACGGTGATCGAACGGCGCTTGTCGCAGGCGCGGAACGAGCTGAAGCAGGTGTGGGACTACAAATACGCTCTGGTGAACGATGTGTTGGACGAGGCTGTGATGGAGATGCGTGCCATTGTTTTGTTCGAGCGCGGGGTACGGGATGGGATGCAGACGGTGGCCTCCGGGTGCAGGACGGATGCCGCTTCGCCGAGGTTGAAGGCGGCGTTGCGTACGTTTGAGAGATAGGGACGGGTTATCCACACGGAGGATTGTGCGAGACATTTGGTTGGGCCTGGGATATAACTTCAGTCAATGGGGGTGAAACGCATGACGATCGAAGATGCTTTCCACAACAAGTACAGCCTGGTGAAGGGTGCGGCGCGTCGGGCGCGTCAGCTACAGTCTGGTGCTTCGCCGTTGATCGTGGCCAAGTCGACCAAGCCATGCCGCGTGGCGCAGGATGAGATTGAGCAGGGGCATGTGAAGTTCGTTCTGCCGAAGCAACTGGTGGAGCCTGTCGTCGATATTCCTGTGCCTTAGCGCGCGATACCATAGAGCCATGGCAGGAGAAGCAGAGCAGCAGTTGCGGGCTTATGTCGAGTACTTCCGCGATCTGGGAGTGCATGACTTTTACCGGCGGGGTGAACCGGTTTTAGCCGCGGCGCGTGAGGTTGTACCGGCAACGATCCTTCCCGATGTTTCTGCTGTATCTGAGACGGTTGCTATTGCGCTTGAGGATGATGGAGACGTTGTTGCGCGCAGACCTGATTTTCTGGAGCCTCCGATTTTGAAGCTGGTGAGTTTTGATGATCTTGCGCCTTTGCCTGCGACCCAGGTGGCGGCTTCCGAGAAGGCTGAGGCGCTGGTTGCGATTCAGCAGGAGATTGGCGATTGCACACGGTGTCCGCTGGCCTATGCGGGGAGACATACGATCGTGTTTGGCGATGGGGATGCCAATGCCCGGTTGATGTTTGTCGGCGAGGGGCCAGGGGCGGATGAAGATGCTTCCGGGGTTCCGTTTGTGGGCAAGGCCGGGCAACTGCTGAACAATATGATTGCTGCGATGGGGCTGAAGCGGGAGCAGGTTTACATCGCCAATATCGTGAAGTGCAGGCCACCGGCGAATCGGGTTCCGGAGCCGGCGGAGGCCAGTACCTGCGAGCAGTTTCTGCTGCGGCAGATGGATGTGATCCAGCCGCAGGTGGTGGTGGCTCTGGGAGCGACAGCGGCTACCTACCTGCTGGGAGTGAAGCAGTCGCTCAGTTCGCTGCGGGGCAAGTGGCATCGCTGCCGTGGCGCGAAGCTGGCGGTCACATATCATCCGGCGTTTCTTCTGCGCGATCCCAGACAGAAGGGCGAGGCGTGGAAGGATCTGCAGATGGTGATGGCGGAGTTGGGACTCAAGGCTCCAGCTAAGGGGTGACCCCCTCCCCCCTGGGGGTACCCCAGGCTAAGTCTCCTGATTATAACGAGTTGTGAAAAATGGTCGCGCCAAATTCGTGCAATCAAATGGGTTATAGGTAAATTCGTCTTTCTAAATGAGTTAGGCCAGGCGTTGTCGCCCGGCCTTCTGGTTTTATCTCTACTGTTTCTATTCTAACGAATCCTAAGAAACTCATCCGCCAACTTCTCGATGAAATCGTATCAGAGGTAAGTGATTATCTTTGTGTTGTTTACGAGGATTTTGATCTGCTTGAGGCGCCTTGCGGGGCTTGACAAGCGAATTTGCTGGGTTTTTTTGGGAAAAAAAGTTGAAAGGCGATTCGGGCGGATGAAGGGACCTTCAGGGTCTTGGTTTGGGGAGAGGAGTGCGGTTCGCGCTTTCGCGCGGATGCCCACTCATGCGATGAGACTGCATGAATGGGCACCCGGCTAAAGAAGGTGGCGCTACAAACCCAAAC
>Ga0207667_10011627_pt1 | contig 10219 bp, 8 predicted proteins | sample KBSCornC52_FD_184301 | JGI IMG/M metagenome (GOLD analysis project Ga0207667, IMG submission 184301) | Corn rhizosphere microbial communities from Kellogg Biological Station, Michigan, USA - KBS Corn C5-2 (SPAdes) (version 2) | ecosystem: Host-associated > Plants > Roots > Rhizosphere > Soil ...
CGTTCGAACGCGGTGCTGGCACGTCGGCATAGCGATCGGTGGCAAGCACGGGCGGCGGCAAGATGCGGGCGGCAAAGGTCCGATCCTCATAATAGCGCAGCTTCTTCGCCCGGATCGGCGCCAGCCCCGCGACCATCACCACCTCATCGGCCGCGGGAAGCTGCATGACCTCGCCCTGGGTCAGCAGCGGACGCGCGGTCTCCTGCCGGCTGACCATGACATGCGCGAGCCAGGGTGCGAGCCGGTGCCCGGCATAGTTGCGCATCGCGCGCTGCTCGGTCGCCTGCCCCAGCGCATCGGAAATGCGCCGCGCGGTGCGCTCGTCATTGGTCGCGAAAGCGACCCGGACATGGCAATTGTCGAGGATCGCATTGTGCTCGCCATAGGCCTTTTCGATCTGGTTCAGCGACTGGGCGATCAGGAAGGCGCGCACGCCATAGCCGGCCATGAAAGCAAGGCTGGTCTCGAAGAAATCCAGCCGTCCTAGCGCGGGGAATTCGTCCAGCATCATCAGGAGCTGGTACTTGCGACCGCCCTGCCCGCCCTCGCTGTCGAGCCTTTCTGTTAGCCGCCGGCCAATCTGATTGAGGATCAGGCGGACGAGTGGCTTGGTCCGGCTGATGTCCGATGGCGGCACCACCAGATAGAGCGAGACCGGATGCGTGGCTTCGACGAGATCGGCGATCCGCCAGTCGCAGCGCGAGGTGACATGCGCCACGGTTGGGTCGCGATACAGCCCAAGGAATGACATGGCGGTGGAGAGCACGCCGGAGCGCTCATTGTCGGACTTGTTGAGCACTTCGCGCGCGGCCGAGGCCACGACCGGATGCACCATCGGCGCCTCAGGCGTACCCAGATGGTTGGTGGTCATCATCTGCTTGAGCGTGGCTGTGAACGGCCGCTGCGGATCGGAGAGGAAGGTGGCGACGCGCGCGAGCGTCTTCTCTTCCTCGGCGTAGAGGATGTGGAGGATGGCGCCGACCAGCAGCGAGTGGCTGGTTTTCTCCCAATGGTTGCGCCGTTCCAGCGCGCCTTCGGGATCGACGAGGATATCGGCGATGTTCTGGACGTCGCGCACTTCCTGGGCGCCACGGCGGACCTCGAGCAGCGGATTATACTTGGCCGAAGCCGCGTCGGTCGGATTGAACAGCAGGCAGTGCGAAAAGCGGGCGCGGAAACCCGCCGTCAGCGTCCAGTTCTCACCCTTGATGTCATGAATGACCGCCGAGCCCGTCCAACCCAGCAATGTCGGAATGACCAGGCCGACGCCCTTGCCGCTCCTCGTCGGCGCGAACGCCATGACATGCTCGGGCCCGTCGTGGCGAAGATAATGGGTACCAAGCCGCCCAATGAAGACGCCTGCGTCGCGATGGAGACCGGCGCGTTCGATCTCTTGGCGGTTTGCCCAGCGCGCCGACCCATAGGTAGTAACATTGCGCGCTTGGCGAGCGCGCCACAGCGATCCCGCGATCGCGGCACCGCAACCGATGAAGCCGCTCGCGCCCGCGATGGTGCCTGCGCGATCGAAGATGTGCGGCGCATAGGCATCGAAATGGTACCACCAGGGGAAGATCGACCAGGGGTGATACATGGGCCAATGGCCAAGGATGAACCAGGGATGCCCTAGTTCAGCTTGCCAGGCGAGCTTCCACGCCGCCCATTCGGTCGCGAACCAGATGCCGGCGATGACGATCGCGAAGACAATGAGGATCTGGCCGATCAGCAGCTTGGTCGGGGTCACAGTCTAGCTCCGGGAAGGACGGCTCGTCCTGACCAGAGAAGAATCGCACCAATTGCTCTGCCGGCGTTAGCGTCTCTCTACCGACTCTGACCCCCTCTTCGCCGCCATTTTTCGCATGAAGGGCAGATTAGCTCAGCCGAATGTGGTCACCTAGCGACTCGGCGATGTCGGCCAGGTCCGATGTTTGCCATCCTTAGGCGGCGCAGCGGGCGCGAGCCGCTTTGCGACGAAGTCGGCGGCATGTTGGAGTACCACCCCCATGCCGCGCTCGTGAAGATAAGCCTCCTCCTTTGGGCCTAGGCGAAACCGCGCGCGGAAAGTCGATTTCGCGAGCCCTGGAAACACTTCGTCAAGCGAGCGCATCATTCCGCCGGGCCAGCTACCCATCTGAATGACCGACTCGTTGGACACTCTGGAAAGTCTCCTTTTGGGCCCGTGGACCGGAATAGCGGACATGTGGGCATTGAGGAACCGCATGACCTCGGCTTGGATCTGGAGCCTGCCGATGGTAACCTTCGAGCGTTTTCATCCGAACAGTCGATAGGTCTCATCAATCTCTACGGAACGAAGTCTTCTCACATCCCGGCTGCCTGGGTCTTGCACTCCCACGAATATGTCTGTCCTGCCGGCAATAATAAAGGCCATGGGACGTTTGACGTGATTGGCGAGTCTCCGCCAACTCTTCTGATCAGTGAAGGAGGGATTGGCAGTTCCGAACGGGTGCGTGTGCCATTCGCCTACCCAATCGACTTTGCCAAGCGAGGCTTTCCATGCTCGCAAGGCGGCAAAACGATGCCCTCGTGCTGATCGTTCAAACAGAACGGGCGTGGCGCGATCCCAAGGCTTGGGAAGCGTTAGCCTGATGACGTGAACTGCATTGTCCTTACGGAGCCCCAGCAGCAGACCTCCGGCTTCGTTCAAAGCATGTGGCTTTCGAGCTTGCGACAGGATCTCAGCGAGCAAGCCTTCTGGGACGAGAATTCGCGTCATGCAGTCTCCCGAAAGCTTGCACATGCAGGACATCCGGCAACAGGCTCGGGCGATTTCGGTGGTTGATGCCGTCCGCCAATCGGATCGACCGCGACGGTGCGGAGCCTAGCACCTGGCTCGCCTCGCGACCAATCAATCGCCGAGCGAAGCGAGAGAGAGGCCGCGATGACCGGCGCATCAACACTGAATGCGGCGTAAGTGCCGTCCCCGCAACTGGCGGGCATGAACTGCGTGACAATCCCGTTTTGAGCTGCCGGGTAACGCCATTGCCCGGCGAAATCGGGGCGAAGGCAGCGAAAACAAGCTTTGTCGTCACCAAGATTCAAGAAGCTCTGCGCCCCCACGCCGTTCCCGAAGACCCAAGAGTGAAGAAGCGCCCCCAGTTTGGTGCCGCGATCTTCAAGGAACAGTTCGTTGAGGGCGGTTTGTACATTCCAATCGCCGGTGGCGTCGATGATCAGATCACATCCTTTCAAGCTCGACCAGCTTTGGACGGCATCCGCTGCAAAGGGCAATACGGATACGTCCGGGTGAAATCTCTGCAATTCACGGGCAAGTGCTTCAGCCTTGTTCTTGCCTATGTCCGCAAAGTTCAGGAGATGGCGGCCAAGATTTCCTGGCGAAACTTTGTCGGTGTCAAACAGATAGAACGGTTCCCCCAAACCCGCGCCAGATTGGATCAGCGTGCGCGCCAAGTGACTGCCGATCGTCCCGCAACCGATCAGCGCAATTCTGCATTCCGCCAGCCTCGCGGGATATATCGCATTGCGGGACGTAATCCGCTCGAGACTTGCATCGACCACGTTCCATCGCTCCAGTTCCAGCGAGCCCTTCATTGCCGCCAACAGTTTCGGCACCGCCGAAAGTCTGATCGTCCCCGACTTCAAACCCGCTCGGATTTTTGGAGGGCGCTTGATAGAAAAGCCGACAAGTGCATTAGCGCTGAAGATGAAGCCTATCTTGCGATTGAGCAGCGCCTTCTCGACAGTGTTCCACGGGATGTCTGAAAGCGCCGCCTGCTCGGCCCACCACGCCTCAAGCGATGGCAAATCAGTGGGCGGCACGATGCTTTTGCCGGGACCAATGCGGCCCCGAGTGGAAAACACCAGCGCTGAAAGGACTTCGTCTTCGACGGGCCACCCGTTGATGGTCGCAGAACGTGACAGAAGAACCGCTTTCGCGTCATCCCGGCTGGCGGAGCATAAAAATGCCTCATGCGTCCCCGGCTCCAAAGTAGAGCCGAGCAATGAGAGGATTGCCAGGCCCTTCCAGTAATGCTGGTACTCGTCCGCCATCTCGGCGGCGCCTTGCCCCCTGTAAGATCTCTCAAGCGTTTTTTCCGCTTCCCGAAGAACGCGAAGAATGGCTTCCCCCGGTTTCGCATTGTCGAAGGGCAAGCCCGCCGCAGAGGCATAACAGATGCCCGTTTCGATCTCGATATGAGCAAGCACATCGAGCGGAATCTGGTCCCGGTTTATCAGGTGAACCCTGGGACGATTAACAAACCGGGCATCCGGGATTTCTAGCCGGACGTCCACCGGGCTGCCATGGACACTGATCTGCCCAGTATATGTTGGGCATATGCCGGTGGTCAGCAGAAAACCCTGCTCGCGCAGCGTTGAGTCAATAACCACTCGCGCTTGGTCGGGGCGCATTAGCCAGACGTGGAAGAGATAACGTGAGGGGCCGGATTTTTCGCTGGTTGAGCGTGCAGCACAGCGTTGATTTGCGCTCCTGCAATCTTCACGGCATCAGGCCGGTAGGGGATCCGCTGGCCGAACGAGGCACGAAGCCGCTTCACCACTTCCTCCGCATCACCCGTCCTCTCCAGCGCCGATACCATCTGCGCATTGAGCGCATTAGCTTTTGCCACGATGTCGCGGCGTGTATCGTCCTCCCAGCCATTCAGGCATGAATCCAACACCGGATTGCAAACCTCATCCTGCAAGACGGCAGGCAGCCGCTTGGCAACTTCCATCACCAGAAAATCGTCCCGATCTTCGCCCGGAAGACCGCCCGCCGCGTTACTGAAGTCAATAAGGGCCTGATCAATGGCGCACATCAAGCACAGCGAGGACAAGCTTCCGTTTGTCCAGGAGTAGTCACGCCAGCCCTTAAAAAAGCGACACAGGCGCAGATACACAGCACCGTATTGCTCTACCCGGCGATCAACCCAGTCCTGGAGTTTTTTGGGATCGGATTGAATCCACGTCCCATCCTTCCGCGCGAGCATGACCTTGTCGGTCGGCAATCTGAAACTGTCGAGCACTGCTTTTCGTGTCAAAGCGGAATCCTGCGTGCTTTTTGCAAGCTCTTCGGACATCAACGAGAAACGTTCGCCGGGCACCGAGTAGATTGGAATGTCAAGATGGGCACCTTGCCACAACTTGACCCTCACACAGTTTTGCTTGCGCTCGACCCCACGCCAGCCCTCCGCACGCGCCAGCGGCGTGAGGGTGTTGTAAACGAAGTCAAACAACCCCTTTGCCGTCAGGGCGGGTTCGCCGTTGTCGAGAAACTCGACCGGCACATACATGCCATCATCGAGGTCAATCTCCTGTGACAGCTGGGCCGGATCATTGATCGTTTTGTAGGCAAAGCTGCCCTGCGTCATGAACTTCACTTCAATACGCATGCGTGCAAGCCTCTTGGCTGCGCTGTTCCAGCCGCCTTGCCAATACTCGTCAACGGTGTGAATTTGTGAAGCCGCCGCCGCGCGCAGGGTGGTGCGGACTTTCTGGCGCGCGCTCATCAAATTGCGACGTGCATCGTCACCGATGTCTAGCTGGGCAAGGTAACTCGGAACCGATTTCAGGCCGCAAAACAGCGCATGGGCGTTGGCAAGAGTCTTCGTCATGGAGTCCCCCCTGGGGATAATGTTCACTTTTGTTCCAATCTGGGTTCCCAAGCGTCGCATTTCAAGTATGGTTAGCTTTATGTATAAGGTTATCCCCCACAAAGTCCTTTTCATGATAATCGCGTGGCTGATCTTCGGCTGCGTGCTGGCGGTTAACTCTTTCAATCAAATACTAAATGCCGAATGGTTTCGCCCCGGTCAGGCCATCACGATTGCTTGGTTGATCATTTCCGCGTTCGCATGGAATCCGGTATGGCGGTTTTTCTGGCGCGTTTTTCCGAAGCTCAATCACTGGATTTTCCCTGACCTGAACGGCGCGTGGGATGTTGAAATGGCTTCGAACTGGTCCGTTCATCGACAGATCGCCGAGGCCGCAGCAGGGCGGGCAGCATCTTTCGACATTGAGCGATGTCCCGAAGACGATTTGGCTGCGCTCCAAGCCGTTCAGCTTAAGGCTGAGATCAGTCAGACCTGGTTCAACATCGAAATCGTGATCTGGAATCCCCGCCATGATACGCCAATCAAACGATCCGACGTTATTTCTGCCGATCCATTTGGCGCAGTGGGGCTGAAGCCGAGCGGGCTGTTCTATTTTTTCAAACAGGAGAACGATCGACCACGCTTGGCCGATGAAACGGAATTCTACGGGTCTGCTCGTGTTGAGTACGATAAGGATGCAGACACGCTGCACGGCTTATTCTGGACTGCGCGCATGTGGGACCGCGCACTAAATACAGCGGGTGAAATAACTTACCGCAGATCTTCATAAGACATTTCTGTGCCGTGCCCCTTAGACCGGGCTCTCGTGAACCGAACCCGTTGATACGGTTTCGGCCATCCGGCGTCGATCTCTCGCGGAATTGCTTAGGGGCGCTTTCCCTCGCGCGTGCCGTTTGCTTCTCACGGCATAGGCGGCCCTTGGTTGGTAGGTCCCGTCCCTGCTGCCGGTCGCCGAGGCCTGGTGATGACGCATGGACCGACGACCGCTTTTGACGGTCCGTCCCATGACGGAAACGGCCGCTTTGTCGGCGCTTTTCAATCATTCATTGAAGTTTGCCGCGGCCGCTCGCGAACTACTCTCCAAACAAGATGCCCGATGCGTCGCGAGAACCCAGGCCGCGATTGCCTCGACATCCCGGATTCCCCGGAGCGCCAGGGTTGCCAGGATTTCCAGGATTGCCGATGTTGCCATAGTTTACGCTACTTTTGACAATCTCGTCGCCCTCCAGCTCACCGACATAGCTCCCGGATAGCATGTGAACGTGCGTGCCGCTGAGCTGGCCAACCGCGTTTCCACGCATATCATGAAGATAACGTCCGCGTTTGAAGCCGACGGCATTGCCGCTGCGGTTGTAGATGTAATCGGTCATCACTGTCTTCCTATCGGCATGAACCTGATACACGCAAACGGCAGGTTTTGGGATCGGTTCGTACCTCGAACAACCGAGATGTTGGCGTTAGTGGTTGAGCAAACCGACCTCGATTGCCCTGGTCAAGGCCACCTTGTTATCCGCCGCGATCCACCAGATCTTTCGCGCTGCGTCCCAACGTGCACCGATGGCCTTAGCCTCATCTTTTCGAGCGTAGGGCACGCTCAGCTCGACGTAGGGTGTTTGATCGGCATTTGAAGTGATCTTCCTGCGATCATGCCGGGCAAGGTTTGCCGCTACTGTTGTATCGTTCGAAGATCGCAGGTGGACGCGTGAAGCCCAAGCCGGTGGGGCGATCTGTCGCCAGGTTTTGTAGGTACCTGCTGCCGGAAGCCTAGCCAGTTCTTCCTTCAGTCTGCCATCGAGCGTGTAAATGTCGGCTAAAATCGGCGGATTGCTGAAATATGGCGCTGGCCCGCTACGTTCACCCATGCCAACCACCCTTGCACAAGTACTTTCCCAAGTTGTTCGCCGCAGCCAAAAACCACCGCCTCCATACGCCATATACATCTGAAAGATATTCAGTTGGTCCGGTGAGATGTGCATGAAGGTCGTATTTTTCGCTGGATGGTTTCAAGGGCATTTGAAAATGAAAGCGTAGCAGTACGTCGAACGAAGGCAAACGGCACAATTACTCTCAAGTTAAACGGCTGGTGTTGGATTTGCCATAAAACCTGAACGGCAGCTATGCTGAAGAAGGAAGCCGAAAGCTGCCTGCCTGGATGCGACCCGGCTGACGGCCCCGGCGAGTACCTGAAATTAGGGCAGCTTTTGGCGAGCTAATCCAGAGCCGGGAATGGCGGCTATGTCGGCGACTGCTGACCGAGCCATTGCCTGGTCCGAATGCTAACTTTCCCAACTCCGCCGCCTGAGCCTGGCCGGCAGGAAACGGCCAGCTTAAGCATTTAAATGCTCGGCCCGCTGCGCTGCCGCCCGAAGGTCCAGCTGATCCCGTCGGCTCGCATGATACCCGCAACCGGCTTGCCGATCTGGCGCTCCAGCACCGGCCGCCAGGGCACCAGCGTGAAATCACGGCTGCGCTCGACCAGCGCGTAGCGGCCACTGGTCAGCTCGATCATGCGCCCGAGCCGGCCTTCGATCCGGTCCCCGGACTGGGTCTCGGTAAACGCCAGGCCCAGCTCGTCGGAGAGCTGTCCGGCAACGCGAATCAGTTCGCGCCGCTGCAGCACGGCAAGAATATCCGGACGATAGATTGTCCGATCTCCCTGCTCGTTTGCCAATCCTTCGGCGATCAACCATTGGCGACGGCGGGCTTCGGCCACGCGAGCATCATGCCCAAAGCCAGCATCTCGCAGCGGCGCCGGCGAGGCGGCCACCAGTTCCCGGTCGAGCCAGGTCGCGGCATCGGCATCGACCAGCTTCTCCAAGGGCTGAAACGACAGCGTTTCCACGGCAACAGGTCGGTCCTTCGCACGAGCAGCCTCATAGGCGGCCGCGTGCGACAGATGATCGGGCGCGATGATCCAGGTCCCGTCCGGCTCGCGCTCAACGCCCTGGGTGACCCGGCGGATCGCCTCAAGCCTGCGAACATGCGCTTCAGCGAAAGCTTGGGTCGCAGCCGGATCGTGACGAAGATGTGCGTCGATCGTGTAGCGGCCGCCGTTCGCTACAGCGACATCGGCAACGGTCCGGTCGGCATCGCGAACTCCATATTCGGCGGGTGCGATCCGGACAATCGCGCCGGTTGCCACCGGGCCCACATTGTCGCCACGGCCGATATCGACATAGTGGGAGCGCCCGTCGGTCGCCTCGACGATCAGATAATGGCGGTCATTGATCTCGTCGACGAGACCTCGCTGGGCGATGCGTCCAACGATCGCGCGAGCGTCAGGCGCGGCAGGATCATAGATGACCTGATCTGCGATTGCCGGCGCATCGTTGCGGGCAGCATAGGCCCGCTGCATCGTGCGGATGATATCGCCGCGCTCACCCATCCGGCGGAGCGTATCGGCAAGGTCGGGCGCCAAGCGCCAATGCACCGCGCCGACCTGGGTGGCGAGGCCGAGCCTTTCCAGCGTCTTCAGCCGGCCGGTCCGGATCGCCTGGTCGAACGCGCCGCGCGCAGCGGAACTCGCCAGTCCGTTCGCTTCGACATCGCGGATCAGCGAACGGTCGATGCTCGTCAGCCGCTCCTGCCCGACCTCGGCGCGCAGACGCTGCTCGATCGCGGCGTCGGTGCGAGGTCCAAGATCAAGATCGACCAGCTCGCAGGCGCGCTCGCGCAGGCCATGGCTGATATAGTCACGCGCAATGATCAAATCCCGTCCGCGATCATCCTTGCCGCGCAGTATGATGTGAGTGTGCGGATGGCCGGTGTTGAAATGGTCAACCGCGACCCAGTTGAGCCGCGTGCCGAGATCCTCCTCCATCCGGCTCATCAGCCGTCGCGTGAGTGGCTTCAGGTCCTGATACTCCGCGCCATCCTCGGCACTCACGATGAAGCGGAACTGGTGACGGTCATCCTTGGCCTGCTCGAGCCAAGTGGTGCGATCCACCTGATCGGCGTCCACGCCGTAGAGCTGGCCCCGTCCGCCATCGCGGGTCGTGCCGTCCCGTTCGACATAGCGCAGATGGGCTTTGGCTGCATCGAGGCTCTTGCCCAGCCGAACTGTGCGCGCCTTGACGATGACACGTCGCTGCCGGAACGCCGCGAACCGATCGCGGCTGACAAGCACGCGCCCAACGCCGGCGCCCCGTCCGATCCGGCTGCCGGTGAAGCCACTGCGGCCGCGCCCTATTGCAGCGCCCCCGCGCGCCAGATTGGCAGCGGCCAGAACCCGATGCAGGAACTTGCGCGCCCGCTTGCCGCTGCCGCCAGCCCGCATCCGGCCGAGCCAGGGCTCGAACTCTTCGTCGTTCGCCATAATCGAGGCTCTTCCAGGCAAGAAAAGCCCGAACATGCGCCTGGCATAATAATCTGAAAATCGGTGCCGCCAGGAAGCGCTCAATTTCGAGGCTTTTGGGCGGACCGACACTGTCGACTCAGGCGCGACACTGTTTGGCGCTGCTTAGAAAACGATGTGCAGACAAAAGCTTATGGCCTGTCGCCGCAAGCGGACAGTGCCATAGCTTCTCTATCTTGCCCTCTTAATTGGGCCCTCCTGAAGCCGTCTCTTGCCATTCAGAATGGCCCCTTCGATCCATACTGATCCACATGCAACGTCGCCATATCCATTTACG
>Ga0207667_10011628_pt1 | contig 10218 bp, 5 predicted proteins | sample KBSCornC52_FD_184301 | JGI IMG/M metagenome (GOLD analysis project Ga0207667, IMG submission 184301) | Corn rhizosphere microbial communities from Kellogg Biological Station, Michigan, USA - KBS Corn C5-2 (SPAdes) (version 2) | ecosystem: Host-associated > Plants > Roots > Rhizosphere > Soil ...
CCATCACGCCGGAGCGTTTCGACGTGCAGAATCTCGGCACGGACACGGCGAACGTGCAGGTCAGCAAGCTGGAGTTTCAGTCCCAGGATGCGGAGCGCGGCGAGTACGCGCATTACATGCTCAAGGAAATCTTCGAGCAACCGCGCACGGTGGAAAACGCGCTGCGCGGCCGCATTGATTTTGAAGGCGCAACGGCGAAATTCGGCGGACTGAATATGACGCCGGCGGAATTGCGCTCGATCGATCGCATCGTGATCGCCGCAAGCGGCACGAGCTGGCATGCGGCGTTGGTGGGGGAATATTTGATCGAAGAATTGGCGCACCTGCCGGTCGAAGTGGAGTTCGCGCACGAATTTTGTTATCGCAATGCGCCGTTGGAGCGGGGAACGGTGCTCGTGGTGATTTCGCAATCGGGCGAGACGGCGGACACGCTGGCGGCATTGCGCGAAGCCAAACGGCGCGGGCACCCGGCGCTGGCGATCATCAACGTGGTCGGCAGCACCATCGCGCGCGAAGCGACGGGCGGCATTTATATGCACGCCGGACCGGAAATCGGCGTGGCGTCGACGAAGGCATTCGTTTCCACGATCACCATCTTGTCGTTGCTGGCCGTTCATCTTGGCCGCATGCGGATGTTGTCATCGAATCGCGCGCTGGAAATCCTGCGCGCACTCGAGGCGGCGCCGAAGCAGATTGAAGCAATCCTGGCGCAGAGCGGCAAGTTGAAGGAATTGGCGCTGAATTACGCGAAAGCGGATGACTTTTTCTTTTTGGGCCGCGGTTACACGTTTCCGATCGCGTTGGAAGGCGCGCTCAAGCTCAAGGAAATTTCCTACATCCACGCCGAAGGATATTCCGCGGCGGAAATGAAGCACGGGCCGATTGCGTTGATTGACGCGAATACGCCGACGGTTTTTCTGGTGCCGCAGGATTCGATGTATGACAAAACGATGGCGAACCTGGCCATGATTCGCGCGCGCAAAGGACCGATCATCGCGGTCGCAACCGAAGGTGACGAGCAAATCAAAAGCGTGGCAGATGACGTGATTTACCTGCCGCGCACCGCCGCTGAGCCAGTGTATCCGCTGCTCGCGAGCATCCCGCTGCAGCTCTTCGCGTATTACATCGCGGTGGCGCGCGGTTGCGATGTGGACAAGCCGCGCAACCTCGCGAAGAGCGTGACGGTGGAATAGAGTGGGAAAATCATAGTAGGCCTGATGTGGTAAAAAAATAAAGTTCTGAACCAGAAAACAAAGTTCTGAACTGAAAAATAAATTGCTGAACTGAAATGTATTCGGGATTTAGCTGAAATTTGGCAACTAATTAGCTCGGATATTCCGAAAGCAGGACGCGCATTAATTCACACGCCCCGAGGTAGGAGAATGATCAGGGTTGGAAGTGAGTTTGAACCGCTCGGATTCTTTCTGTTACGGATGTAGTGGGTTTATGATTTTATGGATCGAAATACGGTTTCAGATCTTCCAACGTGCAATCACCTAACCATTTTCGAATATGGACAACTTTGCCTGCGGCTTTGTACATGTCCCATCGAGCCCACCACATTCGCGTGCCGGCTATTTCTTCCTCCTGCCGTGCGTCAAGTAAGACGATACGGTTTTCTTTGGCGTCTCGGAGCCACTGCCGCAATCGAATGTTAATTCCTTTGTCGCCCCAACCGTAACCAGAACAAACCAACGTCCGATGTCGTGAAAGCAGACTCCGGAACGCATTGAACAATTCTCCGAACGGGCCAATACCATATGCCCGTTCGGAGAATTTAGTGCCGGTAAGAAACAAAGGCGTGATGCTAGTTGAATTGATCAATTTGCCATCGATTCCGCGTGCGCTTTCGGAGTTCCCTAAAATTGTCGCGAATTGATCAATGGCTCCGGAGCGAATCACGTTCCAATTAATTGAACCGTGCAATTTAATAAGCCGAGCAACATCATCGTTAATGCTCCAATCCCCATTGAAAATGCGGACATCGTGAATGCGTTTCCCAAAACCATCTACTAGTCGGACATTGGCTTCGTTTGCTTGTGCTTCAAGTAGTAAATCATGATTGAGGGAAAAAATGTTTGTTTCCTCAACGTGTCGCGTTATATCAGTCAGGATCCTGAGCTTGACTGGCTTCTGAACTGGGGCCAAACCGTGGAAAACAACAAATTGGATGAGATCAATAGCTTTTTCTGTGAGCGAGGCAAAGGCGTTTCCATCAATGTGCGGTTCCACCTCTGCGCAAAGATCCACCATATTCCCTTTGATTTTCTTCAACGTGGCGGCGATTAGTGGGCTCAAGATCTCGCCTGTCTCGTCGTCGAGCAGTTGTCGTGCTGCCGCATATATATCCTCATAATTAGGACTTCTGTTCTCCCGCATTTGTAAATGGGGAGTAATTTCTTGCGACAGACGACACAAAAACTCCTGAGCAAGCCGTGCAATGCCAGCGGAAATTTGCTCTTCGCTGCTCGGGCGTGGATAAAACCGTAAATCAGTATGTTGCCACCAGGCACCATTCAGCACGCTGTCGGTTAGGGCAGTTACAGTTGGAGCGCCCGACGCGTAAGAAATCCCAGAACCAAGCAAAAACGCAACGCGACTCATTCCGCTGAAAGAATTGCCATAAAGGCGAAAAACTTCAATATGAATGCAAAGTTCAGACGCCGATGGGTGCATCTTCGCATGGCCCAGCCCCAACAGCGCATTTGTGGAGCGCCGAATTCCGATCCGCCGCGTTTCGGGCGGACGCTTGAAAACCCGGGGCGTGGGAGACCGGTGCTTCAGGGGCAGTGCCAAGATGCGTCCGACGGTCATATCAGTGCATTGACCGCGCAGAAATTTTGCCCATCGCGTGGTATATGGTCTTAAGTTGAGAGAGGAGATGGCGTGATATTCTGGCTGTTTGGTCTCAGATGCGGCAATTTTCGGCGTGTCTCGCATTCATTGCGAAATTGTTTCGGCTGGAGAGGAAAATAGTAAAAGAGAATACTGACGGAATGAAAACGCTTGTCCAGTGGAAGCGTCTTTGGCGTCCGTTCGACGGTCGCAGCAAGGATGTCAACGATAACGATGGTTTTCTGGTGAACTCGACGGACCTCATCGGATTCGCATCGCCTGACGACCCTAAATCGTTGAACGAACTTCTCGACGTCCGGTGCCTAGTGTTATGTGGCGAGCCCGGCATGGGAAAATCCAAGGCGCTGGAACAAAGTCGGCCAGAGATTGAGAAGAAGGCGGGACATTCCGGAGGGGGTATTTATTGGCGGTCCTTCCGCGAAGCGTTTGATCCAGCGCATTTACTCCAGGGTTTGAAGACCTCTGTCCAATGGGAGCAGTGGATTAAGGGTAATGAGCTCACGATTGTGATTGATGGTGTGGATGAAGGATTGGCTTTGGCTTCGAACCTCATAACCGTTTTTGCCGCCCAATTGAAGAATCGTCCGGTCGAACGTTTGCGGTTAATCCTGGTGTGCCGAGACGCCGAATGGCCAGTCGAAGAAGGCCGTGCCTTGATGAGCTTGTGGCCTGCACAAGATGTAAGCCGATTTCAACTGCAACGACTGCGATGGTCCGATGCGCTGGATGGCGCGAGGCATTGGGGATTGTCCGAGTCGGAGGCGGCGGATTTCATGGATAGGGTGCAAAAGCAAGTGTTGGAACCGTTCGCCTCCCGACCAATAACCCTGGAGATGCTTGTAGAAGAGTTTAAGGCCCATGGTCAACTTCCGGGTTCAAGGACAGAAATCTTTAAGCGCGCCTGCTTACGGCTCTGCCGCGAAGAGCCCTACCGTTCCAAGTTTCTAAAAGGTGCTATAGGCTTCGAGTTTAAGGCAGATCAACTCTTGCCTGTTGCGGAAAAGATTGCAGCCCTGATGTTGCTTTGTCGATTCAATGCTGTTTCACGATCTCCCTCTGCAAAAAATACGCATCTTGATTATGAGAGGCTGCTTCCACCGGATGCGGATGCTCTCCAGAGGGCTAAGCTTGACGCCGCGTTGAATTGCGCTTTGTTTTGCGATGCTGGCAACCAGGCACGAACGTTCGCCCATCAATCATATTTGGAATTTTTGGCCGCCCGATATCTCTCGAATTTTTCTTTGAAACAGCTCTTGGATCTGCTTTGCGTGCGCGCAGGAGACCAGAGGCAAATTGTTCCTCAACTGAGTGAACTTGCTGCATGGCTGGCGTTCGAAAACCGCGAATTTTGCGAATGGTTAATTGGGAGCGAGCCAGAGATTTTGATTCGAAACGATACATCAGCGCTGACGGCATCTCAGCGAGAAAGTTTTGTCGCAGGACTTCTTGCTAGATTGGCGCGCGAGGAGGCTTTTGACGACTGGAATTTGAAACGATTCTATGGAAGTTTTCGGCACTCCGGTTTGGCGAGCCAACTCCGGCCTTACTTACAAGATCCGAACATCGCGCCATTTGCCCGTCGCGCTGCAATTCATATTGCCGACCTAAACAAAGTTGGAGAGCTGTTCGATGATCTTTTAGCCGTCGCCAGAAATATCAAAATCGATATTCATCTGCGTGAACAGGCGATGAATGCAGTGTGTCGCTTGGTTCCCGAAGATCGCCTGAGTGAGTTAGCGCCATTTGCTCGTTGTGAGATTGGCCCGGATCCTGATGACAACCTTCGAGGCGTGGCTTTAAAAACACTCGTACCCCGATTTTGGAAGGTTTCAACGGCTGTTCCTTTTATCAGAAAACCGTCAAATCAAAACGTTATCGGGGATTTCCGGGGCGCTTGCGAGAATTACCTTCCCCAGCAGATCGAGACGGATGATTTGCCGGCGCTATTGACCGCCTTAGCACAAGTCGAGCACCCTTTCGAAGGACATCATAATCATATCAGACCTGTAGCATCCCAAGCTCTGGTTTCTGCCTGTCATCATCTGGAAAGAACGGACATTGCAAGTGCCTTCCTTACGCTCTTGCGAACGAAATTGCGACAGCAACAGTTGCCAATAGGTATCGACGCTACGGAATGGAAAGAAATGGTCGAGATGGAGCCTTCGAAGCGACGCCAGTTGGTCGATCTTTTTATTGAGGCAACCGGAATGACCGTTGAGGAAATTCGCCATCTGCATTTTCAACGATTCATTCCACTGAAAATGGATGATTGTCCTTGGTTTTTGGAACGCGTCGCAAGTGCCACAGGTCCTCGGCGAATGCTGTGGGCCAGGCTTGCACTACTATTCTGGCCGAGTGTGAGCGATACCATATATCGCGACGAGTTCTTTCATGCTTGTGATGAATTACCTGAGTTGGCGACTGAGATCGGGTGGCCTTGCGCTATAGCTCTCAATTCGCCGGAGGAGAAACGTTCTCGGGATGTTTTGCATTGGCAGAAACAAATCGAGAACAATACGAAAAATACCCCTGTCAAACCGAATGCGGACGAATTGTTTAACACATCTTTCACGGCAGCCCGCAGCGACTGGAAATCCTGGCCTGATCTAGGCTACGAATTGCAAAGAGAGGACGATGGTCGCGATGTTTTCGGCGTGAATCCAGACCCTACCAAAAAATACCGCTGGCAGGTCTGCACAGATGTAGAAAGGGACCAGATTGTACAAATCGCTAGGGATTTTTTGATTGGTAGTCCGGCTATTAAAATTGGCTCCGGTCCTGAAGAACAGGCGCCGATCCATCTTTTCTGGGCTCTTTGGTTGGTGAAGGACAAACTTGGAGTTGATCAGAAACTGCGATACGCCATTGAAACCAAATGGTTTGAGGCTCTCTTTGAGCGACCATTTCACGGTGTTCCAGAGGAACAAGCACTTACGACTCTGGGAGTTGGTCTGGATCTAACGCGCGCAACAGACTCTTTGCGGAACCGTTTATCACGGACGATTTCAGGGCAGCTTGGTTTGGCAAATGTCCTTTCAGGATTTGATTTGGCCTGGCGGTCCGAATTTACTCCGGTCCTGATGGATTTTATTGTAGCACAAAAATTGGGAGGGATGGCTCTCGGCGGCGCAATAAAGTTCCTGGCTCGGCATGATGAATCGGTGGCTCGTTCTTGGTTGGCAGAGCAATCCGAGTCTGCGACCCCGAATGACTTGCCAACCACAATCGCCTTGGGAATCGGATTGTTTCCTGAAAAACTGTGGGAGAGCGGGAAATCTAAGATTGAGGCCGAACCGCCTTTGGCGACTGCGGCCTTGCAGGCGCTCGCGGATATCCACACTTCTTCGACAGACTTTTTAGAGACCCTCCCTGCAGTCCAATTGGGTGATCTGTTCTTGCTGCTTGAATCCGCATTTCCAAGTTCGAAACCGATTAAGCTATCGGATGATGAGGCATCTCCGAGAGAAAGGATTGAGAAACTTCGTAATTTCATTCCTCATCGACTCCAAGCCCTAGCAACGAACGAGGCCTGTATTCAATTGGAACGTCTTGCACATACGATTAGTCAATGGAGGACCTCCCTACGCTGGCACTTGCGTGACACTAGACTTGCGCTGCAACGAAATAACTGGTCAGGGGTGTTCCTGGAAATTCTCATAGCCATGGCCGAAAAGCACGAACGCCGCTGGGTCCGATCTGTCGATGACCTCCAGGAACTTATCATGGATTCTATCTCTCGATTCCAAGAGAACCTCATCCAAAATGAATTCCCGACGTTTCCTGATCTTTGGAACGAAAAGCCCAATCTTAGTCCAAAAGATGAAATCGCTCTTACCGAAAAGATAGTTCGCTGGTTGATGGCTGATTTGGCTACAAAGAATGGGGCCGCTCTTGGATGTCAGGTTGAACCAAGTCGCATTCATGAAACTGACATCGAGGTGTCGGCCCGGCCAGGCGGCGCAAGCCCAACCGATGAGCGCTTTTTAGTGACGATTGAGGTGAAATGCAGCTTTAATCAAGAGGTCGCGGATGGCCTCGAAAAACAACTCGTAAGTGAATATCTGCTCAAGCTCGGCCGCACCCACGGGATTTACTTAGTTGGGTGGTATCAGGGTGAGGGATGGAAACCAAACAACAATCCTTTAAAAGCAAAAACTTGGGCTGAAGCGAAGAACGCGACCTGTGAACTTTTGGCGGGGAGTCGCAAGGTGCATCCTGAACTTCGGATAGATGCTTATTGCCTGAACTGTGAGTTTCCACAAGCTTTCCGCAAGCGATAGGAAATCGATACAAGGGATTCTTTATTCTTGATTGGGGCCGGTTTCATCAAGCGCCATTTTGACGACCATCGACCGCCATCTAGGTCCAAGAAACAACGTCATTGTGGCTTGTTGGAGGTCTTGGAGGCAGGAGGGAGTGACCATGCCGAGTAAGTCTTCATCGAAGCGATGGTCGTCCACGCAGGCCAGAATTATTATTTTTGGATCAAGCGTTTTTTTGAAGAGGGTCAGAATCTTTTCGCGAGCATTCTCGCTGGGGCCACTGACGATCACACTGTCCGGCAGCGATTCTGCTCCGGTGACTCGGCGATAACGTAATGGAATGCTTACGGGGCCATTGTCATTTGATAGACGTTCGATCAGCTCTCTCGCCGTGCCCTGATCCTCGAGAAGCCCTTGAACCACTTTTTTGGCGTTGATTTCGGTCCTTGCGCTATCCTCTGCTTTTTCAAATCGCCGGAGGGCCAGTGGACCCATATTTCGTAGGCCTGACCTGACCTGCATCAGCATGGGAACGCTAATATCCAATCGTTCAGCGACTTGTCGCCAGGTTAACCCTAGCGAGGTGCGGTACTCTTCCAAACGAATAGCGATAGGATTTTTAGCCACAAATAAATATTGACGAATGCATACTATTGCATCATTATGCACACATACTAGTGTATGCAATCAAATCTACTAACTACCAGCCCGGCCGACGTGCCGCAACCGGCAAAAAACCCTTCTCATATCAAAGCCCAAGACCCCGGCGATCGTCGAATTGAGAAAAGTTGTGGACTTTCGTCAGCGTCAGCCTGCGCCGAGCAGACCAAATCTGCCCCGCCCGAGTCAAGTATTCCTCCAGCCGTTGCTGAATATCGCGATTTTCCCGAGCGGCCAGTTAAATTGATAGCGTCGAAGCACGGACTTCCAGCAGCCGCATTAATCCATCAAGCGCGAAAAGCTCAATTGCCGGGGCGAAAACGGGGACGACGGTATCAAATTCAACCTTCTGCCGAGCAACGCAAAATGATCGAGATGTACAGAACGAAGACAGGGCGTTTGATCGCCCAAGAGTTTGGGATTTCGCCTCAGCGGGTGTACCAGATTTTGAGGAGGTGGAAACACCTCCTGCCAGAACGATCGTGTACGACATGGGCGGTTGAAACCCAGCCACCGATTCGCCGAGAACGCGAGCGCAAAGAAACGATCGTTTCATTCAGACTGACTAAACGACAAATCGATCGCGTCAAGGAATTGCTTCGCGGGTTGAGTGTTTCGCCTCGCGTCTCAGACAGCAAAGCATGCCACGTAGTATTCGTCGCGATGATCGGCGGATATTCCGATTCCGTTACTTCTAAAAATATTATGCCGAGGGAGAGCGTTCCTTCTAAAATCGTCCCGGAAAGGAAATAATGATATGGCCCGACAGCGATCAAAATTCAACGCGGCGACCATAAATCGCTGGATCGCGGAAGGACGTGGCCAAGGGCGTGGAGAAAAATATTTATCGTGGTTGAGAGTCCAAGATGTTCCATCGCTGGGTTACGTGAACCGAATTTTGGGATGGAAGACGGGCCGACGCCACGAGCTCTTAAGTAACTTGGAGAAGAAGTATTTTTATCTGCTTGAGTGGTCGACCGCAGTGAGTGACGTGCGTGAACAATATCCGTTATTGCCGCTCGATGAAACTTTGGCCATTGCGGAACAATGTGGTGTTAAACATCCCATACTCCCTGGAACCAACGAACCGATCGTGATGACGACGGACTTTTTGGTTGATGTTGTTCAAAACGGAAAGCCGAGGGAGCGCGCGCGAACAATTAAGCCGTCGAAGGATCTGTTGTCAGAAAGAACCTTGGAAAAATTTGAGATCGAACGACGTTATTGGCGCCGGCGAAAAATTGATTGGGCCGTCGTCACAGAGCGCGACATTCCCCAGGCACTCGTGAAGAATATCGAATGGATCCATCAGTATCGGGACATTTCAGAGAGATTTGGAGTCTCTGAGGCCGAGATCCAACGAGTGGAGATTGTTCTCGCAAACTTTTTGCAATTGAGAATCCCCCTTAGCGAGAGTGCCCAGGCGGCCGACCAGCGACTGGGGCTCGAGCCGGGCAGGAGTCTGGCGGTTTTCCGGCATCTTTTAGCGAGCCGGCGTTGGGAAATAGACATGGAGAATGCGATCGAGTTCAGGAAACCCATCGTATTGCTAAATCAACAAACGACTGCGCGCGAAGAAAATGGACCTTTGTGTAAACATGCTGCTTGAACGCATTGATTCTGCGCCCGAGCGAAGGATCGATCGGATTCTCCGCATTTCGTCAGATGCCAATTTGGTCGCGCTGATTGAAATGTGCGATAAGGCATTGCCACGTGTATGCACGCCGGCCGAACTGTTTGAACAGATAAATTCTGGAGAACTACGTCACGTCAATTCCGATCCGTATTGTAAGTATGTACGGGACGAGTCGGAAATTTCTGAATCGGATCGCAAGCATCGAGACAAGAACATGCGCTTAATCAGTCCTGTGATTCAATTGCCAGATCTGGATGCGTTCAAAGGCGAGAGGCGTGGCAAAGTTATCCATCAAATCTATCGACAAACTGGTGTCTCCAAATGGCTAATTTATTTAAACTTGCGGCGCTATTGGCAAGGCGGACAGAGGCCAAATGCGGTATTGCCAAGGTTTGTAAATTGCGGCGGGGCGGGAAAGGTTCGGCGTTCATCCCAATCCAAACGCGGGCGCCCGCGAAATCTCACCAAATCAAAGAACGAGCCTCCGGGAGTTAATGTGACAGATGAAATCCGTCGACTCTTTCGTCTTGGTATCAAGGCGTATTTCGAGACAGAGAAGGATTCTGATAAGCGGACGCTGAGGGAGTCATATCATCGCACGATCGAGAGATTCTTTAATAAAGGTCACGAGTTGGTGGATGGTATTTTGACTCCAATTACGCCACTGGCCTGTGATGTTCCGACTTTTGAGCAGTTCCGGTATTGGTTCGAAAAAGACGGAAACTCTGACAATACGTTGAAAATCCGAGTTGGCAAACGACGATACGAATTAAAATATCGTGGTCTCGGCGGGGACGCAGCAGC
>Ga0207667_10011630_pt1 | contig 10217 bp, 6 predicted proteins | sample KBSCornC52_FD_184301 | JGI IMG/M metagenome (GOLD analysis project Ga0207667, IMG submission 184301) | Corn rhizosphere microbial communities from Kellogg Biological Station, Michigan, USA - KBS Corn C5-2 (SPAdes) (version 2) | ecosystem: Host-associated > Plants > Roots > Rhizosphere > Soil ...
GGTGCAGCAGTAGTCGATGTAATCGCCGTCGCGCAGGCCGTTCTCGCAATTGAGGGCGGCATTCAGCGCGTCCGGGCGGCTCGAGCCTCGGCATTGAAAGCCCGCCTCGGTACCGACGCAGGGAATCGCCGGATCGAGGGCGCAGGTGGTGACGTGCGGCGAGCAACAATAAGTTTGTTTGCCGTCCGCGTTCGCGCCGCGATCGGCGCAAACGTAGCCTTGCGGAACCTCTTCCGAGTAATGCGCGGCTTCGTCCGGCCGAGCTTTGCCGGTGCAAGAGTAGCCGATCAGACCCGCGTCTTGCGGCGTCGTGCCGGCGATCGGGGCAGCAGTGCAGTCGACCGCGGCATCGAGCACGCACACGCCGTTCGGAGCGGCCGCATCACCCGCGCAACCGCCGCCGATCAGCGTGAGGGGCGCAGCGCCGAGCACAACCAGAAACGGAATATTGTTCAGCTTGAACATCGGCTCACCAAGTCCAGCCCGCGGGGGGATGAGGCGCGGGCAGCGTCGGGAAGACGCAGTGTTTGGGTGTGCCGGGGTTCGCCGGGTCGCGGTTGTCGGTCACGGTGAGGCCCTGACCTCCACCTGCCGGCAACGGACGCTGGCTGAGCGAAACGAGGCTGTCGCCGAAGTTCACCTCACCGGGTCCGAGGATCACGTTCGCAAACTGTGCGCTGGCCGATTGTGGCCCCGTGTTGTCGACGTACACGTTGTCGAGCGTGATGGGTCCGGCGCGCAATACCGAGTTGAAGCCGTTGACGGTCATGACCGGCTGCCTCAGGCCCAAGCAGCTCACGTGGTGAATGTCGTGAAATTCCATGGCGCCGAACTGCGGGTAGTAAGACCCTGCAAAGAGCGGGTTATAAGCAGTGCTGATCAGGATCGCGTTGGTCATGTCGCGCATGCACACGTCGCGATACGTGATGTTCCGCACGACACCGCCGCGGCTCTCGTCGCTCTTCACGCGAATGCCGTTGAAATCCGCAGCTTGCGCTTCCGCGCCGACGGGCCGCGAATCTGCGTCGATCGTGAGATCGTAAATGTCCACGTTTTCGACGCCGCGGTGCACTTCTTTGGTAATCGGATCCGCGTAGCTGCCGTACGTCTCGCTGCCGATCGACATGCCGTGACCGGTGCCGAAGTGGTTGTGCGCGATGGTCACATCCGACACCCAGTGGCCGCCCTTGATCGCAATGTGATCGTCCCCCGTGCTGACCGTATTGCAAGCCATGAGTCCGCAGGTCGCGATCGACGTCGTGCCCGGGTCGATGCCGTCCGTGTTGCGTGCAAATCCGGGCGTGAGCACCAAGCCCTGACTGTTCATCCATTTGGAGGGCGTGAGCACGGTCACACCCCAGACGGTAAAGCCTTGGCCGCGGCGATCACACGTCACGCCAGGCGGCAGCGTGGAGGTGAGCTTGACGTGGAACTTCGGTGAATTGTGGAGCGTAATCCGATACAGGACGGCGCCCGTCGTCTTACTGGCCGAGTTGATCAGCGTCGGGTTGCCGAGGCTGCCGTCGGTCTCGCGAAGCGCGTAGGACAGCTGCCACCAGGAGTAATCATGGCCGATCAGCGGCTCGCCGCCCTGGCCGTCAATCACGCCGTCACCCATGATCGCCGGACTCGTGCCCTGAATGGTGATGAAATCGGTGCACGCGCCGGAGTCGTTCACGCCCATCACGCCGCACGAACCGGTCTTTTGATAAAGGTCCGGGTTCCGCGACGCGTACAACGTCACGCCCGCGTCGATCCAAAGCGTGGTGCCGTCGACCGTCAGATGCGAGGCAATGAACGCGTTGTTATTGCCGTTGGCCACCAATTTCACGGCTCGTCCGTGACAGGTCACGAGCGCCTGCTGAATGGCATCCGTGTCTTGCTTGTCTTCGTTCGGCGGCGACGAGTCCGAGGCGAAACGCGTCGCCGAGAGCGTCATGCACACATCGGTCGGAAACTTCGGCTCCATGCCGTCGAGATTCGGGTCGCCAGCGCCGCACGCGCTGCCGTCGACCGAGGGCGCGCGCGCCGACGACGTCTCGCACATGTACTCGAGCGGCGCGATTTCCTTGGTATTGCTGCCGCTACACGCGAGCAGCGGCGCGAGCGAGGCTGTCAGCCCAATGCTGAGCAGCCTCGAGGCGCGCCGGGATGCGGACGCCGCAAACGTAGCGGAGCTCTTCGTCTGATCGACCATGGTGGCGGTATTTCGTTGCTGAAAAAGACGTCTCGACGAAGAGCTCCCCACTCAGCAGCCCTTGCCAGCGGGGCAGGGCCAAGAGTTCGTGCTCGCGCAGCTCCACTTGGACATGCCCGAGGCACCCGGCATCGGGCACACGCACCAACCGACCTTGGATGCACCGGTCGAGTCGAGGTAGCTGCCCCCCGCGTTGCACGGCGTGCAGGCAGCGACCGTGCACACCTGCGACGCTTGCGGCGGCGTGGTCGGGCAACTCGGGTCGACGGTGGTCGGGATCTTGTAGCAGGTGGCGTCGAGATCCGGCGGGAAGCTGCAGGTCGAAGACTCGACGTACGCGCCGTTGGTGCACGTCTCCGACTTGTAGCCGGTGCTCTGCGGGCCGCAGGTCTTCCAGCAAAGTTGCGGATCGGCCGGGGTGCAGGCTCCGCCCTTGGTCGGGACCGCCGCGGCTGCCGTCATCAAGCCGGCGCACAGCGGCGTGAAATCGGTCGTGCCGGTCGAACCAGCCGTGCCCGTGGTGCCCGCAGTGCCGACCGAGCCGCCCAAGGAGCCGCTCGTACCGGCGATCGCCGTCGAGCCACCCGCGCTAGAATCAGTCCCGCCCGTGGTGGTGGTCGTGGTCCCACCGGTGCTCGACGTCGTTCCGCCCGTGGTCGTGCCCGGTCCGGTCGGATCGTTCGAGCTCGAGCAGCCGACGGCGCTAAACCAGCAAGCTGCGAGCACGGTGACAACAGAAACGTGGTGGATTCGGGTCATGGCTTGGTAACTCCTTCTAAAAAATCGAGAACGACCGCAGAGCGAGCGCGCGTTCGACCCAGTGAGCCAAGTCCGCAGCAGCTGCTGATTGCCTGTGTGCGAGCGTGTAATGCAGCGGGAGCGGAGATCGATCGCTCAACCAATGACTTTTGAGCGCGGAGTTGGCGCAAGCGGCCACACACGCGCCGGCAGCCCCGCGCGCGGTCGAAAGCAGGCGCGAGTCGCGGCCCGAGTGATCGAAACGCGGGCGCCGCGCATTAGCGGAAATCCCCGCATTCCCGCGGGCCGCCATTGACGCCTCGCACCGGATGCGATGATTGTGCGGCATCGAAAGCAGCGGGTTCTGCGCGCTCTTCTTTCATTCGAGAGCGCGTCAGAGCCACCACAGGAGAACGAACGACATGTCGGAACCGAGCTCAGACATCGCACTCATCGGCCTTGCCGTGATGGGTCAAAACCTGGTCATGAACATCAACGACCACGGCTTTACCGTGTCCGTGTACAATCGCACGGGCAGCGTCACGGACGAGTTCCTCGCGGGTCCGGCAAAGGGTTCCAAAGTCGTCGGCTGCAAAACGGTGAAGGAGCTCGTCTCCACGCTCAAGTCACCGCGGCGCGTCTTCATTCTGGTCAAGGCCGGCGCTGCGGTCGACGCAGTGATCAATGAGCTGACGCCCCTGCTCGACAAGGGCGACATCATCATCGACGGCGGCAATTCGCACTTCCCCGACAGCCAGCGTCGCTTCGACGAGCTGAAAGCCAAAGGCATCCGCTTCATCGGCAGCGGCGTGTCCGGTGGCGAAGAAGGCGCTCGCCGCGGCCCGTCGATCATGCCGGGCGGCGATCCGGAAGCCTGGCCGCACGTGAAAGAGATCTTACAAAGCGTCTCGGCCAAAGTCGGCGACGAGCCGTGCTGCGACTGGGTCGGCGAAGGCGGCGCCGGGCACTACGTAAAAATGGTGCACAACGGCATCGAGTACGGCGACATGCAACTGATCGCCGAAGCTTATGATTTGATGAAGAACGGCATCGGCCTCAGCGCCGAAGAGCTGAAGAGCGTATTCGAGGATTGGAACAAGGGCGTGCTCGACAGCTACCTGATCGAGATCACCGCCGAAATCTTCGGCGTCAAAGACGAAGACGGCACGCCGCTCGTCGACAAGATCTTGGACGCGGCAGGCCAAAAAGGCACCGGCAAGTGGACCAGCAACTCCGCGCTCGATTTGGGCATGCCAGTGACGCTGATCGGCGAGGCCGTCTTCGCCCGCGCGCTCTCTTCACTGAAAGGCGAGCGCGAACGTGCGAGCCAAAAGCTGAGCGGCCCGAAGCCCGCCTTCAGCGGAGAAAAGAAGGCGTTCATCAACGACGTCATGCTCGCGCTCTATGCCTCCAAGATCGTCAGCTACGCGCAAGGCTACATGCTGCTCCGCGAAGCCAGCCGCGAGTACAAGTGGAAGCTCAACTTCGGGTCGATCGCGCTAATGTGGCGCGGCGGCTGCATCATTCGCAGCCGCTTCCTCGGCGACATCAAGAAAGCCTTCGACAAAAACCCAGAGCTCGAAAACCTATTGGTCGATGACTTCTTTCGCAAGGTAATCGACGAGAGCCAAACCGGTTGGCGCAAAACTGTCGCCAACGCGGCGCTGCTTGGCATCCCCACCCCGACCATGAGCTCGGCGCTCGCCTTCTACGACGGCTACCGGCGCGACCGCCTCCCCGCCAACCTCGTCCAAGCCCAACGCGACTACTTCGGCGCGCACACCTACGAGCGCACCGACAAGAAACGCGGCGAGTTCTTCCACACGAACTGGACCGGCCGCGGCGGCAAAGTCAGCTCCCGCACCTACAACGCCTAACCGCCCGCCCACCAAAAAAAGAGCCGGCTTTCACGACGAAAGCCGGCTTCTTTTTTTAATGGTCACGCGCTACAGCAAACAGCGGCCCAGCCTTCGGCGTCGAGTTTCGAGGGGAGAATTCACCACCGAGCCACAGAGATCACCGAGATCACAGAGCCAGAATTTGGGGTTGGTTCCCCATTGAGCGGCACCTTCGCCAGCCATTCGCGCTCAGCGCGAGCCACCCCGCACCGCTTTCTCGCCGCCCGCGCCGCACCCCGCTCAACCCAAAAATTTTCCGCGTATTCCGTGCTTTTTCTAGGGCACTCCGCACCGCCCCGTGCGCTCCGCGTCCTCTGTGATCTCTGTGGCTCGGTGGTGAAGTCTGGGAGCCGTCACTCGCCCCCATCCGCCGTCACTCCGTCGCACTAAGGCGTCGTGACTTTGACGTCATCGAACTCGGCCGTCGCGTTTTCCATGGCCACCGCGATGCCGCCCGAGGTGATCGAGGTGTCGACCACGGTGCTTTGGAGCACGCCGTTCAGGTAGGCACTGATGTTCGAGCCGACGCATTCGAGCCGTACCGTGTACCAAGTGCCGGTGACGATGTTCGCGGAGACGGAGCTACCGATCGAGGAATTGCCCTTGCGGATGACGAGCTTGCCGTCACTGCGCAAGAGCACCGAGTAATAGGAGTTGTTCGAGGCGGGTCCGGTGAAACGCGCGTACAGCGCCACGAAATACGACGTGCTTTGGCCGCCGAAAGAGCTCACTTTGACGCGCGCTTCGACGATTTGGTCGGTCCACGTGACCGAGCCCGCTGCGCTGAGCAAGACGGTCGAGCCGGTGCCGGTCGCGGTTTGCGCGTAGACCTTGGTGCCGTCGGTGGTGACGGCCCAGGTGCCGCCCGACGTCACCCAGCCGTTGGCATTGCCATCTTCGAAGTCGTCGCTGAAGAGCACCGTGCCGGACGCGCTGCCGCCGCCGCTACCACCACTGCTGGTGCCGCCAGCGCTGCTTCCGCCACTGCTCGCGCCGCCGCTGCTCATGCCGCCCGTGCTGCTCCCGCCGCTGCTCGCTCCGCCGCTACTCTTGCCGCCCGCGCCGGTGCCACCACTGCTCGACCCGCCGCTCGTCGTGCCACCGGTGCTGGTGCCGCCGCCCTTGGCCGAGCTGCCGCCAGCAGCGGTCGTGCCGCCTTGTGAACTGTTGCTTCCGCCGCTGCCTGTGGTGCCAGCGCTGCCCGTCGTACCAGCACTCGATGTGCTGCCCGCGTGGCCGCCGTGCGCGCCGCCTCCGGTCGAGCTGGAGCCGCCTTCACTCGTGTCGCCGCCGAAGGCGCCAGTCGGCGCTTGCTCCCCGGTTGCGCATGCCGCCATGAGGCTCAGACAACCGAGCGCGAGAACGACATGGGATAGTTGGGGTCGAAGCACGGTGATCTCTAATGCGACCGACCGCGCCGCCGATCACTCCAACCCCCAAATGTGCCTCACATCAGCGCACATCAGCGGTCACTGCAGCGCCGTGCGCACGTCGTCGACGACCCGCGCGCAGTGCCCCGCGGCGCGACTTGCTCGGCGCGAGCGCCGCTCAAATGTCCGCGAACTCGACGACTTCGAATTTCGGCGCGAGCAGGTGATTGATCACGAACGCGACCAAATACGCGGAGCCGCACATCGCAAACAGCACGGCGTAGCCCGCGGTGACGTTGCCCGAGGCCTGAAAGCGATCCAGCAATTTGCCGCTGTAGAGCGGGAAGAGAATGCCGCCGAGCGAGCCGGCCATGCCGCCGATGCCGATCACCGAGGCGACCGCGCGCTTCGGGAACATGTCCGACGCGCTGGTGAACAAGTTTGCCGACCAGGCCTGATGCGCGGCGCCTGCGAGCCCAATCAACAGCACGGCGCTCCAATCGCCCACTTGGGTGACGGCGAAGATCGGCACGACCAGGCACGCAGATACGAACATCGCCGTCTTGCGAGCGCGGCTCACGCTGTAGCCGCGCTGCGTGAGATAGCCCGTGAGCCAGCCGCCGATGATGCTCAAAACCGTGACCACCGCGTAGATGCTGACCAGATGGACCCAGCTGTGTTTGATGTCCAAACCGCGGGTTTTCTTGAAATAATCCGGCAGCCAGATGAGAAAGAACCACCACACCGGGTCGGTCAGGAACTTCGCCACGATGAAGGCCCAGGCCTGACGATGTCGGAGTAGGCGCCAAGCGCTGATCCGCTGCACGCTCTCGACATTGATTGCGTCGCTTTGAATGTGCAGAAGCTCACTCGCGCTGACCCGCTTCAAGCGCTCGGGCACGTCGTAGAGCGGGATCCAAAACGCGAGCCAGAGCAGACCGAGCCCGCCTGCGACGATGAACGCGGATCGCCAACCCCAGGTGAACGCGAGCCAGGGGATGATCGCGGGCGCGATGATCGCGCCGACGTTCGAGCCAGAATTGAAAATTGCGGTCGCGAGCGCGCGTTCCTTCTTCGGAAACCACTGCGCGACGGCCTTGATCGCGGACGGGAAATTGCCGCCTTCACCGAGCCCGAGCGCCACGCGCGCCGCAAAAAAGCCGCCCACGCTGCCGACCAGCGAGTGACCAATCGCAGCCAAGCTCCAAGCCGCGATCGACAGCGCGTAGCCGACGCGCGTCCCAAAGCGGTCGATGAACGCACCGAAGCCGAGCAACCCGAGCGCGTACGCCGCCTGAAAAGCCGCATTCACCTGCCCGAACTGCTCGTTCGTCCAATGCAGCTCGTTGTCCAAGATCGGCTTGAGCAAGGACAGGATCTGACGATCCATGTAATTTATCGTGGTCGCGAAGAAGAGCAGCGCGCAAATCGACCAGCGATATCTGCCGATGCCTGGCTTGTTGGTCGGTTCTGCTTCCGCGCTGACAGCCGCGAGTCCCATCTTAGGATTCATCGCATCCGGTGGCGACGCCCGCCGATCTTGGCTTTTGGCTTCGTTTTCGCTGCGCTCCGGTGGGGCAGTGCGCGGCTGTGTGCAGCGCGTCGTAGCCGCCTACGCTCCGCTCCGGTGCTCGCGAAAGCCTCGCCAAAAACCAAGCTTGGCGCGCGGGCGGCTGAGAGGTGATGAATGACGAGCGTCCCATGGGCGGTAAAATGCCCGGCGCAGCGAAATCGATCACCTGTATTTACGTGCGCTGCCTGCGAGTGACGCGTCGCATTGCGCGGAGCGCTGCTTTTCTCGGCGGAGCTTGTGATCGAAAGCGCGGGACTCCGCATTAACACGGCTGATGAACAATCGGTCGATCCTGTCAGTGTTCGGCATATTGGCGCTCGTGGCGTGCTCCAGCTCGGGCGATCCCGGCAGCACCACGGCCCGAGGCACTGGGGCCACCGGGGCCACCGGGAGCGGAGCCGGCAGTGGCACCGGCGCCGGCAACTCGACCTCCACCGGCGGCACGAACGGCGGACTGAACGTCACTGACGACGGTGGGCCGGACAGCGGCGACGTGATGAACGGCGTGTGCTCGAATCAAGCCTTCGATTTGCAGCGCAAGCCGGCCGAAATCCTGATTTTGCTCGATCGCTCCGGCTCGATGCAGGACGGCGTCGACGGCAAGAGTGACCCGCCCGCCGGCAGCTCCAAGTGGGAGCTCGTGGTGCCCGGCGTGAACCAGGTCGTCACGGACACGGCTGCGTCGGTCTCTTGGGGGCTCAAGGTTTTCCCCGAAGGCGAAGGCACTGAATGCATTGCCGCGTCGGTCACGAGCGCGATCCCGGTGCCGATCGCGCCCAATGACGCCAAGGCCGTCACCGATGCGGTGACCGCGACCACGCCACTCGGCAACGGCACGCCGACGGGCGACGCGATCAAGGCCGCCGTCACCTACTTGAAGACGCTCACCGATCCGAATCCGAAGTTCATTTTGCTCGCCACCGACGGTGAGCCGTCCTGCGCCGGCACGACCAAGGATTCGACGACCGCGCGCACGTACGCCGTGCAAGCGGTGACCGATGCCGCCACCGCGGGCTTCAAAACCATCGTGATCGGCGTGGCCACCACGAAAGCAACGGCCAGCCAAGCGCTCAACGACATGGCCGTAGCCGGCGGAATGCCGCGCGCGGACAGCAACCCACTCGCGACCAAGTTCTACCTCGCCAGCACCAAGGACGAGCTCGTCACTTCGCTCAAGACCATCACCGGACAGGTCGCCAGCTGCACCTTCGATTTGACGGCAGTGCCGCCTGATCCAACCAACATCGCGGTGCACGTGAACGACACCAAGGCGCCCCGCGATCCGAGCAAGGCCGACGGTTGGGACTACACGGGCACGGATCTGAAACAGATCCAGATCTACGGCAGCTGGTGCGACAAGATCAAAGCCGCCAATGCCAACACGGTGAACTTCGTGTTCGGTTGCCCAGGCCAGCCCCCGCCCGCGTGAAGCGCCTCGACCCGCCGTCGGAAACGGGACAAACTCGTGGATCAAACCGATGAAGCCGCGTGCCCTCCTCTTGTCCGTCGCGCTCTGCGCCATGGGGGCTTGTTCGCTCAGCGGCGCGAAGGTGAGCCTGGGCAACGGACATCCGGACGCGGGCCCCAGTGTGGCCGGCGGCTCCGCTCTCGGCGGCAGTGACAGCGTGGCCGGGAGCAATGCTACCGGTGGTTTCAATCTCGGCGACGCATCGGTCGAACCGGTGACCTGCCCAGCCGGCAAGCACACGAGCATCAGTGGCACCGTCTTCGATCCCGCCGGGAACACCCCGCTGTACAACGCGGTGGTCTACATTCCAGCGGGGCCGTTGCCGCCTTTCCAAGACGCGGTCGCGTGCGAAACCTGCCCCGACCCGGTGAAGGCGATCGACGACGCGCTGAGCGATGCCAACGGCGATTTCATGCTCAACGACGTGCCGGCGGTGACAGCAGTCGATTTGGTGGTGCAGCTCGGCAAGTGGCGACGCAAAAAGCGGATCGCGATCACGCCCTGCGCGGATAACAAGATCGACAAAGAGTTCACGCGGCTGCCCAGAGACCACACGGACGGCGACGGCGGCGCGGATTTGCCGAAGATCGCGCTGTCCACCGGGCACTCGGACGCGCTCGAATGCTTGCTGCGCAAAATCGGCATTTCCGATTCCGAGTTCACGACCGACGCCGGCACCGGCCGCGTGAACCTGTTCGTCGGCTGTGTGAACGACAATGGCGACCGCTTTGGTGCCAACAAATTTGCGCCAACGCTCGGCGGACAGAGCTTTCCGTCCACCAACAAGCTGTTCGATACCACGGGTGAGCTGGATCGCTACGACATGGTGATCTTCTCGTGTGAAGGCCACAAATGTGACAAAGCGAGCGGGATTGGCACGGCCATCCAAACGCCCACGCACATTGCGCAGTTGGTCGATTTTGCCAATCGCGGCGGGCGCGTTTACCTCGACCACGATCACTACAACTGGCTC
>Ga0207667_10011631_pt1 | contig 10217 bp, 8 predicted proteins | sample KBSCornC52_FD_184301 | JGI IMG/M metagenome (GOLD analysis project Ga0207667, IMG submission 184301) | Corn rhizosphere microbial communities from Kellogg Biological Station, Michigan, USA - KBS Corn C5-2 (SPAdes) (version 2) | ecosystem: Host-associated > Plants > Roots > Rhizosphere > Soil ...
GGCGGTGACCGGCTTCGACTTCGCCAGCATCGCGCTCAGCTGGTCACCGCCGACCAGGTTGCCCTTGCGGGCCATCTCCTGCACCGCGCTCAGGTGCGAGGGCAGCGCGTACGCGGCCCACGCCTTGGCGGCGCCGTTCGCACCGGAGAAGTCGACCTGCTGCTGGACGCTGGTGAACCACTCGATGAACTTGGCCGCCGCGTTGGGGTACTTGGCCTGCTTCGGGATGCCGATGCCGTCCGGGTTGCTGAGGTTGGCCGCCGTCCCCGTCGCACCCGGCGTCGGGATGTACTTGACCTTGTTGACCACCGACGACGAGCTCGGCACGTTGTAGAGCGAGCCGACGAGGCCCGAGTAGTCGGAGAAGGTGGTGGCCACGACGCCCTTGGCCATCAGCGTCTGCTCGCCCTGGCTGTCGGAGACGTTGATGTTGCCCGGCGGCACGAGCCCGGTCTTCATCGCGTTGACCATCCACTCGGCGGCCTTGTAGCCGGGCGAGCTCGGGTCCTTGAACTGCGGCTTGCCGTGTTGGTCGAGGATCGTGCCGCCGAGTGCGCCGGTGGTCTCGTACCAGTAGGTCGACAGGCCCTCGGCCGCGGTGAACGGGATGTTCAGCGGGTGCTTGCTGATCCCCTTGGCCTGCACCTGCTTGAGGTCGTTGGTGTACTCGTCCAGCGTGGTCGGCATGGTGGTGATGCCGGCCTTCGCGAACATGTCGGTGTTGACGGTCGTCACCATGAACGATGCGTCGTACGGGATGCCGATCACCTTGCCGCCGGTGGTGAACGAGGCGAGCTGCGGCAGGTCGGCCGTCATGGACTTCGTGTTCAGGTACTTGTCCATCGGATAGAACCAGCCGAGCTTGCCCAGCTGGCCGACCCGCGACCAGTCGACGTCGGTCGCGTCGGCGAAGTAGGTCTTCGCGGTGGCGGCGGCCGAGATCTTCGTCTGCAGGCTGTCCCAGTCGATGTTGACCCACTTCACCTTGATGCCGGTCTGCTGGGTGAAGGCCGCCAGCGCTGCCTTCGGCGGGGCGTCGGCCGCGAGGGCCACCGTGATGGTGACGCCCTTCGTCTTCGTCGAGCCGCCCGAGCCGCTGCTGCTGCACGCGGCCGTCCCGGCAACCAGAGCGGCCACGCCGGCCACCACCGCGCCCCGGGTCAACCAGCCCGGCACTCCCTGCGTCGTCCTCGGCATGTCCGCCTCCTTCGTGGGTCAGGCCGCCCGTCCGGCACCTGCCGTGAGTCTCGCTCGTTTGCGCATTTGCGCAATATTGCTGACTGCGCAGCTCTGCACAACGTCGTGAGCCCAAGCTAGACCTGGGCTGTGTACACGTCAACGGTCCTTCCGTACCAGATTGCCCGATCGTGCGATTGCGCATTCGCGCAATCTTGCGCGCTGACTGATAGTCTCCCGCCGTGGGACGACAAGAGCGCCTCGGCGCGATCCTCGAGCGCGTCGGCAAGGACGGCAGCGTCGACGTCAAGGCGCTCGCCACGGCGCTCGGCGTGTCCGGCGCAACCGTCCGCCGCGACCTCCAGGAGCTCAGTCGCAGCCAGCTACTCGTCCGCACGCATGGGGGCGCCCTGGCGAACGACGCCGCACCACCGCTGTCCGAGACGCCGCACCACGCCGAGAAGCGCCGCATCGGCCAGGCGGCGGCCCGGCTCGTCGACGACAACGCCGTGGTCGGCCTCACCGGCGGCAGCACCGCGCTCGAACTGGCCCGCGCGCTCGTCGGGCGGCGCGGCATCACGGTCGTCACCAACGCCATCAACATCGCGGCCGAACTCGTGGGACGTCCCGGCCTGCGGCTGGTGGTGATCGGCGGGATCGTCCGCCAGTCGTACGAGCTCGTCGGGCCGGCGGCCGAAGCAATGCTGGCCAACTACCACCTCGACATCGCGTTCATCGGCGTCGACGGCCTGACGCCGGAGGAGGGCCTCACGACGCACGACGAGATGGAGGCCCAGACCGACTCCACGTTCCTGCACCGCGCGCGCCGGAACGTGGTGATCGCGGACAGTTCCAAGATCGGCCAGGTCACCTTCGCCCGCATCAGCCCGTTGACCGGCGTCGACGACATCGTCACCGACCGCGGCGCGAGCGCCGAGCAGTTGCGGGCGTTCCGCACCGCCGGCGTCCGGGTGGTGACGGTGTGACCCGGCGCCGTGGGCTCAAGACCGCAGCCGCGCCGTCGATGAGGTCGTCATCAGCGGTCGGTACCGCGCGACGCACGCTTCGGCGTGCTCAGCATCCGGCTGGCGTCGGGGGCCAGCCGGGCGTTGCCCGCCGGGACGCGCGGTCCGCCGCTGCTTCGGGCCCGTGAGCCTCGCGAGCACCGGCGAACTCGTCGCCGCGGCGGCGTCGCGGGGTACTGCCGCCGCCGCCTTCAACGTGGTCACGCTCGAGCACGCCGAGGCGATCGTGACCGCAGCCGAAGACAGGCACGCCGCCGTCATCCTGCAGGTCAGCGAGAACGCCGTGCGCTTCCACGGTGGCCGACTGCGCCCGCTCGCCGCGGCCGCCCGCGAGATCGCGCTGGCCGCGGCCGTCCCCGTCGCCCTGCACCTCGATCACGTCACCGACCCTTCGCTGGCGGCCGAGGCGGCGCCGGCCGGGTTCGGCTCGTTGATGTTCGACGCCGGCGCCTTGCCGTACGCCGAGAACGTCCTGGTCACTGCCGACGCCGCGACCCGCGCGCACGCCGCCGGGCTGTGGATCGAAGCCGAGCTCGGCTACGTCGGCGGCAAGCCCGATTCGGTGCAGAGTGCGCACGCGGCGGGGGTGCGCACCGATCCGGCCGAGGCCGCCGCGTTCGTCGCGGCCACCGGGGTGGACGCCCTGGCCGTCGCGGTCGGCAGCTCGCACGCGATGACCACGCAGACCGCCCGCCTCGACGTCGAGCTGATCGGACGCCTGCGCGCCGCCCTGCCCGTCCCGCTCGTGCTGCACGGATCCTCCGGCGTGCCCGACGACGAGCTGCGGGCGGCGGTGGCGGCCGGTATCGCGAAGGTCAACGTCGGCACCGCGCTGGGCCAGGCGATGACCACGGCCATCCGGACGGCCCTCGCCGACCCCGCGCTCGTCGACCCCCGGCGCTACCTCGCGCCGGCCCGGGCGGCCATGACCGACGCGGTCGTGCGCGTCCTGGCCGTGCTGGCCTGACCGTGGGGCGCTCCATTCGTCGCGACTTCGACTTCTCAAGCGGTGCTCGCACCGCGTTCCAGCACCGCTTGAGAAGTCAGAGTCGCGAATGGGGGAAGCGCTACTTCCAGCGGAAGTGGACGAACACCCGCCCGAAGTTGTCGGAGTCCTTCTCGACCCGGTGGTACAGCGCCTTGATCTCCTTGCGGTCGAGGAAGCGCAGCACCCGCTTCTTCAGCTGGCCGGACCCCTTGCCGGGGATGATCTCGACCAGCGGCGCCTTCTTCTTGACCGCCTCGTCGATGATGCCGAGCAGGGCGCGCTCGATCTCGTCGCCGCGGTTGTAGATGTCGTGCAGGTCGAGCTTGAGCTTCACGCCCCCATCGTCCACCCCTCGGCGCGGTCCGTCCCCCACCGCACTTTGCATTCGCTGTGGTCGCTATCGACGGGCCGGGCCGCGAGATAGCGACCACAGCGGGTGCAATGTCCCGTCGGGCCGGTCGAGCGGGTGGACTAGAGCGGGGTGACGTAGGCGCCGCTGATCCCGCCGTCCACGAGGAACGTCGAGGCGGTGATGAAGGACGCGTCGTCGCTGGCCAGGAACGTCACGGCGGCCGCGATCTCCTCCGCCTCGCCGAAGCGTCCCATCGGGATGTGCACCATGCGGCGCGCAGCCCGCTCGGGGTCCTTGGCGAACAGCTCCTGCAGCAGCGGGGTGTTGATGGGTCCCGGGCACAGGGCGTTGACGCGCACGCCCTCGCGGGCGAACTGCACGCCGAGCTCGCGGCTCATCGCGAGGACGCCGCCCTTCGACGCGGTGTACGAGATCTGCGACGTGGCCGAACCCATGACCGCGACGAACGACGCGGTGTTGATGATGGAGCCGCCGCCGGCCTCACGCATGTGCCCGATCGCGTACTTGCAGCACAGGTAGACGGAGGTGAGGTTGACCCGCTGCACGCGGTCCCACGCCTCGAGGCCGGTGTCGAGGATCGAGTCGTCGTCCGGCGGCGAGATGCCGGCGTTGTTGAACGCGACGTGGATGCGTCCGTACTCGGCGATCGCGCGATCGAACAGTGCCTGCACCTGCGCCTCGTCGGCGACGTCTGCCCGCACGAACAGTCCGCCGACCTCGTCGGCCGCCTTCTCGCCGGCCGCTTCGTCGAGGTCGACGCACACGACGCGAGCGCCCTCGGCGGCGAACCGGCGGGCGGTGGCCAGGCCGATGCCGCTGCCGGCGCCGGTGATCACCGCGTTCTTGCCCTCCAGGCGAAGGCTCATGCACTACTCCTTGGTCGAGATGAAGACGTTCTTGGTTTCGGTGAAGGCGTACGGGGCGTCGGGGCCGAGCTCGCGGCCGAGCCCCGAGGACTTGAACCCGCCGAACGGCGTCCAGTACCGCACGGAGGAGTTCGAGTTCACCGAGAGGTTGCCCGAGTCGATGCCGCGCGAGACCCGCAGCGCGCGGCCGAGGTCGCGGGTCCAGATCGAGCCGGATAGCCCGTAGTCGCTGTCGTTGGCGATGCGGATCGCGTCCGCCTCGTCCTCGAACGGGACGACCGCGACCACTGGTCCGAAGATCTCCTCGTGCAGCGTGCGGTCGGCCGGGTCGCTCGGGGTGAGGACGGTCGGCGGGAACCAGTAGCCCGGGCCGTCCGGCGCGGTGCCGCGGAAGGCGACCGGTGCGTCGTCCGGGACGTACTCGGCGACGCGGGCGCGCTGGTCAGCGCTGATGAGCGGGCCCATCTCGGCCTTCTCGTCGCCCGGGTCGGTGACCACGACGCCCTTCACCGCGGCCTCGAAGTGCTCCATGAACCGGTCGAAGGCGGTGCGCTGCACGAGGATGCGCGAGCGGGCGCAGCAGTCCTGGCCGGCGTTGTCGAACACCGCGTAGGGCGCGCCGGCCGCGGCCGCCTCGAGGTCGGCGTCGGCGAACACGACGTTCGCGCTCTTGCCCCCGAGCTCGAGGGTCACCGGCTTGATGCGCTGCGCGCACCCGGCCATGATCTGCCGCCCCACCTCGGTGGAGCCGGTGAACACGATCTTGGCCACGTCGGGATGCTCGACGAAGCGCTGGCCGACCACCGAGCCCTTGCCCGGCAACACCTGGAACACGTCCTGCGGGATCCCGGCCTCGAGGGCGAGTTCGGCCAGCCGCACTGCCGTCAGAGGCGTGAGCTCGGCCGGCTTCAGCACGACGGTGTTGCCGGCGGCCAGCGCCGGTGCGAAACCCCACGACGCGATCGGCATCGGGAAGTTCCACGGCACGATCACGCCCACGACGCCGAGCGGTTCGTGGAAGGTCACGTCGATGCCGTCGGCGACCGGGATCTGTTGCCCGGTAAGGCGTTCGGGCGTCGCCGAGTAGTAGTCGAGGACGTCCCGGACGTTGCCGGCCTCCCACCGCGCGTTGCCGATGGTGTGCCCGGAGTTCTCCACCTCGAGGCGGGCGAGGTGCTCGCGGTCGGCGTCGACCGCCTCGGCGAACCGGCGCAGCAGCCGGGCGCGGTCGCCCGGCGACACGGCCCGCCACTGGGCGAACGCGGCCCGGCCCCGGGCGATGGCGGCGTCGGTCTCCTCGACGCCTACGAGGTCGACCGTGGTCAGGAGCTCCTCGGTCGCCGGGTTGATGACGTCGTGGGTACTGGTCATTCGTTCACTCACATCCGCTCGAAGCTGCGGAACCGCTCCCAGTCGGTCACCGCGGCGTCGTACTCGGCCATCTCGATCCGCGCCGCGTTGACGTAGTGATCGACGACGTCGTCGCCGAACGCCTCCCGGGCCAGCGCGCTGCCGTCGAGCAGGCGGGACGCCTCGTGCAACGTCGGCGGCACCTGCTGGAAGGCGGCGTCGTACGCATTGCCGCCGAACGGCGGCACCGGGTCGAGCTCGTGCTCGATTCCGTAGAGCCCGGCGGCGATCATCGCCGCGACCGCCAGGTACGGGTTCACGTCGCCGCCCGGTACCCGGTTCTCCAGGCGCAGGCTGGGCCCCTTGCCGATGACCCGGACGGCGCAGGTGCGGTTGTCCCATCCCCACGCCATCGAGGTCGGGGCGAACGACCCCGGCTGGTACCGCTTGTACGAGTTGATGTTCGGCGCGTACAGCGGGGTGAGCTCACGCAGCCCGTGCAACAGGCCGGCGAGGAAACGTTCGAACGTCAGTGACAGGCCGCCGTCGCGCTCGCCGGCGAAGACCGGACGGCCCTCGTCGTCGCGCAGCGACAGGTGGATGTGGCACGAGTTGCCCTCGCGCTCGTTGAACTTGGCCATGAAGGTCAGGGACGAGCCCTGCTGGGCCGCGATCTCCTTGGCGCCGGTCTTGTAAATGACGTGGTTGTCACAGGTGGTGAGCGCGTCGGTGAACCGGAACGCGATCTCGTGCTGGCCGGGGTTGCACTCGCCCTTCGCCGACTCGACCTGCATGCCGGCGTCGCGCATGCCCAGCCGGATCGCTCGCAGCAGTCCCTCGACGCGGCTCGTGCCGAGGATCGAGTAGTCGACGTTGTAGCGGTTGGCCGGCGTCAGGTTCTGGTAGCCCTTGTCCCACGCCTGCTCGAAGGAGTCCTCGAACACGATGAACTCCAGCTCGGTGCCGACGTACGCCCGCCAGCCGTGCTCGGCCAGCCGGTCGAGCTGGCGCTTGAGCACCTGCCGGGGCGACTGGCGCACCGGCTTGTGGTCGAGCCACGCGACGTCGGCCAGCAGCAGCGCGGTGCCTTGCTGCCAGGGCACCCGGCGCAGCGTGGCCAGGTCGGGCGTCATCTCGAAGTCGCCGTAGCCGCGTTCCCAGGAGGAGATGTCGTAGCCGCCGACGGTGTTCATGTCGACGTCCACCGCGAGCAGGTAGTTGCACCCCTCCGTGCCGTGCTCGAGCACGACGTCGAGGAAGTATTGCGCGTCCAGGCGCTTGCCCTGGAGCCGGCCCTGCATGTCGGTGATGGCGAGGACGACGGTGTCGATCGTCCCGTCCCCGATCGCCGCCCGCAGCGCGTCGAGCGTCAGAGCAGGCTCCATGCGATGTCCGCCTTTCGCGCAGAAGGTCTGCCGAACATACCTTCACTGGTTGGCGACCGGAAGGGCCGTCAGCTGAGGAAGCCGCGAAGCAGCGCGGCGGTACCGTCGACGTGCTCCTCCATCTCGCCGCGAGCAACGTCCACCTGCCCGCCGAGGATGGCCTCCACGATCGCGGCGTGCTGCTTGTCCGAGTGGGCGATGTTGCCCGGGATCACCGGGATCGCGCGCAGCAGCTCGTCCAGCCGCATCTGCACGTCGGCCACGACCGAGGTGACCAGGCCGCTGCCCCCGAGCGCGGCGATGGCGAGGTGCAGCCGGGAGTCGGCCCGGCGGCGGGCGGCTGGGGTGGCGTCGCTGGCGTCGCGCAGGTACTCACGCAGGCTCGAGCGGTCGGCGGCACTCAGCGTGCGACTGGCCGCCAGCGCGGCCGCTCCGGGCTCGACGACTTTGCGCAGGGCGAGGACGTCCTCCAACGAATGGCCCATCGCCTCCTCGATCTTCTCCCGCGACCGGCGGCGCGGTCGGGGTGGCGCGGCGACGAAGGTGCCGCCCCCACGGCCCCGGTGGGACTCGACCAGCCCGGCGTCGCGCAGCGCCTTGATCGCCTCGCGGAGCGTCACCCGGCTGACGCCCAGCCGGTCGGCGAGTTCGCGCTCCGGCGGCAGCCGGTCGCCCTCGACGAGCACGCCCAGCCGGATGCTCTGGGCGAGGCGCTCGATCGTCACCTCGAACGCGTTGCGCACCGGGACGGGGGCGAACAGCGCACGGGTCCACAGGGCCTCGACGTTGCCGAGTGTCATGGCCGGTCCGCCGCCCGGTCGGCACAAGCAGCGACGAACGCGGTGAACAGCGCGTCGCCGTCGTAGGCCTCGGGGTGCCACTGGACGCCGTAGGTCCAGGTGCGGCCGGGCAGCTCGACCGCCTCGACCACCTTGTCGTCCGCCCAGCCGCAGGCGAGCAGGCCGTCCCCGAGGCGGTCCACCGCCTGGTGGTGGTGGGTGGCGACGACCGTCTGCTCACCGAGGACGCCGGCCAGCCGGCTGCCGGGTTCGAGCCGGACGTCGTGCCGGCCGTGCTCGCCCACCACTGGCGAGTGCACCTCGCTGCCGACGAGATCGGGCAGGTGCTGGACGAGCGTTCCGCCCAGGGCCACGTTGAGCACCTGCATCCCCCGGCAGACCGCGAGCAGTGGCAGGTCGCGATCGAGCGCGGCGCGGGCCAGGGCGAGCTCCCATTCGTCCCGCTCCTCGCGGGCCCCACCCGTCCGGGGATGCCGGTCGGCGCCGTAGCGGGCCGGGTCGACGTCCGGACCGCCGGAGATCAGCAGGCCGTGCGCGCCGTCGAGCGCCGCCGCCGCGAGTGCGGGCGGGCCGGGCGGCAGCAGCACGGCCACCCCGCCGGCCCGCTGGATCGCCGAGGCGTACTGGGCCGGCAGGAGGTCGGCGACCTCGTTCCACTCCCCCCACCTCGCCGGCTCGCGGTAGGTGGTGGCGGCGATGCGCGGTGCCGTCATGATCGGCATCCGGAAATGGTACGGGTTCTGGTCCGAATCACGATCGCACCCGTTCGCCCTGTGGATCCACCAACGGGTCCTTGGTGACCACTCCCGGCACCCACGTCCCGAACAGGTCGATCTCGACTTCGACGCCCGGCTTGGCGTCGGCGGGCAGGTACGCGTATGCGATCGATGCCTCCACCGAGTAGCCGTAACCGCCCGAGGTCACCCGGCCGACGATCTCGCCGGCCCAGCGCACCGGCTCGGCGCCGAGCACGACCTGGCGCGGGTCGCTGAGCACGATCGCGCGCAGCCGCCGGCCGATCCCGTCGGCCCGCGCGGCCCGCAACGCATCGGCGCCGAGGAAGCCGCCCGGCTTGTCGAGCTTGACGCAGAAGCCCAGGCCGGCCTCGTACGGGTTCGTCTCCGCGGTCAGGTCGGTGCCCCAGACGCGGTAGGCCTTCTCGAGCCGCAGGCTCTCGATCGCGCGGTACCCGCCGGCCAGCAGGCCGTGCGGCCGCCCGGCCTCCCAGAGCGTCTCCCACAGCGTCGCCCCGTACTCGCTGGAGGCGTACAGCTCCCACCCCAGCTCACCGACGAAGGTGACCCGCTGCGCCCGCACCGGCACGTCCCCGACGGTGATCTCCTGGGCGGTGAGGTACGGGAAGGCGTCGTTACCGAGATCGGCCGGCGTCACGGCGCTCAGGACGTCCCGCGCCCGCGGGCCCCACAGCGCGTAGCAGCACGTGGCGCCGGTGACGTCGGCGACGCGCACCCGGCCGGCGCGCTCGCGCGCCAGCCGTTGGAGCCGGGCCAGGTCGGGCGCCCCCGAGGCCGTGCCGGTAACGGCCAGGAAGAGCTCCTTGCCGAGCCGGGTGACGGTGAAGTCGGCCTCGATGCCACCGCGCTCGTTCAGCGCCTGGGTGTACGTCACCTCCCCGACGCCGCGGGACACGTCGTTGTCGCACACCCACTGGACGAACGCGGCCGCGTCCGGGCCGCTGATCTCGATCTTGGCGAAGGACGACTCGTCGAACAGGACGGCCGCCTCCCGCGTGGCCCGGTGCTCGGCCGCGATCGCCGGCGACCAGTAGCGCCCCGGCCACCCGTCGGGCGGCGTCGCATCGGAAGCGAGAGCAGCGTTCTCGTCGTACCAGTCGACGCGCTCCCAACCGGACTTCTCGGCCAGCTGCGCGCCGTGCGCGAGGTGCCACGCGAAGGCCGGCGACCGGCGCAACGGCCGGCCGGCCTGGCGCTGCCGGTCGGGGTACGGGATGTCGTAGTACGTGCGGTAGTTCTCGACCGTGCGGGCGAGCGTGTAGGACGGTGACGCGTACTGGCGGCCGAAGCGGCGGACGTCCATGTGCGAGACGTCCCAGGACGGCGCGCCCTCGACGATCCACTCCGCCATGAGGCGGCCGATCCCGCCCGCTCCGGCGATGCCGTGGGCGCAGAACCCGGCGGCCACGAAGAACCCGCCGACCGCGGTCTCGCCGAGGCAGAACTCGTTGTCGGGCGTGAACGCCTCCGGCCCGTTGATCACCCGGCAACGAGTTCTG
>Ga0207667_10011632_pt1 | contig 10217 bp, 9 predicted proteins | sample KBSCornC52_FD_184301 | JGI IMG/M metagenome (GOLD analysis project Ga0207667, IMG submission 184301) | Corn rhizosphere microbial communities from Kellogg Biological Station, Michigan, USA - KBS Corn C5-2 (SPAdes) (version 2) | ecosystem: Host-associated > Plants > Roots > Rhizosphere > Soil ...
CGCGGATCATGGGCGGCAGGCCTGCGGACAGGTGCAGGTCGGAGGCCTTGTTCTTGACCGAAAACGCGAGCAGTTGGGTGATGTCCATGTGTACCGTGACCCGGCAAGGGCTTATGCTCCGGCCCGAATGGCCAGCATTGCAGAGAACATACTACAGGTCCGGGGTCGAATAGAAGCGGCCTGTCGGGCATTTGACCGCCTTCCGCCCAGCGTGACGCTGCTGGCGGTGAGCAAGACGTGTCCGGGTGTTTCCGTGCGCGAAGCGTTTGCCGCCGGGCAGCGTGACTTCGGCGAGAACTACGTGCAGGAGGCGCTGGCCAAGATCGACGAACTCGCCGACCTGCGCAGCGAGCTCCGCTGGCACCTGATCGGCCCGTTGCAGAGCAACAAGGCGCGCGAGGTCGCCGCCCACTTCGACTGGGTGCATGCCATCGATCGCATGAAGCTCGCCCAGCGCCTGTCCGACCTGCGCCCGCCCGACCTGGCGCCGCTGCAGGTGTGCCTGCAGGTCAACATCAGCGGCGAGGACAGCAAGAGCGGCGTGGCGCCGGAGGCGGCGCTGGCGCTGGCGCACGAGGTGGCGGCGCTGCCGCGACTGACGCTGCGCGGCCTGATGGCCATTCCCGAGCCGGCCGACGACCTGGCGGCCCAGCGCGTGCCGCACCGGGCGCTGCGCAAGCTGCTGGAGGCCATGAATGCCGAGGGGCTCGGGCTGGACACGCTGTCGATCGGCATGAGCGCCGACCTCGAGGCGGCGATCGCGGAGGGGGCGACCTGCGTGCGGATCGGAACGGCGATCTTCGGTGCCCGTCCCGCGAAGTCAGTCCCGACTTCTTGAGCCAAAAAAAAAGCCGCCCGTGCCTGTCGGCATGGGCGGCGAGGCTCCCGAAATCCCTTAGCGGTGGGCGCGCAGCAGCGCGAATTCCTGCAGGGCGTCGCAATCGCTGATCGGCGCGAACACCTCGACGACGGACAGCCCGTCACGCAGGTCCAGCGTGGAGTCCATGAAGCCGTCGAACTTCAGCGCCGGGTCGTACTCGGCCTCGCCCAGCGTCTCGATGGCCTCCAGCGTGGGCCAGGTGCGGCGATAGATGACGGCGTTGCTGTTCATCGCCGCGCGCACCATCGTGCGGGCGGTCTGGCTGCGCGCCCAGTCGTTGGCGGCTTGCTGGGTGGCGGTGGCGATGGCGGCGGCTGCGTACATGGAGACCCTCGTTGCAGTTCGTGTGGCGGCTGGGAACGTCGTCGTTCAATCGATGACGTGACTGTGCCGAACGAGGTAACCAAAGGCATCCCCACCGTGGGGGGCCACCGATGGGGGGTGCGACCCGCCAACTAGTTCACGACCCGCTCGAGGGCCCGGGCAGCGGCAGGGCCGTGGTGTTCTTGAGCTCCTCCATCACGGCGTAGGTGCGCACGTCGCGCACGCCGGGCAGGCTCCACGCGACGGCCGCCACGAGGTCGCGATAGGCGCCCATGTGCGCCACGCGGGTCTTGAGCAGGTAGTCGAAACCGCCGGCCACCTCGTGGCATTCGAGGATCTCGGGCCGCAGCTGCACCGCGGCCTTGAACGCCGCATTGACCTCGTTGCTCATGTCCGACAGCCGCACCTCCGCGAACACCAGCAGGCCGGCCTGCAGCAGCTGCGGGTTCAGGCGCGCGGCGAAACCCAGGATCGTGCCGTCGCGCAGCAGCCGCTTGACGCGCTCGTGCGTGCTGGCCGACGACAGGCCCACGGCCTGCGCGAGCTTCAGGTTGGTGATGCGGCCGTCGGCCTGCAGCAGGCGCAGCAGGTGGCGGTCGGTCGCGTCGAGCGGCCCCCCGGACGGGGCGTCGCCCGCCACCGCCGGGGCCGCGCGCCCGCGCATCCGTTCACGCGCTCGCGGGGGACGCGCGCGGGCGCGGGCGACGGGATCGTTGGCCGCACCGGCGGCATCGGTGGCCGCAGCAGGGTGGGTCGCGACTTCGGCGGCTTCGCGCAGGTCGGGTTCGGCGGACGGCATGGCCGCTACGGTGCCGCAACGCTCCCCGGGGCGTTCACTGAATTGCCGCAGCTGCGCCGAGCAATCTGCGGCAATCGCGGCGCCGCCGCCTTCAGATGGGCAGCGCGTTGGTCGTCTTGACCTCTTCCATCACGGTGTACGTGCGGGTCTCGCGCACGCCCGGCAGGCTCCAGATCACCGAGGCGATCATCTCGCGGTAGGCGGCCATGTCGGCCACGCGCGTCTTGATCAGGTAGTCGAATCCGCCGGCCACGAGGTGGCACTCGAGGATCTCGGGGCGTGTCTGGACGGCCGCCTTGAAGGTGTCCATGATGTCCGGCGCGGTGCGATCCAGCAGCACCTCGATGAAGACCATCATGCTGGCGCCCAGCTTGTTCGGGTTGAGCCGGGCCTCGTAGCCGAGGATGAAGTTCTCGCGCGTGAGCCGCTTCACGCGTTCGAGCACCGCCGTGGGAGACAGGTGCACTTCCTCGGCGAGCTTCAGGTTGCTGATGCGACCGTCCCGCTGCAGCACGCGCAGGATGCGGGCGTCGATCTTGTCGATTCCCTTGTCGTTCGACAGATTCGACACCGTGGACGGTTCGGACTGGGGCTTGTTCATGCTGGACGAATCTCCGGGCTCTCTGGCGAAATCCGAATTTATCTCGTGGATTCTCGCTCTAAGCTACCAGATTATCCAGTCAGGATTTACACCGCCATGTCCGCGTCCCCCTCTTCTTTTGTCGCGAAGCCGCAACAGGCTCGCCTGCCCTACCCGTACCGGCCGGAGGTGGACGTCGTCGAGGCCGCGCTCGCCACGTTGACGGGCCAGCTGGACTGGGCGCAGGTGATCCGGGCCGGCCGCCCGTGGGTGGAGGCGGTGCGCGAGAAGCCGGCGCCGTTCTGGGCGATGGAGTCGCTGCTGCGCGAGTACCCGATCTCGAGCGCCGAGGGCCTGGCCCTGATGCGTCTGGCCGAGGCGCTGCTGCGCGTGCCCGACGTCGAGACCGCCATCGCGCTGACCGCCGACCAGCTGGGCCGTGCCGAGTTCGACGCCGACTCCGTCGTCGACGGCCCGCACAAGATGCTGGCCGGCATCTCGGCCAGCGCGATCTCGCTGTCCAAGAAGTTCCTGCCCGACGCCGACGGCGAGGGTGGCCTGCTCAAGCGCCTGGGCGCCAAGACGGTGGTCGCCGCCACGGTGCGCGCCATCCAGCTGCTGGGCCGCCAGTTCGTGCTGGGCCGCACCATCGACGAGGCAATGGACGAAACCAAGGACCAACGCAAGGACGTCGAGAGCGCGCGCCGCGGCGCCGGCACCGCCGCCTCGGGCCTGCGCTTCTCGTACGACATGCTGGGCGAGGGCGCCCGCACCGAGCACGACGCCGAGCGCTACCTGGCGTCGTACGCCAATGCCATCAAGGCGATCGCGCGCGGCCAGGTCGCGGCCTCGCCCGAGAACGCCGACGGCATCTCGATCAAGCTGTCGGCCCTGTTCTCGCGCTACGAGGACGCCCAGCGCGAGCGCGTGTTCGCCGAGCTGCTGCCGCGCGTGTGGACGCTGATCGAGCTGGCGGCCCGGGCCAACCTGAACCTGACGATCGACGCCGAGGAGACCGACCGCCTCGAGCTGTCGCTGGACGTGCTGGACGCGCTCGCCGAGCGCATCGCCGTCACGTTCCCCAAGTGGCAGGGCTTCGGCCTGGCCGTGCAGGCCTACCAGACGCGCGCGCTGCAGGTGGTGGACGCCGTCGCCGCGATCGCGCGCCGGCACAAGCTGCGCTTCATGGTGCGCCTGGTCAAGGGCGCGTACTGGGACGGCGAGATCAAGCGCGCGCAGGAGGGGGGCCTGGCGGGCTATCCGGTGTTCACGCACAAGGAGCACACCGACATCTCCTACCTGGCCTGCGCCCGCGCCCTGATCACGCACGCCGACGTCATCTACCCGCAGTTCGCCACGCACAACGCCGGCACCATCGCCGCGATCCTGCAGATGGCGCGCGCCAAGGGCGCCGCGTTCGAGATGCAGCGCCTGCACGGCATGGGCGAGGGCATCTACCGCGAGGTGATGAAGGATCCGGCGATCCCCTGCCGTGTCTACGCGCCGGTCGGCGAGCACCGCGACCTGCTCGCCTACCTCGTGCGCCGCCTGCTGGAGAACGGCGCCAACTCGAGCTTCGTGCACCAGCTGGCCGATTCCGGCGTGGACGTGGAGCGCCTGCTCGCGTCGCCGATGACCACGGCCCGGCCGCCGGCCTTCCCGATGCCCGCGCACCTGTACCCGGTCGACCACGGCCTGCAACGCCGCAACTCCACCGGCGCCGACCTGGCCGTCCTCGCCGACCGCGCGCCGCTGGACGCCGCCGTCACCGCCGCCACCGTGCCCCAGGTCGCCGAGGCCAGCCCCGAGGACGTCGCCGCCGCGATGACGCAGCTGGACGCCGGCTTCGAGGCCTGGAACGAGCGACCGGTCGACGAGCGCGCCGCCATCATCCGCCGCGCCGGCGACCTGCTGGATGCGCGCCTGGCCGAGTTCTGCGGCCTGCTGGTCAAGGAGGCGCACAAGACCCTCGGCGACTGCGTGGCCGAGGTGCGCGAGGCGGTCGACTTCTGCCGCTACTACGCCGACCAGGCGCAGATCCGGCTGCAGGACAAGGTGCTGCCCGGCCCGACCGGCGAGAGCAACGAGCTGCGCATGAACGGCCGCGGCGTCTTCGTCTGCATCTCGCCGTGGAACTTCCCGCTGGCCATCTTCGCGGGCCAGGTCGTGGCCGCGCTCGTGGCCGGCAACACCGTCGCCGCCAAGCCCGCCGAGCAGACGCCCGCCGTCGCGGCGCGCATGGTCGACCTGCTGCACGAGGCCGGCGTGCCGCGTGACGCGCTGGTGCTGCTCCACGGCCCCGGCGAGACGGTCGGCGCCCGCCTGACCGCGCATGCGGCCACCGCCGGCGTGTGCTTCACGGGCTCCACGCAGGTGGCCAAGATCATCCAGCGCACGCTGGCGGCCAAGGACGGCCCGATCGTGCCGTTCATCGCCGAGACCGGCGGCCTGAACGCGATGATCGTCGACTCCAGCGCACTGCCCGAGCAGGTGGTCGACGCCGTCGTGCAGAGCGCGTTCCGCTCGGCCGGCCAGCGCTGCTCGGCGCTGCGCCTGCTGGTGGTGCACGCGTCGATCGCCGACGGCGTGATCGCGATGATCCGCGGCGCGCTCGCGGAGCTCAACGTGGGCGATCCGGCGCGGCTGTCCACCGACGTCGGCCCGGTGATCGACGACGAGGCGTACATGAACGTCTCGCGCAACGTGGCGCGCCTGAAGAAGGACGCCAGGCTGCTGGGCGAGACGCCGCTGGCGTCGAGCTTCCCGCGCCTGGTCACGCCGGTGGCGTTCGAGCTGGCCCGCATCGCCGACCTGAAGGAAGAGATCTTCGGGCCGGTGCTGCACGTCGTGCGCTGGAACGGCGACGTCGACGCGGTGATGCACGAGATCAACGCGCTCGGCTACGGCCTGACGCTGGGCATCCAGACGCGCATCGACAGCCGCGCGCAGCGCCTGGCCCGCCTGGCCAAGGTCGGCAACGTCTACGTCAACCGCAACATGATCGGCGCGGTGGTGGGCGTGCAGCCGTTCGGCGGCGAAGGCCTGTCGGGCACGGGCCCGAAGGCCGGCGGCCCGCACTACCTGCTGCGCTTCTGCGCGGAGCAGACGCTGACGGTCAACACCGCGGCCGCCGGTGGCAACGCGGCACTGCTGGCGGGCGAATCGGGCGGCCACTGATGGCGTGAGCGGCGAAGCGCCGCTACTCTGCGCCTGTCATTCCGCGCGCAGTCGCGGAATCCACCCCTGCGTCGACGATTCCCGGCACGGGTGGATCCTGCGACTTCGCGCAGGATGACAGCCTTTGGAGCCCTCGATGGACAGCGACGAGACCTTCGACGGCGGCTGCGACTGCCGCGCCGTGCGCTACCGGATGCGTGCGCGGCCGATGTTCGTGCACTGCTGCCACTGCCGCTGGTGCCAGCGCGAGACCGGTGCATCGTTCGCGCTCAATGCCCTGATCGAGGCCGATCGCGTCGAGCTGCTGGCCGGGCCGGTCGACGTCGTCGACACGCCGTCCCACAGCGGCAACGGCCAGCGCATCGCGCGCTGCCCGACATGCCGGGTGGCGGTCTGGAGCCACTACAGCAGCCCGCTGGTGCGCTTCGTGCGCGTGGGCACCCTCGACGAGCCCGACCGCTTCCCGCCCGACATCCACATCTTCACGTCGACCAGGCAGCCGTGGGTGCAGTTGTCTGGCGACGTGCCGGTGGTGGCCGAGTACTACCGCAGCGCGCAGATGTGGCCGGCTGAATCGCTGGCGCGGCGCGCGGTATTGTTCCCCGGAAAGGGAAGCTGATCGAAGGCATCGCCGCCATCCCGCGGCGGTGTCATTCCGCGCGCAGTCGCGGAATCCACCTTGGCTGGCCGAGGTGGATCCTGCGACGCGCAGGATGACGGCGCGTGAGGGCGCCGCCTCCGGGCCGGCCATGAAACGAGGGCCGCGCTCCCGAAGGGCGCGGCCCCGTTCAGCCGGGCGCGTCCCGGCCCGGAGCCTACTTGGTCAACTTGAGCCAGTTGATGTTGAAGCCACCGGCCAAGGCCTTGACGGCGATCTGCTGCTGGCCCGCCTGCAGCGTCACCTGGTGCGACACCGTCGTCCAGTTCTGCCAGCCACCGGTCTTGGGCACCGACACGCTGCCGTAGACCGGGCTGCCGCCGGCCTTCTCGAGCTGGATCACGCCGCCGCCATTCAGGCTCGCGACGCGGTACGACACGGTGTACGTGCCGGCCGTCGGGACGTTGACGTTCCACACGATCCAGTCGTTGGTGTCGATCCAGCCCACGTCCTGCCCGCCTTCGGAACAGGCCTCGGTCTGGACGCCGCTCATGACGGCGTAGTTCTCGGCTTCGATCTGGATGCTGACCGGCGCGGCGCCCTTCTGGTAGACGCGCACGTAGTCGACGTACATCTTGGCCGGCAGCGAGCCGTCGTCGATCGTGAACCCAGGCCAGTTGCCGCCGACCGCCATGTTCAGCAACAGGAAGAAATCCTTCTGGAACGCCTGCGTGTTGCCGGTGCCGTTGGTGATCTGCATCACGTGGTACTGCGTGCCGTCGACGAACCAGCGCAGGTAGTCGGGATCCCACTCGATTGCATACACGTGGTAGTCGGCCGGCGTGGTGACCATGCTGTTGCCGTAGTCGGCCTGCGAGCCGTTGGCGGCTTGCCAGTGGGCCGTGCCGTAGACGGTGTTGCCCGTGTTGACCTGCTCCATGATGTCGAGCTCGCCGGACGCGGGCCAGCCCACGCTGGTGATGTTGCTGCCCAGCATCCACCAGCCCGGCCACGTGCCCTGCTTGACCGGCAGCTTGATGCGCGCTTCCATGCGGCCGTACGTCCAGGACTTCTTGCCCTGCGTCTTCATGCGCGCCGAGGTGTAGTGGTAGCCGCCGTAGTCCTCGCGCTTGGCCGTGATGACGAGGTTGCCGTTCTCCACCGAGGCGTTCTCGCGGCGGTAGTACTCGAGTTCGTTGTTGCCCCAGCCCCCGCCGCCCGTCTCGAAGACCCAGTCCGGGCTGATGGAGCCGTTGAACTCGTCCGACCAGACGAGCTGCCAGGACTGCGCCTGGGCCGCGTGACCCAGCAGCGCTGCCGCCGCCGTCACGAGAAGAGTGCGGAGTTTCATCATGCTTGCCTCATGCGTATGGTTTTCGTGGATTTCGGGCGCGCACGATGGAACCGGTTCCGCCGCGCGCGCGCCGATCCTAGCGAAAGCGCTTTCACGACGCATCGCTGAAACTGGGTACGCGGGGCCGCGGCTAACGTCTTGCAACCATTTCGCCCGGGATTTCCCGCGGTGCGGGCGCGACCGGCACCGCCTGCCGGCGAATGGTTCGGTCGAGTCGCTCGATGCTGCGACGCACCATGCGAACTGCGTGCGCGGCGTCCCGCCGTCGCCTCACGCCAGCCGCGACGCGTGGGCCTTGCCGAGCACCCACTGCAGGCCGGCCAGGTGCTGCTGGTCGTGGCTGCACAGGTAGTGGATCAGGCTGCGCAGCGTCAGCGCGCCGTAGCCCTCGAAGACGGCCGTGCGCGCAAGCTGCGCGTCCGACAGGCTGGAGATCATCTCCATCGTCGCGGCGCGCGCCGCCCGGAACGCGGCGAGCACGCGCGCGGGCTCGTCACGCGCGTAGGCGCGCTCGCGCACGAGGGCATCGGTGTCGATCGACGCCAGCAGCGGCTCGGTCTCCGACAAGGTGCGGCGGATGCGCACCTGGTACCCGTCGATCTCGATGTCGCGCACATGGCACAACTGCTCCAGCGCGGTCAGCGGCTCGCTGGGCACCCCCTCCCAGGACGGCGGCGCCCAGTGGCGGAATGGAGGCGGGAAGGCCGCGAAGTGGGCCTCGAGCTGGCCGGGGAAGGCGGCCAGGGTGGTGAGCGTGATGGCGTGCATCGCGCGATCTTCGCGCAGGCGCCCGCTCATGGCGCGAGCCGGGCTTTTGCGGCTGGCTGGCAGCGCGCACGTGCTCCCCAATTCGACGGACGCCAGGGGCGCCGCGCTGTCGTAGGCTTGCCGCCTTGCCCGGGCAGAGGAGAGTGCCATGCTGAATTCGGAAACGCTGGAAGTCGCCATCGGGATGGTGTTCCTGTTCCTGCTGATGTCGCTGATCTGCACGGCAATCAAGGAATGGATCGAGGCGCTGCTGAAGTGGCGCGCGATGGACCTGGAGCGCGCGATGCGCACGCTGCTGGACGACCCCGAGGGCAAGACGACGCAGGCGCTGTACTCGCATCCCATCATCTACTCGCTGTTCCAGGGCGGCTACGACCGCACGCAGCTGCGCAGCAGCCGGCTGGTGATGGGCACCGGTGCCGACAGGCACATGCGCCTGGGCGCGCGCCGCAACCTGCCGTCCTACATCCCGACCGCGCACTTCGCCACCGCCTTCCTCGACTACGTCGCGCGCGGCCCTGCCAACCAGGGCGACGGCGCCACCCAGGCACCGCCCGGTCCGCTCACGATCGACCTGCTGCGCAGGCAGGCCGCGCTGCTGCCCGACCACCTGGCGCGCACGGTGATCGCCGGCATCGATTACGCCGACGGCGACATCGCCAAGGTGCGCAAGGCCGTGGCGCAATGGTTCGACGGGGCGATGGACCGCGCTTCGGGCTGGTACAAGCGCCGCACGCAGGCGCTGCTGTTCATGGTGGGCCTGCTGACGGCCGTGGTGCTCAACGTCGACGCGCTGCACATCCTGCACCGCCTCACGCACGACAAGACCTTCCGTGACGTCGTCGTCAGCCGCGCCGCGGCGGCCAAGGCGCCGGCGTCGGCCAGCGCAGGCGACGAACGCGCGGCGATGACGCTCGCGCGCGGCGAGCTCGACGCCGTCACGATGCCCATCGGCTGGGAGTCGCCGACGACCACCGGCGAGCAGTCCCAGCTGTGGCCCACGCAGTTCTGCAGCGCGAGCGCCGACGACAAGGGCGCGCTGTCCGAGTCCTGCACGTTCGGCCGCAACCCGGTCTATGCCGTCGTGCGCATGGTCTTCGGCTGGCTGGTCACCGCGCTGGCGGTGATGCTGGGCGCGCCGTTCTGGTTCGACGTCCTGAACCGCATCATGGTGATCCGCTCCACCGTCAAGCCGCACGAGAAGAGCCCGGAGGAGCCCTCGCAGGACGGCAGCCCGGACAAGGTGCAGCGCGTGGTGGTCAGCACCGAGCCGGCGCCGGCGCAGCCGGCCACCTGATCGCCAATTGAATCCTTCGCCCTCACCAACACGGTGTCATCCTGCGCGCAGTCGCAGGATCCACCGCGGCGCGATGACCGCCTGGCCGGCGATGCCGCTCGATCGGGCAATGTCTCGGCGAACGTGGGTCCTGCGACTGCGCGCAGGATGACAGGACCCTTTCGCCATGAGAAAGGGCCCCGCGGGGCCCTGTCGTGCGTGACGCGAAGCGTCGGCTCAGGGATACAGGCCGCGCTCTTCGCGCGCGATCAGGATCCGCTCGCAGGCGACCGCGAAGGTGGCGGTGCGCAGCGTGACCTTGTGGCGGTCGGCCGTCTCCCAGATCTTCTTGAGCGCGTCGACCATGATCTTGTCCAGGCGGACGTTGATCTCGTCCTCGCTCCAGAAGAAGCTGGAGAAGTCCTGCACCCACTCGAAGTACGACACCGTCACGCCGCCGG
>Ga0207667_10011634_pt1 | contig 10215 bp, 7 predicted proteins | sample KBSCornC52_FD_184301 | JGI IMG/M metagenome (GOLD analysis project Ga0207667, IMG submission 184301) | Corn rhizosphere microbial communities from Kellogg Biological Station, Michigan, USA - KBS Corn C5-2 (SPAdes) (version 2) | ecosystem: Host-associated > Plants > Roots > Rhizosphere > Soil ...
CCATGATCGAGAAAGATGCCGTTTACATGAAAGAAGATTTTTCTGAAGAAGACGGAATGAGAGCTGGCCATTTGGAAGCTGAGTTTGGTGAAATGGGAGGTTATACTGCTGAAAGTGACGCTGCTACTTTGTTAAATGAATTAGGAGTACCTGAACAATTGCACCAAACGTTAATGCGCGACGTGGCTGCAAATATGAAAGTGCGGATTTTATTAGCACAGGCACTTTTTGGTAATCCGGATATTTTGTTGTTGGATGAACCGACCAACAACCTGGATGTCGATACAATTTCATGGCTGGAAAATTTTTTAGCAGATTATCAAAATATCGTTTTGGTCGTGAGCCATGACCGTCACTTCTTAGACTCAGTTTGTACACATGTTGCAGACGTCGATAAACAAAAAATAAAGATCTATACCGGGAATTATACCTTCTGGTATGAAAGCAGCCAGCTCGCTGCAAGACAGGCAACAGATAAAAATAAAAAGATGGAGGAAAAGAAAAAAGACCTCCTTGAATTTATTGCGCGATTCAGTGCCAACGCTTCAAAAAGTAAACAGGCTACTTCGAGGAAAAAAGCTTTGGATAAACTGGTGTTTGAAGATATCACGCCAAGTAACAGAAAGTATCCAGGTATCATTTTCAAACCGGAAAGAGATCCGGGAAATCAAATTCTGAACGTACAAAAATTATTAAAAACCGTTGAAGGAAAAACGTTGTTTAGCAATGTCAGTTTCGATGTAGTTAAGGGACAAAAAATTGCATTTCTAAGCAAAGATCCTGTTGCCCTCACTTCTTTTTTTGAGATTATTAATAATAAGATGAAAGCCGACAACGGCCAATTTGAATGGGGCACTACCATTACCACTGCGTATTTGCCTAACGATAATAGCGAATATTTTACCGGAGATCTTTCGTTGCTCGATTGGTTGCGTCAATTTGTTCCCGATCATTTTACCGATGTAGATGAAGATTTTTTAAGAGGTTTTTTAGGGAAAATGCTTTTCAGTGGCGATGAAATAAAAAAGAAAACTAATGTGTTGAGTGGTGGTGAAAAAGTTAGATGTATGATCAGTAAAATGATGTTGCAAAATCCAAATGTGGTTATGCTTGATGAGCCTACGAACCATTTGGATCTTGAAAGCATTACAGCTTTTAATGATGGCATGATTAGTTTTCCGGGCATTGTTTTAATGACTACACATGATCACCAGTTTATGCAAACAGTGGCAAACAGGATCATTGAGATCACTCCTAAGGGAATTATTGATCGCCTTTGCACATATGATGAATACCTGGAAGATGCGCGGATAAAGGCTTTGCAGGAAGAAATGTATAATTAGTCTGAAATGGTGAATAGTGAATTGTCGCAGCGCGCGAAACCGTTCTCGCTTTTGCGTTCTACGTTCAGCATTTTGGCTTTCCGCTTAAATCCCTGATTTCGTGTTTTGATTTGCAAATACTTTTTTCAAAATATCGGAGATACGCGCAGCCGGATCTTTCCGGATTTCCTGTTCTTTCAATCCAATATGATAAAATAACCCAGCTAAAGCTTTTTGTGTTACATATACTGTAAGGTCAGTGTTTACTGGCTTATTACTGAATTTATTGTAGGCTGTAAAAATATCTTTCCAATATTTTGTTGCATCGGTATAATTTAATGATTTGGAAACAATTGGTGTAAAAGCAGCGGTAAGTTGCGCGGATGTTTTTTGTTTTAAATAATCTGTGGCGGCATGATCACCGCCTCTTAAAATCCCAAAAGCATCCTGGATCGTCATTTGTTTGATGGCATTGAGAAAAATATTACCAACGTATTTTGTAGCATCTTCTGCTGCCCGGTTCATTGATAAAACAGCTTTATCTACCAAGCTTCCGAGACCTACACTTCTCAGTGTTTTTTCAACGCTTTCAGCTTCCGGCGGCATCAGTATTTTGATCATGTCATCTTTATAAAATCCATTCAGCAAGCTCAAATGAAAGGTTGCAGAATCTGTTCCTACTTTCAATGCCTCCTTCAAGCCCTGAACAGCCTCTGTAGTAGTAATATTCCCACTCCCTAGATTTCCATTTCCCACAGAATCCATAATACTTTTAGCGGTTTCACATGCGGTAAAACAAAATACCATAAGCACAGCAAGAACATATTTCATCAGACAAGTTTTTTCGGTAATAGAGTCAACTTCAATGCCAAAACTGTTTTCAGCGGATGACTTCTAAATTTCAATTCCTATTTTTTTCATTAAAATTGAAGCGTTCAAACTATTGCAAATACCGGGTTTCAGGCGATAATCGAAATATAATTCATCATTACTTACCTGTACATCGAAATGATAATTTAAAATATTTTGAAAAAAATCTTCTTTTAAATTCGCAAGTTCAAGATCGTGCGTCGCAATGATGGCTGCAGTTTTTTTCTTTATCAATTGCTTAATTAACGCTTTCGATCCGGTGTGTCGGTCAAGCGAATTGGTGCCTCTCAGAATTTCATCAAGCAGAATAAAAACTTTTTCTTCTGCATTTACTTTTTCAATGATCGTTTTTAATTTTTTTAGTTCCGCATAGAAAGTAGAAGTGCTTTCTTCAAGGTTATCAGTAATGCGCATACTACTCATTAGTTGCACATGCGAAACGGAAAAATATCTCGCACAAACCGGAGCGCCGGCCATCGCTAACACTACATTTACACCGATACTTCTCAGGTAGGTGCTTTTGCCCGCCATGTTGGAACCCGTCACGAGCATCAGTTCTGCGTTTGAAGGAATGTCAATATAGTTATTAACTCTTTTTTCTTCCGGAATCAATGGATGGCCTATTTCTTTTCCTTCGATTGAAAAATATTCTGCATGAATTTCCGGAAAGATCCATTCGGGCTCATTAAAATATAAAACGCCAAAACTGTTCAAAGCTTCAAAGTTTGCCAATGTATCAAACCAGTCATTGATATTGTTTTGCTCGCTTTCTTTCCATTTTTCCAAATCAAGAATCTGTTGCAAATTCCATAACAGCAAAAGATTCAAAGGCAATGACAACACCAGATTGTATCGCAGGTCAAGCTTGTCTAAAATTTTTTTAATTCTTAAAATATCTGCAGACGCTCTACTATTTTTTTGAAGAAAAACTGATTGCCACTTTTTTAATAACGGGCTTTCAAATTTTTCTTCTTCTATTCGAAAGATACTCGATGAAAGCGTGCTTAATTCATCGGCGACTTTCGATAATTGTTGGTGAATGGGCGACACTACTTTGTTGATCTGGTACGCTATCACTGCAAATATTAAGAGGGTGATATAAAAGACGGTATCTCCTACCTGGTCAAAAATATAGAATAAAACAACGGTTATTATAATTCCCGGAAGCAAGTATCGGAGCCATTTCGATGGCTTAAATGCTGAAAAAACATTCGGCTCCTGCATCCATTTTTCCAGACGGCTTTTGGTAGAAAATGTTATCTTATTTTTTCCTCCAAATGCCTGCAAATCTTGTATGCATGATATTTTGGTGGATAATTCGTTAATGGAAATTTGCCTTTCTAAAATGTGTTCTATCGAAGCTGGGAATTTTAAATATTTACCAAGTTTACTGCTTCCCGGTTCGGATGTAGTACGATTAATATATTGAAATAAAGACGCCCGTCCGAAAATATCCAGATCATTTGCATACGGGTGTTCTTTCGGAATATGTTCAGCGCCGGAAGGAAAATTGTAATAATTTCCATCCAGGAACTTCAATTCGTTTTCATTGATGCGGATCAGTTGGTTTGTGTGTTCAATTTTAGACTGATTTTTGAGATCTGCATTAACGAGCCTGACAAAAATTATCAGCAAGGCAACTGACGCGATGATTACATATACAATTCCGAAAGACCACAAAAAATAAAACCCTACGATGATAGCGATAATAGCGCCGAGGCGAAGCCAGGCGAAAGAAGATTTTCTTTGTTGCAGTTGTTTTAGATGAGCACGTAATTCTTCTAATTTGTTTTGATAAAATTGCTTTGGATCCATTAATTTTTTTTCTTTAAGAAGTCTGTAAAAGTAACTGATAAAGCAGACTTTAAGTGCCGGATTTGTTATCAATAATTAACTATAATCGTAACTTTTTTTGTGCATTTGTAAAAAACAGCTTGTAGTGTTTTTTATTAGAATTGGTTTTTGAAGTACCAGCAAAAAAGCAAATAATTAGAATTTTTATTTTTATTCTTACGATATTAATTCTTCAAGGATGCAGAATTCTTCTTCCAAAGTAAGCGAAGCATCATACAATATTTCAAAAAAATCATTTCCCCATTTTGAATAAAAAAGCATAAAATTTTCTGTACGTTCCTGTAAACCATGATTGGGAAATAAAGTGGAAAATACCTTATTCAATTGATTCCCGTGATCAGAAAATTTTCTCTTTTCAGCCCGAAACATTTTTTTTTCCAGAGTAGTTAAAGCCTTGACATGTCTTGCTTCAATCGCATTAATGTGTTGAATGAGCGTTGGATCAATTTTCTTTGCAGCATTTTCAATCTCGTCATAAATATTTTCGAATTCTTTTTTCTCTTTGGTTAAGTTTAAAACAGATTTGCTCTCCTGTCTTATCATTTCTTCCAACAAAACGTCTTTTCCTTTAAATAGGTCGACAGGATTAAGATTCAATTTCTGCAATAATTTTTTATATTTTTTTTCGACAATTAAAAATGAATTTCTTAACACCAAAACAGGATATGGAACCTGGTAATTTTTAAATAAATCTTTTAACTGCAGCCAATACGCAAGCTCGCCACCACCACCAATCCACGCTACATCCGGCAAAATAATTTCCTGGAACAAACCGCGTAAAATTACATTGGGACTGAAGCGGTCAGGATATTGTTGAAGTTCATTTTTAATTTCTTCTTTTGTAAAAACAAGGTCAGTATCATGAACTACAAAGTGATCGTTAACAGGAATGATTCTGTTGCGCAAATTATCCTTTAAATAAAACAAGTTGATCTCACGTGGATACGCTTGCGCCTTGTAATACCGTGATAATTTTTCAGAAGTTTGTTCTACAATTTGAGAAGAGGTATGATTAAAAATATCATCTTCGAAAATGGAAATCATTTCTTTTTTAAAAGCAGCCTTGTCGGGTAAAAGAACTAATAACCCGTATTCCTGGAACAGGTAGTGAACAAATAAAAATGTCGCTTCTTCAATAGTTGAATTTTTTACAAAACATTTTTTTAATAGTTCGATCAAAGGTTTTCCAGATACTTCAACTGCTAATCTTCCGGCAATTTTTTCAATTAATGTGATCAGATTATCATCTACTTTCATTCGCCCAACGGCGCCGGTTTGCTTGGTTTCCCATTGATATTTTATCCCATCAATCACCACATGGTTTAGTTCATCCAAATCAGCATCCTCGCTTCCCATAAAAAAAACCGGAACAAAATTATATTCCGGCAGTTCTTTTTTTAAAGAAGCGGCCAGTTTTATTGTATGTAAAATCTTATAAACAAAATAAAGATGCCCGGTAAAAATATTTGGCTGATGGGCAGTACATACGGTAAAAGTGTTTTCATGCAAAAGCGCGTCAACGTTGGATCTTACAAGATTGCAACATTCTAATTCTTTATATTGAGCCGTGAGCTGACCTGCTAATACCTGCCGGTTTGTTTTATATTTTTTTCTTTCAGCAATCGCTGATTTGATTCCTTCCAGGTTTACCGGATGTTCATAAAAATCTTTTAATTGCGGAGCATCATTAACATAATCCAAAACAATTTTGGTAAACTTTCCTGTCTGCGAATAGGGCAAATATTCTGATTGAAATTTTGTATCCAAAGCGGCTGAATTTTAGCTGCAAAGATAGAGGTAAAAGGAAAGATTTTTTAAGCTTTAAATCAGCTTGGATAGATATGAGGTTAAATAAGAATCGGTGATATTTATTCGTCTACTGAAAATTATAAAACACGTAATTCTTTAATCATCATTTAAAATTCCAACACATTTTTTTAAGCTTTCTTTCCAGTTCGGTATTCCAATTTCAAGCAATTTCTTAATCTTTGAAGTATCTAAAACTGAATACAGTGGCCTTTTTGCAGGAGTTGGATAAGCGGCTGTTGGAATCGCATTTATTTTACAATTACTGTTTACCAATGATTTTATTTCCTCCGCAAATTCATACCAGGTAGTGACACCACTGTTGGAATAATTTACAATGCCTGAAAAACTTTTTCCTTGTTTTGTTTCTTCAATGAACTTCATAATTACCGCTGCAAGATCTGCTGCATAAGTTGGTGAGCCGAACTGATCATTTATGACACTGATTTCACTTTTTTGTTTGAACAAGCGCATTATCGTTTTTACAAAATTATTTCCGAAAGAAGAATAAACCCATGAAGTGCGAATTATTAAAGTGGAAGAATTTCTTTCAAGCGCCAACTCTTCTCCTTTCAATTTAGACGCCCCATAAATATTCAGTGGCGCAGTTTTACCTTCTTCTTTCAATGGAACATTTGCACTACCGTCGTAAACATAATCTGTAGAAATGTGAATGAGTTTTGTCTGATAAATACTGCAAATGTTTGCAAGATTTCCTACCGCTTCTGCGTTGGTTAAAAATGCTTTTTCTTTTTCGGATTCTGCCTTATCAACAGCGGTGTACGCAGCACAATTGATGCAATAATCAATTTTATTTTTCTCAAAAAAAGATTTTAATGAAGTTGTATTTTCAACTGGTAATTCGTCTTTTGTAGTAAACAAAAATTGATATTGCGGAAAACCGGAAGAAAGAACTTTTAATTCATTTGCGAGTTGTCCATTTGCTCCTGTTACAAGAATCGTTGCCATTAAAAATCAATTTAGATAATCCAGTAAATGAACAAATAAATGCGATTTCTCTTTATAAAAACAATCGCTTTTCACTTATTTTATCCTTTAAAAACAAAACCGTAATCACTATTTTTTAATAAAGGATACTGTTGATCTTTCTCAGAAACAGTAATATTGTCAGCAGGAAGTTGCCAGTCAATATTCAACGAAGGGTCGTTCCATGATATGCCCCCTTCGGTCTCTTTGTGGTAAAATTCATCGCATTTATAAAATACTTCTGCCGTTTCGCTGATCACAGAATAGCCGTGCGCAAAGCCTTTCGGCACTAAAAGTTGTTTTTTATTTTCTGCTGAAAGTAAAATCGTATATGCCTGACCGTAAGTTGAAGAATCTTTTCTGATGTCAACAACGGCATCAATAATTTCACCACTTAAAACCCTGATAAGTTTTGTTTGTGCAAAAGGGTCTTTTTGAAAATGTAATCCACGAACCACTCCATAGGAAGATCTTGCCTGGTTGTCCTGAATGAATCTGATTTCAATTCCTTCCGCGGAAAAAATATTTTGATTATAACTTTCAAAAAAATATCCGCGGTTATCTTCAAAAACCTTAGGTTCAAAAACTAATAATCCCGGAAAACCGGTTTTAATAAATGGCATTTAATAAAATTAAAACAGTGCTGCAAATTATTTTTGCGAATATAAATGTTTAAAGTATTCAATCGTTTTTACCAATCCGGTTTCAAACTTTGTTGTAGGTTCATATCCGAGCAGTTCTTTAGCTCGTGAAATATCTGCAAGTGAATTTCTGATATCTCCTTCGCGTGGTTCTCGATGAATGGGTTCGATATCACTTTTCAGATAGTCTTTGATATAGTTGTATAAAAAATTGACGGAATAATTTTCACCAATAGCAACATTGTAAACCTTGTTTCTTGCTTCTACATTCATGGTCAGCATTCCTCTAACGTTGATCTGCACTGCGTTTTCTACGAAAGTAAAATCTCTAGTTTGCTCGCCGTCACCATTGATAAATGCAGAAGTGTTGTTCATAATTGCTTTTACAAAAAGTGGAATAACTGCGGCATACGGGCCATCAGGATCTTGTCGAGGTCCGAAAATATTGAAATACCGAAATCCTAAAACAGGAATATTGTACGCTTTCGAAAAAACATCGGCATATAATTCATCTGCTCTTTTGCTTACGGCATAAGGAGATAAACAATTTCCAATTCTGTCTTCTATTTTTGGCAGCGTTGGTTCATCGCCATAAACGGAAGAAGAAGATGCGTAAACAAATTGCTTCACGTTATTTTCAACAGCGGCTTTGAGAATATTTACAAAACCGCCAACATTTACATCATTCGTACTTGAAGGATCTTTGATGGAGCGAGGCACAGAACCCAATGCCGCCTGGTGGCTTACATAATCAATTCCTTGGCAGGCTTTTCTGCAAAAATCTAAATTTCTGATATCACCTTCCAGAAATTCAAGTCCTTCATAAGGACGCAATACATTAAGGTTTGATTGAAAACCATTTGCAAAATTATCAATCACTCTGACTTTTGCTGCACCATTTTTTAACAAGTATTCTGCGATGTGGCTTCCAATGAAACCTGCGCCACCGGTGACTAAGAAAGAAAGATCACTCAAATCGCGGGTGTGAAATTTATTCTCCAATTTTATTTTTTTTTAAAGACTCCAATATTTTCTGCTGGAAATTTTTCCCCGATAACTGCCTTTCAAATCAGCTACCAATCCATGCGATTTAGTGATGTTCGCGAATGAATTGTCATCCATATTCAGATAAGCTTTATGAGGTACGCAAACAACTACCGCATCATAATCATTTGACAGATCAGGCGTTAATTCAAAATCATATTCGTGCTTCAGCTCCTTGCTGTCGGCATGAGGATCTGTAACATGAACATTCAAAGAATAAGATTTTAATTCATGGATGATGTCAGCGACTTTCGAATTCCGAATATCGCTTACATTTTCTTTGAAAGTAGCGCCCATCACCAAAACTTTCGCCTCTTTTACATTTCCATTCTCTTTTATAATATGCATCAAAACTTTTCTCGCAACATATCCAGCCATGCCATCATTGATAGAACGGCCGGCAAGAATTACCTGTGAATCGTAACCAAGTTTTTGAGATTTATAAGTCAGATAATATGGATCAACCCCAATACAGTGGCCGCCTACAAGACCCGGCTGAAATTTTAAGAAATTCCATTTCGTACCCGCAGCTGCTAACACTTCAAAAGTATTGATACCCATTTTATCAAAAATGATAGACAGTTCATTCATCAAAGCAATATTCAAATCTCTTTGTGTATTCTCAATAATCTTTGCCGCTTCTGCAACTTTTATTGATGACGCCTGATGAACACCTGCTTTAACAACCAACTCATAAACTTTAGCAATGGTTTCCAAACTTTCCTGGTCACACCCGCTCACCACTTTTACAATACTTGCCAAAGTATGTTCTTTATCTCCGGGATTAATTCTTTCCGGTGAATAACCCAATTTGAAATCATCACATACTTTTAAACCGGATAATTTTTCAATTACCGGGAGACAATCTTCTTCTGTGCAACCCGGATAAACAGTGCTTTCGAAAACAACATAATCTCCTTTCTTCAAAACTTTTCCAATCGTCTCGCTGGCTTTGATAACAGGAATTAAATTAGGAACATTGTATTCATCAACCGGCGTTGGCACTGCTACGATAAAGAAATTGGCTTCCCGAAGTTTGTCAAGGCTGCTCGTAAATTCAATATCAGAATTGGCAAATGCTGAAGATTCCAACTCATTACTTGGATCGATTGCATTCTGCATTAATTTGATCCTATCCGCATTGATATCAAAACCAATGACAGAGATTTTCTTTGCAAATTCTAATGCAATTGGCAAACCCACATAGCCTAGGCCAATTACCGCAAGCTTCTTTTTTTTGTCAATTAATTCCTGGTACATTTATTTTTAATTTTTTTATTTTTTGAATTGTTCAATAGAGATTATATGATTGGACAAATTTCCAATTCAGCAAAGAGACAAATATGCCCAATTTCTATTTTAATTTATGCCACTTTAAACATTGAACATTCAATCTCTAACCATTCATCTTTTACTCTCAAACTCCTTCGGCAATTTATACCAATCGTCTTCAGGCAACGATTTAAAATAATCATAAGTTATTTTTAATCCTTCTGCACGCTGTACTTTTGGTTCCCAGTTTAAAAGTTCTTTTGCCCTCGTTATGTCTGGCTGGCGTTGTTTCGGATCGTCTTGTGGCAAAGGTTTATAAACAATTTTTTGCTTCGTGCCGGTTAATTTAATCACCTCTTCCGCAAAATCTTTTAAAGTGATCTGATCGGGATTTCCAATATTGACCGGTTTGGAATAAT
>Ga0207667_10011635_pt1 | contig 10214 bp, 7 predicted proteins | sample KBSCornC52_FD_184301 | JGI IMG/M metagenome (GOLD analysis project Ga0207667, IMG submission 184301) | Corn rhizosphere microbial communities from Kellogg Biological Station, Michigan, USA - KBS Corn C5-2 (SPAdes) (version 2) | ecosystem: Host-associated > Plants > Roots > Rhizosphere > Soil ...
CTCCAGAGCCCCGAAGGCGCAGCTGGCTGGCTTGTGTCGGGATGCTGACGGTGCTATCAAAACCATTTCCCGCGATAGTCTGACGTTATATTAGCACTCTCTTGATGTGAGTGCTAGGCGCCACCATATCCCTTAGACGGCTTTAAGTTTCATTAAAGTATTGCTCATGGGAACCGAAAAACGGGATGCGATTCCACTGTAGAGCAGGCGCGAACGGTTCAGTTGAGATGCCTCAAATGTGACGCGCGTATCGATTGAACTTCATAGATAACAGGTTAGGCGACATGTGCTACGGCTTCTGTTGGTTGGCGCACGTTGCCATGTAGGCGCGTGCCTCGCGTCGGCTGCGGGATTTCACTGGCCAGCAGCCGACGAGTTCACGAAACGACAACAATCACCCGCATGTCGAACCGGGCCGCGCCAACAGGCATGGGGAAGCGCCACGCCGAAGATCAATGTCGGGAATATTTACAGTTGGATGATGGCTAACATCCTGTCCAATGGCAAGCTGTTGATTCCTTAGGAAAATTTCATTTAGGCATAGTAGTTGCTTAATCTAAATTAAGGTTTCAATACGAAATTATTTTATTCACTTGCCCTATAAGGTTCGCCGAATCATGAAAAAAACGCTCGCTTTCATCGCTGCTGCATTCGCCCTGCATGCCGGTATGGCACAGGCATCGGTCACTTACGATTTCACGTACACTGACACGATTTCCACCGCGACGACGCCCGGGATTTCGGCCGGCGATACCGTAACGGTGCACCTGTTCGGCAACAACGGCGGTTCGTCGATCGTCAATCAATCCTTCGCCAACACGGATGTGCTTGGCTTTACGATCGACGCCGGTACCTATCACGCATCCTACAGCACGGTGTGGTCGTTTTTTTCGTTGAACACTGACGCAGGCGGGAACGTCTCCAATGTCGGTTTTTACGGGACGGATTTCGCTTCGGTGAACGCCGACAACTTCGGCTCGTGGAACGGTGACACCGTCTTCGGCAATTTCGCCTTCATCGACTCGCTGGGTAACTACAACGACGTCGTGGACGGTACGTTCAACACGGTCGCCAACTGGACCGTGTCCGAAGTCGGCAATGCAGTGCCGGAACCGGCTTCGCTGGCTCTGGTGGGCCTGGGTCTGGCTGGTCTCGGGCTCAGCAAGCGCAAGAAACAGGCTGCCTGATTTTTTCGAGCAGAAAAATTCCGCCTCGGCGTAATGCCACCTGATGGCATAGCGCTTCAGCGTTGCCTTGACGGCCCGGTCGCATTTGCGGCCGGGCCGTTCGTCTTTCAGGAGACTGATTGCAATTTCATCAGTTTGCTCCTTCCGCAGCTAAAGATTGGCTACCGCCTGTGCCGATTGCTCGACGCTCCCCGGTTTGCATATCCCGACATTCAGTGATTTTTCATGCGCGATACTGAAAATCGGAATTGAATACAAGGCCGCAGCTGTCAATGATGATCACTTATCCAAAAACAACGTTGGAGACAGTGAAATATGAAAAAACAATTTGTTCTAGCTGCGCTATCAGCTGCGGCCCTGCTGGCCGGCTGCGGCGGCAGTGCCACGGACACAGGCGCCGATGGGCACACGTCGCGGCTCCTGGCCGCGACGTCCGGGACGGCCAGTGTCAGTGTCGTCAACTCGACCAATTCGGGCTACACGACGCTGTCCACGCTGCACGTGGGCCAGCCGGCCTATTTCCAGGTGCAGGGCAGCAATTTGACCAGCACCCTGGCGCTGGACGTCGCCGATTGTACCGGCATGACGACGCTGTCGGTCAGCGCCACCGAGGCGCATTTCCGCTGCACGCCCGGCACCAAAGCCGGTATGAAGACGCTCACGATCACGGACAAGTCGAACGGTACGACGGTCTACGCCGGCTCGGTGAACGTGCAGCTCACGAATCCGCCGCCGATCATGACGGCACTGCCGATGCCGACCCGCGGCTTCAACCTGGGTAATTCGCTGGAAGCCGTCTGGGGTTATTCGTACCCGAGCCAGGCCGTGTTCACGTCCGCCGCCAACGCCGGTTTCAACGCCGTGCGTGTCCCGTGCGCGTGGGACAAGAATTCCGATTCTTCCGGCAAGATCGATCCCGTCTACATGGCGAAGGTCAAACAGGCCGTCGATAACGCCATCGCGGCCGGCATGTACGTGGTCATCAACGATCATTGGGACGGCGGGTGGTTCGAACAGCCCATGGGCGACACGGTCGACCCGGCCATCGACGCCAAGATGCGCAACATCTGGGCGCAGGTCGCGACCGCATTCTCCGGCTACGACAACCACCTGCTGTTCGCGGCCGCGAACGAGCCGAACATCGGCCGGCCTTCGCAGGTCACGACGCTGATGTCGTACTACCAGACCTTCGTCAACACGGTGCGCGGCACCGGCGGCAAGAACACCAACCGCTGGCTCGTGCTGCCGATCCAGGGTGACGCGTCGTGGGTCAAGACGTTGCCGTCCGACTCGACCAAGGGTCGCCTGATGATGGAATTCCATAATTACTCGCCGTCGCTGTTCACGATCATCCACGGGGACCAGTCGTGGGGCAGAGCGATCTACTTCTGGGGCCAGTCCTACCATTATTCGGGCGATCCGAGCCGCAACGCCACGTTTGGTGAAGAAGGCGCCAACGACGCGTTCTACCAGCAGTTGCAGGACCAGTTCGTCAGCAAGGGCGTGCCCGTGATGATCGGTGAATACCACGCCGCCGGAACGCCTGGCCTGACGGGCGACGAGCAGGCCTGGAACAGCGCCTCCGTGCTCTACTGGAACAAGTACCTGAGCGAATCGGCCCGCGCGCACGGCCTGAGCCCGTTCTACTGGAGCACGCCGTGGGCGCCGTTTGCGTATGACACGGGCGCCATTACCAATCAGCCCCTCGTCACCGCCCTGACCGGCGGCACCGCGCCGCCGCCGCCGAACGGCGCGCCGTACGCGGTCACCGGCGTCACCGCCGTCGCCGGTATCGGCCAGGTCACCGTGTCGTGGAACGCCGTCAGCGGCGCCACCAGCTACCAGTTGTACCGCACGGCAAATTCCGGCAGCGAAGACGCCACGCCGTCCGTCACCGGCATCACCGGCACCACGTTCACCGACACGGGCCTGAATCCCGGCACGACGTATTACTACCGTGTGGTGGCCGTGAACGGCTCGGGTGCATCCGGCTATTCGACCGAGACGAGCGCGACCACGCCCGGCACCAACCCGGACCCGACGAAGTTCCATTTCGAGACCGATACCCAGCAGTGGGCACCGAGCGGCGCGCTGATCAGCGGTGTCGCGATCTCCACCGCCCAGCACTACGCGGGACAGCGCTCGCTGGCCGTGAACTTCAACGGTACGTCGGCGAATTACTCGTCGGTGGGCCTGAACGGCGCGATCGTGCCGGCTGGCGCGACGATCACCTTCCACGTCTACATCCCGGCTGGCAGCCAGATCACGAAGGTCGAGCCCTATCTCATGGACTACAACTGGCAGTGGACCTCGAATCCGACCTACAGCTTCACGCCGGATGCCTGGAACACGTTCACCGTGAAGGTGCCGGCGACGGCGACCGCGCCGCTGCAGTGGCTCGGGCTGAGCTTCACGACGGGTGGGGCGTGGACGGGTACCGTCTACGTCGATTCGATCAGCTGGTAAGTCGTACGACACGGGCTTGACGGCCCGTTAGTCGGCAGCACAGAGGCCGCGTGCGAACGCGGCCCTTTTTATTGGGTGTGTCCCGCTGCGAGCTGGCCACAGCGAGCGAAGTGAAGCGCACCGCCGTAACCCCCATGCCGATCTGGCAGCGGCTCACTTGAGCCGCGCCAGATGCCTCTGCACCGACAGCATGGCCCCGGCGAGCCCAAGCCCGGCGCTGATCGCCAGCAGCGCGGCCATGCCGAGCGGCGGCAGTGTGGCGAGCTGGAATTCCGACGCATACAAGCGCGCGAACTCGGCGATGGCCGTGTTCAGGGGACGCAGCGCCAGCGCCACCGCCCCCAGCGCCACCGCACCGGCACACAGGCCCAGCAGGGCGCCCGTGTAGTAAAAAGGGCGGTGGATGAAGTTGTCCGTTGCGCCCAGCAGTTTCGACACGGCGATTTCCTCGCGTTGCGTCAGCACCTGCAGGCGGATCGTGTTGAACACGACGGCGATCACGACGACGCCCAGCGTGATCGCCAGGAGCAGCAGTGCGAGGCGCAGCACGCCCAGCAGGGCGGCGAGGCGCTTGACCCAGGCCGAGTCGACCTGCACGGTGTCGACGCCCGGCAGTGCGCGCATCTGTTCGGCGATGTCGTCCACGCGGGCGGCCTCGGCGCCGCTGGCGAAGCCTTCCAGCTTCATTACATAGCTGTCCGGCAACGGGTTATCGCCCAACGTCGCGATCACATCGGTCAACCCGCTCTTTTCCTTCAGGTTGGCCAGCGCCTGCTCGCGCGGCACGAAGCTGACTTTCGCATGGCTGCCGTGCAGGATGCGCTGCAGCTGCGGGGCCAGCGCCTGGGCCTGGTCGCGGGGCGTGTCGGCCTTGAGGAACAGGCTGATTTCCGGATCGACGGACAATTCTTCCGACAGAGGACGGACGTTGTCGAGCAGGGTGACGCCGGCGAAGGGCAGGGTCAGCGCGACGGCGACGACGAGCACGTTGAACAGGAAGCTGCCCGGTGCCTTGCGCACGTGGGACAACGCGGCGCCGAGGGCGAAGCGGTGCTGGCGGAACCAGGTGTTCATGCGGCACCTCCTGCTACCTGGCCATGTTCGAGGCGGATCACGCGCGCGGCGCTGTCCAGGATCTGTTCGTCATGGGTCGAGATGACGCAGGTCACGCCCACCGAGTGGAAGGCGTGCAGTGCGTCGATGACCTTGTCGGCGGCGGCGCGGTCGAGGTTGGCGGTCGGCTCGTCGGCCAGGATGATCTGCGGGCGGTTGACGATGGCGCGGGCGATCGCCACGCGCTGCTGTTCGCCACCCGACAATGCCATCGGCAGTGCCAGTGCGCGGTCGAGCAGCCCGACCTTGTCCAGCGCCGCGCGGGCGCGCTGCTCGGCCTGGGCCTTGGGCGCGCCGGTGACGATCAGCGGCAGCATCACGTTGGCCAGCAGGTGACGGTCGTTCAGCAGGCGCTGGTTCTGGAAGATCAGGCCGAGGTTGCGGCGCAGGAAAGGGATGCCCGCCTTGCGGATGCGGCCGACGTCCTGCCCGTTCACGATCACGCGGCCGGACGTCGGACGTTCGATGGCGGCAACCATTTTCATCAGGGTGGACTTGCCGGCGCCGGACGGGCCGGCCAGGTACACCAGCTCACCCTTGGCAATGTTCAGCGACACGTCGGCGAGCGCGAGCGTGTCAGCAGAATCCGAGTACTTCTTGGAGACGGACTGGAATTCGATCATCGCGCGTTTATCCCAGCAGCGCCTCGGCGAATTCGTCGGCGCTGAAGGGTTGCAGGTCCTCCAGTTTTTCGCCCACGCCGATGAAATACACCGGCACCGGGCGGGTGCGTGCGATGGCGGCCAGGATACCGCCCTTGGCCGTGCCGTCCAGCTTGGTGATCACGAGGCCGGTCAGTTGCAGCGCGTCGTCGAACGCCTTCACCTGGGCGAGGGCGTTCTGGCCCGTATTGCCATCGATGACGAGGAGGATTTCGTGCGGTGCGTCTTCCATGCCCTTGCCGATCACGCGCTTGATCTTCTTGAGCTCTTCCATCAGGTGCAGCTGCGTGGGCAGGCGGCCTGCGGTGTCGACCATGACGACGTCCACGCCGCGCGCCTTGCCCGACTGGACGGCGTCGAACGCGATGGCCGCCGGGTCGCCGGACTGCTGCGAGATCACGGTGACGTTGTTGCGCTGGCCCCAGACCATCAGCTGTTCGCGCGCGGCGGCGCGGAACGTGTCGCCGGCGGCCAGCAGCACGGACTGCTCGTGGTGCTGCATGTGCTTGGCCAGCTTGCCGATCGTGGTCGTCTTGCCGGCGCCGTTGACGCCCGCGATCATCATCACGAGCGGTTCGTGGCGGCCCAGTTCGAGCGGCTTTTCCAGCGGACGCAGCAGGTCGACCATCAAGGCCTTCAGCGCCACCTTGACGGCGGCGGCGTCCAGCAGTTTTTCTTCCTTGACCTTGCGCCGCAGGTTGTCCAGCAGGTATTGCGTGGCGTCCATGCCGGCGTCGGACATCAGCAGCGCGGATTCGAGTTCCTCGTACAGGTCTTCGTCGATGCGCGCGCCGACGAACAGCAGCGAAAGATTGCTCGACGTCTTGGCGAGACCGGACTTCAGGCGCGACATCCAGGAACGCTTGGCTTCCGCTGCGCTGACGGGACGTTCGGCCGTCTCGGGGAACAGCTGGCCTTCGTAGGCCGACGGGGCGGCGCCTCGAGCGGGGCGGGGACGTCCGGTGTCGGTGTCGGGCACGGCCGGCGCGTCCTCGCCACCGCCGAACAGGCGGCGCAGGAAACCAGGCTGCTCGGCTGCTTCGGGCTGCGTATCGGCCACTGGAGGCGTAACAACTGAAGCGGGCGCTGCGGGTTCGACCGCAGCCGGCGTCTCGGCTTCAGGTTTTTTCTTTTTGAAGAAACTAAACATTGTGTATTCGGGAGGGCGGCGGATAGGCCGGATAGGGTCGCGCGTATTCTACCAGAGCGGGCCCGGTTCTCCTTGCTGAGTAACCGGAAAGCAATTCAGCTCGACCATATTGTAGCCGGGCCAGGGCAGCAACCTCGGCACATAAACGCTGCCGCTGGTATCCTGTTATTTCCGAAGGACTAAATCGCCGTTCCGGTGCGGCCGGCGTCCGTCCGCGCACCATCCGCATCATGAAACACAGACTATTTCTTTTCGACCTCGACGACACCCTGCTCGACTTCAAGGCTTCCGAACAACTGTCGTTCGACCGCACGCTGCGCGAACTGGGCCTGGATGCGATCCCGGACGGGTTGTTCGCGCGTTACCAGGCCATCAATACGGCCCTGTGGAAGAGCTTCGAGCAGGGGATCGTGTCCAAGGATTTCCTGAAAGTGGAACGGTTCCGCAAGACTTTCCACGCGATGGCCCTCGACCTCGATCCGGAAAGCGCGAGCCGCGTGTATCTCGAATCGCTGTCCGAGACCGTCGTCCTCATCGACGGCGCGCGCGAGCTGTGCGCCACCCTGGCCGGCATCGGCGAAGTGGGCATCATCACGAACGGCGTCGAGCAGATCCAGCACCGTCGCATCGTGAGTGCGGGGCTGCGCGAGCACGTGTCGTTCGTGGCGACGTCCGAAGCGTGCGGCCACGCCAAGCCGGACAGCCGCTTCTTCGACTACACGGTCAGGATGGCGCGCGCCTTTTCGCACGCGGAAACGGTTATCGTCGGCGACCGGCTCGACGCCGACATCCTCGGCGCCAACCGCTTCGGCATCGAAAGCTGCTGGTTCAATCCGGCCGGCCTCGCCAATGATACGCAGGCGTTGCCCACCTTCGAAGTGGCGCGGCTGCACGACGTCGTTCCGGCACTGCGCGGCCTGGCCGTCGCCTGACCGGGCGGGTCAGCCGGCCCTGGCCGCCTGCGCGTTGCGGCGGATCGTGTCCAGCGTCGCGTTCGGCGTGATCAGGTTACCGTCGTAGCGCAGCTCGATCAGTGCCGGCAATTTGTGCGTGCGCGTAAACTCGATGGCGCGCGCAAGGGCCGGGGCGAAATCGGCCGTCGTCTCGACCGCCACGCCGTGGCCGCCATAGGCTTGCGCCAGCGCCGCGAAATCCGGGTTGTGCAATTGCGTGCCCGACACGCGGCCCGGGTACTCTCGCTCCTGATGCATGCGGATCGTGCCGAACATGCCGTTGTTGAACACGAGGAAGATGACGCCGGCACCGTATTGCACGGCCGTCGCCAGTTCCTGGCCCGTCATCATGAATTCGCCGTCGCCGGCAAAGGTCACGACGGTGCGCTCCGGCTGTACGATCTTGGCGGCGACGCCGGCCGGCACGGCATACCCCATCGCGCCGCTCGTCGGCGCGAGCTGGGTGCGCATGGCGCCGTAGCGCCAGAAGCGGTGCGCCCACGTGGCGTAATTGCCGGCACCGTTCGTGACGATCGTGTCGCGCGGGAGGGCCATCTGCAGGTCCCGCACCATCTGCCACAGGTCCAGCGGCGCGGCGCCATCCTTGAAAATCGGCGGCTGTTCCTGCCAGGCGCGCAGCTCCGCTTTCGCTTCTTCCACGGTGTGGCGCCACGCGGACGCATCGACCGGTTCCATCGCCGCCAGCATGCTCGCCGCTTGCGGGGCGCCGCTGGCGATCATCAGCTCGGCCTGGTAGACGCTGCCCAGTTCTTCCGGGTCCGGATGGATGTGCACGAGGCGCTGGCGCGGCACGGGCGCCGCCAGCAGCGAATAGCCGCTCGTCGTCATTTCGCCCAGGCGCGGGCCGAAGGCGATCAATACGTCCGCCTCCGTCACGCGCGCGGCCAGCTTCGGATTGATGCCGATGCCGACGTCGCCCACGTAGTGCGGATGCTCGTTGTCCAGCAGGTCCTGGAAGCGGAATGCGCAGGCGACCGGCAGCGCGTTCGCTTCGGCGAATGCCTGCACGTCGGCGCACGCCTGCTCCGTCCATGTGCCGCCGCCCAGCAGCAGCAATGGTTTTTTCGCTTGCGCCAGCATGGCACGCAGTTGCGCGATCTGGTCGGCCATTGGTGCGGCCTGCGTGGGCTGGTAGCGGCGGGTGTCGGCGACTTCGGCGCGCGCCACGAGCATGTCTTCCGGCAGCGCAAGGACGACCGGGCCCGGACGGCCGCTCGTCGCCACCTGGAAGGCGCGCGCGAGGTATTCGGGGATGCGTTCGGCGCGGTCGATCTGCGCCACCCACTTGGCCATCTGGCCGTACATGCGGCGGTAGTCGATTTCCTGGAACGCCTCGCGGTCCATGAAATCCGTGCCGACCTGGCCGATGAACAGGATCATCGGCGTGGAATCCTGGTACGCGGTGTGCACGCCGATGGAGGCATTGGTCGCACCGGGGCCGCGCGTGACGAAGCAGATGCCGGGCTTGCCCGTCAGCTTGCCGTAGGCATCGGCCATGAACGCCGCGCCGCCTTCCTGGCGGTTGATGACGAAGCGGATGTTCGAGTCGTGCAGCGCGTCCAGCACGTCGAGATAGCTTTCGCCCGGCACGCCGAAGGCGGTGTCCACGCCGTGGACCTGGAGCGCATCGACCAGGATCTGGCCGCCGCTGCGGGAGGGGTGCGTCATGGTGAGGTCGTCCTTATCAACATGGAATCCGGGCATTCTAGGGGAGCCGGTCACGGCTGGCTTTTGAAATAGCGACACGACATTTCACAAAAGGCAGCTTTGCGGACTGACCCTCGCGCATGGAGTACAATGGCGGGCCGTGAAGCAGGCCAGACAGCCGCTGGTCCACGCCGCAAGGTCGTGGGCGGGAGGAAGGTCCGGACTCCACAGAGCGGGGTGACGGTTAACGGCCGTCCGCCGAAAGCCGGGCGCAAGCCAGGTATAAGGCGAGGAATAGGGCCACAGAGACGAGCGTATTAAGTTACGGTGAAACGCGGTAACCTCCACCTGGAGCAATTCCAAATAGGCACGCGTTGAGGTTGCTCGCGGAGCGTGCGGGTAGGAAGCTTGAGCGCCGGAGTAATTCGGCGCCTAGAGGAATGGCTGTCATAGCGTCCGCAAGGGCGTTACACAGAATCCGGCCTATCGGCCTGCTTTACATATAATTCAGCGCCCTGGGAGACAACGATGAGCTACATCCTTGCCCTCGACCAGGGCACCACGAGTTCGCGCGCCATCCTGTTCGATCGCCAGGGCCAGGTGGTGCGCATCGCCCAGCATGAATTTCCCCAACATTTTCCGCGGCCCGGCTGGGTCGAGCACGACCCGCTCGACATCTGGCACAGCCAGCTTGCCTGCGCGCGCGAGGTGCTGCGCGAGGCCAGCGTCGACGCCGCCGACGTGGCCGCCATCGGCATCGCCAACCAGCGGGAAACGACGGTCGTGTGGGACCGCCGCACGGGCGAGCCGCTGTGCCACGCCATCGTCTGGCAGGACCGGCGCACGGCGGAACTCTGCGACGACCTGCGCGCGGCCGGCAAGGCGCCCCTGATCCAGCGCAAGACCGGTCTCGAACTGGACGCCTATTTTTCCGCGACCAAGCTGCAATGGCTGCTCACCAATGTGCCGGGCGCACGCACGCGGGCGGAGCGCGGCGATCTCGCGTTCGGCACCG
>Ga0207667_10011636_pt1 | contig 10214 bp, 9 predicted proteins | sample KBSCornC52_FD_184301 | JGI IMG/M metagenome (GOLD analysis project Ga0207667, IMG submission 184301) | Corn rhizosphere microbial communities from Kellogg Biological Station, Michigan, USA - KBS Corn C5-2 (SPAdes) (version 2) | ecosystem: Host-associated > Plants > Roots > Rhizosphere > Soil ...
AGGTCATCGTCGTGGCCTGCTTGCACAAGCTGCTTGCCATCGCCTATGGCGTCCTCAAATCCAGGCAACCGTTCAACCCGGACTTGGCATTGAAAGGCACTTGACGAACACGGTGTCTGCGACTTCGCGCAGGATGACAGCGGGGGGAGACGTCGGCGACGCTCCGACGCGCGTTCGCGGAGGCGTGACCCGCCAGGCCGCCTGTCGAATCGATCGGCGCCTCTTGCGATCGATCAAATGCGTGGTCGCCGCTCAGCCGCAGACTTGGACGCTTTCCGCCTCGCAGTCGGCCGCACGGGCCCGGGGCGGCACCTGCAGGGAAATGCCTATGCCCGACGTCCGCCTTCCCAACCCCGAAGACGCGCGCATGCGCATCCTGGTCATCGATGACCACGCTGTGGTGCGCGAGGGGCTCAAGCGGATGCTCGAAGCCAGCGAACCCACCTGGGCGATCGAGGAGGCGTCGAACGGGTTCGAGGCCCTCGATCGCGTGCGCAACCAGCCGTTCGACGTGGCCGTCGCGGACATCTCCATGCCCGGGATGGGCGGACTCGATTTCCTCAAGCGCGTGCGCGCGTCGCAGCTGAACCTGCGCGTGCTGATGCTGAGCATGTACGCCGAGGAGCAATACGCCATGCGCGCCTTCAAGAGCGGCGCCAACGGCTATGTCACCAAGGACTCCGCCGCCAGGGAGCTGGTGAGCGCGATCCGCAAGGTCACCGCCGGCGGCGCCTACGTGAGCGAATCGCTGGCGCAAAGCCTGGCGCTCGGCCTGGCCGGGGCGAACACCGAGGTCTCGCATGAACGGCTGTCGGATCGGGAACTCGACATCCTGCAGCGCCTGGCCACCGGCAGCCGGCCGACCGACATCGCGCAGGTGCTCCACCTCTCGGTCAAGACGGTCAGCACCCACAAGGCCCGCATCCTCGCCCGCCTGCGGCTGCCCAACACCGCGGCCCTCGTGCGCTATGCGATCGAGAACCGCCTCATCCCCCAGGGAGCCACGCCTGGCCAGGCCGACTTCGGGGCGAGCGACTGGCAGGGGCTCGCAGGCGGCGATCACGCGGACGAGGACGCCGGCCAATGACCTGGGCCGGCGCGCCAGAAGAGGGCGTCGCCGGGGGCGGCATGACCATCCGCAGTCGCATCCTGCTGCTGGCCCTGGCCGTGCTCCTGCCCAGTGCGCTGACGCTGGCCTGGCGACTGGGCAGCGAGATCCGGCAATCCCGCGAGGAGGCCTTGCGGACGGTCACGCTGCTGCGCGACGGCACGGTGCGCCAGATGACCGGGACGCTGCACCATGCGGACGCGTTGCTGCAATCGGTGGCCGAACGGCCACAGCTGCGCACCGTCAACGACGCCTCGACGTGCCAGTCCGCGATCCAGGCGATCCCCCTGCTCCAGGCCGGCTTCATGCGGCTGGAGATGCGCACCCCGTCAGGGCAACGCCTGTGCTGGTCGAGCCACGCACCGATGCCGCCGGAGGCCGGCGCGCCTGGGCTGACCGCGCGGCCGGGCATCGGACAGGCGGGCTCCGACCCGGCGACCGGCCGCCTCGTGGTGCCGATGTCGCTTCCGATGACCGATCGCTCGGGGGCAGCGACCGGCGAGCTCCGCCTGATCCTCGACCTCGCCGGCGTGAGCGAGAACCTCGCCCGTGAAACGCCCGACGGCGCCGTCATCACCGTGGTCGACGGCACGTCGACCATCCTCATGACGACGTTGCGCCCGCCGGACTTCATCGGCAGGCGCGGCCCGGCCATCGCTCCCGGGTCGTGCGATGCGACCGGCGTCTTCGATGCCGCGGGCAGCGATTCGATCGACCGGCTGTACGCCTGCGGTTCGATCCCGGGCACCGGGTGGCGCGTCCTGGCCGGGCTCCCGCGCGACCACGTCTACGCGGCCTACACGCAGGCGCTGCAGCGCACGATCGTCGTGGGGTCGATGGTGATCCTGCTGGCCTGCGCGCTGGCGTGGCAGCTGGCGTCGGCCATCGCCCGCCCCATGCGCTCGCTGCAGAAGGCAGCGCGACGCATCGCCACCGGCGATCTGGGCCACGTCGCGGTGGAGGGCCCGCCCGAGCTGCAAGGCGTGGCGGAGGACTTCAACCGCATGGTGGACGCCCTGGCGCTGAGCCGCTCGCGCCTGCAGGCCCTGTTCGACACCATGTCCGAGGCCGTGGTCACGGTGAATGACGAACAGACCGTCGTGATGGCCAACCCGGCCGCCGCCACCTTGTTCCGGTGCACGATGCAGCAGGTGATCGGATCGAAGCTCGACCGCTGGATCCCCAGCCGGGCGCGCGCGGCCCATCGCGTCGAAGTGGCGCGCTATGGTGCGAGCGGCGCAGGCCCGCGGGACATGGGAGCTCGGCCCGAGCTCGCGGCCCTGTGTTTCGATGGCCAGGAGACGCCGATCGAGGCGTCTGTTTCCATGGTGGAAGTCGAAGGCCAGCGCTTCTTCACCGCTGTGTTGCGCGACGTCAGCGAACGCCGCAAGGCGATGCAGGCGCTCGCACGGAACAAGGCGCTCCTCAACGCGGCGCTGTCCAACATGAGCGACGCCGTGACCATTCTCGATGCGCAGGGACGCTTCATCGCGGTGAACGACGCGTTCGCCGCCTTCTACCGCCTGCCCGCTTCGCGCCCCGCGCCGAGCCGGATCAGCGAACTGCTGGAAATGCTGGACATCCGGTTCGCGGACGGACGGCCGGCGCCCGCGGGCCATTGCGCCGGGTCGCAGGCGATAGCCGGCCAGTCCGGAACAGGCGTGCTGTACCGCCTCCAACGCGTGGACGGCGGCGAGCCCTGGATCGGCAGTTTCAACTATGCGCCGATCCGGGACGAGCAAGGCGTCATCACCGGCGCCGTCGCCACGGCGCGGGACGTCACGGGCCAGCTCGCGGCGCAGCAGGAGCTCGAGCATTCCCGCGACGCCCTGAGGAACCTCGTCGGCGCGCTCGATCGCTCGCTCGACGACGAACGGCGCCGCATCTCGCGCGAGCTGCATGACGACCTGCAGCAGACGCTGGCGGCCATCGGGATGGAGTGCGCAGCCGCCTCGCATCTGACGCCGCCGCCCCCGGCCGCCCTCCAGGAGACGCTCCGGCGCATCGATTCGCTTTCGCACAATGCCCTGCGCTCGACCCGCCGCATCATCGCCGACCTGCGGCCGCAGTTGCTCGAGGAGCTCGGGCTGGCGGCGGCGCTGTGCAACATGGCGGACGTGCACGCACGCCGCTACCACATGCATTGCCAGGTCGAGGTCGAGGACGACTTCGATTCGAAGGCCCTGCCCGACCGGGTCGCCAACTGCCTCTATCGAGTCGCCCAGGAGGCCCTGCACAACGTCGTCAAGCACGCTGGAGCCACGCAGGCCCACATCCGCCTGCACATGGCCGGGATTCGGACGGTGCGGCTCGAGATCCACGACGACGGGCGCGGATTCGAGGACGCCGCGGAGTCCAGGCGCAAGGGCTTCGGGCTGCTGGGGATGTCCGAGCGCGTCCATGCCCTGCGGGGGAGCCTTCGGCTCCTCTCGAAGCTCGGGGGCGGCGCCGTGGTCGACGCCGAGCTGCCGCTCGACCTCGCTGACGAGGGCGGCCCATCGCCCGAGGCGGCGCCGCCGATCAGTTGACGCTGCCGGCTTGCGCCCAGTCAATCCGAGGCGGGCGACTGCTTCGACACTGGCCGTTGGTACAAGACGCCAACGCCAGGAGCTCTCCATGCATCCCCACGCAATCGCCTGCCTTGCCACGGCCATCGCGCTCGCTGTCGCGGCTCCGGCCTCGCAGGCCCTGACGACGGGGCAGACCCCCGCCGGGGCCGACTTCGTCGTCGGGGGCATCGGCGCCGATGAACTGGCGCGCATGACCGCCGAGAGTCCCTCCCATTCGCTGTCGATCCGCCTGGCGACGAGGCTCACCGGCGCCTACCTGGCGGACGTCGTCGTCCAGATCACCGACAGCGCCGGCCAGCGCGTCTTCAAGGGACGGCTCGACGCCCCCTGGCTGCTCATCTCGCTGCCGCCGGGACGCTACAGCATCACGGCGGTCTACGATGGCGAGGTCGAGCGCGCGGAGGTGGTCGTTCCGGCCCACGGGCATCGTTCCGTGATCATGCGCTTCCTTGCCGACAGCGGCCTGCGGCTGGCGCCGGGCGAGGAGCCCTGACGCCTGCCCGCCGTCAGTGCATCGCGCGCGCCATCACGGCGGGCATCGCCACGTCGCGCCCGATGACGGTATGGGCAAAGAAGTAGTTGTTGCGCGCGCCGTCGCTCAGCGCGTCGATGTCGACATGGCCCGCCGCGTCGCACGGGAAGCTGTAGCCGCGGCCCTCGTCGAACAGCGAGCGGAAGCGAAGCTCGAATTCCGCGGCGGCCTGGGTGTTGAAAGTGGTCATGATGCGCTCCTTTCCGGATCCGGCGGCGGGATGTCGCCTGGATTCCAAGATAGGAGCCGCCGGAAAACAGCCGGTCAATCGTCCGCAACAGAAGGAAACGGCGCGTGATCGGGCGAAGGCATCTCGTGTCCGCCTCGCAACGACGATGCGTTCTCCGACGGTCCGATCGCGGCCGCATTGCGCGCGCGCACCGCGTCGTCGTGACGGGCACGGAGTCCCCTCTTGATCCGGCGCAACGCAAGAAGCGCCGAGGCTCCTAGTCTGGGCTGGACGACACGCCACCAGGAGCCATCGCATGAACAAGGCCTCCGACGACCCGACTCCTCGACGGGACGATCCCAGCGTTCCGCTGACCGAGATCGTCGATCACCTGGACGCGATGGTGGCCTATTGGGATGCCGACCGGCGCTGTGTCTTCGCCAACGCCGCCTACCGGGACTGGTTCGGCAAGACGCCGGAGCAGATCCTGGGCCACACACTGCAGGACCTGCTGGGGCCGCCGCTCTACGCGCAGAACCTGCCCTACATCGATGCGGCCTACCGGGGCGAGAAGCAGGTGTTCGAGCGCGAGATTCCCCTGCCCGACGGCGGCGTGCGCAGCAGCCTGGCCACCTACACGCCCCGCAAGATCGGCGGGCGGGTCGTCGGCATCTTCGTGCACGTCGCGGATGTCACCCCCCTGAAGCAGGCCCAGGAGGAACTGCGCGTCGCGCGGGAGCAGGCCGAGAAGCAGGCCGCCCACGACCCGCTGACGGGGCTGCCCAACCGCCTCCTGCTCCAGGAAACGATCGCGCGCGCCATCGCCGTGGCGCGGCGCACGCACGAGAACGTGGCCCTGGTCAGCATCGACATCGACCATTTCAAGACCGTCAACGACAGCTACGGACACGCCGCCGGCGACGCGCTGCTGGTGGAACTGGCCGCCCGGCTGCGCCACTCGCTGCGGGGCAGCGACACCGTGTTCCGCGTCGGCGGCGACGAGTTCGTGGCGCTGCTGCCCGACATCGGCTCGGGTGCGCAAGCACAGGCGCTCGCCAGGCGCGTGCTGCAGGCAGCGCGTGCACCGGTCGAGACAAGCGGCGGCGTCGTGACCCCCAGCGTGAGCATCGGCATCGCGCTGCTGCCCCGCCAGGGCGGAACGGCCGAGGCGCTGCTGCTGGCGGCCGACCGCGCCCTGTACGAGGCCAAGCGCCAGGGACGCGACACACTGGCCATGTCGACTTGAGGCGCGCCGGCGCGTGGCGGCCTGATCGCCGTCAATCCGATCGTCGGCCGAAGGTCCATGCTGCACGGGCAGGCCGGCGCATCCTGCCGAGCCGCCCCAACCCGAGAGTCGAATGATGGACAAGATCTGGCTTTCCTCCTATCCGCCCGGTGTGCCGGCCGACGCACCGGTGCAGGCGTTCCGCTCGCTCAAGGCGATGTTCGACACGAGCGCCGTCCGCTTCGGCCACCGGCCCGCCTGCAGCGCGCTCGGCACGACCCTGACCTATTCCCAGCTCCACGCGCAGGTCGTGGCGCTCGGTGCCGCGCTCTGCGCGGACCTGCACCTGGCCAAGGGCGAGCGCATCGCGCTGATGCTGCCCAATTGCCTCGCCTATCCGGTGGCGGTGTTCGGCGCCTTCGAGGCCGGCCTGGAGGTCGTGAGCTGCAATCCGATGTACACCGCCGACGAACTCGCGTTCCAGCTGAACGACTCGGGCGCCGCGGCAGTGATCGTGCTGGAGCAGTTCCAGGAGACGCTCGCCAGGGCGCTGTCCGGGACGCAGGTCCGGCACGTCATCGTGGCGCGCATCGGCGATCTCGCACCTGCCTGGCGCCGTGTCGCGATCAACTGGGCCGCCGGACATCTGCAGCATGCGCCATCCCCGCATCCGATCGCCGGCGCGCACCGGCTACAAGACCTGCTGGCGCGCGGCGCCGAGCTGCCGTCACCGAAGATCGACCTGGAACCGTCCGACACGGCCTTCGTGCAATACACCGGCGGCACCACGGGCCGGCCCAAGGGAGCGCTCCTGAGCCATGGCGGCATGGTGGCGAACGTCGAGCAGGTGATCGCCTGGCTCGGCGCGGCGCTGGAGCCCGGCCAGGAGGTGGTGATCACCGCGCTGCCCCTGTACCACGTGTTCGCGCTGCTCGCCAACCTGCTCGTCTTCACGCGCCTGGGCGGCGAGAACGTGCTGGTGGCCGACCCGCGCAAGCTGCCTGCGCTCGTGCGCCTGCTCGCGCGCACCGACTTCACCGTCATCACGGGCGTCAACACCTTGTTCGACGCCCTGCAGCGCGCACCGGGCTTCGACGCGGTCGTTCGCGCCCGCCGCGGGCACCTGAAGCTGGCCGTCGCTGGCGGAATGCCGGTGAACCCGCGCGTGGCCGATGCGTGGTCGACGGCCTTCGGCATCCCCCTGGTCGAGGGCTATGGCCTGACGGAAGCGTCGCCGATCGTGTGCGCGAACCGCGTCGACATCCCGGCCTTCACCGGCAAGCTGGGCCTGCCCGTGCCGTCGACCGAGGTCGCGATCACGGATCTCGATGGCAAGGAAGTCGCGCTCGGCGAGGTCGGCGAGATCCGCGTGCGCGGGCCACAGGTCATGAAGGGCTACCTGAACCAGCCCGAGGAGACGGCCAAGGTGCTGTCACCCGACGGATGGCTGCGCACCGGCGACATGGGCCGGATGGACGAGGCGGGCTATGTGCAGTTCGTCGATCGCTCCAAGGACATCATCGTCGTCTCGGGCTTCAAGGCTTTCCCCGCCGAGATCGAGGATGTGGCCAAGCGCCTGGCCGGCGTGCGCGAGGCCGGTGCGGTGGGCGTGCCCGACGAGCGCACGGGGCAGGCCGTGGCCCTGTTCGTCGTCGCGGCGGACCCGTCGCTGACGGTGGCGCATGTGCGCGCGCATTGCGAGCAGCACCTGGTGGCCTACAAGCGTCCGCGGCACATCGAGCTTCGGGCCGAGCTGCCGATGTCGGCCATCGGCAAGGTGCTGCGGCGCGAGCTTCGCCTGCTGGCGGCGCACCTGCACGAGGACGCCGAGACGCAGGCTCACGCCTAGTGTCGTGATTGGGAAGTTCGTTGAACAGGTCGTGAGCGAAGTACCGATGCTGCCGAATCCTCTCGCAAACGGCTGTGGACTAGGCGCCGCGCGGAGCGAGGCTCGATGCCTCGCGAGCACGGCAACGACGGCCACGGCCGTTTTCGAGGGGATTCTTCAACGAACTTCCCTATCACGACACTAGCGTGCGATCCCGGAAGGTCGCGCACAGGCGCGACGCGTCAGTGCACCATCAGCACCAGCAGCGGGGCCGAGCGCAGCATGGTGGCCGTCGCGCCACCCCACACCTGCTCCTGCAGGCGCCCGTGGCCGTAGCCGCCCATGACGATCATTCCCGCGCCGACCTCCTCGGCCAGGCGGGCCAGGCGCAGGCCGGCATCGTCGCCGGGCGCATCGCCCGGATCGCGATGTGTCGCGGCGTCGATGCCATGGCGGGCCAGGGCACCGCGGATCTCCAGGCCGTCGGCCTCGGACGCTTCGCCCGCATGGCGCGAGACCAGCACATGGACATGCCGCGCCGCCTGCATCCAGGGCAACGCCGCCGCCACGGCACGCGCCGAGTGCGACGAGCCGTTCCATCCGACGACGACGACCTGCGCAGCGGCATCCCAGCCCTGCACCTGCGCAGGCATCAGCAGCAGCGGCCTGCCGCTGCGCAGCAGCACCGCCTCGGTCAGGCCGGACGGGCTCATCGAGCCGACGGTCGCGGCCGCCTCGAGCGTGCCCATCACCACCAGGTCGGCGCAGCGCGCCTGGCGCACGAAGGCCTCGGCCGGATCCGCGCCGGTCGGCTCCAGCCACGTGCCGGCGCCGTCGCCGGCCGCGGGTTCGTCGAACCAGCGCCGCGCCTGCTCCAGCGCCACCGCGGCGCGCGTCTCGAACAGGGCGGCGGGCGACTCCGCGATCGCCAGGCGCATCGACTCGAGCGACGGCTCGATGCACAGCTGCGCGAAGACCTCCGCGCCGAACCGGCGCGCGACGGTGCGCGCGGCTCGCAGTCGCGTGGCGGCGCAGTCGGCGGCATCCAGGTGGACCAGGATGTTCCTGATCGAGCCACCGGTCGAGGCCCGGGTCACTGGATGGCCACCAGGGTCTGCTTGCCGGAGGCGCGCTTCGGGCAGATCAGGCTGAGGATGCCGTTCTCCAGCTTGGCATGCACCTTCTTCTCCTCGATCTCGTGCGACAGGCGCACGGCGCGCGAGAATTCCCCGTGGCGCAATTCGCTCACGAGGCTGCGCTGGCCATCGCCTCCCTTGGCATCGTGCCGGGCACCCGGGGCGTGGGCGCGGATTGCCAGCAGCGTGCCATCCACGGTCACCTGGATGTCTTCCTTGCGCACGCCGGGCATCTCGGCCTTGACGTGGTACTCGCGGTCGTTCTCCTCGATGTCCAGGCGCATGTCTTCCGCAAGGAAGGCGGGCAGGTCGGCCATGCGGGCGAAGCGGCGGAACAGCTCGAGGGTATCGGGCAGGCGGTCGCGATCACGGCTCGGGGCGGCATGTTGGGTCATGGTGCATCTCCTGGAAGTTGGGGCGTCGCCAGACACGGCGTCGCCATCGAATCACTCTAGGCTTCGCCCATCCCGCACCATTGAGCATGCTCAAAGGCGGGACGATCGATCCGCGGCGCGACGCGCGTTGCGCCGCGTCAACCCCGGGCCGGCCGTGATGCGGCACAAACGGCAGATCCGAGAGCGCCCATGACCGCACGCACCGCCGACCCCAGCCCGACCGCCCCGTTCCGCCTGCTGGCGTTGTCGGGCGGCGGCTTCCTCGGCCTGTATACCGCGCAGGTGCTCGCCGGGCTGGAAGCCCGTGCCGGCCAGCCGTTCGGACGCCGCTTCGACCTCCTGGCCGGCACCTCCATCGGTGCCATCCTCGCGCTGGCGCTCGCCTTCGAGGTGCCCATGGCGCGCATCGCCCAGCTGTTCGTCGAGCGCGGCGGCGCCGTCTTCTCCGAGCACGACCTGCCCGCGGGCGCGGTGCGGCGCCTGCTCGACCTGACGCGCTCGGTGCTCGGTCCGAAATATTCCGGCGATGCGCTGCGCACGCTGCTGGACCAGGAGTTCGGCGACGCTCGCCTCGGCCAGGCCAGGCACCCGGTCATCGTGCCCGCGGTCGACGTCGGCCGCAGCCGGACCAAGGTCTTCAAGTCGCCGCGTCCCGGCACGCCGGAGCGCGACAGCGACTGCCGCGTCGTCGATGTCGCGATGGCCGCGTGTGCGGCGCCGGCCTACTTCCCGTCGGTCGCCATCGCGGGCCACCTCTATGCGGACGGCGGGCTGTTCGCCGTCGCGCCCGACCAGGTGGCGCTGCACGAGGCCGAGCACTTCCGCGGCGTCGACCCGGCGCGCATGCGCATGCTGTCGATCGGCACCGCCACGGCACAGTACCGCCCCGCCCAGGCCGTCGAGCCCGACGCGGGCGCCGTCGGCTGGCTGTCCGATGGCCGCCTGCTGCTGACCCTGATCTCGTCGCAGCAGCAGCACGTGTGCGCCATGATGGAAGACCGCCTCGGCGATCGCTTCCTGAGGCTGGACGCCGCGTGGGATTCCAACGCAGGGCTGGGCATCGACGTCGCGACGCCGCAAGCCTGCCGGCACCTGGTCGCGGCCGCGGCGAAGACGCTGGAAGGCGCGCGGCGGCAGCGCATCGACCGTCTCCTGGAGCTTGCATGACACCGCACCCACTCGATCCTGTCGACGCCGCCTGGTTCCACATGGACGGCCCGGTCAACACGGCCGTCGTCACGGCGCTGGCCA
>Ga0207667_10011640_pt1 | contig 10212 bp, 11 predicted proteins | sample KBSCornC52_FD_184301 | JGI IMG/M metagenome (GOLD analysis project Ga0207667, IMG submission 184301) | Corn rhizosphere microbial communities from Kellogg Biological Station, Michigan, USA - KBS Corn C5-2 (SPAdes) (version 2) | ecosystem: Host-associated > Plants > Roots > Rhizosphere > Soil ...
CCCCCACCAAAACGATCGTTTTTGAACAAAACGCGCTAAGTCTTGGCATTTCCACTGATGCTGTTCCAAATGAAATTCGCCCCCGTCGTCCTCGCCCTTTGCCTAGCCCCGGCCCCGCTCTTCGCGGTCAATGCGCTGGCTCCCACGGCCCCGCCCGCATCCGCATCCGCGGCGGCGAATTTCGACATCGATCGCTCGGCGCTGCTTCAGGGCGTGGGCGAGTTCCCCGCGACCGGCGTTCCCGGCGGCATCTGCGCATTCGGGCCGCAGGCCTTCGCCGTCATCGCGGGCAAGGATGGCAAGAAGGCCGAGCTCCCCGTGGTCGCCGCGGCGCGCTGGGAGAAAGGCCGCGTCGTCGCCCTCGGGCACAATGGTTACCTCGGCTTTTTCGACAGCGGCGCCGGCACCCTGCTCGTGAATGCGGCGCGCTGGGCGGCCGGTGACGCCACCACCTCGGCCAAGCCGAAGATCGGCGTCGTCGGCAATGCCTCACTCGTCGCGCACCTCAAGGGCGCCGGCTTCGATGCCGAAGCGCTCGACGGCAAGAACTGGAACACGCGCCTCGCGAACGTCCGCGTCGTCTGCGTCGACGCCCACAAGATCCAGCCCGACGACATCGAGAAGGTCGCCCGCTTTGTCCGTAACGGCGGCGGCCTTGTCACCGCAGCCACCGGTTGGGGCTGGCTCTACGGCGGCAAGGACAAGACGCTGCTCGCCACCGAATTTGCCGGCAACAAACTGCTCGCCTCCGCTGGCCTCGTCTTCACCGCCGGCACGCCGGAAAAATCCACCAAGACCGGCTACGCCACCGGCGGCGACCTCACCTTGCTGAACGCTTCCGCCGCCCTCAACGCCGTCGTCAGTCAAACCGCGAAGAAAGTCGTCCTCTCACCCGAACAACTCACCCAGGCCGGCGCCACCCTGGCCGATGCCCTGCGCGCGCTGCCGCCCACCGACACGGTGCTCCTCCCACGCCTCGCGGCCCTTGCCGCCACGCCGGGCGCGGCCGATTTCCCCCGCCCCGATCATCCCCTGCTCGCGGACAACGCCATTGCGCGCCTCATCGTCACCCAACAACTCGAGGCCTATCGCACGGCCAAACCGGAACAAATCCGCGCCAATCCCGCCGCCGATGTGTTCCCCGGCGCTGTGCCGAAGAATGCGCCGCGCCTTCCGAACCGCGTGGTGGTCGTCGACACCGGCGTCCCCGCGTGGCACAGCACGGGACTCTACGCCGCGCCCGGCGAACTCATCAAAGTCCAGGTCCCAGCCGAACTCGCGGACAAGGGCCTCGCCGTACGCATCGGCTGCCACACTGACAGCCTTTTTCATCTCGAAAAATGGCAGCGCGCTCCGGAGATCTCGCGCCGCGATCCGATCAAGACCCCCGCCAGCACCGCGGCAAATCCCTTCGGCGGCCTGATCTACATCGAGGTGCCCGACAAGCTCACCGCGGCCAAGGTGAATGTGGTCATCAGCGGCGGCGTGGAATCGCCCCGCTTCGTCCTCGGTGAAACGAAACTCATGGAATGGAAAATGCGCCTGCGCATGGCCCCCGCGCCGTGGGCCGAGCTCGAGACGAAGAAGGTAATCCTGAGCATTCCCTCGGAGAAAATCCGGCAGCTCGATGACCCCGAAGCGCTGCTGAAATTCTGGGACCAGATCCTCGATGCCGAAGCCGACCTCGCCACCATCCCGCATGATCGCAAGCGGCCCGAACGCATCGTGCCCGACGTGGAAATCTCCGCCGGTTACATGCACAGCGGCTACCCCATCATGACCCAGATGGACAAGAGCGTGGAGCACTCCGTCTCCCTCGTCGAGATGAAGCAGGGCAGTTGGGGCCACTTCCACGAACTCGGCCACAACCATCAGGTCAGCGACTGGACTTTCGATGGAACGACCGAGGTCACCTGCAATCTCTTTTCGCTCTATTGCATGGAGACACTCTGCGGCAAACCGCCCGGCCAGGGCCACGACGCCATGAAACCCGAGGCCGTCGAGAAACGCCTGCGCGGCTATCTCAGCAGCACGGATAAATTCAACCGCTGGAAGAGCGATCCCTTCCTCGCGCTCATCATGTATCACCAGCTCCGCGTCGGCTTCGGCTGGGAGACCTACAAGAAAGTCTTCGCCGAATACCGCGACCTGCCCAAGGAGCAGCGCCCGAAGACCGACGAAGAGAAACACGACCAATGGCTTGTGCGCTTCTCCAAGGCCGCCGGCAAAAACCTCGGCCCGTTTTTCGAAGCCTGGGGCATCCCCACCAGCACGACCGCCCGCGAGTCGATCAAGAGTCTACCGGCATGGATGCCGGTGGATTGGCCGAAGAGCTGAAGTGTGGGCCAAAACTGCCAGGGCAAAACTTCGTGTGCTCACGTTCCATTCGCTGTCAAAGCGAGGTAAACTTGCATTCCGTCTCCAAAACCATCACTTTACTGGAGTTATGAGCACGACGGAGATATTGGCCGAGTTGCCTCTGCTTTCCGCGCAAGAACGCGCCGAAATCATGGAGCGTCTTTGGCGTTTGGAAGAAGCGGCGGGGCCAACCGAATTTGAGAAAACCGTGCTCAACGAAGCGCAAGCCGAATATAACACCAGTCCATCCGCCAATGCTTCGTGGGAAGAGGTAGAAAAGCGGCTGCGCTCTCGTTCATGAATTGGATCGTCCTCGTTCGCACGAAGGCGGAACGAGATTTAAAAGAGGCTAGGGACTGGTACGAAGGCAAACGGCCCGGTTTGGGCGACGAATTTCTAGATGAAGTCGCGGTGGCAATGAGCGTTTTAGCCACGGTTCCGGAACGGGAACGTTTGTATTTCAGGCAATTTCGCCGCCTTCTTCTTCGTCGTTTCCCATACAAGGTGTTCTATCAAATCGTCGGCGAGCGCGTGGTGGTCTTTCGCGTCCTGCACGGAAAGCAGAACCACGAGCGTCAGGTCCGAGGACTACTCGCGGACGGTCAAAACGGAATCCGAGCGGTCACCACGGCGTAGCGCCCCGCCGATTCATTTCCCGAATGATAGACTGCAGGCGGTCGCCGTGGGTAACGAACAAAATCCTCTTTTTCATCGGAAAAATCGACTGGGAGAGGATCGGGGTTCGAAGCGGGGTTGAGGGTAAGATCGTCGCCTATGGCCTGCCCTTCGCGCAAATTTTTTGGAATTCCAAGACGCAAACCGAGCCGCAGAAACGAACTGAGAGCGTCAGCAAGCCGCGTCATGGCCAAACCGCAAACAACCGTCTCCAAAAAGATTACTTGCCCGCCTGCCAATGCGTTTGCTTGAGTAAAGCCCATTTCCCTTGGATTGTTCCGTCATTCTATGAAGAAAGCTCTCGCTTTGGCGCTCGTTGCGTTGCCGTTGTCCGTTATTGCCGCCGAGCCGCCGGCGCATATTGACGTCAGCAAGCTGCCGTCCCCGACCAAGATGATCGACGACGTCGTCGTTCCGGTGCCCAGCGAAATCTTCGGGGTTCTGGACAAAATCGGCCGGCCCAATTGGGTCAGCGTGCAACGTCCCATCAACGCCGTGGTGCAGCCGACCGGGGAAAGCCCGCAAATCGCGCTCATGCTCGGTTCGGTCATCGCCGAGGGCTTTATCGCGGTCGAGGCCGAGGACGCCAACCAGGTGAAGCAAATCGGCAAGAGCGTGCTCTCGCTGGCCACTCCACTCGGCGTCGGTGCCGAGGTAAAGAAACGCGCCCAGGCAATCACCGATGCCGCCGACAAGAAAGACTGGCCCAGCGTCCGCAAAGAGCTCGATGGCACCCTCGACGACGTGAAGAAGGTGATGGTGAAGCTGAACAGCGAATCCCTCTCCCAGCTCGTCAGCCTCGGCGGTTGGATCCGTGGCACCGAAGCCCTGACCGCGGTGGTCGGCAAAGGCTACACCAAGGACGGCGCCGAGCTGCTCCATCAGCCGGTGCTGCTCGACTATTTTGAACGCCGCCTCTCGACCCTGAAGCCCAAATACAAGGCCAATCCCCTTGTCACCCGCGTGCAGAAGGGCATTCTCGAAGTCCGCCCTCTCATGGGCCTGACCGAGGACGCGGAAATCTCGGAAAAATCCGTCGGCGAAATCAATCGCATCACTTCCGACCTCATCAAATCGATCAACTCAAAGGCGCCTTAATCTTCGAACTTCTTTTGTGAAACGTTTCGCTCCTCTCGTTCTTGTTCTTTTACTCCTGTCGTTGGGCGCCGGTCCGGCGCGGGCCACCATCGATGACGCGCTCTCGTTTGCGCTCGAGGCGGCCGACCCCTATGTCAAGGAGGGCTTCACTGTCCGTGAGGATTACTGGGGTGGCGACCTGCCGGTCAAGACCACCAAGGCCATCGTCCACCAGCTCTTCAAGGGCAACGAATACTGGTTCTGGATGGGCACCGACCAGAAGGCGGCCAAGATCTCCGTCCATATCTACGATAGCGCCGGCAACCTCGCGGAAGCCGAGTCCTGGCAGAAGCCGCACTTCGCGGCGGCCCGCGTGGTCCCGAAGAAGACCGGTTCCTACTATCTGATCGTGGAAGTGGAAAAATCCCCTGATGAGCGTACCTATTGGTCGCTCGCCTATGGTTTCAAATAACACGAAGTCGTGTGATCGGGACGTCTGGCCTCAGTCGTTCGCCTGGACGCCTGGCCGGCCGGCATATCTCCCACTCCCGGCGCCTTTTCGACCGGCTCAAGGCGCGGGCTTTCCGCGGTGCACTGTGGCCAGTGCGCCCTCTCTCCTGTGTCCGTAACTGACGCTCAAACTTTGCAATTCGAGAGCGGTCGCGTGCTGCAATCGCTCTACGGCAACGATCTCGCGCTGCTCAAGACCCTCGAAAAGACGCTCGACGTCCGGGTGACGACGCGCGACGGCTGGTTGCGCGTGGAAGGCGCGACGGACCGCATCGAGCAGACGCGCCGCGTTTTCGACCAACTTGAACACGCGCGGCAGGGCGGCGTGAGCATTCGTAAACACGAATTTCTCCACGCTCTCCGTTCCGTGACCGAACCCGAGGAGACCCCGCTGGAGGCGCTGCTCGAGACCAAGGTTCTCACCTCGCCCAAGCGCCCCCCGATCGTTCCCAAGACCGCCGGGCAGAAGGCCTATCTGCAGGCCATCCAGACCCACGACATGGTCTTCGGCGTCGGTCCCGCCGGCACGGGCAAGACTTATCTGGCCATGGCCACCGCGGTCGCGGCGCTCAAAAAGGAACAGGTCACGCGTATCATCCTCACCCGGCCGGCGGTGGAAGCCGGCGAGGCCCTCGGTTTTCTACCCGGCGATCTGAAGGAAAAGATCATGCCGTATCTGCGCCCCCTCTACGATGCGCTTTACGACATGGTGGATTCGGAAGAATTGCAGCGGCTCATGGAGCGCGGGATCATCGAGATCGCTCCGTTGGCCTACATGCGCGGCCGCACGCTCAGCCGCGCTTTTGTCGTCCTCGACGAAGCGCAGAACACGACCACCGAGCAGATGTTCATGTTCCTCACCCGTCTCGGGGCAGATTCCAAGGCCGTCATCACCGGCGACCATACCCAGATCGATCTGCCGTCCAACAAACGTTCGGGCCTGGTCGAGGCCATCCAGGCGCTGAAACACGTGGAAGGCATCTCCTTCTGCCACTTCGGCGACAAGGACGTGATCCGGCACGAGCTCGTCCAATCCATCGTCCGCGCCTATCGCCGCCACCGCGGAACGGCGGAGTCGGAAACGAAGCGTTGATTTTTTCAAACTCCGGCCTGAACCTCCCTACCCGTCCAGCCCATGCTCGGTTTTTTTGAAAGACAGCGATTGGTAAAAAAGGGATTGGCCTCCACGAAGCTACGCCGCCGCCGGACGGAGAGCGAATGGCTGCAGGCGCTCGAATATGGCCCGCTGGCCAAGGTCTCGATCTGCATCGGGTTCATTCTCGGCCTGGCGGCGATCATCTACTCGGACCTGCGCTCGCAGCCGATGGAAAAGGTCTTCATCGCCGTGCTGATCTTCCTCACCGCGCTGGCCCAGCTCTGGATCAATCATCCCAAGACCTTCGAGCGCAATTCGCGGCTGGTCCTGATGTTCGGTGTCATGCTGGTGCATTTGGGCATCGTCAAGCTCATCCTTGTCACTGCGGATAACCAGATCCTCAAGGGCATGATCTCGCCGGATGGCTTGAGCGGCCTGGAGCGGCAACAGCTTTGGAAGCTCTGCGTCCCCTACGCTTTTGCTCCACTCGTCCTGTCCGTATTGCTTGGGAAGAATCACGGCATCTACGCGGCCATCTTCGTCAGCCTCTGGGGCTCGCTGGTCTATCGCAGCATCGATGCAATCTTCCTCGTGATGAGTCTCATCAGCGGGTTCATCGCCGTCTTCATCACGCTGGAGGTGCGCCGTCGCGTCCGCCTCGTCCGCGCCGGTTTCTTCGTCGGTCTCTCAACCTGGATCCTGGCTCTCATCTTCGGCATGATCGGACCGATCATCTGGGAATCCCTTGGTGGGACGAATTGGAAGTTCATCGGGCTGCAGAGCCTGGTCGCCATCGGCAGCGGCATCGTGACCGGCTTCATGGTCAGCGGGGCGTTGCCGATCTTCGAGGGCGCCTTCCGCATCACCACGAATATCTCCTGGCTGGAGCTCGCGGACTTGAATCATCCGCTGCTCAAGCGCCTCATCATGGAAGCGCCCGGCACGTATCACCACAGCCTCGTGGTCGCGAATCTCTCTGAGGCCGCCGCCGAGACCATCGGCGCCAGCGCGTCTATGTGTCGCGTGTGCTCTTACTTCCATGACATCGGCAAGCTGGTGAAGCCGGAATACTTTACCGAAAACATGCGGCGCGACCGCAATCCGCACGATGAACTCGCGCCCACGATGAGCGCGCTCATCATCATCGCCCACGTGAAGGAAGGCGTGGACCTCGCGCTCAAGCACGGGCTCAACCAGGAAATCATCGACGTGATCCAGCAACACCATGGCACGTCGCTCGCCTACTTCTTCTACAAGCGCGCCCTGCAGCAGCAGGAGGACGCGCGCGCGGGCGGCAAGATCATGAACATTCGCGAGGAGGATATTCCCGAGGTCCGCGAAGAAAGCTTCCGCTACAGCGGCCCGCGCCCGCAAACCCGCGAAGCGGCGATCATCAGCCTCGCCGATTGCATCGAGAGCGCCTCACGCAGCCTCGATCGCGTGACCCCGCAGAAAATCGACCAGCTCATCAAGGACATCATCGAGAAGCGCCTGCTCGATGGGCAGCTCAAGGAATGCGACCTCACCATGCGCGAATTGGAAGAAGTCGCGGAGAGTTTCCGACGCACCTTGCAAAGCATGATGCACAGTCGCGTGGCTTATCCCGATGCGAAGACCGATCGCCGGGAGACACCCTTTCCCTCCTCACGGTCCACTGTTCCTCCTGTTTCGGCCGCTTGAGCATTCAGGTTTACAATCGTCAACGCGCCGTACGCCTTCGCCTGCCGTGGTTGCGCAAACTCGCCCCCATGGCGCTCGAACATTGCCTCCAGCATTCGGCCGATGGCCGTTTCGCCCTGCGGGAACTCGAGGAGGTGGAGGTGGCTATAGTCACCGACCGGGTCATCGAGGATGTGCACTTGCGCTTCCTGAAGACCCCGGGCGCCACGGACGTGATCACTTTCGACTACGGTGAAATCGTCATAAGTGCCGAAACGGCCGTTACCTATGCACGGAAATACCAGCATGACGTGAACCGTGAACTCGGCCTTTACATCATCCATGGACTATTGCATCTGAATGGATATGATGACCTGACGCCGGGCGATGCCGAGCTCATGCACCGCACGCAGCAGGACATCCTCGAAGCTTGCCTTGCCCACCTTCCCAACGTCTAATCCCCCCACCCTCCTATGCCTCCCCGTGCCCCCCATTTCGCTTTCGCCTGCTTCACTGCAGGCCTTGTCGCCAGCAGCACCCTGGTGCGTGCTCAGGATCTGCCGCCGGTGGATCCCAGCAAGATGCTCAAGGAACTGCATAGCTTGCGAGACAAGCAGATCGTGGACGTGAAGGCCGCGAAGCAGAGCGCCATCCAGCAACTTACCCAAGCCGCCGGCAGCGTGCCCGCAGGCGTGGCGTTTTGGGAGACGGCCATTCGCGCCACGCAGATGGATGGTGCAGGCAAGGAGAATGAGCAGTTCCGGGCCTGGCAAAATACCGAGGGTGAAATGTACAAGGAACGGCCGGTGCAAAACGCCGTCCACCTTCATCTCGAATGGTTGCTGATCACCCTCCAGCGCTCGAATGGCGCGACGGTCAAGGATTTGCTCCCGTCCATTCTCAACTACACGAAGGAACTGGCCGCCGATCAGGCGGAGACGGGAGCTCTTGTCGATACGATCAAGAAGGAAAAGGAAGGCACTCCGGGAGTGAAGCCTCGCCGGGGAAACCCGCAGCAACAGGATGCCCGATCGGACGATGAGGCCCGAAAGATGCATGACAAGATTCTCCGAACGGACCTGCAGAAGAGCATGATTGTCGGATGGCTCAAGCTCGACGATGCGGTCTCGTTCGATAAATGGGAAATGGTACCGGGTGCCTACGACGGAATTTACAAGCAGATCGTCCAGCCCGAATTGCGGGCGGAAAAAGACAGTCGCGTCTTCGAATATTGGGACACGAAACTCAAGAAGGAGGCGGATGCCGCGACGAAGAGCCGGCTCTCCTTTGAGGTCGACCGTTTCAACAACCAGCGGCGTCCCGAACTGCTGTGGAACCGCGCCCAGGAATACACCTACCTCGGCCAGAAAAACCGGGCGGTGACTGAGATGTTCAATCTCATCAAGCAATTCCCACTGCACCCGGATGCGTCAGATTGGACGGCCGCGCTGGAAGCCGCGCTCGCCCCGCCACCGCCGCCGGAATTCACCCCAACGGTCAATGGCGCCATCCCGCCGGCCGTCACCCCGGCAGTTCCGGCCCCGGCGCCGGGCGTCACCCCGCTGCCTCCTCCCGTGTCCGTCGCTCCGCCGGCTTCCGGGCCGACTCCCACGGCTTTGCTCCCGGGCGCGCAGTAGCTTTCCGCATGGCAGATACCGTCGTTGAGGAGGAAACGAAAACCAGCTCCGCCGTCGACGTTCCCTGGAACGTGGTGGTCCACAACGATCCGGTGAATCTCACGGCCTACGTGACGCGCGTTTTCCAAAAGGTCTTTGGCTATTCGCAGACGCGTGCCGAGAAGCACATGCTCGAGGTGCACAATCTCGGCCGCTCGATCGTCTGGACGGGCGCCCGCGAAAGGGCGGAAGCTTACGTCGAGCAGTTGCACGGCTACCTGCTGTTATCTACCTTGGAAAAGAGCGTGTGAACCGTGGAAATCTCAAGGCCCAATGAAACGACTGTCCTGGTAGCACGGATTGATCCCGTGATCGCCGAGCTGCTCCGCCGCATCGGCTCCAGCGCCGACCCGGGCAACAACCAGCGCGCCCGCGATCGCCTTTACAGCCCGCCGACCAACGACCCCGCGGAAGCGAACTTCGCCGAAGACTGGCAGGAATACGTCGAACCGGAACTCGCCCGGCTTTTCCAATCGGCCATCGAGGTCATCGAGGGCGACCTGAAAAAGATGCACGCCGATCCGGTCACCGGCGAAGCCACGGTGTCGATCCCGAGCGATCACCTCGAACCCTGGATTCATGGCTTGAACCAGGCGCGGCTCGTTCTCACCGAACGCCACAAGCTGCAGGACGAAGACTTCGACATTGAAGCGATGCCGGCCAGCGATCCGCGCGCCTTCCTGCTGCTGCAACTGCGCATCTACGCGCAATTGCAGTGGCTGTTCCTGCGCTACCTCGACGGAAATTGAAGCGCGGTGATTGGCTCGACCATGAAGTCTCGCCAAAAATTAACGCTCTTCTTCTTCGTTCTTTTCTTTGTCGCGGTAACAATTGCTATCGCGCTCATCTTCACTACGTGCTCCGCCGCACTGAGACTCGATCTGCCGGATGGCCATTGAGTTCGAACCCCATTGAAGGGTCAGGCGCGATTCTGTTATCCTCTTTCCCCTGCCCGGCCAGTTCCCATGAAACGCCTTCTCACCCTGCTCGCTATCGTCGCGTCGACCATCGCTCTGCATGCGGACGACGCTCCCCTCAATGAACTTGGCGCAGAGGAAAAAGCCGCGGGTTGGAAGCTGCTCTTCGACGGCGAAGACGCGGCGCCGTGGTGGCGTGGATACAAGAAGGATGGACTACCCGCTGGTTGGAAAGTGGAGGACG
>Ga0207667_10011641_pt1 | contig 10211 bp, 7 predicted proteins | sample KBSCornC52_FD_184301 | JGI IMG/M metagenome (GOLD analysis project Ga0207667, IMG submission 184301) | Corn rhizosphere microbial communities from Kellogg Biological Station, Michigan, USA - KBS Corn C5-2 (SPAdes) (version 2) | ecosystem: Host-associated > Plants > Roots > Rhizosphere > Soil ...
TAATACCGGCAGACTTCTTTCAGGCATTTCCCTAAGCGTTGGTAGTTTGCCGAAGCCGGGACATGCAGTGATTGGTTTACTCTTCTTCGAAATAATCGCCGTCGATATGTTTCACGACGTAGGCATGGGACGTGGAAACGCCAATGTCGTGTTGAATCATAAGGTCGGCCAAACGATCGCCATCAATCAAAATCACCTTTTGGGTCACTTTTTTGGCATAGGAGATGGCAGTGTCAGCAAAATCGCTGGTGGTAATAAAAATTCCCTTATGGGCCTGCTGACCGGCCAGCGCACCGACAAAACTTTGGATTTCTTTGCGCCCGACGGTGTCTTTCCAACGCTTGGCCTGAACATAGATCACATCCAGCCCCAGGCGATCTTCGTTAATTAGACCATCAATGCCCTCGTCATTGGATGCTTTCGTGACCTTAGCCGCTTCGGCTTTAGAGCCGCCGTAACCCATGGCGATGAGCAGATCGAGCACGAGTTGTTCAAACTGAAGCGGGTTCATTTTTTTTGCAAGATCAAGAAGTTCCTGTTTGAGCGTGGCATGAATCGTCTGATAGGCCGCGCCAATCAACTCCTCGGGGGTTTTGCTCTTGGTGGTGGTATCGCCCTCCGATTCGGCGACTTGGGTTCCGCCCTTTTCCACCTTTTTAGTGCCGGTTGACCGCGCAAACTTGACGAACTCGGGAAACTTCATCAAAAAATCACGGTCAATAAATTTTGGTTTCTGGGCCGCCAATTGTTTGCCAGCCTCATTGATGATATAAAGCCCCCGTTTGGGCCTGTCGAGCAGGCCGGCGCGGAACAAGTCATAACATGCCCAATTGGCACGGTTATGCCAGCGACGCTGGACGCCGCTGGGAAGAAGCTCATTCTGTTCGTCCTCAGTTAAATTGAAGTGGCTGGCGAGTTTGGTATAAATCTCTGAAACTTTGTGGGGTGCGCCATCGGCAAAAATTTGAAGGGCTGGCGCTTTGATTTCGTTAAATTCTGGAATTGGCATAAAATATTTACCGGTTTGGTTCGGCTTCTGAATCCTTACTTTTCATGAATTCAAAGTGAATTTTTGGGAACTCCTTTTCTAAATCCAATTCGGTTGATTTCTCAAAAAACGACTGAGGGATATTTCTGATTAGTAAATATTTATCAAAATAGCCACGAGTAATCCACGGTGCTCCGATAGTTGCCAAGCCGTTGAGACAAAGGATGGCTTGTTCATGGTTGGTAAGCTGAGCTCGAATAATAGACCCATATTCGTATGCGGTTCCCTTTGGTGCCTGTCTATCAATATATTTGACCACCTCAAAAAGGTGGCGAAAGTAATGTCCCAATCGGGACTGATGGCCATCAAATGGGCAATAGGAAACGCGGGTTAATTTGGCTCTTTCGGCAATCCACATCTGAATTTCAATCTTGGGAGTGCTCCTATCGGCAATTTGTTTTGAATACGTACGATATGAACGCTGTATTGATTCCAGCTTTTTCACTACGGCATCAACCAAGACAAGAGGATGATGGTCTGTATCGTCCTTCAGAATCCGCGTCGAGTTGGGCCCGACTCCATAATAAAAAGCCAAATAAGCGAGATCCCGACGGCTTGCCAGGGGATAATCTGGAGCTACTTCGGCGCAGGTTTCGCTGACAATTTTGATGGTGTCTCGAAATTCACGGATGAGTGATACAAAAACGCGCCGACCGGTTATTTCGGTGCCGATGCTCAATTCACTTATATTTTGGCGATGAATGCCCACCATTTCAAAAAAGCGGGAATCAAAGTTTTCGCGTTCATTCTGTTTGCGTTGCTCCGTTAATTGCAATGCCTGGATGAGAAAGGCCACGAAGATGATGAAAAAGCCTGCCAAAGACCAAAGGGAACCGGTGGCGCCCTGCAAATAACTTCCCAGACTGGCAAGCTGGTCTAGATTGCCAGGCTTGCCGTCCAGTGCCGTCCGTCCTACTCGCCATTCTGCATACCCCAAATAGACGCAGTAAAATGAAGCCACAGCAACGATGCCGATTACAGCATACAAAAGTAGGTTCAAGTGACGCTTTAAAAAGCTTGTTGCTTTAACGCCATATTTAATGACGATCTTGACATCGGGGTCCCCCTTCATGTCCTCGCAAAATTCCTTTAAGAAGCGACCCATAAAACCCCGTTTAATAATTTAATTTTCGTGATTTGATATGGTTGAATTTGATGAAAAACCCACAGATCAAAAGAAACAGCCATGCAGCCTTGGCTTTTTGACACCCTGAATTTTTCCGACTGATTTTCTAAATACGCCCGGCTTCAAAATTTGTCCACAATAATCCTGCCACAATAGGAAAACGCCGGTGATGATGCGTTCGGATAAAAAGGCGTGAGACCTGAAAATCCCGGTGACTTGCGAGCCGGTCAACTCTAGAGAGCGTTAGACCGTATTTGTCCGACCCCCTGCGATATGATCCGGGCTGAAAAGGTGTGATTCCACGCACACCAGACAAATAAAAATGAGACGAGGTGGAACTCGTCTCAAAAGAAAATCAAAAAGTATGGCCACAAAGCTACAAGTGAAGTGCATTAATAAAACCGACAGATATAATGCACATGAGCGCATTAAAAACATTGGAGGCATCTCTGGCGGCCAACAATGGAAACACTCAGAGACGTACGCCATTCAATGCATCAAGGATGGCACTTATGCTTATCACGTCATAAACAATGAAGGAAAAGAAATCGCTGTGGTCGTCGCCACGAGCCGATACGGTAACGAATATCTGAAGACGGTGGCGGATGGAGAACAGCCGGACAATCTTTTGAATCTGCCCGAATGTCCGTAATATAAAACTCATGAAAAGCGGCCTTTGGGAACGAAGGCCGCTTTTTCCTCTCGCAGTCGGCGTGCCCGCCTGTTAAATCAAACGGCGATGAAACAATCCTTGACAACCTTTTGGGGATAACCAATGGCAAACGAAAGAAAAACAGAAGCACTCGTCAGAAAACGACTTGAACAATGCGGGTTTTTTAAGGATGGAAATTTGTGCGTCGAGGAACAGCAAAGTGATTCACCTCGCATTGACAAGCTACTCAAAAATGCTTCCAAGAAAGGGCAGTTTAAGGGCTATCCAGAATTCATCATCTGCTCAAAATCATATTCCGATTTTCTGATCGTGATTGAATGCAAGGCTGATGCAAAAAAACATGTCAGCAAAACGCTTGACCATTATTCGGATTTTGCCGTTGACGGGGCACTCCTCTACGCCTCTTTCCTGTCAAAAGAATTTGATGTGCTTGTAATTGCAGTGAGTGGGGAGACAGAGACGAGTCTTCGAATTTCCCATTTTCTACATTTGCGTGGCGCGGCGCAACACGTTGAATTTGACGCCGATGAAATTCTTCCGTTTGACGATTACTACAAAAAATATATCCAAAGTCCTGTTAAATTCCGCCAGGATTATGACGCCCTGTTAAATTACAGCCGGGAGTTAAATGAAGAACTGGAAGCCAAGAAAATCAAGGAGGCACATCGCGGACTGCTCATCTCTGGCATTTTGGTTGCCCTGGGAGATGCGGCATTCAAGAGAAGTTTCAAGGTTCAAAAGACGGCCAAAAATTTGGCAAATAATTTAGTCGAATCTGTTGTCAATGAACTTAAATCAGCAGATTTACCGCTCGATAAAATCAGTAGTCTCGAAGGCGAATTTTCATTCATAAAGCGAAACGCCACATTGACGAGTGATAAAGATTTTTTTGTCAGCTTAATCGAACAAATTGACAAGAACGTTAATACATTTGTTCGCACCCATAAATACCACGACACACTCGGGCAATTTTATGTGCAGTTCCTACAATATGCTAATAGCGATAAAAGGCTTGGCATCGTTTTAACCCCACCACATATCGCTGAACTATTCGCTGATTTGGCAGAAATAAATAAAAAAAGCATCGTGTTCGATAACTGTTGTGGCACGGCGGGTCTGCTTATAGCCGCTATGAAACGAATGCTTACGGATACCGGCGTAAGCGCAAGAGATCAGGAATCAATTAAGAAAAAGCAATTGGTCGGGATCGAATTTCAAGAAGACATTTATGCCCTCGCGGTGTCCAACATGATTTTACATGGTGACGGTAAAACGAACATTCTTTCGGGCGATTGTTTTAAATTGTCAAAGGGCATCAAATCGAAATTCAAACCCAACGTTGGGCTCCTAAATCCGCCTTACAAATCAAAAGCTAGCACCATTGAAGAACTTGTGTTCGTGTTGAATAATTTATCAGCGTTGAAGGCTGATGGGCAATGTGTCGCGATCATACCGTTCAGTTGTGCGATCGGTGACACGGCGGAAATTTTGGAGCTAAAACGTAAATTGCTTGAAAAACATACGCTCGAAGCTGTCATGTCAATGCCTGCCGATTTGTTCCACGATTCCAATGTGGGCGTGGTGACGTGCATCATGGTATTCACAGCGCATCGTCCACATCCAAGCGGCAAGAAAACTTGGTTTGGCTACTGGCGCGACGACGGTTTTATAAAAACCAAACATCGAGGACGAATTGCCGCACCCGGCAAATGGGAAGAAATCAAGAAAACTTGGCTCGACGCCTATCGCAGCCGTGAAGTCATCGAAGGATTAAGCGTGATGAAAGAAGTAAAGGCTGACGATGAATGGTGTGCAGAAGCTTATATGGAGACAGACTATTCCACTTTAACGCAAGCGCGCTTTGAAGAAGTTGTGCAAAACTATGCCGTCTACAGGCTGGTGGGCGCATCGGCAAATGCGAAAGAATAAAAACACAGCTACGATGACAACGGTTGGCAATTTATTTCACGTCCGATATGGTCACTCTCTGGAGTTGAATCATCTGACGCTCGCAGACCGTAATAGTGGAATTGCCTTTGTCTCCAGAAAAATGGGAGACAACGGAGTTTCAGCGTTTGTGCAACCGATAACAGATTTAGACCCTGCATCCCCGGGGGAGGTAAGCGTAGCTTTGGGCGGTAACGGCGTGCTGTCCGCGTTCTTGCAAGAGCGTCCGTTCTACACAGGCCGAGACGTAGCTATCCTTTCTCCAAAAAAGCAGATGGATAAAGCTACTTTGCTATATTATTGCATGTGCATTACGGCTAATCGCTACCGTTACAACTACGGAAGGCAAGCTAACCGCTCGCTTAGCACGTTACAATTGCCCTCCCTGAAAGAACTGCCAAAATGGATTTCCAAGGCAGATGTTAACCAGTTTAAAGGATCGGACGCTCCGTGGATGCAGCGCAAAGTCGCTCTGAAAAATTTCAAGTCATGGAAGGCATATTCTCTAAACAGCCTTTTCATAATAAAAAAAGGGAAACGTCTTACGGCTGCTGACATGAGCCCTGGAACCACTCCCTACATTGGAGCTATTGATAGCAATAACGGAGTGTCTGCGCTAATTGGCCAGAAACCAATCCACGATGCCCATACCATCACTGTAAATTATAACGGTTCAGTCGGAGAGGCGTATTACCAGCCCGTTGCCTTTTGGGCAACTGATGACGCCAATGTTCTATACCCTCGCTTCAAATTAACACCGAGTATCGCCATGTTCCTAATCGCGGTTATTCGACACGAAACCTATCGTTTCAACTATGGCCGGAAGTGGAACAAAAAGCGCATGGAAGAATCGCTTATTAAGTTGCCAGCGTCGGCAAGTGGGAAACCCGATTGGAAATTTATGGAGAAGTTCATAAAGGGATTGCCATACTCGAGCGTGTTGCAAAACCAATAAACTCGGAAATGGCGGCTACCGGCAAAAGAATCGGTCGGTCGCATCTGTCCAGGATTGCAAAAAACATCCAAATCTGCCCCGCACAAAATTCGCACAGATTTTGCCAAAAAATCTTTACCGCACAGTCGCCGCACAGCGTCGTAGCCACCGCACAAAATCGCACGCCTAATTCTTCTCCAGCCTGCGCAAGGTTGCCATATAACGCTTGATTTTATTGTTTGTTTGTCGTTTTATATTGTGCGTTGGTTCGCACAAAATCGCATCTATGAGCAATACTGAAAACACCCCGAATGTAGGTTCAAGTCCTCTCGCGCGCAGTCCAAAAATTTCGCCCGTCTTCGCCACTCCACCGGCCGGACCCAGGAAAACAAAAGGGCGGCCACGTCGTCGTGGCCGCCCTGCGAAGCTATGGTGAGCGGGTTATTGCTTGATCAATATCCACTTCTGGTTGGCACCGCCGTTGGCGCCCCATTGATCCATTTGCGTGCTGGTGGAAGTGCTGGAACCCGGGTCTTCAAGCACCAGGCCGCTGTGGCGATTGACGAACGTGTAGCTGCCGTCGCTGTTTTGTTGCGGCAACCATTGGTCATTGCCGGCGGCGCCGAACGACCATTGGATGATGCCCGCGCCCTGGGCGACCGAAGCGCTCTGCACCACGGCGTCCAAGCCGCTCTTGACGCTGTTGATTTGATAATAACCGCTGTCGGTCGGAATAAACGTCCAGCGCAGGTTGTCGCTGCTGACGGACGAATATTGTGTGATGGCCGAACCATTGGTCAAACGACCCTGGTTGTTCAAGACCAGGCCGCTGGCTTCATTTTGGAGCTGATAAATCGCCGTGGTATCAAGCGTGGCGCCCGTCCCGTAACCGATATTTGCCAGGGCCTGGTCGCCGAGACGTTGGCGCAATTGTTCCAGGTAAAGGCTGTTCGGCGTGACGATGTTGCCCAGCTGGTCGTAAATGCCGTCGGGGTCCGATGTCGACGTCTTGGCGCCGATGCCGCCGATGCACCAGTTCTCCGTGCCCGGCGCGGCCGACACGAGGAAAAAGGGTGTCTTCACATTCCACGCCACCGACCAGCCGGTCGTCCAACCCTGGCCCGAGCCGTGGTTGGCCCGGTTGCGGTAGGAGATCCCCTGCGTTCCGGACGGGGCATTAGGAAGCGAACAGTTGTCGGCTAAAAGGCCGGTGCTCCAGCGTTGATGCGGCGAGATGCCTCCATTTTCCGTGGTGGCAAAATTCAAAAGCACCATCGGTCCGGCGCTCTCGCCCTGCATGATGAACGGCCATACGCCGGTGCCGTGCGATGAGCATTTATTGAAGAAAACTTGCGCGCCGTCGCAGGCAAAATCCCACGGCGGAGCGCCGCTGGAGATGACGACCGTGCGCGTGATGTTGACGCCGTCCACCGTGATGCGCTTTGAGCCGTTTTGCACCGTGAAGGAATTGATGCCGTCCTGGATCGTCACATCACGCACCCATGAGTCAATGATGTTGTCCATGTTGACGGAAACGAAGTCATCATTGACGGCGGGCGCCTGGATCCGGAGATGTTCCAAACCTACCTGCGAGATGCGGCCTGACCACGTATACTTCGACACCTTTCCCGGCGGAGTTCCCAAATAGGTGGCGTCGAACGAATCCGCCACCGGTGCCTCGAGCGTGATATGATTTCCAGAAATCGCCGTGATTTTTCGGTCCTGCGTTATGTCCGTGCCCGAGGGAATCCAGGTTTGGCCCGCATCCAGTCCGCCTGATCCGCCGGCATTCATCCCCATAAAATTAACCCAACTGGTCGTTACGACGCGATGGATGATGACGCTGTCACCGACACTGAAGCCCGAAGTGCTGCTGACGTTGAAACCGGCCGAGCCGGAAGGAACGTAACTGTCCGTGATGTTCACGGTGCCGCTCTGCGAGGGCGACCCGGAACCCGCCATGTTGAACAGTTTGAACGACGTGCTGCCGGTCATGATGATCGTCGTACCGTTGGTGGAGCCCGCCCCGCGCACGACTACGCCGCTGGCGTTGATATTGATCTGGCTGCTCACGTGAAACGTACCCTTGGCCAATTGCACCGCGCCGCGAAAGCCATTCACGAGCGAACGGCTGGCCACGGTGCTGATAGCGCTTTTGATGGCCGCCGTGTCATCGCCACCGGACGGATTGACCGTCACGACCGTTGCGACATCGGGAAGGGCCACGCCACCACCCATGTAACCGCAGGTCGAAAAGTCCATGATCCGGTTACCGCCCGACCAGGTCCGGTAGGTCAAGTTGCCGGATGAATCGAAATAGACCCACCGATTGGTCGTCGCAGAAGTGGAAATGGAAAAACATCCGCAAATGGCAAAAAGCAAAAAGTAAAAGACGGGAACCAGCCGGTGGCGCGTGATTTTCATTTGATGAATGGATGCGCCCTGCGCTGCGACAGCAGTCGTGGCTGTCAAAGCAAGCAGCGTTTTCTGGGATGTTTTTTTCATATCTCCTTATGGTTTTACGTTTTAGGTGCCCAGGTGTGAGCCAATACTTGCGCAATCAGGAGTGAGACAATGACTCGTCTTCACGCACACATGGATGATGTCGCTTTTTTATCATAAGCCGAACCGTGGCCGCCATTGGGCTTATGTCGGATAACAGGACTGAACCTCAGGCACACAGGGATGACGCTGCCCGAACAAACTTTGTCATTGAGCGAATTTCAGATGCCGACGGCGAAGGCTAAATTGTCGAGGAGGAATTATGCTTGAGGAATTTCACGGTCGCCTCGGTGCGGGATTGAACGTGCAGTTTTTCGTAGATGTGTTCCAAATGCCGCCGCACGGTGGTGAAACCGATGCCCAGTTTGTCACCAATTTCTTTGTATTGATAACCCTGGGCCAGCAGCGATAAAACTTCGTGCTCACGCTTCGTCAATTTTTCCAACTCGGACGTTTGTTGTGACAGTTGGTTGAAATGATCGACGATCTTGCGCGCCACCTGCATGGACATCGGCGCGCCGCCGGCATGGACCTGTTCAATGGCGTGGACCAATTCCGCCGCCGGCGATTTTTTCAGCAAATAACCCTTCGCCCCGGCGCGCAGCGAATCGAAGATCAGATCCCGGTCTTCGTAAGTCGTCAGCATCAACACCTGCAGCTGGGGCAATTGCATCCTCAATTTGGCGACACATTCAATGCCGCTCATCCCGGGCAGATTGATGTCCACCAACGCCACGTCCGGTTTGACGGCCGGAATTCCCTGTAGGGCCGCTTCGCCGTTGGGATACGCGCTGAGGCAGCGCAACTTCGGTTCGCTTTCCAAAAGCGCAACGATGGTTTCGCGCGTTTCGCGTTCGTCTTCCACGATGGAGACAGTTATCGGCATGGAGGGAGTGGTTTCAGACATTGTTCCGACTTTTAAAAGAAATTCCAGATTTTTCGACCGCCGATCACTGATCATTCTGGCCGGCCGGGAAAATCAGCTGGACCTTTGTGCCGGTGCCGGGCGCGCTGGTGACCTCGCACTCGCCGCCGATGTCCGCCATTCGCTGGCGCAGATTGTGCAACCCGTCGGCAAACGGCCGGTCCGGCTGTTGGGTAAAGCCGTGGCCGTTGTCTTCAATGCTCATGGACACGGTCCGTTTATCAACGGCCGTCCGCAACCGCACTTCGTTGGCTTCCGCATGGCGCGCGATATTGGTGAGCACTTCCTTGACCGCCAGGAAAACGTTGTGACGAACCTTGGCCGACACCAGCAGTGGCGGCGGCGAATCAATTAAATCCACCCGGCAATTGATGCCGGCAGCGTTTAAAAATTCAACGGCCGCCTGGCCGATGTAATCAATCAAATGAGGCAGCGTGTCGTTGCGCGGGCTGATGGCCCAAACCGTTTCGTCCAATGATCTAATCGCCTGGCGCGCGGTTTTGGAAATGGCTTCGACACTTTCACCCGCTTTTGCGGGGTCGTGGCGGCGTCTCAGCGCCAGTTCACTTAATAACGCAACCTTCGTCAGCTCGCCGCCGAGGTCGTCATGCAAATCGCGCGCGATGCGCGCGCGTTCGCGCTCGATGCCATGTTCATATTCGAGCCGGGCAAGTCGTCGTTGAGTGCGTTTAGCTTCAAAATAACGGACGCTGCCAATGACGATGGCCAGCAGTAAAAATCCCGCCAAAGTTCTAAACCACCACGTGTTCCAAAAAAATGGCAGAACTTTAAAACCGATTTTCGAACTGGTCATATTCCAAACTCCTTCCGAATTGCAGGCCATGACTTCGAAGGTGTAATCGCCGGCGGGCAATCGCGAATAGGTGGCGTAGCGTTGTTCTCCCGCTTCCTGCCAGTCCTGGTCGAGCCCCAGCAGGCGGTATCGGAAGTGGATATTATCGATGCCGATGAAACTCGGCGCCGTGAATTCGATGCGCAGCCGGCGATAATCCGGCGGCAACCGCAGTTCGACTTCATGGGCGAACAAATCGACAC
>Ga0207667_10011645_pt1 | contig 10209 bp, 8 predicted proteins | sample KBSCornC52_FD_184301 | JGI IMG/M metagenome (GOLD analysis project Ga0207667, IMG submission 184301) | Corn rhizosphere microbial communities from Kellogg Biological Station, Michigan, USA - KBS Corn C5-2 (SPAdes) (version 2) | ecosystem: Host-associated > Plants > Roots > Rhizosphere > Soil ...
CTCGACCCATGCTGTCAGGCCCGCAGGCGACGTCCTGTACCTCTACTTGCGCGTCCTGCCTCGACTTAAGCCGGGCGTCATCGTCCATATCCACGATATCTACCTGCCCTACCTTCATCAGCGCGACCTTCTTCGAACCCCGTTCCAATGGACAGAAACGGCGATCCTCCTCGCTCTGCTCACGGAAAATCCGCGCCTTCGCCCGCTGGCCTGCATGTCCTTCCTGCACTACGAAGCGCCCAGTGACCTGAAGCGCATTTTTCCTGAATATATTCCGCAGGCGCAGGGGCCCGGCGGCCTCACCGAGGAGGGAGCGCAAGGGCACTTCCCCTCGTCAATCTACCTTCTTACGACTTAGCCGACGAAGCGGCAGTAGCCCCGTCAGACCGAGATCGGGCGCTGTTGACGCCTCGGTTCTACTAGCTTCAGAGCGGATTGCGTCTGAATATTTGGCGATGAGCTTGTCTTCACCCCAGACTGCGGGCGATGACTGCCTCATTGTCATCCCCAGGCTTTCCGGCCGCGATCCGCGCCACGCCGCTGCCGGGGCCGACAACCGTCGCCGCAATCCGGTTGTGGGCACCTCCGTTGTCAATGCGCAGGACGACGAGTTGGCGCCTCATCATCGGCGCAAGAACCCTCAGGTTCTCCCATCTCGAATTACTCATTGAGGCGACAACCAGGGGCGTCGAAGAACTCTGACGATCGCCACCGTAAGCCAGCGTCCAATTGGAGAAGAGACAGTGGTCCATGTTGGCGGGGTGATTTCCACCGAGGGCCACAGGATAGTCATTCATGCCGTCTGGCAGAACGAGCGTGACGTTCCGCATTTCGCCGCCGCTGAACTCCCCTGGGCCCTTCGAATATGGGATTCCCCGGATGACCTTGTTCACTGCGATGGCTTCAGGCCGGCCGCCTCGCCAGTAGAGGTCCCGAATGCTGAAATCCCTGCTGTGGAAGTCGAGCAGGCCTGCGGAACGCAAGGAGTGCAGTCGAGCTAGGCAGAGGCCACGTTCCACCCCGGTGAACTTGTAGCTCGTGGATCCAGCTCCATAATAGGGTCCAACCTCCTGCCCCTCATCGATCAGATCCGTCGCCACGACGTTCCGAGAAGCGCCAAGCGGCGTGACGTAGATGGGATGAGCTGGTGCCTCCCATGCATAGGTCGAGGTATTCAGCTGGCCCCAGCGTTTGGTGCGCATTTTCTGGATGGAGAGGCCGTCCACGCTCCACGCGACGATGCCCATATAAAAGCCGTCCGCCTCAAAGTCGCGGATGATGACGTCTCGGCTGAGACTGCCGTCCGGCGCCGCGCCTATGACAATGCACCGGCTGACAAGGCGATCGAACGCCATCGTCGCGGCGCGAAAGCGCGGGCTGATAATCTCGATGTTCCGGCAGCCATAGAATCCGATGGTCGCCATCAGTTCTCGCCCGGGGAGCCCTTTGGTAGGCCGCAGCCGTTGGTCAAAGAACGTCCCGATGCTCGGTGGCAAATGAAGCGGCATACGGCCGCTGAAGACGATATTGGGCCGTAGGAGCTTTACGTCCGAGACGTTGGCGCCCCACAGGAGCGGCGAACCGCAATAGTCGTAAGTGATCGATCCGTTGTCGAAGACGAGCCGAGCGCCGGACCTCAATTCGATCGAGTCGTCCGCGTTCTTGAGGCCAAGGAAGAGCGGTTGACTAATCCGCAAGGGCCGCCGCGCGTCGGCTGCCGCTCGAAGCGCGGCCATGAACGGGGCTAAATCGTTGGTCTTGCCATCTCCCACGGCCCCGAAATCGCGGGGGTCGGGGCCCGGCTGAGATGCCCATGCGGGCGTGGAGAGAACTGCAGCACTTACACCCGCGGCGAACGCGCGCCGGTCCACCGCGCGCGCTATCGCAACGAGGGCTGCGTTGCGGAGCCGACCGGCGTTTTCCCGCCGGCGGCCACCAAGCGAACCAGCGTCAAGACGACTAGCATCGCGCTCCATTCGATGATCGCGCCGTGTGTGAACAGGATCAGATTCCCCGCCAAACTCTGGTCCGCCATCGAGAACATCCCGCCAACGGCCCAGGGCAGCGCCCAGATACCGTTTCGCTCGCCACCAAATCCGAAGGTGTAGAGGCCCAATATCGCCGCTACCATCCCAGCCATCCCTAAGAAGACTGTGAGAAGGCCGCCATGAATATCCAATGACGCCATGAGACCGTAGTTGGAATTGTTCTGCCCCATTACAGTCTTTCTTTGAACGACACTCTCAAGTTCCGATTGACCAAGGTTGTTGCTCCGTGCGAATCCGAAGGTCTGAGGAAGCAGCCCTCCAAACGACGTAGCGACGTAGCTCCCGATGGCGAGGTGCGAATAGGGGGCCACGACGACAAGATCGCCGATCTGATTGGGCGTAAATCGGGAAACCAGGCCGAGGGGGCGCCCATAGTAGAGACGCGTAATCCAATGGCTTTCAATACGATCGGACTCCTCCGTCACGCTCGCCCAGCGCGAAGGGTCAGATATGACGTCACCCAAGGCCGCGGCAGCCGATTTTACGGAATCAGAACCACTCGCCCGCGTGTAGGTGATGAGGGGGTGAATGATCGTGGCGGCCGCCACCAGAGCCGTAACTCCGACCAACATGGTTGCGCGCCGCGGCAGGTACTCAAAGCTGAGGCAGAGCGCGATCGCGAAGGCGAAGGGCGCCAGGATCGTGAACTTGGATCCCGTTTGGAGTGACAGGGCGAGGATCAAGATGAGGGATATGATGCCGGCAAAGTCGAACAGTCTCTTGCCGCCTGACGTCCGCCAGGTCTTCCATGCGAATGCAGCCACACCAGCGTAGGCGAAATCACTCAGGTAAACGAAAACGACTGACCCCAACGGATTGATGACGGTGAGGTACTTTGCGATCAATCCTATGACAAGGAAGACCGAGCCCGCGGTGGTAAGGAGGCTTTCATCGAGTGGGCGGCTCAAGGGTGTCCTGAACGTAATTCGAGGAGAGAGGAAGGCGTAGGCAACCGCGGCAGCGACACACCCCCAGGTGCCCGCGGACACAACCCACGCAGTCTCGATCGGCGCAATGAGGTTCGTATCGGCCGCTTGCCAGAAGACGATCTTCAGGACCTGGCTGACCTCAAAATTCTTCAGCAGCGTGGCGATCACGACGAACGCGACTGCGAAGGGAATCCTTGGCGCGAGTTGTACAAAAGCGGCGAACCCAAGCAGGGCGACAAACTGCGCGGCCACGTAGCCGACGGACGTCCCAGTGGCCAAGGAAAGCATGGAGACTGCCACGGCGGCCAAGGCGAGCCAGAAGCCGATCGTCGGGTGGAAGTTCAACATTGGCACAGCTCTCGCGCGGGAGCGGACATTGTAGCAGGATTCAGACAATCCTCGCCTACGGCAGGTTGGCGCGGTGCTAGGACCGACAGATGTTTTCAAGGCGTCCAGCCGATTGGTCGCAATGACGTTTGTTCATATTTTTGGTCAACAGGTAGCTTCGCAGCTGGAGGGACGCCGTGAGCAAGATCGAATATCTCATCCGCTCCGCGATGCGTGTTCCGGACCCGCGGCGACGAGCCTGCCCAAATTGCGGCGCGTCGGCCTCGCAGGTGGTCGAGCGCAAATTCGCGGTCACCGCGCTGCGCCGCTGCACGGGGTGCCACATGATGTTCCGCACCCCGGTCGACGATCCGGCGGAGGCCAGCGAGTTCTACAACAGCGACTACACGCAGGGGTTCACCACCGACCTGCCGAGTTTGGACGAGCTGGAGCGGCTGAAAGCGGCGAACTTTGCCGGCGGTGAGAAGGACTACAGCTACTACATCGGCGTTCTGCGTGAGCTTGGGCTGAGGCGTGGCGACAAGCTGTTCGATTTTGGCTGTTCGTGGGGTTACGGCAGCTACCAGTTCACGAAGGCCGGCTTCGGCACTCTCTCCTACGAAATCTCGCGTCCTCGCGGCGGCTATGGGGCCACGAACCTCGGCGTGCAACTTGTGCCCGACTTCGAGAGCTGGGCCGAGGCGTCGCCGCACTCCATGGACAGTTTTTTTTCCGCCCACGTGCTCGAACATGTGCCCTCGCCTTCCCGCATCATCGAATTGGCCCGCCGCGTCCTGAAGCCCAGCGGGCTGTTCGTGGCCTTCTTCCCGAACGGATCGGCTCCGGCGCGACGTGCGGTGCCGGGCTGGTCGGGTCTGTGGGGCGAGGTGCACCCGAACTTCCTCGACGATGAGTTCATGAACCGCGCCGTATCGGATCGGCCGCGGCTGTTCGGCTCATCACCGGTCGTCCTCGACGCAGCCGCCGCCAAGCACTTGCGCGGGACAGGCGCCGAGCCTCATTGCCTGAACGATCTCACCGGAGACGAGCTGCTGTTCGCCTTCCGCACCTGAGGCCAGGCTCATCGCACGGCAGGGTGCCTGGAGCGCAATGCGAGCCAGGCGGCGGGACCTGGCGGCGTGAACATAGCCAGCCCAGATCCCAGATTGATCCGGAAGATGCCGCTCGCATGGACCAGGCACACCACCGCTACCGCCACCTCAAGGATCGTGACGCTCGATGCCATGCCGGCGAGGCCGAAGTGGGCCGACGCGAGGTTGCACAGCAGCAGGAACGGCGCGGCGAGGACCAGAAGCCAGATGCTGACCGCCAATAGGCGATTGACCGAGGTCAGCGCCTCAAGGCTGGGCAGGCCCGCAGCATAGGCGCAGGTCGAAAGCGACAGGATCAGCAGGATCGCAGGGTCGCCGGTCAGCCGGCCGTTGCTCCACACGTGGACGATCCAGGGCCCGAGCAGCACCACCAAGGGCAGCGCCAGAATGGAGAGCCAGAATGCGCCGCGCGTGGAGAGGTTGAGCAGCCGGCGAACGAACGGCAGGTCCCCCGCGGCGAACGCCTTGGAGATTTCCACCGTCAGCGAGACTCCGGGGATTTCCAGGGGAATGCGGACGATCCGCAGCAGCATCACGCAAGCCGTATAGGAGGCCACCGCCGCCGGGCCGGCCGTGGAGGCGATGATCACCCGCGGCGCCTGAACCATGAGGCCGTTGTAGCCGAAGTTCAGCGCCAGCGTGCCGAGCGTCGGGCGCCATATCCGCCGTAGCACGGCGAGGTCGCCCCGCCAGGGACCGCCCACGACGGCTGGAGCCACCCGCGCCAGGATCGTGAACTCGAGCAGAAAGAACAGGCCCGCCGAAGCGGCGTAGAGTTCGGCGATGGTGCGTGGGGAAACGCGGAGCAGCCATACGGCCGCCGCCACGGCCAGGAATTCAAGGGCTTGGCGGCTGGCGTCCAAGGTGTTGGCGAAAGCCAGTCTGCCCGACGCCGCGAGGCCCGCGAGCAGCGCCCCGTTCACGACGCCCAGCACAATCTGCAGGGTGAGCATGCGCAGGATGAACACAGCGTCGGAGGGGGAGATCACGGAAAGGTTCAGGGTGGCGGCGATCGGCGCCCAATGGGTCGCCAGGAGCACCGCCGACAGCACCAGGGCGCCAAGGCTCGCAAGGAACAGCACCGCCGTCTGGAATGTCGGGCGCATGGCGAGGTCGCCGCCGCCCACCTGCGCCATGGCCATGTCGGCGCGGATAGCCGGCGCGAGGCCCAGTCCGCTGTAAGCCGCGTATGAGGCGGCCGCCGTCAGCGCGACCCATTCGCCATAGCCCTCACGCCCCCAGATCGTCGCCAGCACCGGCACGACGCCGATCTGGCCGACGAGGAGGACGCCGCGCGCATAGATGGAAGAGGTCAGGGCGCGCAGCGCTCGGGACCTGAAGGTCGTCGCCGGCGCCACTGCCTCAGGTCCCCTCCCCGCCGCGGTCGCGGCGGGCGAAGAGGAAGTCGGCCTGGATCGCGGGGATCTGGCGGGAGCCGACCTGGTTGAAGACGCCGGCCAGCTCGAAGCCGGCGGCCTCCATGACCGTGACCAACTCCGGTGCCAGCATCTGGCCGACGTAGAGCTCGATAAACGAGCTCTCGATGTAGACCCACCGGAAACACGCCAGGCGGCTGCTGGCGCCGGCGATAACGCCGCGCTCGAACCCCTGCACATCGACCTTCAGCAGGGCCGGCGCCTCGAGCTCGGCCGCGGCGACGAAAGCGTCCAGGGGACCGGCCTCAATGGTCTCGTGCGCGGCCACGCGCGTGCCGAACAGCTCGGCCTGGGCCTCGCCCACCGGCAGCAGGGACGAGGAGTCGTCGGCCTCGGTGACGTTGAGGACGAGCTCGCCCGCCTGTTCGGCGATGGCCGCCTTGACCGTGCGCACGCGCGGATGGTCGCCGACGGTGCGGCGCAGAGTTTCATAGGCCCGGCGGCCCGGCTCGAAGCAGACCAGCCGCACGCCGGGAACCGCGTACAGGGCCGCGAGCGCGAATTGCCCGCGGTTGGCGCCCACGTCGACGATGCTGGCGGGGGCAAGAGTGCGCAGCAGATCCATGTGCTCGATGGTCGCCGCGACGCGGGACGACAACGCGCGTCGGCCCAAGGGCGAACGGAGCGCGGCCAGCAGCTTGCGGCCGCGCAGGAGGGTCGTCGCCAGGTCCGCCATCACGCCCCCTCGAACATGGCGCGCCACAGATTCGCGGCGACCACGTCCACAGAGTAGCGCGCTTCGGCGAATTGGCGGCAGCGGCGGTAGACCCCGCGCTCCCGCGCCAGCTCGCGCAGGCGCTGCAGCGCGCCCGAACCGTCTTGGAGCGAGCGGTCGAAGAGCACGCCGACCCGGCCCGCCTCCAGCTCATCCCAGGCCAGGCCGCGGGTGACCAGGGCGAGGCGGCCGTGCAGTAGAGCCTCCACGACCACGTTGCCGAAATTTTCCCGTACGTCGCCGTCGACGCCGGAGGGCAGCACCAAGGCGTGGGCCGCGCGAAACCTCGCGGCCAGGGCCTCACGGGGGAGTTCGCCGACAAAGGCCAGCCCCGGCGTCCGACAGAGCTCGACCACTTCGCGCCCGTAATCGCCCACGGCGGGACCGGCGATGGTCAGGGTGTCGCCCTGCCCTCGCGCGGCGGCGAAGAAACGGGCGAAGCCGAGCACCCCCTTCTCCGGGGAGAGGCGGCCGAGGTAGAGCAGTTGCAGCCCCTCCCCTTTCGGCGGCGTCAGATCGCCGGGAGCGAGCGGCGGGGCGGCGAAGGCGTTGGGTTCGACGATCACCCGGACGCCTGGGGCGAGCGCCCGAACGCCGGCCGCCTCGAGCTCGGAGGCCGCGTGGACCGCGGTGGCGCGACGCAAGGTCGGGAAGACCATCAGCCGGTAGAAAGCTGCCTTGGCCGGGCGGGTTCTGCGGATCGCGGCCCAGTGTTCGGCCATGAGACCGCCACGCACCGCGATGGTGTGCGGCCGCCGCAGGAGGCTCGCGATCAGGGCGCCCAGGGTGGTGGGCCAGGTGGCGATGCCGGATACATAGACATGCTGGGCGCCGTGCACCGCCCGCAAGATCGCGCCGGGCGCGCCCCAGCCGAACCCCCAGCGCACAGCCACGCGAGCGCGGTAGACCTCGGTGGGGGCGCCGAGCGCTTTGTGGAATTCGGCTGGCGTGGGGGCGCGCGACTCCCGGCTGCCGTCGGAGACCACCACCGCCAGCCGCTTGCCGGCCGCGGCCCAGGTGCGGATTAGTTCCGAGGTGCTCTCCGCCACCCCGCCGAACCCCTTCGACGGGCGCAGATGGGTGGCGATCACCGCCAGGGTGTCAGCGCCGGCCGCCACGCGACCTCCAGATGAGGTGGGCGGTCAATTCGTACCACGTGTACATCAACGCATAGCGGAGGCCGGGTCCGCCATCGAGGAACCCGCCGCGCAGCACGTAGTGGTAGACGAACCGCGCGAGCGCCCGCATGGGACCGCGACCGAGCTGGGCCGCCAGACGGCCGCGCCGGCTGGTTGGAGCGGCGTGCGCCCTCGCATCGGCCTCCGCGAGGCGCAGGTGCTTCTGAAGCCAAGGATAGAGGTCCCCCGCCTGGAAGTAGTGGTCATACGCAATCGGACTGCGCGCGGTCCGAGCGCTCGCCACGGTCTCGCCGTGGCCGGCGTGGTTTGGCGTGAACGAGACCGCTGCACGCCGGACTAGACGTGGATGCAGCACCGGATAGCCAGGCGCGAACCAAAGGGCGCCGCCGTCCAGAAACAGGCGGCTCGGGACCTCGAACACGTCCACAGGAGGGTCCTGCGGCAGGATCTTGGCCATCCAGTCGAAGAAGGATGGTGGGTAACGCTCGTCCGCGTCGACGAACAGCACCCAGGGCGTCTCGACGCCGCAGGATCGCAGCGCAAAGTTCCGCTGATCGGCAAACCCCGTCCATCGCCGATCGCGGACGGTCGCGCCCGCGGCGCGTGCGATGTCCAGCGTTTCATCGGTGCTGCCGGAATCGAGTACAAGCACCGGCAGAGCCTTCGGGATGGCCGCCAGGCAGGCCGGCAAGTCGTCAGCTTCGTTCAAGGTGAGGATCACAGCAGTGACGAACGACGTCATGGCCGCAACGCCTGGTCGGCCAAGGCAATTAAGTCGGCCTCGGAATAGCCTGCCTCACGAACCCGCGCGGCTGCGGCGCGCCCCATGCGTTGCACATCGTCGATGCGGTCGCTGTAGTAGAGGAGCTTTTCGGCGCACTCTTCCGCACTGGAGAAGAAGATCGCCGACTCCCCGTCCTTGAACAGCGCCATATGGGCGGGGGCCGGTTCCAGGACAGGCGGCCGGCCGCAGGCGGCGATCTCGATAGCCTTGTGCGAGATCTCGTCGCGATTCATCCGGGTGACGAACGCTAGGCAGGCCAGAGAATTCCAGATGCCGGCCCGGTAGTCCTCGTCCCAAAGCGCCGGCTTAGCCTGCAGCTTTTCGCCCTCTAGGCGCCGCCTCCAGCTGTGCCACCCCGGGCCGAAGACCGACAGCCGCACACGGGAGGGCTCCAGCGCTTGCTTCAGATTCAGGAGGAACTCCGGCCGGTGCTCGTGCGGGAAGCCGATGTAGCTGTAGCCCAGTTCGAAGCGGGTTCGCGGCGGCTGTTCGGGCCAGTGATAGCGTGGATCGAAACCGAAGTGCTTGGTCAGCACCTCGCGAGCACCGCGCGCCCGGAAGTCCTCCGCCGTGACGAACCGCGGCACGATGTGGACATCAAACAGCGGGAGCACCTTGGTGAACAGTCGCCACAAGCCGTCCTTGCGGGGGCCGAATGGATCGTCGGGCATGTAAGAGACCGTGCGAACCCCGAGCTCCCGCAGCCGCAGAAGGGTGTTCGGCTCCACGAAAACGGGTTTGTCGAAGAAGGCGGCGCTCCCCCGCCCAATCGCCTCGGCCGCGACCAGGATGTCCTCGTTATAGCGACGGATCATCGGTCCAAATTGCAGGCGAAGCGCCAGTTGCCGCTCGACGGGACTCGATCGGTCTAGCGCCAGGTCGAAGCCGACCGGGATCACATCCCAGCCATCGCGACCGAAGAGCTCCGCCCGCCGCCCGGACGTCTGCCCGCGGCCTGTCGCGCCAACAAACAGCAACCCACCCTTGCCGCTCATCGCGCCGATCCCATGGCCGCATCGCGGCGAAAATGGCTTGCCCGGCCTTCATTCAGCTCAAGCAAAATCGTCGCGGCGCGGCGGCCATAGGCTTCGGTGCTGCTGAACGCCTGCGCACGGAGCAATGCCGCCTGGCCCATTTCCTCCTGTAAAGCGCGATCAGCGCTGAGCCTCTCGAAGGATTCCACCAGGAAGGGGATGGAGCGGGCCCCGCCTATCAGCCCCTGCGCATCATGATCGAACAGGGTTTCCGCGCCTGTATTCCGCGTGGCGATAACAGGCGTTCCACACGCCATCGCCTGGGCCATGACCAAGGCCAACCCCTCTTCGATCGACGGAAGGACAAGGGCGTGGGCCGCGGCCATTTCGCGAGCCAGGGATGGCCGATCCAGATGGCCCAGTAGGGCTACATTCGGCGGCAGGCCGCCGGCCCAGCGGACCAGATGATCGAACTCCACGCTGCGGCCGCCTGCGATCCTCAATTCGGCGTTCGCCGGCGCCCAGTCGGCCCAGGCGCGCAGCAGGTAGTGAATGCCCTTGCGATAGCTCGTCTGGCCCGCGAAGAGCACCGTGAACCGCTCTGCTCGCCCACGTCCCGGCGTAAAGGCTTGTGCATTCACGCCATACGGCAACAGCCTCAGCTTTTCGGCCGGCACGCCGCGGGCCCTGAAGGTCTCATAGGTAAACGTGGAGGGGGTGAAGATCGCGTCGGCCGCTTCGTACT
>Ga0207667_10011646_pt1 | contig 10208 bp, 3 predicted proteins | sample KBSCornC52_FD_184301 | JGI IMG/M metagenome (GOLD analysis project Ga0207667, IMG submission 184301) | Corn rhizosphere microbial communities from Kellogg Biological Station, Michigan, USA - KBS Corn C5-2 (SPAdes) (version 2) | ecosystem: Host-associated > Plants > Roots > Rhizosphere > Soil ...
AAGAGGTAATAATTCATCAGGTACGACTGGTAGGCGTCGCCGGACCAGACCCAGCGATCGCGTTTGATCCCGTCGATGAAAAATTCCCGGGTGTTGAGATGGAAGGTGTAGGCGGCGACGTCCCAGATGCGGTTGATCGAGGGGTCGGAGCAGCGGAAGCTGCCTTTGTTGGCGAGGGGTGTGTATTCGAAGAGCAGGGAGGCCGAGTCGATGTGGATATCCCCGGTCCATTGGATGTTTACATACCTTAGGGCGCGGGAGCCTTCGAGCGTCGAGTCGATAGGCTGGCCTTCATCGATGTCGAGGCGATCGAGCACTTCGCAGCTGTCCGCAGAGAGGGCTTCTTCTTTTGATTCGCCGTAATAGAGATCTAAATTGCCCCTGCCTTTTAATCCGTGGAGTTTTATAAAGCCGAAGGATTCTTTGCCGAAGTCGATGAGCAGGGAGTTTCCGGTGCGCGTTGTTTGGGCGGCATGATGTCGTTCGGTGGGCAGGCGCCAATGGGCGGGGTCGTTGCCGGGGAGCGGCTCGGCAGGTAGCCAGACGGTGCCGGATTTATCGGAGGCTTTGCCGGTGGCGTCGATCCATTCCTTGTCTTCATAGGTGACGTCCCAGCTGTTGCCGGTTTGCAGATAGCGGCCTTTTACCCAGAGGGCGGGTGGCGTCGACTGGTTGTAGACTTTTAGTTCGAGGGTGTGGTGTCCCTGGTTTAGATGTAACCGTTCTGGTTCGCCGGAGAGCATTTTGCCGTCGAGTTTGACATTGTAGCGGCCCTGGGCTTTTATTTCGATGTTGTCGTTATCGGGCAGATCGATTTCCTTACGGAAATCGATGAGGACGTAGTGATTGTCCAATTTCCAAAACGGTGGGAAGAAGGTGCCGCGTTCGGTGCGTCGATTTTGGACCTGGTTGGAGAGCCAGATCTCGTAGTCGCCGGGGTAGGCGACCCAGGCGGCGGACGCCGTCCCCGGCGTGATGCCTGATTGGGCTTTTGCGGAATACCCATTGAATAGGATATAGAGGATGATCATGACAAGGGTGAGGACCGTCCAGAGTCCTTTTACCCGGCGGGTGGGTTTGGCGGTCGCGATGGCGGGGAGGGCGGGTGCGGCGCCTGTTTTTGAGACGAGGACGGCCGCGAGGGTGATGAGGACGAAGATGTAGAAAGATAACAGTAGAAAATGGGGCCAGGCGGGGTATTTTGAAGCGGGGAAGACCCAGAGGAAGAGGACGCCGATGGCGACGCTAAACAGCGTGCCGAGAGTTAGGACCCCATTGATCGCGCGGGCGGTGGTTCCCTCCCAGAGGACGCCCAGCAGGAAGGCGACGGACATTGGTGGGGCGAGGAAGCCAAGGACCGATTGGAAGACATCGAAGAGATTCAGGCCTTTGATGTTGTCGATGGCCAATGTGATGAGGACCGAGACAATGGCCCCCGCCACGGTAATGAACCGGCCGACGCGGATGATCTCCCTAACGGTAGCGTCCGGATGATATTTCCTGATATAGATATCCATAGTAAAGACGGTGCTGACCGAATTTAATGAAGAGCCGATGTTGCCCACGAGGGCGGCGACGAGCACAACGATGATCAGCCCGCGCATCCCGGGTGGGAAGAGATGGGTAACTAATGTAAGATACGCTTCGTCGGGATCTTTCAGATGGGGATAGAGGATAAAACACAACACGCCGGGAATGATGAAGAGCGGGACGTCGAGGATCTTGAGCCAGCCGATGAAATTTGCGCCGAGCTGGCCCTGTTCCAGGTTGCGGGCGCCGAGGACGGACTGCACCATCGACTGTTCGGTACACCAGAACCAAACCCCCATGACGGGGTAGCCGAGGAGGATGGCGGGCCAGGGGTAGTTCTTATCGTTGGCGGGCAGGAACAGGTTCCAGTAAGTGCGGGTTGTTTTGTCGAAGAGGGCGTGGACGCCGCCGACCTTTGTGATACCGATGGATACGAGGGCGGCGGAAACCGCGATCAGCAGCAACATCTGGAAGACGTTGGTATAGGCGATCGCTTTGAGACCGCCGGCGGCCGTGAAGAAGGTCGCGAGGATGACCATGCTGATCACGGAGAGCCACATGGGCAGGCCGAGCAGCTGGCGGACCAGGACTCCGCCGGCGAAGAGACCGAGCGAGAGCCAGGAGATGAGGATCGTGATAAGGGTATACCAGGCCAGGATGGTACGGGTTGATTCGCCGAAGCGAAGTCCCATATATTCCGGTAGCGTCGAGACCTTTGCCCCCAGGTAGCGGGGAGCGAAGACGACGGCCAGCAGCAAAATGAACACAAAAGCATACCATGCGAAGTTGCCGGCCACGATACCTGTGCTGTAGCCGATGCTGGCCGATGCGATCAGCATGGAAGGGCCGACATTCGTTCCCCACATATTCAGACCGATACTCCCCCAACCCAGGGACCGTTCGGCGAGGAAGAGGTTCTCGTTTGCCTTCTTTTCCCGTACGAAGCTGGCCCAGTAGCCGATGGCCAGCAGGACGATAAAGTAAACGACGATGATGATCAAATCTACCGGCTGAAGCAGGTGTCTCATAGGCCGTAAGAGTTTAGGATGGCGGCGACTTTGACCGGTTGACCCGTCGCCAGGGATTCTTCCATGGCTTTCAGCAGGGCGATGGTACCGATACCTTCGCGTACATCGGGATATGCGGGTTGGTGGGTCTCGAGACAGTCATGAAAGTATTCGAGATAGTTTTGGTATTCGCCGGCGTGATGGCTTTTGCCTTCGAAGCGGAAATAATATTTCAGTTTGTGTTCCCAGGTGATGATCTTCTCTTCACCGGAGTTGGTCGTGACGGCGTAGCGGAGGTCCATATAGTCGGCCTGGCTGCAGCCTTCCGTGGCGCGCAGGATACAGCTCATCTCACTGTCGCGGGTGACAGGCTGGACGGGTCCGGTATAGGCGCCGCTGATACGGGCCACGCGGCCATCCTTTGCCTTGAAGATGAAATGCATCGTATCCTCGTGGTGAAGACCGCCCTTCTTCCCGTTGGCGCTGAGCATGCCATACCCCATCACCTCACTGATGTCCGGCAGATACCAACGGACCAGATCGACCGGGTGGCTGAGGCCGCCATAGAGCCATTTGAACTGAGACTCCAGGGACCAGCCCTTTTCCAGGAACCAACGGTGGTCGGCATGGTAATAGGCTTCGACGGTGATCAGCTCGCCGATGAGCCCTTCTTCGAAGTCCTTTCGCTGCCGCCGCATGGGTTCGAAGAATCGGGAGCTTTGCCCGACGAAGACATTTTTACCGGTGTTCGCCACGAGATCGAGGATGGCCTTTGCGTCGGCGAGGTTATCGATGAAGGGCTTCGTGCAGACGACGTGCTTGCCGTGGGAAAGAGCCATTTTTACGTGAGTGGCGTGGAACTTGTCGGGGGTATAGATGCCGATGACGTCTATTTCGGGGTCGGTGAGGAGGTCGTTGTAATCGAGGGTATAGTGCGGGAAATTGAATTCCCCGGCACGATGGCGGCAGAGGTCTTCATTGAGATCGCAAATTTTCTTCAGCTGCCATTTGGGGCTGTTGAGGACGGCGGACATGGTGCTGCGGCCTTCGCCAAGTCCGAGGATTCCGAGTCGTAACATATTTATGATTTTCTTATTCCTGCTTTTTGTTTGATATCATCGGCAACGGATGGGCCGTTGTTCTCCCAGGTGTTGCCGGGGCCATTGGCGTTGTGCATGAACTTCTCTTCCGGGCACCAGTTATCTTTTATCGTGATGAAGGAGGAGCCTTCATCGAAATAGAAATAGAACCAGTGTTTGGGATCGTGGACATAGGAAGGATGGTAGATCGAGTCGATGCGATTGTCCATGATCAGCGTTCCCGGTTGGGCCGAGAGGGTATAAATACCCCCGACATCATACATATGCTTCCCGTAATGGTGGATATAATTCCCGATGATATGATTGTTATGCATGCAATTGATAGTCCGGGTCCACCCCCAGCCGACACAAAGTCCGGAGTAGGACACCTCGCCGACGTCGTTGTGCTCGATATGGACGTCGTGGACGTAGCCGGCGCTGATGCCGACGGTACCCCAGTCTTCGTTGGTGCAGTCTGTGACGGTGTTGTCGGTGATGCATTCATCATGTACCACCTCACGGGTGTCTGTGGGATTGTACGGGAGGTGGGTTTCAAAGGCGGGATCGGAGTAGACGCCGAGTTGGAGGGCCGTACCACCGATGTCCTGAAAGCGGCAATGGGTAGTGCTGTCCTTGTATGTACCGCGGATGAAATCGAGCCCCGTGGAAGCCAGGTGGGTGAAGGTGCAATGGTCGAAGAGAAGGTGGTGGGCATAGGATATCTCGACGGCGGCGGCCGGGCGGCCGATCCAGGCCTGGTTCTCGAGGCCTTTTTTATCGGGTGTACCCGGGATCTTTAGCTTATATGCGTCGAGAAGATACATGCCTGCCTGGAGGGGGACATGGCCTTGTTCGGAGGGGCGGAGCCAGCCTGCGTAAGAGAACTGGATGCCTTTGAATTGGATATCGTGGACGGGGTTATCGATGGAGCCCTGGGTGATCAGGAGGTTGGTGAGGACGGGGAGGTGTGCTTGTGCCGTGTTTATGTCTTCCCCGGGTCTTGGCCAGTAATAGAGTTTGCCATTTTGCTCGTCGGAATACCATTCCCCGGGGCGGTCGAGGAATTCGGGGGCGTTGACGAGATAGTAAGCGGAGCTGCCATTCTGCTTATGGGCGCTGTCGAGGACGGGGGCCGGCCAGGGGTGCTCGAATTCGAGATGGGACTCCGGTTCTTTGAAAGTGAGTTTATAGGTGTTGTTGATCTTTTCTATTGATTTTACGCGAAGGATAGCGATGGCCCACATCTGATGGATGACCATTTCCATCTTCCCGGGGTTCGTGGGGAGGTTGCGGGTGGCGGGGATGTAGATGGCTTTTTCGGACTTGTTGACCGATAGGATGCGTAGCATTTGATCATCGCCGTCCGCGTCACGGGCGCGGATGGCCCTTGTGCCGTTTACCCAGAGCTCGCGGAAGGGGGTGCTGACATCTGCTTCCCAGCAATTGACGGATGCCCCGGCGGGCAAACCTTCGGGTGCCTTGCCCGTTTTTCGCCAGCCGGTGATGGAGGCGGCGCCGCTGATGATGGGTGTTTCGCCCGGGGCGGCTTCGATGATCGTGGGGCTGGTGGGGGTGCCGCTGTCTTCGGGACGGAGGAGCAGGGATTCATCGAGTTGATATTCGCCGCCTTTGACAACGATATGGATTCCGTATTTCGCAGAAGGATCGGCGAGACGGCGAAGTTCGCGAGCTTCGCGCAATGCGGCGGTCAGCGTCTTGCCGTTGGCCGACACTTCGATGGTAGCCACCGGTTGAAAGAGGGATTGGACGAAGTGGGTATTGGCGCGAAAGTTCTTTTTGACGTTATGGGGGTCTTTCGCATCGCGGGAGCGTTCGATGACGAGCCAGCCGGCGTACCCCATTTCATCGAGGGTGGCTTTTACCTTTTTCATGTCAATGGCGGTATCGTTCTGTAGCCAGACGCCGTCGGTGTTGGTGCAATGGATCTGGCAAATATTGTTCCGGCCGAGGGTTTTCAGTTCCCGGATGAGGTCGCGTTTGGCGTCGAGGGCGTTGGCAAAGTTGAAATAAGATTTAACGGCGGGAGAGCCGATCGCCTTGAGCAATTGAAGTTCTTCGGCGGCGGGGAGGGTTGTTTCGATCCCTATGACGACTCCGGCCTGTTCGGCCATTTTACCGGCAACTTTGAGGCGACGGATGAGGGAATCTCTCCATTCCGGATGTTTGCCGGGATCGGCGTTGACCCCGAGGGGAAGGAACGCGATGGGAATGTGCATGCCTTTCATCGTGGCGATGGCGTCGGCGATGTTCTTTGCATAGGTCGGCCGCGTCGCGAAGTTTTGGGAGTAGAAGCCAGTGAGGGCGACGGAGCAGAATGCAATACTGTCTGCCTGGGCCGTTTCGAGGAATTGACGGCGGATGGAGTCGTTTGTCAGAGCGTTCTCGAAAGTTTCGCGGTTGCCGAGGCCACCCATGTCAAGTTCGAGCCCATCGGCGCCGACGGTTTTTGCGAGCGGGATGGCGCCCAGTTTCTGGCGTTTGAGGAGCATGAGGTCGACGACGGCGACCTTGTAGCGTGGTCCTGCCATCGCCGAAGCGCCGGAGGGTACAGGTTGTGGCCGGGGGTCGTAGCGATGCGCCCAGGCGCGTTCCAGGTTGGCGAAGCCCATGATGGCATCGGCGGGAAGGTTTTCGCCATGGGGACCAAAGACGAAGAGGGCCGAGTCGGGCTCCACGACACAGCGGCTCTCGTCGATACTGCCGTCCCTGTGTTGGATCGCCTTGAGATCGAGACCGAGACGTTTTGCCATGAAATGGTACATGGCGATACGCTTGCCGGGGCCATAGTCGTGGCCTTCGGCCGGGAGGTGGACGTTCTCAACGAGGGTGGTGTCGCCAGAATATTTATATATTCTTTGCAAGTAGGGGAAGTCGTGTTCGGGCATGTGGGCGGTCCAATCGTTGCCGTCGGAGACCAGGAGCTGAGGTCGTGGGGCGGCCAGGGCGGCGAGTTCCACATTGTCGGTTCCGCCCGCGCAGGCATGGATGGGCCGGCCGTGTTCGCAGGGGCAGCCGCCGTCGAAATAAGCGGAGACCATGACGACGGGAGCGGAAACTTTTATCCGATCATCGAGCGCGGTCAGCAGGATCGTTTGGGTACCGCCGCCCGAGGCGCCGGTGACCCCGACCCTTTCCTTGTCGGCTTCGGGCAGGGAAAGAAGATAGTCGAGGGCGCGGATGCCACCGAGGATCTGGATGGTCTGGGCCAGCGGGGTGCGATGGTCTTCGAATTTGAACTGAAGGAGGGACTCGTTCCAGCCGAAGAGATCGTAACTAAAGGCCATCGCGCCCATGCGGGCTTCGGCGGCGCAGCGGAGCTGGCAATCGGGACGGTAGCGGTGATGTTCGAAGTGACCGTCGGGATTGAGGATGACGGGGATCCTGCCTTTTATTTTCAGCGGGCGGTAGAGGGAGCCGTTGATATATAGTCCAGGGATGAGTTCGATGGCGACGTTGGCTACTTCGTAGCCGTCTTTTATTCGCCAGGGAGTGGTGATGGGGGCGGTGTTTAATTTGGGGGGAAGGGGGTTGAGCTGAAGGGCATCGTAGAGGCAGGACTGTAGCGTCGCTTTGCGCAGTTCCCATTCGGTTTTGTTGTGATATTGGGAAGCCAGTTGATCGAGGGCTTGCGCGCCTTTCTCGTAGCTGCGTTTCCAGGGTTCCTGGGCGTGGGTTGTTATTGCGAGAACGAGCATAACGGTGACCAGGCTGGCCTGTTTTCTTGCTTTGCGCCAGCCGCTGAACAGGAGATTTTGGTCGAGGACCGGTTTTGGGAAGAAAAGGCTGGCGAGATACCCGACGACGATGACGATGAGATGGCTGTAGACTCCGAGCATAAGCGTATGGTGGGTGAAATTATAGCGGCCGAGATCGAGGAGCAGGGTCTTGTGTTCCCCGAGGCCGATCCGGGTGGAGGTGAGAAAGGCATAGGCCGTGAAGAGGATACAGGCGATGATACCGATATTGATCCCCTGGCGGTTGGTTCGAGCGCTGAAGAGCCCGAGCAGGAAGATACCCGAGATGCCGCCGGAGAAGACGGCATACAGGGAAAATACGATCCCCAGTACGCCGCCGCTCCCTGCATTGACATAGAGCATGGCGATGCCGATGGAGATGAGGCCGGCGGCGGTGACGATGAGTTTCCCTGCCCGGAGGTAATGGTAGTCTGTTTGGCCGGGGCGGATCTTTTTATAATAGTCTTCTACTCCGACGGCGCCAAGGGAATTGAGATCGGCGCTCATACTGCAGATGGCGGCCGAGGTCATAGCCGAAAGGATGAACCCGACGAGTCCCGTCGGGAGGCGGGTCATGATAAAATATGGGAATACTGCGTCGGCGCGGGTGCCGGGCGGCAAGGGATGAGATTGGTAGTATACAAAGAGGCCGGTACCGATGAACATAAAGAGCATCCATACCGGGACCGTGAGAAGAACGCCCATCAGCGAGGCGCGGATAGCGGCCTTGTCGGTCCTGGCGGTCAGATAGCGTTGAACGACGGTCTGGTCGGTGCCATATTTCTGGATCGCATAGAAGACCCCGTTGATCGCCATGACGAGAAAGGTCAGGTTGGTAAAATCGAAAGTATAGGGGCCGAAGCCGGTGTGGTGAGCGGCGGCGGCGATGCGGACTGCCTCGGCCGGCGACGGGGCGGCGGTGAAAAGCAAAATAAGCAGACAGGTGATCCCGCTGGCGAAGAGCATGAAGCCCTGGAAGACGTCGAGCCAGATCACGGCCTCGATCCCTCCGAGCAGATTGATCACGATGATGATCGTCCCGATGGCGACCAGGGTCCCGGTGGTATTCCAGCCAAGCATCTTGCTGAGGGCCAGTGCGAGAAGAAAGAAGATGGTACCCATGGCCGAGAATTGGCGGAGCACGAAAGCGAGCGAGCTGTAATAGCGGGCAAAGACGCCGAAGCGTTTCTCAAAATATTCATAGGTGCTGAGCCCGATGACCTTCCGGTAGAGAGGAACGACGAACCAGATGATCCCCAGCAATACCACCGGGACCATCAGCCCCTGGACGAGGAGGATCCAGTTGGAGGAGTAGCCTTCGCCGGGATAAGCCAGGAAGGTGACGCTGCTGATCATGGATGCCAATAAGGACATGCCGATCGCCCAGGCCGGGATCTTACCTTTTGCGAGGAAGAAGGATTGAGTGGATTGTTTTCTACGGGCGTGGCGAAGACCCAGATAGAGCGTCAGGGAGAGGAAGAAGGAGATGATCAGAATATCGGGGATGCTTAGCGGTCGGTTCATATTTGCAATACGTTATAAAATTAATAGCTGATGAACGGCGGCCAGGCATAGCTGCCGGGCTTGACCGTGATATGGAGGCCGGGGGCGTCGGGTATGCTCATGCGTACGACGCCCTGGGCGAATTCCTGTTCGGGGATAAATTGGCGCCAACCCATTTGTTGCAGGATGGCGTAGGCGGTCGATCCGCCTTCGATGATCAACTCCGCGGGTTGTGCGATCTGGAGGATCGGGGCGATGGCTTTGGCCATTTCTCTGCGGAGTTGGAGGGCGGATAGTTTTTGGAGGATCGGTTCGATTGCGACTATGGCTTTGCCATGGTCTCTCAGGTCGTTGATAACTTTTTGTTGCCAGGGGGTATTGGAGATGTACGTGACGCCGCCGTCGGAGACTTTTTTGCTGATCAGGTTGCGGTTGGCTTCGAAAGTGCTCCCACTGATGTAAAGCATTGGCTTTGTTAGGATGGGCTTTTGTGTAGGTATGATCGGGTATTGATTTTCGAGAATGGCCGAAAAGAAGCCGGCTGCTCCGGCCAGAAGGGTATTCGGCGGAATTTTTTTTGCCCAGCGGTGAAGATCGTCGTTGCTTTGGGCTTCGCCGATGACAATGCCCCGGACGGGTAGTTCTTCGGTTGGTTTGCGGACCGGTATGGGTTGGCTCTTTGTATGAAGCATCGACTGCAGGTCGGAGTCGAGGATGGGGAATTCAGGATCGGTTGAGAAACTGGTTTGATGAATGGGTTCGCCGTTGAGGTAGTAGTGACCGTTGCGAATGGTGCGGCCCAGGGAGGGATTTGCCGGGATGAGGAGGGCGAGGCGGCAGTTGAGAATCTGAAGATGGGTCTTCAACTCTGCGATGACGTGGCCGCGGAGCACCGAGTCTGTCTTCTTGTAGATGAATTCCGGCTTTAGCCGGCGAATATCACGCGTGATGCGGGTCATCTCCTCGATGGCGGCTGTTTCATCCTTTGAGCGGCTGTCGGCGGCGATGACGAGCAGATCGGCTTCCGTGGAGTAGCCGACAGTGAGGCGGATCTCGGTTTTGAGACCGTGGCGGATGCCGATGCCGCCTAGTTCGGCGGCTCCTGTAAGATCGTCTGCGATGACCGCTATCATTTTTGTATAAGTTGGCTTTTGCTTAACTGCACGGCAGCCTCGATGGCCAGGATCATGGCGTCGGCGCTGGCGATGCCTTTGCCGGCGATCTCGAAGGCCGTTCCGTGGTCTACGCTGGTCCGGATGATGGGCAGGCCCATGGTGATATTGACCCCTTTGACACTATCCATTCGCTGCTTTTCCGCATTCCATTTAAAGCCG
>Ga0207667_10011649_pt1 | contig 10207 bp, 13 predicted proteins | sample KBSCornC52_FD_184301 | JGI IMG/M metagenome (GOLD analysis project Ga0207667, IMG submission 184301) | Corn rhizosphere microbial communities from Kellogg Biological Station, Michigan, USA - KBS Corn C5-2 (SPAdes) (version 2) | ecosystem: Host-associated > Plants > Roots > Rhizosphere > Soil ...
AGTCGCCGAAGAGGCTGACCACCGGCGCGGGTTCCGCGCCCTCGGCGGCCCAGGCGGCGATGGTCGCGCAGATGGCGATGAGCAGCGTTCGCCGCGGGAGGCCCGGCATGCCTCGACCCTAGGCGACCGCCACCCCGAACGTCGAGCGCCATGTGGCGAGCGCAGAGGATGGCGGTGACGGAGGGATTCGAACCCTCGATACCCTTTCAGGTATGACGATTTAGCAAACCGTTGCCTTCAGCCACTCGGCCACGTCACCTTGTTGATTTGGCTCGGGTTTTCTCCCGACCCAAGGAACGGTCCGCAATAGGCGTCCGCAAGACCTTCCAAATGGGACGCACTCCATAGCCGAAAGGCGCTCCGAGGGGCAACGGCTGAAGCGCCGCCGCGTCACGTTCCGCAAGGAACCAGTGCGCCGCAAGCCCGTTCCGGCGCCGCCAGCCCGCGGTCTGAATTGCCCACGCGGGGGACGCCTTGAACGCTCCCTCCTTTGAACGCGAGGAGGGGCGTTCTTGCGTCAGGGCGGGCTCGGCCCGAGGGCTGCATCGTCTCGTCCGGAGCCCGCCACGCGGCCAAGCGCGCTGCGCAGAAGGTCGCGCACGGCGAGGGGACCCACGACCCAGCCCAGCGGCAGCAAGGGGGCGTAGAGCAGCCCCCAATAGCCGTTGTCCGGCCGCCCCACGACCAGGAAGGCGGCCATGTAGCCGCCGACCACGAGGGCGCAGCGGGCCGCTATCGCGTTGCGGGCCCCGACCAGGCCTGCGAGGCCCACGGCCACGGCGAAGGCCACCACCACCGGCGGGACGAGGTTGAGCGCGACGCTGCGGTGCGCGGTCTCCAGCACGAAGCGGGCGCCGCCGAGCGCGATCCAGCCCGAGGAGACGAGGTCTCCGGCGCGGTAGAGCGCCTGGGCGTTGAGCAGGTGGAGGGCGTAGAGCGCCAGGAAGGCCGCCGCGCCCGCCGCCCATCCGGCGAACTCGCGCCAGCGGCGTTCCCAGAGCGCGAAGGCTCCCATGGCCAGGAGGTAAGGCAGGGCGATCTCGCGCACCAGGCAGGCCGCCACCGCGATGGTGACCGGAAGCAGCCATCGGCCTGGCCGGTAGAGCGCCAGCGAGAGCGCGATGAGCAGCGCCGCCCAGGCCTCGTGCAGGAAATAGATGCGGTTGACGCCGGCGATGGCGACGCCGGTGGAGAGCGCCGCCATGGCGATCAGGCGCGGCGTGGTGGGAACGCCTTCGCGCTCCAGGGCCGAGCGCATCGCCAGGGCGACGCCGAGAGCCAGGCCGATGATGGTCACGCGCCGCAGCAGGTCGAAACGCAACAGCGCCAGCAGCCAGGTCAACAGCGGCTCGCGGAAGACCTGGGGCGGCGCGGTGGGATAGCCGTTCGCCCGCTGCTCGGCCGCGGCCGCCGCGTAGTAACCCTCCCCGGCCGCGACGCGATCGGCGATAGCCTCGTAGAGCGTCGTGTCGTTGTAGCCGCGGATCGGCGAGCTGGCCGGGATCGCCTGCGGCAGCAGGGCGGCATAGAAGACAAGGCCGGCCATCGCCGCCAGGACCAGGCGGGCGGGCCATCTCGACCAGGTCGCGAAGCGCGTCATGGCCAAGGTTTACAGGCGCGCCTCGCGTTGCGCCACGCCGCACGCCCGGCGGGGCCCGACCGCGCCGGTCGGCGCGAGAAACCGAAGCGCGGCCCTTTCGTTTCAGGCCGCATGAAGGATGTGGAGCAGCCGGTGGCGATCCTGGTGTGGGGCCGCCGATTTCGCGGCGCCTGGCGCATCGAGGACGGCGATGTCGTGGTCGCCAGCGACTATGGCGAAGATCGCGAACCGTTGAACGGAGCGCAGCCGCAGGTGCTCGCCGCGCGACTGCTCAAGGAGATCGTGCTCAGGCAGGCGCGCTGACGCCCGCGCCGCCGAACGCGGCGGAACGGGGCGAAGATGTCGCCCGGACCGCCGGCTCAGCCCTGGGCGAGCCACTCGCGGGCCTGGCGCTGCGCCTCGGCGACGTCGTCGGAAGCCATCTCCTCGGAGATTTCCTTGCGATAGACCTTGGCTTCCACCGAGCCGCGCATGGCGGCCAGGTTGAACAGCATGTGAGCCGAGACGTAGTCGAGCGGCGCGCCGCCCTGACCCGTCGAATAGAGGAGGCCCAGGCGGAAGAGCTCGTCCCCGGTCGCTTGCGGACCCGGCAGCGGCAGACCTTCTTGGGCGACTTGCAGTTGCGCAAGCATGACTTTGTCCCTGTTGCGGCCGGCGAGCATCCCGTTCTGAGAACCCTGATCGGCCATATCGGGACTCACCAAACAGGACTTGCGCTGAACACATGGTTAAGTTGGCTGTTGTCTCGCCTTCATCTCGCCGCAGTGGTTAAAAGGTCGCAGACAGCCGTTCGGCGGACCAGAGTCGCCTGGCCGACGGAGCGCATCCGTTCAGGCGCAGTTCAGGCGTGTCTGACATTGTAAGCCGCAACGAGGACGCGCTTTTTTTGAGGACGATTGGCGAAATGCGACGCCTGATCTCCGTCCTGGCCGCGGCCGCGATCGTGGCCGCGCCGCTGGCTACGGCCGGCGTGGCCATGGCGAAGGACCATAACGGCGGCGGACGCTCCGAGCAGCGCGGCCATGGGCCGGGCGAAGGGCGCGGCTGGCGTGGCGGCGGCGGCGAGGATCGTCGCGGCGGCTTCCCCGGCGGCTTTCGCGGCGGCGAGGATCGCGACGGCGGGCGCTGGGAGCGCCAGGGCCCGCGGCAGGAGCCGCGCTACGAACCCCGCTATGAGCGCGCCGACCCGCGCTATGGCGGGCCCCGCGCCTACGGTCCGCCCTCAGGAGCCTATGAGGCCGCGCCGCGCCGCGGCGGCTATCTCGGGCGTGGCGGCGGCGAGGTGATCCAGGATCCCGGCCGTTTCCGGCTGCGCGCGCCGCCCCGCGGCTACGAATGGGTCCGCACGGCCGGCGGCATGGCGCTGGTCTCGCAGGCCACGGGCCAGGTCTTCGACGTGGTGCCCTACTGAGCTAGCCGCCGAGCTTCGCCTTGAGAAGCTGGTTGATGACGCCGGGGTTGGCCTTGCCGCCCGTGGCCTTCATCACCTGGCCGACAAACCAGCCGATGGCCTGCGGCTTTTCCTTCACCTGCGCGGCCTGGCCGGGGTTGTCGGCGATCAGCTTGTCGATGATCGCGTCGAGCGCGCCCGTGTCGGAGACCTGCTGGAGGCCCTGCTTTTCGACCACCTCGCGCGCGCGGCCCTCGCCCGCCCACATGCGCTCGAAGACGTCCTTGGCGATCTTGGAGGAGATCACCCCCTCCTCGATCAGCTGCACGAGCTCGGCGATCCCGTCGGGGCCGATCGGGCTCTCCGATATATCCAGCCCGCCGGCGGTCAGCCGCGCGGCCAGGTCGTTGGTCACCCAATTGGCGGTGAGCTTGGCGTCGCGGCCCTTGGCGGCGGCCTCATAGAAATCGGCCCTCGCCTGCTCTCCGATCAGCACCTGGGCGTCATAGGCGGTGAGGCCGTACTGCGACTGCAGGCGCGCCTTCTTGGCGTCCGGAAGCTCCGGCAGCGTCGCCTCGATGGCCTTGACCCAGGCCGGGTCGAGGTCGAGCGGGAGGAGGTCCGGGTCGGGGAAGTAGCGGTAGTCGTGCGCCTCCTCCTTGGAGCGCATCGAGCGCGTCTCGCCCTTGCCGGGGTCGAACAGCCGGGTCTCCTGATCGATGCTGCCGCCGTCCTCGAGGATCTCGATCTGACGGCGCGCCTCGTATTCGATGGCCTGCTGGATGTAGCGGTAGGAGTTGACGTTCTTGATCTCGCAGCGGGTGCCCAGGTGGCTGAAGTCGCCGGTCTCGCGGAACTTCTCGTAGGCGCCCGGGCGGCAGACCGAGACGTTCACGTCGGCCCGCAGGTTGCCCTTCTCCATGTCGCCGTCGCAGGTGCCCAGGTAGACCAGGATGGTGCGCAGCTTCTTGACGTAGGCCGCGGCCTCTTCCGAGGTGCGCATGTCCGGCATGGAGACGATCTCCATCAGCGCCGTGCCCGCGCGGTTCAGGTCGACGTAGGTCGCGTGCGGGTCCTGGTCGTGCAGGCTCTTGCCGGCGTCCTGCTCCAGGTGGAGGCGCTCGATGCGAACCGTGAAGGTCGAGCCGTCGTCGTGCTCGACGGTCACCTCGCCCTCGCCCACGATCGGGTGCTTATACTGGCTGATCTGATAGCCCTGCGGCAGGTCGGGGTAGAAATAGTTCTTCCGGTCGAAGTGGCTCTTCAGATTGATCTGCGCCTTCAGGCCGAGCCCGGTCTTCACCGCCTGCTCGACACAGTGGCGGTTGATCACCGGCAGCATGCCCGGCATGGCGGCGTCGACCAGCGACACCTGCTCGTTCGGCCCCGCTCCGAAACCCACGGCCGCGCCACTGAACAGCTTGGCGTTGGAGGCGACCTGGGCGTGGACTTCCAGGCCAAGGACGATCTCCCAGGCGCCGGTGCGGCCTTCGATCAGCTTGCTCTTCTCAGTCATGCCGCCTCACTAGCGCCGAGCGCGGCCAAGAGAAAGCGTGACGCGAGCGTAACTTGCGCGCGGCCGAAAAACCGGGCTCAAACTAACCGCGTTATCGCACCCTCGGGGAAGGAACCCATGAAGACCACCACCCTCGCGGCTCTCGCCGCCCTCGCCACCCTGGCCGCCGCCCCGGCGTTCGCCCAGGAATCCGCCGCCGCGCCGGCTCCGGCCGCCGCAGCCGGCCCGCTCAGCGTCGAAAAGACCCCGATCGGAACCCTCTGGGCCAATCCGGCCGCGAAGGAAGTCCTGGTGAAGCAGCTGCCCGAGCTCGAGCAGTACATGGACCAGATCAAGGACATGACGCTCGCCCAGGTCGCCCCGATGAGCCAAGGCGCCATCGACGACGCCAAGCTGAAGGCCATCCAGGCCGATCTCGACAAGATCAAATAAGCCGCCGCTACGGCCCCGCGCCCTTCCGTTGAGGAAGCGGCGCGGGCGCCACGGAACGCTGGTCCATAGTGTCGCGGCTGCGCTTCTCGCTTGCGTGACGCCCGGGAGTTACGCTCATGCTCGCGGGCAACTCTTGGGGAAGGAACCCACAGCATGAAGACCCAGCTCGTCGCGACCCTCGCGGCCGTCGCGACCCTCGCCGCTCTCCCGGCGTTCGCCCAGGCGCCCGCGCCGGCGGCGGCTCCCGCCGCCGCCCCCGCCGCAGCCGGTCCCCTGTCGGTCGAAAAGACCACCATCGGCGCCCTGTGGGCCAATGAGAAGTCCAAGGCCGTCCTCGAGAAGGACGTCCCCGGGATCGACCAGTACATGGACCAGATCAAGGACATGACGCTCAGCCAGGTCGCCCCGATGAGCCAAGGCGCCATCGACGACGCCAAGCTGAAGCAGATCCAGGCGGACCTGGACGCGATCAAGTAGGCATTGCCCTCATCCCTCCTCTTCAGGGGAGGGTGGACGAGGCGAAGCCTCGGCCGGGTGGGGGTTTCTGGCTCAGGCCCGACTTTCGGCGCTTGAGCGCGATTCCCCCACCCTGGCCGCTACGCGGCCTTTCCCTCCCCTAAAGAGGAGGGATGATCCAAGTTCACCACCACTTCTGCGGCTTGGCCCGGAAGTCGGCGGCTTTTTCCAGAGCTCCGCCTAGCGAGAACAGCGTGCCTTCGTCCAGCGCGCGGCCGATGAGCTGCAGGCCGAGCGGCAGGCCGGAGGCGTCGAGGCCCGCGGGCACGCTCATGCCCGGCAGGCCCGCCAGGTTCACCGTCACGGTGAAGATGTCGTTCAGGTACATGGCGACGGGGTCGTCGGACCTGTCGCCGAGCGCGAAGGCCGCCGAGGGGGCCGTCGGCGTGAGCAGGGCGTCCACCTTCCCGAAGGCCTGTTCGAAATCGTCGGCGATGCGGCGGCGGACCTTCAACGCCTTCAGGTAATAGGCGTCGTAGTAGCCGGCCGAGAGCACATAGGTGCCGATCAGGATGCGGCGCTTGACCTCCGCGCCGAAGCCCTCGGCCCGGGATTTTTCGTAGGTGTCGGTGAGGTTCGATCCCTCGACGCGCAGGCCGTAGCGCATGCCGTCGTAGCGGGCGAGGTTCGAGGACGCCTCGGCCGGGGCCACGATGTAGTAAGCGGGCAGCGCATATTTCGTGTGCGGCAGGGACACCTCGACGATCTCGCAGCCGGCGTCCTTCAGCCAGGCGATCCCCTGCTCCCACAGCGCGTCGATCTCGGCGGGCATGCCGTCGATGCGGTACTCCTTGGGAACGCCGATCCGCAGGCCTTTGACCGATTTTCCGACAAAGCTCGCGAAATCAGGTGTTTCCACCGGCAGGCTCGTAGAATCCTTCGGGTCGTGGCCGGCCATGGAGGTGAGCAGGATCGCGGCGTCCTCGACGGTGCGCGCCATGGGCCCGGCCTGGTCGAGCGACGAGGCGAAGGCCACGATCCCCCAGCGCGAACAGCGGCCGTAGGTGGGCTTGATGCCGACCGTCCCGGTGAAGGCGGCCGGCTGACGGATCGAGCCGCCGGTGTCGGTGGCCGTCGCGCCGAGGCAGAGCTCCGCCGCCACCGCCGAAGCCGAGCCGCCGGAGGATCCGCCGGGCGTGAGCTGGGCGTTGCCGCCCGCCGTGCGCCACGGGTTGACCACCGGCCCCCAGGCCGAGGTCTCGTTGGACGAGCCCATGGCGAACTCGTCCATGTTGAGCTTGCCCAGCATCACCGCCCCGTCGCGCCAGAGGTTGGCCGTGACGGTGCTCTCATAAGTCGGCGTGAACTCGCCGATGATCTTCGAGCCCGCGGTGGAGCGGACGCCCTTGGTGCAGAAGAGGTCCTTGATGCCGAGCGGCGCGCCGTCGAGCGGACCGGCCGAGCCCGCAGCGCGACGGGCGTCGGAGGCCTTGGCCATCTCGATCGCCCGCTCCGGCGTCTCCAGCACGAAGGCGTTGAGGCTGCGCGCGGCCTCGACGGCCTCGACGTGGGCCTGGGTGAGCTCGACCGAGGAGAAGGATTTCGACGCCAGGCCATCCAACGCAGCCTTCAGGGTCAGGGAGGTGAGCGCGGGCATCTACTCGACCACCTTCGGCACAACATAGAAATTGCCGGCGCGCTTGGGGGCGTTGGACAGGACGACCTCCGGGTCGCCGCCCTCGGTGACCACGTCGTCCCGCATCGGCGCGGGCATGTGGACGGCGGAGGTCATCGGCTCGACGCCATCGGTGTCGACCTCGCCCAACTGCTCGATCCAGCTCATGATCCCGGAGAGCTCCTTCGCCAGGGTCTCCAGCTTCTCCTCGGGCTCGGCGATCCGCGCGAGCCTGGCGACCTTGCGCACGGTCGCCACATCGATGGCCATGGGGCCCTCCTGTGACTGAGGGCGTGGGTTAGCCGCGCCTGCCTTCTTTTTCAATGTCGGCTATGGGAGGGCATGGCCGTCGTCGATCTTCTCGAACTCCCTGCCCTGTTGCCGGCCTATGCGCCGATCGTCGGCCTGGACCTCGGCGAGAAGACCATCGGCGTGGCGGTTTCGGACGCGACGAGAACGGTGGCGAGCCCGCTGGAGCTGATCCGCAAGGTGAAGTTCACCGACGACGCGGCGGCGCTTTTCAAGCTCATGGAGAGCCGCGGCGCGGCGGGGATCGTCATTGGCTTGCCGGTCAACATGGACGGGACCGAAGGGCCGCGCTGCCAGTCGAGCCGGGCGTTCGGGCGAAATCTGCTGCGGCTCAAGGACCTTCCCATCGCCTTCTGGGACGAGCGGATGAGCTCGATGGCGGTCAACCGCGTGCTGATCGAGGAGGCCGACCTCACCCGCGCGCGCCGCGCCGAGGTGGTGGACAAGATGGCCGCCGCCTGGATCCTGCAGGGTGCGCTGGAACGGTTGCGGGGGGCCTAAAGCCACCTCTCAAGTGTCATCCCGGTTTTCGCGCAGCGAAAGACCGGGATCCCTTAGCGCCGGGTGCAGCGGCGGAAGCGCCATCATTTCGAGGTACAGGTCGGCCCATCGGGGATTGTCTTCCTCGATAAGCCTGATCTTCCACTCACCGCGCCAACGCTTGAGTTGTTTCTCGAAGTGGATGGCCTCTGCGATCTCGCCGAACCCGCGATAGAGCATCAGGCGATCGAGGCCGTACCTCTTGGTGAAGCCTGGGATTTCCTTCGCCTTGTGCTGAGCGATCCGTCGCCCAAGGCTATTGGTCACGCCCTCATAGAGCGTGCCGTAGCGGCCGTTGGTGACAATGTAGACCCAGTAGGTCATCCGATAGGCGGGCGCTCAGGGGTCCCGGATAAGCCGCTGGCGCGGCTTTCCGGGATGACAGTTGAAAATTAGAGCCCGCTCGCGAAGAGGTCGACCTTGCCGATCGGGACGCCCTTGGCGCGCAGGATCGCGTAGGCGGTCGACAGGTGGAAGTAGAGGTTGGTGGTGGCGAACACCGTCAGCCACTGCGAGGCCGGCAAGGTGGGCTCCATGCCCGTGCCGATCTGCACCGTCAGCGGGACATGGTCGCGGCCGGCGAACTGCTCTGGCTTGAGGCCCGCCAGATAGGCCTTGGCGTCGGCGATGGCGGCCTTGAAGCCGGCGAGGTCGAGATCGACGCTGACGTCGGCCGGCAACGGCAGGCCAGCGGCGCGGGCCGGCCACTGACGGGCGAAATTGCAGACCACCATCGCCTGGAAGCGCAGCGGCTGCATGTCCTCGATCAGGCGCCAGTCGAGCATCTGCACCTCCGAGACGCCGTTGGCTTCAGCGTGGGCGGCGCCCTTGTCGAGCAGTCTGTCCAGCGTGCCGAGCTGGCGCGAGAAGAGGTCGACGAAGGTGTAGAGGCTGACGGTCACGTGGTTCCCCTTCGGTTGTGGGCGGCTGTATGCGGCACGGCGGCGTTTGCGCAAAGGGGGCGCTTCCCTTGAGCGGCGGCGGCCTCTAAGACGGCGCTTTAATGACAGCCGCCCCGCCTGGTCTGAACGAGGTCCTGCAACGGACCTTCTCGTTCCCGAAGCGCCATTTCCTGTCCGCCACCGACCTGAACGAGGTCGAGGTCGCCAACCTGCTGGACCTCGCCGACGGGTTCGTGAGCCTCAATCGCCAGACCTCGAAGAAGCTCGACCTGCTGAAAGGTCGCACGCTGATGAACCTGTTCTTCGAGAACTCGACGCGCACCCAGAGCTCCTTCGAACTGGCCGGCAAGCGCCTGGGGGCGGACGTCGTGAACATGTCGCCGCGCAGCTCCTCGATTTCCAAGGGCGAGACCCTGATCGACACGGCCGTGACGCTGAACGCCATGCAGCCGGACCTGCTGGTCATCCGCCATTCGTCATCGGGGGCGGCCTCGCTGCTCTCGCAGAAGGTGAGTTGCTCGGTGGTCAACGCCGGCGACGGCCAGCACGAACACCCGACCCAGGCGCTGCTCGACGCGCTCTCCATGCGCCGCGCCTTCGGGCGGATCGCGGGGCTGAGGGTGGCGATCTGCGGGGACGTGATGCATTCCCGCGTGGCGCGCTCCAACGTGGCCCTCTTACAGATGCTGGGCGCCGAGGTGCGGCTGGTCGGGCCGCCTACCCTGATCCCGCCGCAGGCCGACCGCTGGAACGTCGCCATCCACCACGACATGCGCGAAGGCATCGCCGGCTGCGACGTGGTCATGATGCTGCGCCTGCAGCTGGAGCGGATGGACGGGGTGATGGCGCCGTCGCAGCGCGAGTATTTCCGCTTCTTCGGCCTCGACCGCGAGAAGCTGGCCTGCGCCGCGCCGGGCGTTCGGGTCATGCATCCGGGCCCGATGAACCGCGGGGTGGAGATCGACTCGGACGTCGCCGACGACCTCGCCGTCAGCCTGATCCAGGACCAGGTGGAGATGGGCGTGGCGGCGCGGATGGCGGTGCTGACCTCGCTAGCCGCACGGCTCGAGAACGATCGATGACCGGCTCACCCGCGCACGGGCGTCCCATCGCCTTCACCAACGTCCGCCTGGTCGATCCGGCCAGCGGCTACGATGGTCCGGGCGGGCTGATCGTCACCGAGGGGGTCATCGCCGACGTGGCGAAGGGCGCCGGCCTTGGCGCGCTGTCGAAGGACGTGGAAGTGGTCGACGGTCGGGGCGCGGTGCTGATGCCCGGCCTCGTCGACATCCGGGTCAAGAGCGGCGAGCCGGGCGCGGAGACCAAGGAGACCCTGAAGTCGGCGGCGCTGGCGGCCGCGGCCGGCGGGGTGACCTCCATCGTCCTG
>Ga0207667_10011657_pt1 | contig 10200 bp, 15 predicted proteins | sample KBSCornC52_FD_184301 | JGI IMG/M metagenome (GOLD analysis project Ga0207667, IMG submission 184301) | Corn rhizosphere microbial communities from Kellogg Biological Station, Michigan, USA - KBS Corn C5-2 (SPAdes) (version 2) | ecosystem: Host-associated > Plants > Roots > Rhizosphere > Soil ...
GTCCTTGTCGTCGACGATGACCCTCTGATCAGACTGGATATCGAGGACGCACTCCTTCGGCTTCGCTGCCAGGTTGCGACTGCGGCCGATCTCGCTACCGCGATGAAGATAGCCGAGGCAGAACGGGTTGATCTGGCCTTGCTCGATTTCGACCTGGGCGAAGGGGTCGACTCCGTGCCCCTCGCTGAAAAGCTGGCGCAGCGAAAAGTCCCAGTGGTGTTTGTGAGCGGGGCCGACGCCAAGGCCATCCGTGAAGTCTTCCCCAAAGCGCGCATTATTGGCAAGCCAATCAGCGAAGGTGAGCTACGTGCCATCGTTCAACGACTTCGATAGGGCGGCCGACCCTCCGCCTGCGCAACGTAAGCGCGCGAACCGAGGGTCGCGGCGTTGCGGGACTCACCGCATATACTGAACAACGTCAACTAAAACGGCGACGATCAGCAGGGCGATGCCGACAGCAAAGAAGCTTTGCAAGAGTTTGGAGGCCATTGCTGGGAATAAAGTCAGGCGCTAGCGAATAAGTTGCATCCCTCCAGACGCCCATCTTGAGCAAGCGCGGCGATGCAGCGGCAGACTCCTTCGCTTCAACAGCGGCCTAGTCCAGATGCTTCAGCGCCGGCCAGATCGACGACCACGGCGCCTTGGGGGCCTGGCAGATAGCGATTGGCTGCCCCTCCTCCTCATTTGGAACGCCGATCTCATTTTCTAGCCGAGCGACCACGGTACAATTGCCGAAGAATGGGACAATCCTACGCAGCATTCCACCGACCACCACAACCCGATCGACAGACTCGGGAGGCGGACCAAAATCGTAAAGTTCATTGTGCCCGCTGAAGACTGGCAGACCGGATTGGCCGAAACCGGCCAGAGCACCGGCCTCGCCGTAATTGCTGGTCAGGATTGCTGTCTCGGCCCTGTTGGGAACGGTCGCAGCGACCTCATCGATTTCCCTAGCATAGGTCGGCCACCCGAGCTGATCGCCGGCCAGTGAGTTCATCGCGGGGATCGGTGTGGCTCCCAACGCCACCGATGGAATGATTGGCAGCGAAATGACCGCGGAAGCCAGCGAGTTAATGGCAACCCCCGCAATCGCAAGTCGGGTCCATATCTTCCTGCGCGCAACGAACAAAGCAGTTGGAACGCAGCCGATCGAATAAATCACAGCCAACAAGCCGTAGGGGTAGTAGAATTGCCCGCCTGAGAACCACACGAGGCTCAGCAGCACTGGGAACGCGATCAACAGGAAACGAAGGTTGTGCCAGGACGGTCTTTTCAACAGGCCAATGAGACCGGCGACCCAGATAGGCACAAGCAACGGACCGAGCATCAGAAGCAGCATTGGCCACATCATGACCCTCACACTCGAGGCGTTCTTGGCTGACAACGCTGCTCCCATTTCAAGCTGCGGCCAACCATGGAGAGCCTGGTACAGGACGTTGGGTGCAGCGATGAGCATGGCCAGAGCCGCACCGATCCAGAGGCCGCCTGACCGTAGCACTCTTCGCGGGCCTGTGATCAGAAGACCAGAAGCCAGCGAGACGAGCAAGAACGCGACAAGCAGCTTGTTGTAGCTGCTGAGCCCGACCACGATCCCAGTCCAGATCCACCAACGGTCATCATTACGCCTCACGGCGCGGATCACAAAAAGCGATATTGCGGGCCACACCAGAAGATCGGCCGAGGCCGTGAGGAAGACGTGGCCGAATGAGAGGGTCATTGAGCCGAAAGCAAAGCCCCACGCGGCGAGACCTTGGGCGAGACGGCCACCCCCTACTTCCCGTGCCACGAGTGCAATAACCGGTACGGACGAGACCGTGAAGATGATGGCCGGAATGCGCACGGCCCAGGGCTCGTCCGCGACCCAGTGGGTCACGAGGCGCACGAGTGCCGGCACGAGCGGTGGCTGATCCAAGTATCCCCAAGCTGGCGGCAGCATACGGAAATAGAGTTCGTCGCGATCGAACCCATATTGAGAGGCGCAGGCCGAAAGTACGATCAGCAGTGCGAGTGCCGCGGCCATGACCGGCACTATTGCCAGTCGTGGAAGAATTTCCGTTTCGTTGGCCATGGCCTGGAGCTTATTCGACACTGGCAGGCCTCACGTTTTTCGCGGCGAGGAATGATGGAGCCCCGACTCATGCCTGTCGAAATCATTCTCGTGATGTGACCGATCGCTTCTGGTGATCGCCGACCAGGCGGGACTGCATCTCATTTGGACAGTAATCGTTCTCACTCTCGGACATGCCTCTGAACCACGTGCCACCCCGGAAGCGGTCGAGAAGCTTTGGCGTCGAGACTAGTTCACCGCAACAGAAGGAGGCGATATGCCCTGCTACTACTTTCACTATCAGCGCGGTCGTGACCAGCTCGTCGAAGATGTCATCGGGAGTGAATGCGATGATCTAGAACAGGCCGAGATGGAAGCCCGCTCGGTGGCCTTCGACATATTGCGAGATGAGCTGGGTAAGGGGGAGGTGTCCATTGCACGGTGCCTGGAGATCGAGGACGAGCGCGGCGAGGTCGTGCTGTATCTGCCATTCTGGGCAAGCCCGTCCACTTTGGGGCCGCTGAAGGTGTTCGCGGCAAACCTAACATTCTAAATGAGCGCTTCGTTCGCCTGCACTCTTAGTCTCCGGGGAGGTCCGGGTGCAAAAGTCGGAAGCTGAGGGGTTGGTGCTCAAACAGTGGCGTGCGTTGCCGCCGAGCGAGCGCAAAACTCTGGAGCAGGCACTGGCCTTTGCGGACCGATTGGCGACCGTGGTCTCCTTCGAAACCGTGGGGAACCCGAAGTCAATCATCCGAGCTTGGGTGGTCCGAGAGTTTCAAGGCGGCTCGGGGATCAACCAGGCAATCCGTGACCTTCGAGCTGGGCCGAAGCCAAGTACCTCGTAACCGCGCGTCCATTCATCCGCGCCATCAACGAGGACGCTTACCGACGGGCTCTTGACCACGCTGTCGGCCGATCTTCACGCAACCGGGAGGGCCTCTGCGGCTTTCTAGCGGCCGTGCGCTACCACGTCATTTTCGCTACTGCTGGTCGAGGATAGGGGACCGCGGCGTTCACCAGGCGACGGCCGACCAAGCTCCAAATCGGAGCACCTCGCCTCGTTGAGAGAACTCGCCAGTCGACAGCGGCGTGCCGACGATAGTGCAATTGATATCGGCGGGGGCCGCCGTTGGATTCAGCGCCATCGTTAGGACGCCGGCCTCGAAGGTCCAATTTACGATAAGGCAATTCCCCTGGCGGGCTGTCCGGGCGTCTAGGCATGGGGTGCCGGATAATGGCCAGAGCCTCTCCCGACGCCACGAAGTGAGCAGTCTGAACCGATCCAGTGCTGCTCGTCGTTCTGGTCGATCACTGTACTCGCACCACTGGATCTTCGCCATTTCGAAGGTCAAGGGGTCATTGGGGTCCGGGAGTCCCTCAGGCCCGATCTCGTGTTTGAAGATATTGCGAAGTTGGTCGTAGCGATCGGCACGCTTCTTCTTTGCGACATCCTCGGGAAGATCAAAGAAGAACGGGAATGGCGTTCCGAGATTTGCCTCATCGCCCATGAAGCAGAGTGGGATCTGAGGCGCAAGGAATTTTACGAAGTGCATGAAGTCGGTTTGTTCCGGCGATACCCGCTCGGCAATCCGCTTGGAGTCCCCACGATTTCCAATCTGGTCGTGATTCTGCACGTAGGTGATGAAACTGTCGGGCGGTAGCTTCGCGCCGTCGCCCCCATGGGTGCGACCATCACTGTCCTTACCTTCAGAGGGGTCATGCACGAAGCCGTCGGCAAGCGCCTTCTCGAGGTCCGCATATGGATCCTTGCTCGGATCGTCGTATCCGGTCGGCCGGCCCTCCCGGGTGGTGAGATAGGTCAGCACGTGATGCATGTCATCATTCCATTGGGCGAGATAGCGCAGAGGCTCATTGTGGGAGTCCCGTTCCAGCCAGCGGAATGAGTTCTTCATATTTTCGATGATTAACTTGGCGTGGGGTTTGACCTCATGGGCGACGTCGGCCAGCCCGGTCAAAAAACGGTCTCGGCCATCCGTTTTCATTTCATGCACGCTGTCGAAACGCAGCCCGTCGAAATCATATTCTGAGAGCCACATCGCCGCATTTTCGTAGTAGAAGCGGCAAACCTCTTCGTTCTCGAAATTGATGCCCGGCCCCCAGGGCGTCTTCACCTCATCGCTGAACCACTCGGGCACATAGGACCGTGCAAAATTGAACGTGTCGCCGAAGTGGTTGTAGACCACATCGAGCACCATACACAGACCAAGCTCATGCGCATGGTCGACCAGCGCGCGAAGATGCTCGGGTGACCCGTAGGTGCTGGCGGGGGCAAAGGCGAGTGTGCCGTCGTAGCCCCAGTTGCGCGCGCCAGGAAAGGCATGCACCGGCATGATCTCGAGACAGGTATAACCGGCGTCACGAAAGTGTTCGAGCCTATGTGACAGCGCGGCAAAGGTCCCTTCCGGGGTCGCGGCGCCGACGTGGACTTCGCAGAGCACTGTTTCATGCCATGGCCGCAAAGGTCCCTGACGGTCCGATGGAGCGAGGGGCTTTCGAACGATGCTCCAACCACTTGCGTCGCCGTCCTGTTGGCGCGACGCGAGATCAGGAAATTCGAGTTCGCCGCTGCGGAACTTGTACCGGGTCCCTTCGCCGACACCTTCGATACGAGCCTGCCAGTACCCTCCGCCCGCGGCTTCCAGCGGAATCGGCTCGCGATCGGCCAGCAGCAATAGGGGAGCGCCGGCAGACGGAGCATAAAGACGGAATGTAGTGGCGTGTGAGTCTAAAAGGGGGCCAAACCGATAGTGCATTTGGGGCTCAAATGGGATGGTGCAGATATAACCTCCCAAGTGGCTTGGCAGTTGCGGCGCCCACCCGGTACTTGCTGTTGTCGCGTCGCTCACAGAGCCGGTAGAACATCAGTCCCGACGCGTTTGATGAACTCGACCTGGCTGCGGCCGAATTGGTGCAGATGGACCACGTCGATGGACAGGTCAGCAAAGCTTGCGATAGTCTCGACGATCTCATTGGTGCTGGAGGTGACCAGAACTGCCCTTCGGATATCATTGGGGCTCACCGTTCGCGCGGCCAGATCGAAGTCGGCGGGCCGCCGCAAGTCTAGGCGGGAGAACGCAACGATGGCCGTCCATCGTCGAATGGCGAGTATGGGCGCGAGCCGCGATAGCACCGGGGTGCTACCGCAGCAGAAACTCAAGCCGAAGCTTATCGTGCTTTGGGCCTTCGACCGCGGCGAGGACGGCGAGCTTCATCCAGCATTTGAGGCGCATGAGATGCCGGACGAACTGCGAGCGATTAGCAAGGCACGAGAGCTGTCGCATCAGCACGGCGGGGTTATTGCCTGGTGTCGAGAGGCCGACCCAGCCGAGGGCGACTACGGCCCGAGCGCGGTCCTGTTCCAACACGGGCCCCATCCCCGATCTGGACTGACTCGCCGGCGAAGTGGTCTGGCAGAAGCGCCGGTCGCGGGTGAAGGGTCGCGTTCGCGCCTCATGGCGGGCCGCCTCAAGATCCTCGTCTTGAACCACCATGAACTGGTTCTCGCCGACCTCGTTGCTGGCGGAGCCGGTTGCCCGTCTCGCGATTGACCTGTCGGAACGAAAATCTTCTCAGCGGCTGGTACAAGCTGATCGGACAGGAGACGAGCGACAGCTTCCGATAGCCATTCCATTGTGCCCGCGGCGCCATCGGCAAACTCCACACTCAACCCGGGATGTGGAGTCAGATAGCTGTTCCGACTCAACTTTTTGAGTCGGAACAATGACTTAAGTCGAAAGATTCTGACGGGCTGAGCCCGGGCTTACTTCGCCACGAAGACGGTCAGGTCGCTCTTTGCATCGGTTGCCACGGCGACAACCTCGGACGAGGTGTAGCCATGCTTCTTGAGCGCGGCCGTGAGAGTTGCGTCGGCCGCGACCTTGGCATCCAGCGCCGTCTTATTCTTCATGTTGGCCTGGCTGATCTTGAGACCGCTGGTTGAATAGCCGCTGAGCTTGCCGACCAGCACGAACTTGATGTGCTTGGCGTGGATCGTGGTGAAGTCCACCGAAGCGCTAGTGTTCGGGCTCGACAGCGTTGCCATGACTTCGCTGAAATTCGACTTCTCCGACAGCGATCCGTTGATCGTCGCGGCGGTGCTCGTGTTGACGGACGTCGACGTGCTGCCGGCGCTGAGCTTGGTGCTCGTCGTGGCGTTGGTGTTAAGGCCCAGGGTTGCGGCAAAGGCGCCGGCCGGCAGGCTGGCGATGGTCAGGGTGGTAAGAACGAGGGCGAGTTTCCTCATGTGTCACTCCTTGGTGAAAAGACGCTCCCCGCACAAATCTTGACCTCGGTTTGAGGTTGCGTGCTGGAACTTTACATCGGGGTAAAGTTCCCTGGCCACCTTCCGCCGCTCCACACGCCCAGTCCTTGCAGGACGCTAGACTCACGTTCCCAGGTTTTGGCGAGGGACTATCATTTGTTGGTCTTCTCCGAGCGGCACTCGACGCAAGATTGCTTTGATTCGGCTTTGGGAGGCTTAGGTGAGATCGCTCCTCACGCGCAACGACGTCAAACAGCTCGACGAGTTGTACCGACAGATACCGTCAACGACCTGGATTGCCATCAATCGGCTGGGGGCCCGGCGGGATGAGGTGACCCTGGAGGGCGCGGAACTGCAGAAGTTCCTCGATGCCCACGGCAAGCTCGTCGACCTGATCGAGAGGATGGGAAGGGTCCTGGGCTAGGCCGGAACCATCGCTTCATTTGCGCATTGATACGGGGCAGGTTTCTCCCTGGGACCTGCACGCTGGTAACGACAGCAAAGAAGCCCCGTCTCTTGCGAGCGGGGCTTCTGCTTTTGGGCTGGCGGCCCTGGTGACGGTTCTGTGTATTAAAACGGGCAGACTCACAATCGTTAGTGGTCGCCCCGATTGTGCGGAGCATATTATCGAAGCCGGGGGCGTACTTTGTATCTTGACCTCGAGCCCCACGCGGAGGGCGCCCCTCGGCAATCGACTCACCCGCAGCGCCGCTGAACCCCAACTCGACAGGCCGCACGAGCGCGCTTGAGTTCTGCGCTAGGGCGCCGGTAGTGTCCGCTCATGGGAGCGCTAGTGGTTCTTAACTCTCTCCCTCTGCCCGGAATCTACCCCGACTATCTGGCGCCGATCGTGATCGTGAACCCTGCCGGCGAGCGCGAAATCGTCCTCGCTCGGTGGGGACTTCCGTCGCTCGAGGATGAGCCGAGCGAGAAGCCCAACAAGGGCACCAACGCTTGTTCTAGTTGCCGGTGCAGTCGTCGGGACTATGCGACGGCGCCTCGGTCTGAGCGATGAGCTCCGCGTTGGCTACCGTCATATAAGCCGTGCTGATTGCCGGGAAGCCGTCCGACTTCACTCCATCGGCCGTCATTGACGCAGACGCCTTGCCGAAGAAATCGCTGGCGCTCGCGTCGGCAGCGCTGGACTTGCTCGCGTCGCTGTCCTTGGTTGCCGCGGCAACGAGGGTCATCGCCGCCCCACACCACATGTCCAGGTCGGATGTGGCAGAAAGCTTGGCCCCTGCAATGGTGGCCTTGGCGGCTGTCAGGTCAGCAGCATCGTCCGCGAGGACAGGGCTCGTCAGGCCTATGAGGGCGAGGACGACGATAGGTGCGAATCGCATCGGTATCTCCATGCCACGAATCGGTCGATCTGCGCACCGCAACCTACTCGCCGCCGCCTCAAGACCCGTTAATGCCGGCCCAGATGCATCCACTTAAACTGCGGGCCACTGTTGCGGCCGGACGCTTGAGCCTGGCAGAAGAGCGCGGCGCATCTGTTTGATTTCCATCAAGACCCTGGCCGCGGCTTTCGGGTAGCGTTTGGGTATGGATCAGGGGCCGGACATTGCGAAGGTTGCCCTCGTTTACGTCGCAGTCCTGCTTGTGATCTTTTGGGCGGTCGCCGTGTGGAACCCAGCGCCGGGCGATACGGGCGACCGCCTCTTCTTCAACGAGTGAGAGCGGCGAACTTCCGCGCCAATTTTGGTCGTCGGCTGGGTAGTCCTCCGCCATGTCACGCCAGTGCTCGCGTCAAGCTTATGGTTCCGGCGCGGGATGTGCCTTAAGATGCCCCTGTTTTGGAGCTTGGCGTCTATGCTCCGGGGTCGCTACGGAATCGGGTGGATGGTTGTGGCCTGGCTGGCGCTCGTGCTTTGCCTCGGGGTAGTGAGCTACGCGGCGTTCGCTCTCGCGAGCTGGCTCCATTAGAATCGGCCAGCCGAAACCGCGCCCGGATCAGGAGAAGACGATCCGCACCATGGACGCCTCTTCCTCGGTCACCATTCGTTGGCTATCGGCGTGCCGGGGATGATCGTGGCCAAGGACTTGGCCATCACCAGCTGATCGCGGGTCGCGCCGTATCTGACAACGATTGCCGCGACTAGCGCCGGATCATCCGTGACAAAATCCGGTGTCAGCATGTCGCGCAGGAAGACCGACAGCTTGGGGGCCTCAATCCTCGACGGCATCGGTTAGGTAGCTCTCGGCGAGGGAGATCGGGATCGGGTAGCCGGGAATCCGGATCGTCACGAGGCCCTGCCGGCCGCCTTAGCCCTCAGCCACGCGGACGACTTCCGCATTGAGCTTGAGGGTCTCACCCTTGGCGGGCAGGCGGCGAACTTTGATGGTCTCTCGGGGTGACTTGGGGCGCGAGGGCATGCGGCCAGCTTGATAGTCCGAGTTAGAAAAGTCGAGTCGTTTGAATCGGTTGCGGCGTTGAAACCATTCGCTTCGATTCAACTTTCAAAGGGGCGGCTTCATCCCTGGTGATCGTCGACCCGCCTCTTTCGCGAACCCCGAAATAAAGAGGCGGGCCTCCTCGCTTTGTGACCCACATGGGGTGATGCGAACCACGGCGCCCCGGACGATAATCGGGCTGCGCGGAATCGCAACCCCGGCAATGGACACTCCAAGTACCGACCGCCGGCTCGTCGAAGGTCGGAGAGACGAGCCGGGTGACTCACACTCGTGAGCCAGTTAGGCCCGGCAACGGCAGCCGCGCTGGAGCAGCGGGAGGGGAGATGCTCCAGTCGCGGTGCGTCCTCGCTGGAGGATTGCTCAAATAATCACCTGCTGCACCGCAAGTTGCATGAGACTCCGACGACTAAACCGTCAGCGGCCTTTCAGCTAAACGTGGAGCTCAGATCCCTTGGCAGCGAACCGAGGCGATACGCTCTATATGCCAACGCTGAAGCTCAGCCCGCGGGAGTGCAGATGATCACACTCGAGACCTTGATCGCACTTGTCATATTGACCGCCCTGCCTGCTGCAAGATCGGCTTTGAGGGTCTTGGTCTCGGTGGTCTTCTTTGTCGGCCCCACGATCGTAAAGCGGTACAGAGTGCCGGCCGGTAAGACCTCGCTACCCTTATTTAGAGCCTGGACATGCACGTAGTCCCCGCTCTTGGCGATTTGACAGCCAAGATCAGGACCGGACACGATGGTCGGCGTCGCGACCTGGATGCTTGCGGAAGTCGGTGCAGCGAGACGGATGGTAGCCAAGTTGACAAAGGACCCCGCCGGTGCCTTGGGGGCAGGGGGGTCCAGATGCTCGGAGTGTCAGTGGAGGCCGTCGGGCCATGACAGCCGTTCGGACTACAGGCGGCACCGGTGTTCGTAGCCATCGTAGCCGATGAAGGTATTCGAGCCCGGATCGTAGCTGTCGCCGTAGGCACGGAAACAGGCGCGCACATGCCGCCGCCACGAAGAGGCATTGCCCTCATAGCCGTAGTCCGGAACGTAGCCATATTCATGGACGGAAACATGCGGCGCCGAGCTCGCAATCGCGGCCCCGGCCATGAAGCCGAGCACGCCGCCGAATAAGCCGGCGCCGAATTCGTCGGCCCGCGACGGAGCGGTTGCAGAGACGATCAGAGTAGCCGCCAGGCCGACGCCAGCGACAAGGGAAAGGACCTTCGACATTTCACGCACCTTGATGTTTGCCCTTCAAAATTGCGGGCTGGCTTTGACGCTATCGTGGTCAGTCTGAACCGCTGCTGAACACACGCACCTAGCCACTTCCAGCCAGTCTGCCCGAAGAAGGGCCGAGCGATGGCCGACCTCGGTGTCGACGGCTGTATCGTCATGGTGGCTTCAGCTTGCAGGAGCCACCCTCGGCAGCCTGATCGAGGCCAGAAGTCGGCGCGGCGGTC
>Ga0207667_10011662_pt1 | contig 10198 bp, 7 predicted proteins | sample KBSCornC52_FD_184301 | JGI IMG/M metagenome (GOLD analysis project Ga0207667, IMG submission 184301) | Corn rhizosphere microbial communities from Kellogg Biological Station, Michigan, USA - KBS Corn C5-2 (SPAdes) (version 2) | ecosystem: Host-associated > Plants > Roots > Rhizosphere > Soil ...
GCCCGTGCCCGTTGCCGGCGCCGCAGCGGGCACGGGCGGCGCGGGCGATCAGAGCTCGGCCGGAGGGAGCGCGGAGAGCGGTGGCGCGAGCAACGCGGGAAACTACGCGGGCAACGCCGGGCTCGGTGCCGAGAGCGGGGTCGGCGCGAGCGGCGCGACGGGCAGAGCGGGGTCGGCGGGCGCGCCCGAGGTGAGTCCGAGCCGCAGCGCAGGTTCATCGGGCTGCACGTGCCGCGTGGGCACGCCGGAATCCAGCGGACCGCGCGCAGCCGTTGCCTGGTTGCTACTCGCGCTCGCGCATACCCGCCGCGCGCGCCGACGTCGCGCGGCGAGCCACTCACGCTGAATTGCCGCTTGTCTTTTTTGGTTGATGGTCACGAGGCGCGCCAGAGCGCGGCGCAGCCTTCGGCGTCCGAGTGCGACTTTGCGCGGGGGGCGGCCCGCGCCGCCGAAGGCTGTGCCGAACTCGGCCGGCACGCGTGACCATCAAAAAAATTCTCGTTGCACGATGAAGTCAAGTTTTCGAGTCAACACAAAACGAACTCACCCGGGATTTGGCGTCGAGCAGAACATGACTCCTCAGCGCCGTCTTCAGCCGCCGATTCGCGTCTGAATTCGCGCTAGTGTGGGCGCGTGGCCAGGGCCGGAGCTCGTCGCTCGCGTTTTGGGGCTGGGCTTGCGCTCTTGCTCAAAGCGCTCGTCGTGCTCGCGATGTTGGCGACGCCGATCGCGGGCGTCTGGCTCGCGTCTTCGCTTGCGGCGCTGACCAATGGTCCGTTGTGGCTGGCGCTCGTCGCGGGCCTGTTGCTATGTCCGATCTTGCCGTCGCTTTGGGAGCTCTGGAGCATGTGGCGGCGATCGCGACGGCGCAAACAGAGTCCGCGCATTCTCGCGTTGAGCGACCGCATCGTCTTACGCACGCTCGCGCTGAATGCTGCGTTTCTCGCCGCGCTGCTCGGCACCCGGCCGAGCCTGGCGTTCACGGCGCTATCGACGCGCGGCGACTGGATGCTGGACGGACACCACGATGCGCGGGCCAACGCGGTGCGCGCTCTGCTGTTTCGCGCTGCCGGCAAGCTCGAGTGGTTGTACCTACTCGCTCACGACAATCCCTTCAGAAAATACACCAAGAAAGCGGCAGCGCCTAGCGTACAACCGTCACCGAGCGCAACCGGTGCACCGAGCAGCGCGCCTCCGCCGCTGCCGGCGTCAGCGACTTCCGCCTCGCCCTCGCCTTCTTCGCCAATTCCGCTAGCGCAAAAGGCAGAGCTCCCGAGCTGGCCGGTCCGGGAACGACTCGCTGACGCCGTTACACACATGCCGAGCGAGGCCGAGTCGTCGATAACGAGCGTGGCGCGCTATGTCAGCGAGCAGACGCCCTCACCGTTCGAGCGACTGAAGGCGCTCCATGACTGGGTAGCCGATCGCGTCGCGTACGACGTCGCTTCATATCGCTCGGGTCACATTCCAGCACAAGATGCCGAGACGATCTTCGTCCGGCGGTCGTCGGTTTGTGCGGGCTATGCCAATTTACTCGAGGCGCTCGCCCGCGCCGCCGACCTCGAGGTCGTGGTGATCGTGGGTGATTCCCGGACCATGAGCAATGATTTGTCCGGTCAAGGCCACGCTTGGAATGCCGCCAAGCTCGACGGCCGCTGGTACTTGCTCGATGCCACGTGGGACAGCGGCTACGTCAATGGCGCGACCTTCACCCGGCGTTACTCGACCGCCTATTTTCTCACTCCGCCGCAGGTATTCAACGTCGACCACTTCCCGGACGACCCCAATTGGCAGCTGCTCGAAAGACCCCGTTCACGCGGGGAGTTCACGCGTCAACCCGCGCTCACGCCCACGTTTTTCGCGAGCGGCCTCGAGCTGCTCACGCCGGATCGCTCACAGATCGACGTGCACGGTCAGCTCGAGATCCGCCTGAATAACCCGAAACGCGCCTTTCTCCTGGCTTCGTACTCGGTCCGCGGAGTCACGGGCGACGACCAACCGTGCGACGTCAGTGATGGCGCGGCCCCACGCATTCAGTGCGTGTTTCAAGCCCCAGGCAGCTACGCAGTCCGGCTGTACACCAACGACCAACCCCAAGGGCGGTTCGACTACGCGGGCCAGCTCGAGGTGAACTCGAAGTGACGCTTTGGCTGGCTGGTGTTGCGAGAGCCAGCGTTGTAGGCCGCACCCGGCCGGACATTTTCAGCGGTCGCAGCTCGTCCCCCCGCTGATGCCGCAGTCGCAGGCGTGCCCGCGGCCGCGTCCGACGCCGTGCTCAGGCTGCAGTAAATACCAACGATCCTCGAAGGCTGCTGGCGCAAACGGATTGTCGCCATTCGACTGCTGATTGAAATTCGCCAAGTAGAGACCGAACGGCGGCGTGGCATCCGAAATCAGACCTGATGCCGGCTCGGTTCGGGTGCCGAGCACATCGAACAGAAAGTCGTCTTCGTCCGTGAGCAGTGGCGTCAACTGCACGCGCTCGGCATTCAATTTGCCGTCGATCGTGCCAGCGATTGGGATGAGCACGAATTGGAGGAATTGCTCGTCGCTCATCGGGAAGGGGAGAGCCAGGTGCTGCTTGAGGTAAGAGTAAGTGTTGCTCAGCTCCGCTGGGCCGCCACTCGCCGGCGGAGCATCACCGCCGAGCGCAGTGAGTCCGTCGCTCAAGAGTCGTTGGATTGCTGCCACGGTTTCTCCGCCTTTCTCGACGCCGGTGCGCGTGACATCGATCGCCTTTTGGTAACAGCCGCAGCCACTCGCGATCACTTCCATGTCCCCCGGCTTGAGCTGCTCGAGAACGTCCACATCGCCCACGAGCGGCTCGCCGCCCACGACGACTAGCCTCACGTCCCGCTCGGTGGCGTCGATCAAGCTTCGATAGGGCGATCGCGGCATCGCTTGACGCTTGCGGTCTGGTTCACCGCTGATCACGAACAGGTCAGCCGCTTTACCCGCCTCCAACGAGCCAACCTGATTCTGCCAGCGCACCGTCGCCGCCGGGTTGCGAGTGACCATGTCGACCATCAGCTGGTCGAGCGCCCGCTCCGCCCGTTCCACGGCTTCATTGCTCTTACCCTCGATGGCGAGCTCGGGTAAGAGCTTGCGGCTCGCGCCGAGCACCGCCGGATCACGCAGGGCGATGTCGGCGATCTTGAGCTCTCCCAGCAAATTGCGCGAGCCGCTCGGGCTCCAATCCGTGCCGAGCGAGACGGTCACGCCCGCCGCCACAGCCTCGTACACATTCGCGGTGTGCCCGTAGAGCAGCAGGTTCGATAGTGGCGACCAGACCAGCTTGGCGCCAAGGCCATCCCCGGAGCCGTCTGAGCGAATGGATGGCGCCGTCCGCATCGCCTCGAAGTCGCTCGCTTCCAGGGCGACCCCATGCACGACAACCGTCGTGTCGGTCAACAAGCCATCCGATTTCAGGGTCTTGAATTCCGCGCGCGACGAATCGGGATCGCCTGGGCGGCGATCGGCGTCGCGGACACCCTCAGCCAGATGAAAGAGCCAAGCATCGACCAATCCAAAGCGCATACCCGCCACGAGCTGACCGACGTCGCTGGCCGAGGCATCGCCAATCGCGCCGACCGTCGAGCCAATGGCTTGACGCCCGAAGTTCGGGCTATCCACATTGCGGCTCAGCACGCCGTCGATAGCTGGGGTAGACGTTGCTCCCTGAGAGGTCGTTTGCCCACCGAGCAGCCCTTTGATTTTGGCGTATTTTACGACCTCCGTCTCCAAGTTCAGGCCTTGCGGCGACGTCAGCGCCGAGTGGGGCGTCGCAATCAGCCGCGCTTGCTCGGGCGAGGCATGCCCGTGCATCGCATTCCACTGATAGCGATTGGCGTAGGGCTCGGTGCCGAGCGGGCGGCCAAGCTCGGGCTGGGCGTGTGAAGAAGGCGCCAACCACAGGGGCAGAGCATCGTAGCTCGGATGATCGTGCAAGTTGATCATACCCGGGAAGATCAGGGCCGAAGGACCGAGAGCGACGCGGACGGCGCTGCCAACCCAAATTCCCGCCGGAGGGTGCTCACCTTGCCAGATGCTCACGATGCGATCGCCGCGCACGAGCAGCTTGGCGTGCTGGAGGACGTGGTGCGCAGCGTCCATCGTGACCACCGTGCCTTCGAGCAACAGGCCGCGACTGGGGTCGAACGGTTGCGGTGAAGGCTGCTCCTTCGAAAGCGCCAGCGCCGCCGATGATTCGCCAATCGGCGATCCTGGCTCGGGCGCGACATCACCACAACCGCATAGGGCCAGCGCGCACAGTCCAAAACCTAGGATTTCTTTGATAGTCATCTGCCGGCCGCAGGCCTTTCTTCGTCGCCGGCATTGGCCGGAGGCGTCGCCAATCTAAGGAGCGACTGAAGCAACCCCTATAGTCATTTGATAACTTCACCCTCGAGATCGAAACGGCCAGCTCTGTTCCCAAGAAACGCCGGCACTTTCCGCGATCGAGCCAGATAGTGCGCGCCAGGCACATGCCGTAAAGCTGCGTCGTTGAGCTCGAGCGCGGGCTCGCGCCGGGTTGAAAGCGGGCGGCGTGCCCGAGCTGCACGCCGCCTGGCGGGTCGCGATGATCTACTCCGCGATCAGGGTGCCCGTGCCACCCATGTCGGCGGGATAGTCTTTTTGCTTGGGCAGACGGTCGTGCAGGCGAAGCACCGTCTCGCCGTAGTTCACGTGCAGCATTGGCTCGAACGGCATGTCGGGGATGGTCGCGGCGTACACGTCGACTACACCCCAAGTCGGGTGTTCGGTGAACAGGTGACCGCCGCACGCTTTACACCACTTGCGGACACTGCGCTCGGTCTTCTGGAACGAGGCGACTTGGTCCGCGCCACGTGTGATCGCGACGGCGTGCGGCGCCCACAGCGAAAAGGCGTTTACCGGTCCAGCCGACCACTTGCGGCATGAGTCGCAATGACAATAGCCCATGGCAGCGGGCTTGCCCGTAACCTTGATTTCGACCGCGCCGCAGAAACAAGTCCCCGTGTATTCCGAATTTTGCATGCGTTTCTCCTCGCGCGCGCTGCGCGCTGTGTGGAGAAGTCATCTTGAACGAGACGCGCTGGCTCGGAATGATTGCGCGTCCGCGAAGTGCGACCGCGCATGCGCCGCTACCACATTTCTCGCCAGAGCATGATTGGCAATCCGCTCCACCCTACCCTGCAGCTTGCGCCGGCTCAGGCGCTCTCGGCGCGTCGATAGAGCGCGGGCGCGACGCCGACTTGGCGCTTGAAGGCGCGGCTGAGCGCGGCTTCACTGCCGTAACCGACGCGATCGGCAATTTCGGCGAGGCTCGACTTGCCCGATCTTAGCAGCGACGCGGCCAGCTGAATGCGCCATTGCGCGAGATATTGAATGGGCGGCACACCGACGAGTTCGGCAAAGCGCTCGGCCAGCACCGAGCGCGACAGGCCGCACTCTTTACCCAGCTCTTCGAGCGTCCAGTTGTGCGCTGGGCGCTCATGCAAACGCTGCAGCGCGAGGCCAATGTTCGGGTCGCGGAGACCTGCGAACCATCCCACGCCCTCAGGCGGCAACAACTCGACGTAGCGGCGCACCACCTCGACGAACAAGAGCTCGCTCAGTCGCGACAGCACGCAATCACCACCGGCGCGTGATGCCGCAGATTCGGCCACCGCCATGTCGAGCAAGTGTCGCATCACCTGATTATTGGAGACGGCGCGCAGGTGAAGCACGCGCGGCAGCGTTGCTAGCAACGGATTGAACGGCCGCGCGTCGCAACCCAGAAACCCGCACACGATCTTGGCCGTCTCTGGGCCCCCGCCCTGGATCGACAGCGAGACCGGCAAGCGGCCCTGTTTGGCGTTCCGGATCACGTCGAAGCTCGCCAGGCCGCGCATGCCGGGACCGCTCGAGATGACGTGCGGATCGCCCTGCGGAAAAACGATGACGTCGCCGGCTTCGAGCCTGACCGCGGGCTCGTCGACGATGCCGCCCCAACAGCTGCCGCTCGTGACCACGTGGTACTCGATGACGTGCTCGACACCCGGCATGATGTGCGGGCCGATCAACGCGGACGCCGGTGCCTCGGCGACGAACGGCGCAGAGGCATCGATAGTGAAAAATACCGCGCCGGTCAGGCGCACCGCACGCAGAACATCGGAAAGGGTATCGAGCATACGAGTCCTCTGGGGCGAGCCGCCCCTCTTAGCAGCAAGCTGTAAAGGAACGAGCAGGGCGGCGCAAGCACCGCACGGCTCACGCGGACGCGCGATAGTGCGCGTCCGACTCTCGGTCATGGTGCGCCGATTGACCGACGGTGAGTCATACACGACGGATGGCGAGTGATTCCGACCAGCGGCGACGCCGTTTAGATGAGCCGTTGCGGCGCCACTTGCGGCCGCGAAAGGACATCTCATGACATCGATTTTGGATTTCCCCCCCGCTCCACGACCCCTCACTCAGGTTGGCGTCGACCTTGCCGCCGTGAAGGCGCGGCAACAGACCATGTGGGCCTCCGGCGATTTTTCGGTGATCGGCACGACGCTGTCGCTCGTCGGCGAGACCCTGTGCGAGGCCGCGGAGCTCGACGCCGGCGCAAAAGTGCTCGATGTCGCCTGCGGCAACGGCAACGCCGCGCTGGCAGCCGCGCATCGCTTCTGTCGGGTCGTCGGGCTCGACTACGTGCCGGCGCTGCTCGATCGAGCTCGCGAGCGCGCTGCCGCCGAGCGGCTTGCCATCGAGTTCGTGACGGGGGATGCCGAGGCGCTGCCGTTTCCGGGGGAGTCGTTCGACGCTGCGATTTCTAGCTTCGGGGTCATGTTCGCCCCCGATCAGGAGCGCGCCGCGCGTGAGCTGATGCGCGTCGTTCGCCCCGGTGGCAAGATCGCGCTCGCGAATTGGACGCCGGAGGGGTTCGTCGGACGCATGCTCGTGACCATCGGGCGCCACGTGCCGCCGCCGGCGGGCGTTGCCTCGCCCGTGTATTGGGGCAACGAGCAGCGACTGCGCGAGCTCTTCCCGGACGTGCGCGCATTCCACGTGCGTCGCCGCAATTTCGTCTTTCGCTACGAATCACCGGCGCACTTCGTCCAGGTATTCCGTGACTACTACGGTCCGACTTTCAAGGCATTCGCCGCGCTTGGCCAGGCCCAACAAGCGCAACTGAGCCACGACCTCGTCGAACTGTGTGAGCAGTTCCGCACGCCCACGACTTCGAACACTCTGGCCGTCCCCGGCGAATACCTGGAGGTCGTGATCGACCGCTGAGTGGCTACATGGCTCGGCCGAGCTGCACCTCGGCGTCGACGAAGGTGGCGCAGAGTGCAGTGACCGGGAAAGCGAGCCCTCCCACTCTGGCCAAGACGTGTCGCTCGAGCGAGATTGGGAAGCCGGCGAACGACGCCTGGCTTTTCCAAAAGTGCGCTCCGCGGGCCCAGGCTCCGACGATTTCGGCGTAATAGTCGTGCCGTATCAAGCGGCCTACCCTATCGAAGTAAAAGGTTTGCCGACGCGAGTGGGTTGGCAGGTCAGCTGGCAACTCGACCTCCAACACACTCACGCGGTCGCTTCGTGAGCCGATCTCGCTCGCTCGAAGCAGCCGCGCCTCGAACAGACTGAACGGCAGCGAATGGTAATGCGTCAGCGCATAACCGAAGAAATAGAGTGCGTCGATGGGCGCCCAAGGTCGATTCTTCGCGAGCCCACCAAAGCTCTGCCGATGATCGTCCGCTCGCACGACGGTCTCGCTCGTTGCGCAGTACTCGATCCGGACTGCACCATTGTCGAAGATGCCGACCTGCTCTCGATTCGGATAGTCCAGGAACCGCGCCCACCGTTCACGGGGTCGAATTTCGAATGCGCTCGGCAGTGGGAATGTCCGCCCGTTGCCCTTCAACCACGGCACGAGCCCCGAGAGCCGATCGGGAATCAGTCGGATCTGGCTGAGCGCGTTCCAGGTCTCGAACCCTCCGTAGTGCTCGCACGCGCGCTGCAACACCGCGAGCGCTTGCCCAGTCCAGCTCGAATCCACGAGCGTTTTCGTCATTTCGGTCCCCGACAGCGTCAGTCAGCCCTTTCCGCGCGCCAGAGTACCGCTCTCGAGGTACGGCCGCATCCGAAAAAAGCTGCCTAAACACGTGGGAAGGACTGCCTGGTCATGTGATCTCGTCACCCTCGAGTGTGCGCCGCAAAATGAGCTTCTTCGTCGGCCATGGCGTCTCTTTCCGGCACGACGAAACGCGACGCCGAAGGCTGGGCCGATGAGCGGCGGGCCTTGTGACCATCAAATCGCTTCCGGAAAATCGACGCTGTTTTCGAAAACAATCCCGCACGTTCGTTTAGCTCTGGAGGCGTCATTCCGCAGCAGTGAGCCTCACCGCGCAGCTTTGCCACGCCACACGAACCGCTCAGTTACTGGCTAGCGCGGCGCTCGTGTTCGGCTGCATCCGCAGTGTGAGGCCACGCAGTGTGAGGCCACGCAGTGGGGACGGCTCAGCAGCGGCTGGCACGCGCCTCGCAAAGCCGGCGCCATGCCAATCGAGGCCGAGGCGCCTAGATCCGCGCTGCGCCCAATGTCACCGCGTGCGGATGCGCCGGTTCCCAACGAGGCTCCGCCAGCCGCGAACGAAAACCCGTCGCCCGCCACGAGTCCGCCCGAGCAAGCAGCTCGAGCACCGGAAAAGCCCGCGCCTGCGCAGAAGAAGCCGCTCAGCCGGCGCACGCGCGCGTTGTTGATCGCGGGCGGTGCGCTCGTGCTGCTCGGAGCCGCCGGCTATTGGTATCACGGCACGTTTTTCGAAGACACCGACGACGCGCAGATCGACGGCTACATTTCGAGTGTTTCGCCGCGCGTGGCGGGCACGGTGACGGCGGTGCACGTCGATGACAATCAGAGCGTGAATGTCGGTCAGGTGTTGGTGGAGCTCGACCCGACGGATTTGCGCGTGGCGCGCGATCAAGCGCGCGCCGCGCTCACGCAAGCCGAGGCGCAGCTGCGCGCGGAAGAGCTGAACACGTCGGTCACTGCAACCACCAACGAGACCTTGGTCGCGACCAGCTCGAGCGATGTCGCCTCGGGCCAAGCGGGCGTGGCCGAAGCGCGGCAAGCGGTCGCCCAAACTACGGCGCAATTGAAGCAAGCGGAAGCCGACAATCAGCTCGCGCAACTCGAGAAGCAGCGCTCGGAGCAGCTCTTTCAATCGGGCGCCATCGCGCGTTCCGAGTATGACAATCGCAACGCTGCCGCCGATGCGGCCGCGGCCAAGTTGGACGCACAACGTGAGGCGGTCGAAGCCGCGCGCCGGCGCGTGGACGAAGAGGCGGCCAAGGCGCACGCGGCCTCGAGCCGTTTGCACGAGGCCAAGACGAACGCGCCGGACGTGCTCGAAGCCAAGCGCGCGACCGTCGAGCTTCGAAGAGCCAGCGTGGATGCTGCGAAAGCCGCGCTGGAACAAGCCGAGCTGAACCTGACCTACGCGCTGATCCGCGCGCCGGTGAAGGGCATCGTGGGCAAGCGCTCGGTCAATGTCGGCGATCGCGTGAGCGTGGGCCAGGCGCTGCTCGGCATCACGCAAGTGGACAAACTGTGGGTCACCGCGGATTTTCGCGAGACGCAAGTGCGACGCATGCACCCGGGTGAGCACGCCAGCGTGCACGTCGACGCCTTGGACCGCGATTTCGAGGGCGAGGTCGAGAGCCTCGCGGCCGCCACCGGCTCGCGTTACAGCGTGCTGCCGCCGGAAAACGCCAGCGGCAATTACGTCAAAGTCGTGCAGCGCCTGCCGGTGCGGATTCGGCTCCGTCCCGGGCAACCTGGGCAGGAGCTCTTGCGCCCGGGCATGAGCGTGGAGCCCAAGGTCCGTGTCAAATGAGCGAGCGCTCTGCGACACCCAAGCGGGCAGCGAACCCGGAGTATGCGCGGATCGCTGCCGAGGGTTGGCACCCGGGGCACAACCCGTGGCTGATCGCGCTGACCGTGACCATGGCGACGTTCATGGAGGTGCTCGACACGAGCATCGCCAACGTGGCCTTGCCGCACATGGCCGGAAACCTCTCGGTCAGCCAAGACGAGAGCACGTGGGTGCTCACGTCGTACTTGGTGTCCAACGCCATCGTGCTGCCGCTCAGCGGCTGGCTGGCCACCCGCATGGGCCGCAAACGCTTTTATATGTCGTGCGTCGCGCTCTTCACGCTGAGCTCGTTTTTGTGCGGCATTGCGCCCAAT
>Ga0207667_10011665_pt1 | contig 10197 bp, 9 predicted proteins | sample KBSCornC52_FD_184301 | JGI IMG/M metagenome (GOLD analysis project Ga0207667, IMG submission 184301) | Corn rhizosphere microbial communities from Kellogg Biological Station, Michigan, USA - KBS Corn C5-2 (SPAdes) (version 2) | ecosystem: Host-associated > Plants > Roots > Rhizosphere > Soil ...
TCCCGTGGTGGGCCAATGTTGGAGCCGAGGCGGGTAAGGCACAGTCCTCCGCCCTCCAGCGGCGTATGCCTGAATCCACCCCGACGCGTCGGCGGGACGAAGGTCCCACAGTTTGCCGACTACCGGCTTGGACCCAAGTCCCGCCGAGGCCGCATCTGACGAAGCGGCCGGTTCTTTGACCTCGCCGGATGGGCCGGCGGACGCTTCCGCTCGCCCTGTGAAATGCTATTCCAAAAAGCGAACCCCGGGATTTTGGATCCCGGGGTCTCAGGTCTGCCGCAACTCAACAGACAAAAGGGAAGGCAGAAGTGCTCAGGCGGCTAGGCAACGCTCTCGGCGAAGACTTCGCTCTCGTCGGGCTCGCGCAGCACGTAGCCGCGCCCCCAGACGGTCTCGATGTAATTCTTGCCGCCGGTCGCGACAGAAAGCTTCTTGCGCAGCTTGCAGATGAAAACGTCGATGATCTTGAGTTCGGGCTCGTCCATGCCGCCATAGAGATGGTTGAGGAACATCTCCTTGGTGAGCGTCGTCCCCTTGCGCAGGGAGAGCAGCTCGAGCATCTGGTATTCCTTGCCGGTCAGGTGCACGCGCTGGCCGGTGACCTCTACGGTCTTGGTGTCGAGGTTCACAGTCAAATCGCCAGTCTGGATGACCGACTGCGCATGGCCCTTGCTGCGGCGGACGATGGCATGGATGCGAGCGACCAGCTCGTCCTTGTGGAAGGGCTTGGTCATGTAGTCGTCGGCGCCGAAGCCGAGACCGCGCACCTTGTCTTCGATGCCGGCGAGACCGCTCAGGATGAGGATTGGGGTCTGCACCTTGGCGACGCGCAGGGTGCGGAGCACCTCGTAGCCGCTCATGTCGGGCAGGTTCAGGTCAAGCAGGATGATGTCGTAGTCATAGAGCTTGCCGAGATCGACGCCCTCTTCGCCGAGGTCCGTCGTGTACACGTTGAAACTTTCGGATTTGAGCATCAGCTCGATGCTCTGCGCCGTCGCGCTGTCGTCCTCAATCAAGAGCACACGCATGCCGTTCCCCTTAAAGTCGTTCCTGCTGGAACTTGGGGAAACGGCGGTCGCGCCGTCACCCCTAACCGATCCCTACTGGATATGACTCAAACCTAAGCGCCATTAGTTAACAAAGTTTAATTCTGATCCGCAATATGCAAAGCAATTGCTACTGCATGTTAATTAAGTAGCTGATTTCAAACGTTAAAATCGATCAATGGAACTTAAGATTTTAGGTTAAGAAAGGCTTTTAATCGACTCTTGCGACTCAGCGTTCCGGGGTTTTGGCCTGTGGAAAAGCGGCAGGACGCGGGGAGGCTCAAACTGCACGCTCAACGTCGATGATTAACGCTTTTTGCTTAACGTTCCGTTAGCGTTGTCACAGGCGATTCGAGGGACGTTCCAGTTGCGCGCATTGACCGCCGATATCGAAGCGATCGACGAGGTCGAGGTCTTCGGCCGGGTCAAGACGGTGCAGGGCCTGCTCATCGAGGTCGTGGGCCCGGTGCGCGAGCTGCGCGTCGGCGGCCGGGTGCAGATCGAGAGCACCGGCGGGGAACACCTCGAGGCCGAGATCATCGGCTTCCGCGATGGTCACGCGCTGTGCCTGCCGTTCGGGCCGCTGGCCGGCGTGCGGCTCGGCTGCAAGGCGGTGTTCCAGCGCAATGACGGCGCGGTCTATCCCACCGATGGCTGGCTCGGCCGGGTGGTCAACGCCAATGGCGAGCCGATCGACGGCAAGGGGCCGCTGCCGCGTGGCGTGGCGTCCTATCCGCTCAAGCAGCAGGCGCTGCCGGCACATGCCCGCGCCCGTGTCGGCGCGCCCATCGACATGGGGGTCAGGGTGATGAACACCTTCACCACTATGTGCGAGGGGCAGCGCATGGGGATTTTCGCCGGTTCCGGCGTCGGCAAGTCGGTGCTGATGTCGATGCTGGTGCGCAACTCCACCTCGGACGTCGCGGTGGTCGGGCTCATCGGCGAACGCGGCCGCGAGGTGCAGGAGTTCGTCACCGACTATCTGGGTGAGATGGGCCTCAAGCGCGCAGTGGTGGTGGTCGCGACCTCCGACGAGGCGGCGCTGATGCGGCGGCAGGCGGCGTACCTGACGATGGCGCTGAGCGAATATTTCCGCGACCAGGGCAAGCGCGTCTTCTGCATGATGGACAGCCTCACGCGCTTTGCCATGGCGCAGCGCGAGATCGGCCTTTCCATCGGCGAGCCGCCGACGGCCAAGGGCTATCCGCCGACGGTATTTGCAGAATTGCCACGGCTGCTCGAAAGAGCCGGGCCGGGACTGGTGAATTCGGGCAGCATTACGGGTCTATTTACCGTTTTAGTCGAAGGTGATGACCACAATGAACCCATTGCAGATGCCGTCCGCGGCATCATCGATGGGCACATCGTGATGGAGAGGGCCATTGCTGAACGGGGGCGTTACCCGGCCGTCAATGTGCTCAGGTCCATCTCGCGCACCATGCCGGGGTGCGTACCGCCAGCGGTACGTCCGGTCCTGCAGAGGGCGCGGGAATTCATGTCGGTGTTTGCCGACATGGAGGAACTGATCCGGCTGGGGGCTTACCGCAAGGGATCGGATCCTCAGGTCGACCGCGCCATCGCTCTGTCGCCGGCGTTCGAGGCGTTCCTCGGGCAGCAGCGGGAAGAGCGGACCAGCATCGCAGACGGCTACACCATGCTGGCGGCGATCCTGGACAAGGCCGGGAAGTGAATGACTTGAGTGTGTAAGGAGTACAAGTCATGAAGTCGCGCAGCGAGAGCCTGATCCGGCTCAAGAAGTTTCAAGTCGACGAGAAGCGTCGCCAGGTTGCGCAGATCGAGATGATGGTCGCCGATTTCGAGCGCATGGCCGCCGAGCTCGACCAGCAGATCGAAATCGAACAGCAAAAGACCGGCATCTCCGACGTCGCCCATTTCGCCTATTCGACGTTCGCCAAGGCGGCGATCCAGCGGCGCGACAATCTGCTGCGCTCTGCCGGCGACATGCGCGACCAGCTCGAGGCGGCGCAGGATGCTTTGGCCGAGGCCGTCGAGGATTTGAAGAAGGTCGAACTGCTCGATCAGCGGGAGCAGGGCCGCGAGGCAGCCGCCGACGCCAAGGTCGAGCAGGACGAGTACGACGAGATCGGCCGCTTGCGGCACCGCCGCTGATCGTTCGAGACGTCGGAAACGACAGGGCGCCGCGGGCGCCCTTCCGCGTCAGCGTTTCTTGGGTCGCGTTTCCGAACCGCAGGAGTGGTGCCCACCCTTGCTGGAAACGCACTAGTAAGTCTTCATCGCGAGGTGGGGCATCCCACCTTCCTCGAAGCGTTCACCGTAAGCGGTGAAGCCGAGCTTTTCGTACATCGCCACTTTGTCCATTTGCGCGGTGAGGGCGAAGCGCGTGGCGCCGGCCGCACGCGCCTCGGCCATGGCGAAGCGCATCATGGCGCCGGCGATGCCGAGGCCCCGGCGTTCACGCACCACAGCGACACGGCCGATCTTCACATGCTCGGGCAGAAACAGCAGCCGCAGGACGCCCACGACATTGCCATCGACAATGGCGACGATGTGCGTCGCGGTCTGGTCGTGGGCGTCGCGCTCGACGCTCTCCGGCACGTTCTGTTCGAGCATGAAGACCTGGCGGCGGACTTCGAGGGCAAGGCGGCCGAGATCGGAATGGAAAGGGACTTTGAGCAGCAGCGGCTGTGGCATGGCGGCGCGACCAAACCACCGCGCGAAGCAAAAGAAAAGGCCCGTCCGCGCGTTACGGACGAGCCTTGACCATGGTGCGCTACTGCGCCGCGCTGCTCGAGGCGGTCAGGTCCATGCTGGTGCTCGAGGTCGCCGGCTCGGTTGGGCCGGAGGCCGGGGCCGCGGAGGCATCGACCGTCTTGAAGTCCGGCGCGTTGGTGAGCTGGTCCTTGGTGATCTGCAGGACGAAGCGGTGGGTGTTGTCGGAGGCCACGGTCCATTGGAGGGCACCGAAGTCGACCGCGACCTGCTTCTCACCGATGCCCAGGAAGCCGCCGACACCGACGATCACCGCGGCGATGCCGCCATTCTCGTTGACGATGAAATCGGTGATCTTGCCGAGGTTGTTGGCCTTGTCGCCGGTGCCGTCGTAGACCGGCGAGCCGATGATCTTGCTCGCAAGATGGTCCGTATCGGCCTGGGTGTAGCCGGAGAGAATGTCGACCTGACTGCGGGCGGTGGTTGTGCTCGTTGAACTGGACGCCGGCGCGGACGACATCATCGAGGACTCCATCGAGCTCGCGGTCGACATCTGTGACGACATGGCGGAGCTGTCCATCATCGACGATGAACTCATCGCCGAACTGTCCGTGGCCGAGGATGAGGGCATCGCCGACGAGTCCATTGCCGATGATGACGATTGGGCCAAGGCGCCGGTGATGAGGACAGCGGTCAGCGCCGTGCCGCCGAGAAGCAGACGGATCATTTTGATCTCCAGAATTGTGGTTGCCCGCGATGCGGGGAGTCGAAGCGAAAACTCTGTTTGCCGCCGGTCGTTCCGAAGAAAGATTGTGCTACGATTGCAGGGTGTTCCTGTCGATCTTCGATATCTTCAAGGTTGGGATCGGCCCCTCGTCGTCGCACACGATGGGCCCCATGCTGGCAGCCGGCCGCTTCATCGAGACCATTGGCCGTTCGCCGCTTCCGGCTGGCGGCCTGACCCTCGGCTGCCGGCTCTATGGATCGCTGGCCTACACCGGGGAGGGCCATGGGACGATCCGCGCCGTCTATTGCGGGCTTCTCGGCATGGCGCCGCGGACCTACGACCGCACCCAGGCGGATGAGGCGTTGGCCGATCTGGCGCGAACCGGAACCACCCGGTTGCGCAATGGCCGCGTGGTGGATCTGCCAAAAGATGCGGTGACGACCGCACGCGGCGAGCGGTTGCCGGCGCATCCCAATGGAATGACCTTCTTTTTGCGTGACGGAGCCGGCCGGGAGGTGATGGCCGAAAGCTACTATTCGATCGGCGGCGGGTTCGTGCTGACCGCGGCGGAAATAGCGGCCGGCACGATAAAGCCGAGCGACACCGACGTCCCGTATCCCTTCGACAACGCGGCGCAGATGCTGGCGATGGGTGATGCTTCGGCGATGACTGTCGCGCAGATGAAGCGCGCAAATGAGCTCGCGCGTGACGGCGGCGATCTCGACCGGCGGATCATGGCTATCTGGGACGTGATGGAGCGCTGTATCGATCGTGGTCTCGGCGCCGACGGCATCCTGCCCGGCGGACTCAACGTCAAACGGCGCGCGCACGGGCTGGTTCAAAAGCTGGTGATGCGGGGCGGCGCCAACGACGCGCCGCTGCACTCGGCGGTCGACTGGCTGCAGGCCTACGCGATGGCCGTGAATGAGGAGAACGCGGCCGGCGGGCAGGTGGTGACCGCGCCGACGAACGGCGCCGCCGGCGTCATCCCGGCGGTGATCCGCTACTATCTCGACCTCGTGCCCGGAGCCTCGCGCGACAAAGTGCCGGACATGCTGCTCACCGCAGCCGCGATCGGTGGACTGATCAAGTACAATGCCTCGATTTCGGGTGCCGAAGTCGGCTGCCAGGGAGAGGTGGGATCGGCCTCGGCGATGGCCGCAGCGGCCTTGTGCGCGGCGCTCGGCGGCAGCAATGGGCAGGTCGAGAACGCGGCCGAGATCGCGCTCGAACATCATCTCGGCATGACCTGCGATCCGATACGGGGCCTCGTTCAGGTGCCGTGCATCGAGCGCAACGGCATGGGGGCAGTAAAGGCGGTGGCGGCGGCGTCCCTGGCGGCTCTGGGCGACGGACAGCACATTGTGCCGCTCGATGCGGCGATCGAGACGATGCGGCAAACGGGCCGCGACATGGACGAACGCTACAAGGAGACGTCGCTGGGCGGCCTCAGCGTCAGCCTGCCCGAGTGCTGATCACAGATGCAGCAGGTCCTTGACGAAGAGGACGTCGACTCCGAGCGAGACGACCACCATTGCAAGGTACCACGGGGCGAGAACGATCCAGGCAAGGACACGGGCCAGATCCCACTGCCGCTCGGGCTCATCGTCGATGAACTTGCGCCGCGCCCCAACGTTCTGGTTGAGCGCCGCCCCGGGCCTGAGAAGCGGCCGCTGGGGCTCGTCGATTGAAATGGCAGGGACTTGCGGCTCAGCCGGCTGCGGTTGAGCTTTGCTGGCTGTGTCCTCCGGCGCCGCCTGGGGCAGCCTGGCTGCCTCTGAGACGATACGCGCCGCATCCTCCCGGTAAAAGCCGGTGGCCCTGGTCTTGCCGTCCAACAATGTGCCCGCCCGCAACACGCCTACAACCGCGTCAGTTGAATCACTGAGTTGGCGACGTGTAAATCGGGAGAAGAGCAGGCAATTGCGACTAATCCACCGTTTCGTTACATCGCAGACAGACGGGGTGACCACCGGGGCAGAGGCGTCCAGCGCCAATCCTGCGATGTCCGACCAAGTCTTGCTTCTCAACGGTACACGATGTGTGCAGGTGGCGGCTCGGCCCCGATTGTCCGGAAGAGTTTCATAACGCCGCGCCGGTAAGCTTCCCGGATGCTCGAGGTCCTCTCAAGCTCGGCGATCGGCCCGCGGCTCTCGCCCAATGCGGCGCGGGCCTGGCTTTTCGTACTGGCGCTCGTGGCGATCGGGCTGGTCTGGGTCGCGCTCGGGATCACCGACCCGGCAAGGCGCGCGGGTCCCAGCGACCTCGATACCTACGAACGCGTGGTCGCGGCGCTCAAGGCCGGCCAGGCCTACTACCCGGCGTTGCATCAGGCTCTGCTCGAGGGAGGGTACGGCACGCTGTCGCCGCTCAACTGGCGGCCGCCGGCGTTCCTGACGTTCCTGTCGTGGTTTCCATCGCTGGCCAGCGCCCAGGTCTTCCTCGGGCTGGTGACATTGGTCGGTTGGCTCGTGGCGATTGCCTACGCCTACCGGCGCGGCGGCATCGGGGCGTCGGCGGCGGCCGCGTTCCTCATGGCGGCGTCGCTGGTCTCCATTGTCGCGTACCGCGCGGAGCTGAGCTTCGAGCTCTGCTGTGGAACGCTGATCCTGATCTCGGTTTGTGCTTACGGCCTCGGCTGGCGATGGGTTGGCTTCGTGGTCGCCGTGCTGGCGCTGTTCGTACGCGAGCTCGCTGCGATCTACGTGCTGGTCTGTATCATCATGGCGATCCGCGACCGGCGATGGACGGAAGCCGGCGCATGGCTCGCGGCCATTCTTGTCTATGCCGGGTTCTATCTCTGGCACTGGATGCAACTGAGCGCTCTGCTCGGACCGGTCGATCACGCCGCCGCCGTCGGGTGGCTGCAGTTCGGCGGGCTTGTTTTCATGTTGCGCACGGCGGCGTTCAACGGCGTCCTGCTGGCGGCTCCGGTTTGGATCGCGGCGCTGGTCCTGCTGCTTGGACTCACCGGGCTGAGCACCATGCCGCGCGCGTTCGCGACCGTCCTGCTCTACCTCGCGCTGTATCTCTTCTACGGCCGCCCCGAGAACGAATACTGGGGCGCCGTGTATACACCACTCGTTGCGCTGGGCCTGGTCTGGTCCTGGCCGGTGCTCGTCTCGATCGGAGCTAGACTGCGCCGATCGTCCTGAGGCGGATGCGGGGGTGAACCTCGTTCTGGCTCATCACCACGGTCTGTGGGCGGAAGCGCTCGATGATGGCGCGGACGTGCGGCCGGACCGAGGGCGAGGTAATCAGCACGGGAAGCTCGCCGATCTGGGCGGCATTCTCGAACCCCTGCTGGATCGCGAGGATGAACTGTTGCAGGCGGGACGGCGCCATCGCGAGGTGACGGTCGGCGCCATCGCCGACCATGGCTTCGGCAAAATCGCGTTCCCACTGCGGCGAGAGGGTCAGCAACGGCAGATTGCCGTCGGGACCGAGATTGGCGGCGCAGATCTGGCGGGCGAGACGCGAGCGCACATGCTCGGCGATCATCTGCGTGGTGCGGCCGGCGCCGGCCACTTCAGCAATACCCTCGAGGATCGTCGGCAGGTCGCGGATCGAGATGCGCTCGCCGAGCAGGTGCTGGAGCACGCGCTGGATCCCCGACACCGAGATGCTAGACGGCACGATGTCCTCGACGAGCTTTTGCTGATCCTTGGGCAGGCCGGCGAGGAGGCTCTGCACGTTGGCATAGCTCAACAGGTCGGCGACATTGGCCTTGAGCACTTCCGTGAGATGCGTCGAGATCACGGTCGATGGGTCGATGATCGAGTAGCCCTTGAGCTCGGCCTCGTCGCGCAAAGCGAGGTCGATCCAGGTCGCGGGCAGGCCGAAGGTCGGCTCGGTGGTGTGATGGCCGGGCAGGGTGATCTCCTTGCCCATGGGGTCCATGACCATAAGCTGGTTGGCGTAGATGCGTCCCTTGCCGGCGTCGACCTCCTTGATCTTGACGACGTAATCGTTGGGTTCGAGCTGCATGTTGTCGAGGATGCGCACCGGCGGCATGACGAAGCCGAGCTCGGTCGCGAGTTGCCGGCGCAGCGCCTTGATCTGCTCGGTCAGGCGATCGGTGCCGGTCTCGTCCTCCTTGACGAGCGAGAGCAGGGCGTAGCCGAGCTCAAGCTTCAGCTCGTCGATCTTGAGGCTGTCCGAGATCGGGGCATCCTCGGCCGGCTTGGTCGAGGCAGTCTTGCCGGCGATGGCGTCGGCGGCGGCCCTGGCGAGCTCGGATGCCTTCTTCTTGGTCGACCGGAAGGCGAGATAGCCCATGCCGCCGGCGAGAGCGAGGAAGGGCAGGATCGGCATGCCGGGAAGGAAGGCCATGACGCCGATCACGGCCGACGACATGCCCAGTGCCTTGGGGTAGCCGGTGAACTGCGCGACGAGTGCCTTGTCGGCGGACCCGGTGACGCCGGCCTTGGAGACGAGAAGGCCCGCCGCTGTCGAGACGATCAGCGAGGGGATCTGTGAGACGAGGCCGTCGCCGACGGTGAGCAGGGTGTAGTTGTTGCCGGCCTCCTGGAAGCTCAGCCCCTGCTGCAGCACGCCGATCACCATGCCGGCGATGATATTGATGAAGGTGATGAGCAGGCCGGCAATCGCATCGCCGCGCACGAACTTGCTGGCGCCGTCCATGTTGCCGAAGAAGGCGCTCTCGGCTTCGAGGGTGCTGCGGCGCTTGCGGGCGGTCGCCTCATCGATGAGGCCGGCGCTGAGATCGGCGTCGATTGCCATCTGCTTGCCGGGCATGGCGTCGAGGTTGAAGCGCGCCGCGACTTCGGCGATGCGGCCCGAACCTTTGGTGATGACGATGAAGTTCACGATGATGAGGATCGCGAACACCACGACGCCGATGACGAAATTGCCGCGCATCACGAAACTGCCGAAGGCTTCGATCACGTGGCCGGCGGCATCCGGGCCGTTATGGCCGTTGGAAAGGATCAGGCGGGTCGTGGCGAGGTTGAGCGCGAGCCGCATCATGGCGGCGATCAGCAGCACGGTCGGAAACGAGCTGAACTCGAGCGGCGCCTGGATGAACAGCGACGTCATCAGCACAAGTACCGAGAAGACGATCGAAATCGCCAGGAGGATATCGAGCAGAAACGGCGGCAGCGGCAGGATCAGGACGACGATGATCGCCATGACGCCGACCGCGAGCCCGATATCGCTGGCGCGCAGAAGGTGGTCGAGTTCCTTCAGCGTTGGCAGGCGGAAGCCGCCTGCCCGGGAGCCTGCGGACGGCTGGGTGATGTCTGCCAACTAGGCGCTCTTTCGCACTTCGCCGGGGGCGGGCACGCGGGTGCCTTCGTCGGCATATTGGTTGAGCTTGTTTCGCAGCGTGCGGATCGAGATGCCGAGGATCGTCGCGGCGTGCGTACGGTTGCCGAGCACGTGGTCGAGTGTCTCGAGGATAAGGTCGCGTTCGACGTCGGCGACGGTGCGGCCGACCATGGAGCGCGAGATGCTCTCGGCGACCTGTGCCGCCTGCGTGGCCAGCGACGCGGTCTGGACGGTCTCGGACAGGCCGGCGCCGTCGGGCATGACGATCGCGTCGGGTCCGATGACATCCCCCGCGGCGAGCAGCACGGCGCGGTGCAGTGTGTTCTCGAGCTCGCGGACGTTGCCGGGCCATGGCGCCCGCATGAGCGCCTGACGCGCATCGTCGCTGAGGCGGCGAGGCGGCAGGCCATTGGCCTTGGAGTATTTTTCGACGAAGTGGTCGGC